>Ga0179593_1660740_pt1 | contig 15721 bp, 14 predicted proteins | sample CZODoug2_1_08_16_FD_185931 | JGI IMG/M metagenome (GOLD analysis project Ga0179593, IMG submission 185931) | Vadose zone soil fungal communities from Angelo Coast Range Reserve, California, USA - CZODoug2_1_08_16fungal (PacBio error correction) | ecosystem: Environmental > Terrestrial > Soil >... | reverse complement strand
GGAAGCGCGACGAGCTCGTTTTTTTTCATGCGTCGCTTCCTCTCGAAAAAAAGAGATACGTACTGATGCTCCTTTCTCGAGGTACGCCCCTTTTATCCTAATCAAATACCACGCACAGCTGAAGATCAGGGTGGTCTTAAATGGTTCCCGGTAAACGCCGCCCTATCCCTAGAGAGATCTATTTGGTAGTATTTGTTTTTTTTTATTTCTTTTTTTTTTTGTTTTTTTGAGTCTCTTAAGTTGCGCCTGGGTTTGAGCCGAGACATTGGTCCCCTGTCTTCTTCCTTTTAAGGCGTTTTACCTGAGGTGGGGTTTTTTGGTATGCGAACCTTTTGTAGTCGTACTCGATCTCCATCTTTTCTTGTCGTAGGAATCATCTTTTCTCTCCTTCGTGCTTCGTATGAGTTGAAAATATAGGCCTTCCTCCCTTACCTTGCTTCGGAGGGAGCTTTTTGTTTTCGTCTCTCGGACTTATTTTTATCCCCCTAAAAGAGGGCCGTGGTACTCTTCTCTTTCTCTGTCTGGACTAGAACCCCCTTGGAGGCAGTCACGCGCGTTTCTTTTTTATGGGTGTCATGGTATTGTTTTCTGGGTTTTTCAGTTGCGACTGTTTTTCTTGCCTAGAGACGGAAACCTTTCTTTTTTCGTCGACGGATGGTCGTCGGCGGTTCCCGCCATAAAGGCCGCCCTCCTCTTCTCCCGCGGCGCATTTTTTAGCCGTTGCCTCTTCGATGTTGCCCCTTTCGACGCAGAGAAGCCGGATTTCCCCTTTTTTCTGATTGCCTGCGGGATTAACCGAAGACGATTTTTCGTGCCGCGAGACCTCCTTCTCTAGCTTGTCTGCGTACAGTTTCCTACTTCACAACCCTCTCTCCCTTCTACGACGAGTTCTTGCGTCTTCTTTTACCCGCCTTAAAGACCTTTAAGACACCTGATTGCCCCAGGTCGTCGGGCTCCTTTCCATCCGGCCCAGAGCACGACCCGATAGTCCCGTAGCCGTTCTTGATGACTCGAAAACCACACTTCAGAACAGCCTTTCCCAAAAAATCTTTCCTTTCAGAACCGGTCCTCTTCTTGCGTCCCTGAGTATCGAGGAGATCTTACCCTCGGCAGCAAGAGCAGCGCTCTCTCCTTAGCCCTTGAGGAACTGTCAGGAATCTCAAACAGCTCCTAACGACGATAAGCGAGTCGCCGAGGAGGAGAACTCTTCCCTGAGCACGGCTGCTATGTCCCTCCTCCAGACCACGAACGAATCCTTGTCAGCTCTCTAGTCTTTCTTTTTTCCCAAAACATGGTTACGGGTTCTGAGAGTGTATACAAGCCTTCTAAAGCTCGAAACCCCGTACCCGATTTCTCCCGTCCGAGGGCTTTTTGACCTAGCGCTCTTCACACTTGACTTCCCGGAGATAGGCATCTCGGTCAGAAGATGCGCTCTGAGAGAGGAGCCCCCCTCTGACGATACGGACCTCGCCGGCTGACTGCGCTTTTCGACGAACGGAGCGTCCGCCCCTATCGTTTTCTCAGAGACAGCGCGAGTGGGTTCGCCGAACCCACAAACCCCTCCCCACCGACAGATCTCAATCCTCCTCGAGACCGAAGCGACAGTCCTTTTTTCCTCCCTTGCCCCGACGGAGTTCCCCTTTTCCCCCAGCGACAGCAATACGACCAACTGACACTTTTCCCTCCTCCGTGCAGCTCTAGGAGGCAACGCCCAATCGGGTGTAGAGATTGCTTCATTTTTTTTTTATTAGTCATCAGGGCTTGCTTTATAAACTCATCAAAACCGCCTCCCTGCAACCTACGAGGGACCCCTCAATGCAAGATAAGATAAGTCCCTACATCAGACCCTGTCTTCATAGCCGCTATTTTCTTGGGAGACGCTGGGACCCGCTCCCCTCCTCGACGCAGGTAGGCTCAGAGCTCGAGGAGTTCAAGGCGTTTTGTATAGCTCCAAAGTTCCTTATTTGTGGCGACGAGATTAGAACGCCGTTCTCTTTCCGGAGCGAACGTTCTAAGTACAGTGATAACAGACTCCCGAACTGATCGTGCTTCATGGTACCTCCCTACCCAAAAAAGTCTACTAACCCTCGCGAATGATTGACTCTCTTTTCCAGCATCAGATGAGAACCCAGTTCTTCAAACAAGAAGAGAGCGGGCCCCGACCGGCCAGGGAGGAGATGTCCGAGAATTCCATGATTCGTACCTCAATGAAGCCTCCCCCCTCCCTAGAAGGACTCTTGCAGCTGCTCTTCACTTGACTTTCTCCCAAAGCACGAAAGCAGGTATAGACCCTCTCCCCCCTCGAGCACATCCCCTCTGACGGCGCCCATACTTTCTAGCGGCCAGAAAGAAGATTTCAGAGCTGCGTGAAGTTCGGGAAAGCGTCCCTCTCTCGTTCCAGACCTTCTGAAGCCTCTCTCCACCGTCCACCGTGGGAAATTTTCCGGCTCTCCTGGAGGGACCCCTATTTCGCGAAACCCCACCCGAAAAAGAGACCGCTCCCCTCTTCTCGGTTTAAGTCACGAGCTATCTTTAAAACACATCCGGTCGATCGAACGAGATCTGATCGATTCGATTAGATGAAGTCCTTTCAGATAGATCACTAGCCGATTGAGCCCTCCCTCGACAATTCAGTTTTTTTTTTCTGAGAGACCAGGATCGCTTCTCTCGATCAGATGAGCTTATATTTCCGTCCGTCTGAGAAAAGCTTCAGTTAAACCGGAGGGCTCAAGATGAAGACTTTCTCCCCTCTGGACAACGAGAGATCTTTTTCTGTTCTTCAGTCTGGTCAGATGATCTATGATCTCCCCGCTCGTAGATCCTCGTGGACGGTTTACTTTCTCAGCAGAGAGCGCTTGTATCCCCCTCCCTGTGAAAAAAAACCTTTCTCTCATACTCTCTATAATTACGCAAATTATTATCCGTGGGAAGTCCTTTGAGACGGGCTTAAAGCTAGAGTGTGAATATTATTCTTGAGCCAGGCTTGCGCTTTATGGGGTTTTTTCTATAGGTAGCTTCCTTCATAGAGAAGTTATAGACCCTCCGTTACTGAAGGTTGAAGAGTCCCGGTCCAGATGGTCCATTCGCAGAGGCCCCTTTCTTCTGTCCTGTGTTTGGATTTTCTCTTCTCTACACACGAGCTTATGTTGACCGTCCCTGTTTCTCGAGGAGTATTCTTTTGTCGTGTGAGGATCATTTGGGCCCGGGGTGGGTTAGTTTTGTCTTTAGTCCCAATTTAATTATGAGAGAGCTCGTCTGTCGGTGAGAACAGTATTCGTTTCTCCTCTTACGGGTCTGGCCTAGTATAGAACAACCCCTCTTGAGAACGGTTGGTGAGGGTTCTATCCGAGGTTTCGAATGTACCCTCTTTAGGATACCCCTTTTGCGTAGAGTGCCTCCACTCCAGTCTCGGGCTAGCGACATGTCTGGATAGTATCTGTCTTTTTCACCGATCGTAGCTGAATTGATTGCGATTCTTTTCCTTGCATGACGCAAGCCTTCGTTAGTCTAGGAGGGAGGTCTGTTTCTCTGATGTTGTTATGACGTTTATTGCTCTCTAAAAAAAAAGATTGTTCCCCCGGGGAAGTCAGTCTTGTCGCATCTGAAATCTCTGCAGGTGGACGACTTCCGAAGGATAGGTGCTGGTAGCATTCAGAATGTAGTCCAAGGGAATGATTCTCGCCCCTTGTCTGTTTAGCTTCTGTCCTAAGATTCGAGATGACTAGATGAGCGTGACTTGTTTGTTTCGACGATGGTCGCGACAAACGTGTTCCCGAGATTCGAGCTGTTTTTCTAGTTCAGGTCATAATTCCGGAAGAGATTCAATTTCTGAGTGTTTGACGATAGTCTCTTTTCTCCTCGAGATCTCCCCCTCTTTCTCCCTCTTATTCTCCCTGTGCAATTCCCGTTCGCAGGTGTCCTTGCTTTAGAGATATGTTCCCGCCTCTCTTCAATCCGCACGCGTCGAGAGATTCGAGCTGTCGAATGCAGACTTTTCTAAAACGCTTAATACTCTCCCTCCCATGGTTGGGGAAGCTCCGGGGGCACTAGCAGTGAGAACCTCTTTCTGAGGAGTTCGTGGTCTTTTTTTTTCTGCAGACGATGAAGTTCGACTTCTTTTCAGCAGACGCGAGAGATAGGTACTTATACGTTCTTTAGAGACCCCCTGGTAACCGATGTTCAAGTTCCTCCCTTTGCACGCTGGTCGCCCAGGAGTGCTTCTTCTCCTTCCCGTTGCTATTCTCCCTTCACGGATCACTTCCTGTCGGAACGAAGATGTCTTTTAGGCCGCGTTCTACTTTTCGGACCTTTATTCAGTAAAGATTTTTTCGCCTCCCCTCTTTTTTGCTCCTGTTAAGCCTGAAGAGACCTCTTTTTTTTCCCTAAATCCGAAGGACGAGTCCAGAAGCGACGGCCTCCTGGCAACTCGGAGTAGAATTTTTAGTCCTTATAGGGTACTTTCTGTTGAATGACCTTTTGTTCCCGCTCAATAGGTCCTCCCGTAGCAGGCACGCTGACCCCAGCTGAACCACGAAGGCCATCCTACAAACGCTACTGAATTCACTTTCCACTTAGAAGCAGGTGAGATTCTCTGCGAGTGGCCGACTCTTTCCCGAACAGCGACGAACAGCTCCTCTCCACTCATAGGTGAAGGCTCCATCCCGTTTCCCCCTCCCCCACCAATCCCACCCTTCCATGAGCACACAGACTTGTGACACGAAGCCGCTGTGCCCGGACGAAGGTTTCGAGACCGCATGCCCGGACCACTGTTCACACACTAATCGCCTCTTTCCACCCCCCCCCCATGAAAACAAACTCTTAAGGCCGATAGTTCCCCCCTTTCCCTTTCTCGACTCATACGAAGATTTCCTTTTTTTTTTTTTTTTTCCAGGCAAATTTGCCGATAGCGACGACCCTCCTCCCTCCCCCCCCCCGGGACGTTTCAGACCACGGACCTACCCCACCTCAGGGACGCCTTTACGACCCCCATCCGGGATTTACGAAGAAACCAACCCCTCATTTACTCAGCCTTGGCTATGTGTCCCCCCGAGAGCCGCTAGGAGCCCTCCCGGCTTTCTCATCCTTTCAATTGACACCCCCCCCCCATGAACGCTCGTCGTAATCTTAGTAAGATGGGCTTATTCCAGACCGAGTTGTTTCGAGCTTGAGGACCTTTCTTGCTAATTCTTTTGTTATTTAGTAGATCTTGCATGACACAGACGGAGCTTCCTTCGAGGATCGCTCTAGGAGTATGTCGTCGTTTCCCTTTTACTCCTCCTCTTTTTCTAGCTCTCCGCGCGAGAACATTACGAATCCCTTTGGTATTTCCCTAGCCGATAGAAAACCTTCTCTTTCGTCTCTTTCAAAGATAGAGCTCTCTATTCCCCGATAAACAGCTAGGTCCTACACGCCCAGCTGACAGAGAAAGGCGTCCCCTCCAGTCTCGATGTCCCAAGGCTTGATACAAAGCCCTCTCTCCCTGTCTCTATTTCGTGTTGTCGTCGTAGGGGCAGATTGCGTACTGATTTTTCCCCTTTTTTCTTATTTCTCAGAGAAGAGCTTTTCGTCTGGTACCCCTTCCCCATGAGTGGGGTAGCTCTCCTTGCAGATTGGAGTAACTGGGTGGGGTCGTAGTGACTTCCCTGGGTGGGGTAGTAGGAATCAGCGTTCCTCTTCGGGCGTTTTTCGTATGAGTAGGATAAATTCTTCCTTTTTCGTCCTCCATGTGTGTTCCATGGGGTTTTTTTTTTTTTTCCTTTTTTCTCCTCGAGGACGATTATCCCGAAAGAGGCCGCGGGGCTTTCCGTCGCGTTCTTGACTCGAAAACGTTCTTCTTCTGGATTCACTCTGGTTGGTGTTATTGGTTATAATGTGGACTGATCTTTTCCTCTTGGCCGGGCACGGAGGTTTCTTTCAGGAAAATATGGGTGTTTCTCCTTACTCTGATTGGGGGGTCCGGATCCTTTTTCAGCAACCTATCTCCCTTCCCGAGTGGAGACGGGGAACTGACTTCCTATCTCTTCTTGTGAGATGGAGCCTTGTCATGCGTGGGTCAGCTTTCTTTTCTTTAACTCGGCAACTTCTCTTCCCCGACCATGGCTTCGCGCGCCGGGAGACGGCTTCCTATTACTCCTCAACGCTGCCATTTCTCGGGGTGCCGACCAGACTTTCTTTTTCTGTAGTTGAAAGCTCTCGCTTTCTTAATACCCCCCATTGAGAGATGGTGGAGGCCTTTCCCGATCAAGAAATATGGGATCTTGTGTGACTGATTGAATCAACCTAGGTAGACCGCCCTTATTACGATCATCTTATCATGCTTGTCCAGAGGGATCTTGGCTCCCCCCCTCCTTTAGGCGAAGGAAGTCGACATTTTCCTTCGATAAATTGCTCCATCTGGTTGCCAGTTTAAAGAGCGAAGACGTGAGCTTAACGAGGAGCTAGCTTCTACTGAACAGGCTCACGTCGAGCATCCCTGCGCCGCCCCAGGAACACCCCTCGGCTCCTCCCCCCTGAACTCTTCGCCCCCCTGGTTAGGGGACCCTATACTCGCAGCCAGATTGTCTTCCTCGGTCAGGTCAAGCGAACTCTTCACGCGACTTTAGGGTTACTTTGTACAACCGGAGCAGGCGGCCCTTTCCCCCTCGCGAAGACTTTCTTTAGATACAGGAGCCACATTACGATCTTCACAAGCCTTCTCTAGCGTCCCCATAATCTCCGAGGACCCTTTTTGAACAAGTTGGTGATACCTCCTTCCACTCTTTCCCCCCACTCGCGCAAACCTTTTCAGAGCAGAGATCAGCGCGCCGTTTCATAGCCGCCGGCAGGATAGACGTTCCCCTCTTTCCGGCGAGATATTATTGAGTCTAACGGTGCTGCCGGCGAACCAGAACACTTCCTCCCTAAGTTGAAATCCCTAGCGGCGAGTCCGATCTGCACGAGGCAGAATCACTGTGGTTAGATATGATTACCCTTTCCGAGTCTCCCCCCAGATCAGGTGTCTTCCTACTCCCATCCTCAAAGATGTCACGGAAAAATACGAGGACCTTTCTTTTTCCCCCTCCTCTACGAATAGGTGTCTTCCCATGTTTGGCCGATCTGGCAGGGTAGCGCTGGAAACTGCTGTCTTCGCCGTTGTCTGCCTAACGCGCTTCGATTGAGCGAAGACAACGTCCCCCCCCAGCCTTGTTGTGACGCAGAGGTCCTTTCTTCCAGCGTAGCGACTTCTCACACGACAAGGGACCTCCTCTCGCGCTCCCCCGCACTGATCGTTTCTCCCGCCACTACCCCCCCTGTGTCCCCCCATCGACTTTTGCTGATAGGTCTTTCGAAAGTTCGGTTCACAGCCGCGCGCGGTGGACTTTGAGCCGCACGGCGATCCCCGCGCCCAGGTAAGAATCTTAGTCCCTCGATCCATCTTTTCTGGACTGCAGAGTCTTTTACTCCTCAGGACAATAAAGCCGTCCGAACCTCCCCTTCCCCACGCTGAGAGGTCTTTTTCCAATCCTCTCTCTTATATTTATTTTTCCCCTCATCAGTTGCGTAGTAGAGTTTCTTATTCCCGGAGGTACACCAGGAGGCAGCGTACCTTTCGTTCGTTCCAGCCAAGGAAGTCCAAAACCGTCCCTAGTTTTTTAAACCTTCGAAGAGGCCCTCTCTCGAAGAATCCTCCTTCTTCCGAAGAAAAGAAGCCCTTTTCCTTTCCGCGGCGATAGGTTTTAACTTCATCCTAGTTGCGATGTCAACCCCCGTCGGCGCTGTCCACGACAAGCGAGGATAGTATCACGCTCTCTCGAAAGCGCTTCTCCCTTTTTCCCTAACTTTTTTTTTCAGAGAGATACCCCCCCCCTTCCTCGATCGCAAGCTCAACTCCTCCCCGCTTTTTATCCGGTCAGTTGAGAAAAACAACTTTTAGTTCCCTTTATGACAGGACGTCTCGCAGCTTTTTGAACTCGCCGCGGAATTGAATATGATTCGCGATTCTCTTTTCATTCTCTATAGTAGAGTCGCCCACTAGGACCTCCGCAGAGAAGGTTTTTTTTTCTGCTTGCAAAGAAGCCGGCTTCAGTTGTCATAATCGCCGTGCTATACTACGAAAGGTGATCTTTCCTCCTGGAGCTGATGTCGCTCACCGTCGAAAGATAGAGTCCCTCTTTTTTGACCTTCTTTCGTTCCGGTGCCATCCCGGTACGGCGCTAGCTTAATAGCCGATCTGGAGGATGAAGTTTCTTTTCGTTCCACTCTCACCCGTCGCCATTTTTCGTTTAGGACACAGTTTGGGGAGCCGATATCCCCGTAGAGGAGTGGTCTCATCTTTTTAGTCGCCCTTTTTGAGGGTGATAGAGTTTCCTAAAGGGTGGGTAGCACCATTAACTTTCTTCGATCATTCGTGAGATTTCCTTGTGTTTTTTTTAAGTATTCATTTTATTGTCGATAAGGGTATGGTCCCGCTTTTCTCAAATAATAGTTCTTGGTGGTGAGGAGTGGTCTTCCCTCTTTCTCCTTCACTCACTCGAAGAAGAGTTAGTCAAGTAGATTCTTGTTTATCCTCTAGCGCTAACGAAAGACCTCTTACTTAGAGCAGACTGGTCTGGAGATCTTCCTTTTTCACCTCCAGATCGTAGAGGACTTCTCCTCGTCTTTTCCCTTGAAGTACTGCGCCTCGGGAGTTTTCTTTGAACCCTCCTGACTATCATAGAGTATCTCTCTCTTTGTGTGTTCCTCTCTACACCAAAGATTGCCCCCCCCCTCTTTTCCTCTCCTGAACCTACTAGAAAGAGGCATTTTTTCGTGGACAAGATTTCCAATTTGATGGTCGAAGGAATTTAGGAACGCTAGGAGATTTTTTCTCGTCCATCGAGCGGCCGTGAGCTCGTAGACTGACTAGATTGCTGCGTGACTTTTTTTTTTGGGGTGAGGTTATCAAGAGACGATTCGCTGATCACCCCCCACGTTTTTCAAAGAGAGGAGTCTCCCAAGGTTGATCGTTTATGGCCTCCCCACTTCTATAGAGATGTGGAAGATAGGAGGCTCCCTAGATATACGAAGGAGCAGAATTTTTTCCCTTCTCCAGGCTTCTCCTCTCTCCTCGCCCTACTAATATGTGCTTTAAGCGTACGAGGATTTCTAGAGCGTCGAACCTCTTTTTCCCTCTTTTTCTCGTCTCCTAAACGATATACTCATTTTTCCTCTACCTACTTTGTCAGAGGTTCTTTGTTAGTGGGGTGGGGTTTTTTCCCATGAGGCAGCCTATGGATAGTATAAAACTTTTCTCGAGACCCTTTACGGTATTAGATGATGTAAGGGTTCATCTTTCATGGTCACCTCCCAGTTCTCCAAGGGATAAGTTTTCTAACTTCCTCTGTGACTTGATCCTCGTTGAGATATTTTCCTGATTACTCGGGACAATCCCCCTTTCGGAACAGAAGATGCATCTACTTTTTTTTTTCTTTTCTTGATGAAACATTTTTCTATTTGTCAATAATCCTCTCAAGAACATTGTTTCTTTCTTCGGGAACGGCTCCAAGAGAAGCTCTCCTAGGAGATCCCTAAGCTCTTCCTAGTCCTGTTAGCCTCTCAACGCGGAATTATGGGCGCCGCCCCCTCCCCTTATGTAGAAGTGATCTCCCCTTCAGGCCCGCCTAGCGCGCTCCACGGGTTTCTTTTGCCCTTCCTGCACCCTCTCCCCTCGTTAACAGTCGACTTCCCCCCACGCCGCCCTTCAGATGCTAGCGTTTTCAATAGGCCTTCTTCCAGTCTCCTCAATTACGTAGACTTTTCTTTGGATTTTGCCCCTGCTCCTCAAAGAAGAAGCCCTTCTACTCCCACGCCAGAGGTTCGCCAACAGAAGAAGCCCACATTCCAAGCCACAGGATCCACTGACTATCTTTGTTGGGCAAACACACTTTTTTACCGACGCCAAGATTACTACGACCGGGTTTCCTTTAGCCCGCGACGCTGACCCTCTTTTTTTCTCTCGCCTTTCTCCCCAAATTCCAATCTTCTTAAACCCCCCCACATGGACCCCCGTTACTCAAGAAAGCTTTCTCCCTGAAAGAGAGTGCCACCCTGATCCTCCTCATACGAAGAATTTCAACTCTCTACGCCCCACATCCGGGATGCCCTTTGTAGTGACGACACAACCAGGCTTTTTTCCGGAAGAAGACCCCCTTCCATTTTCGCACGCTTGGCTATGAAAATTCTTCTCCCGTTTTTCGCCACCCCCTCAGGGACGAAGCTTGGCTTCTTTCGACGACCACAAGCTCCAGGGAGGAGGCGGCGTTGACCTTTCTCTTTCTCCCTCTGGCTTGAGACAAAACCAGCTCTTCAAGTTTTTTAGGTGAGGAATTGTCCCTAGTGTGAGCTTTGCGGACATAGGAGCATCTGAAGAGAACGAATTTTTTCGAATTAGGCGTCCGACCCGTCCCTCGACTGAGGTTTGTAGAGAAGGAGTTATGTCGCTCTTCCCACCCTTCTCTCTTTTATACTCCCTAGTAGACGACATACTCCTGCGTCTCCCCTTTCTCCGAGCTCGTATGTGGGGTAAGGCCTTTCCAGCTCCTCTTCTTCAATATAACTTTTTTTCTAGAAGAGGTACGCACGGTCTCCCCTGGTCATCCTAAAATACATCGCGAGCGGTAATGGCGTCCACCCCTCTGACACTCGATCAGGTAAACTCCCCCTCTCTCTCTTTTTTTTAGGTTACGGAGTTTTTTGGTCGTAGTAGGTATCATCCGAGCCCTTGGCCTGAGTGGTTTTTCTCACAGAGCAATTTCTCCATGAGTTTCCACATCTTCTTCGTGGTAGTTATATTTGTGTTAGTTCGGATAAGTTTTATCTTTTTTCTTTCTTCTTTAGGATAAAGGCTCGGCCTCCGCCCGGAGCTGTCGGGAGCCCTTGTGTTCTCGATTCTATTATGTTTGGATCTACAGTAGGGAAATGTTTCGAGGCTGTCTGTACTCGAAACACTTGAGAGGCGGAAGGTCACGATCTTTGGTTGGCTTGGTTCTTCATGGTATTGGGTACTATTTAACTTTTTCCTTCGCTGTGTTTTTTTTTTTGGAGGGTCCCTTTTTGGGGGGGCCGTGGGAGTAGGGGGCGCGTGGGGGTTTTTTTAGGTTGGGGTTTTTGGAGAGGGGTGTTTCTTTCCTCGATCAGGAAAATTTTTTTCGTAGGATGGGAGGGCAAGAAGTATCCCCCACCTTTCAAGAGAATTTTTCTCCGTATTCTTGCGAAGAAGCTTCTTCTTTGTGAATTTCATACCTCTGATGGCCTTCCCAGATGCCTGACGCCTTTTCCCTCTTCACCCGTAAGGCACTCTCGGGCCCCTTATACACCTGAGAGCCGGTTTGCTGGAGTAACAGGTGTCTAAAAGCTGTCCCCTTCCTCCTACGCGGATTTTGCAGCATGATGCTTTCCGTTGAACGCCGACAGAAGCGGCCTCCCCCAATGATCGCATCTTTTTTTTTTGCTGGAAAATAAAGGTTTCGGCCCCCTCTCAGCTGCGTGACCCCAATAGGTAGTGACTTTCATCAAGACCCTCCAGGACCCTCTTAGTTCCGAACCGACGGGTCTGGTCCCGAGTTATCGAGGAGATAGCGCCTCTCGTATTACCTCGTCAAATGCGAACATCCTTTTTCCCCTGACGACCTCGAAGAAAGAGATTTTCTTTACCGGCGTTCTCCGCGGAAGGAGACCTCTTCCGTCGCTCGGCTGCTTATTCTCCAGAAAAAGAAATCCCCTCCTCCCTCCCGGTCAGAGAGTCGGGAGCGCCACCACCTTGCCTCGATGAGCTCTTTTTTCCGCTTTTCCGAGCGCACCCTCGACGGTTCTTCCTCCTCTTTTTGACCTTTTAGGACAACCCTTTGGCAGAGAGCTCGCTTCTTTTCTTGTACCCAACAGAAGAACGATCGTTTCCCCTGCGCGCTCGACAACGGCCCCTTCCTGAGCCCGGGGCGCCCTCCTCCCTTCGGGGAAACCTCGTCCACACACCCCCCATAACCGCCGTCTTATTCATCTCTGACGGCCAGCCCGCCGGCTTTTCGAGACAGAAGAACTTTCATTTTCCCTTTTTCAACTACCCCATGGTGAATGAGACCATGACCCCGCAGACTGCGAACAGTGCCCAGAGTCCACGACAACATGCCTTTTCTTCACGACGCGTGGAATCTTTAGCCTTCTAACCCATTTTTGTCTCGATTTGCTCAACAACCAGTCCCCTCTCGAGACAGGGTTTGTCATAAAATAATCCTCCCTTCTAGCTTGAGTCCCTGCAAGGCAAACTTTTCAATCCCCCTTCCCATTATTGTGTCCTCTCCAGAAAAGGTATTTAGACTCCCCTCCTTTCCTTCGTTCTGTGGAGAGATTTTTCCCCGAGACGCAGTCGTTCGGTCTCCTCTCTCAGGGTTCCAGGGTCCTTTTTTATTCGGTGTTCCCCAAAAGGCTCCAGCTGTTTCCGAGGATTTGCTCGAACGCGTTTCCCTTCAGCAAGAAGTACGTGCACCTACAAGGGATTGCACTCTCTCTGAATTGGTTGTCGGGAGGAACTCGACTTCCTCGGATGAGACTTTTCCAAAGACCTACGCTTGTTCTTTGCGTGCCCAACCACGACACGAGATCTCCCCCGCCCCCACGGTCCTCTCCCACGAGAGAAGGTACGCATCTCTTTTCCCCGCGGACCTTCCAGCCTCCACCGCTTGTCCCTTCCCTTTTAAGAGAGATTCCATACTCCCCCCAATCCAATAGAGATAAACTGTTTTTTTCGCTGGTTTTTCAAGGAATAGTGGACCTCCTCTCTTTTTTCTTTATTAGAGATGAGGTTTATCGCGGCCCGCGAGTAGTAAAGCCATTCCCCTCGTTTTAAGAATCTACTCGTGGGAAAATTCCTTTCGCGCCATCCTCCATCCAAGCATTCCCCTCTCTTGCAGAAGAACCTCCTTAATTAAGCTCTTCTTTTTTTTGAAGAGTTCGTCTCTACTTATTGCCCTTTCGAGACTATGTCCCTTACAGCTAACTAGATAGCCGTGCTGCCGATTCTGATAAATATCTCTCTCTACATCGGATCTACTCCGTTGTTTTTCCTCTTCTCTACCGCTGCACTCTACGATCAGATAGCAAACCCTTGATTCTCGCGGAAGGACGCTCCTTCACCCCGGCAGGGTGCCTTTTTAAGAAGCTATCTTGGGAACCGATGCCTTGAATCATTTGTAGGCTTCGACATATTTTTCTATTGATTAAGCCTTCCATTATAGTACTCGCTCGGAATTTCCCCATTTTTCCGATTCGAGAAAGATGTGTCTCCCTCACTTTTTTAGAGAAGAACCCATTCTTTTTTAACCTATCTCTCAGACCAACCTTTTGGCCATCAGCCCTGGATTGCTCGGTATAAAAAGATAGAGTGGGAAGCACAGATTCTCTCCCAGGTGTTTGCTCATTTATTCCTATTAGAGCCGGGACATCCCGGTCTTTGAGTATTTATTGCCTGTCCACTGCGCGCTCTGTTGATAGAAGTGCCCTGGCTTACTGGGGGCCCGACAGATCTACACAGCGCGCTTTTTTTGTCCGAAACCTCCGCTCTTCTCAAACGTCTTCTGGAGGTGGGAAGAACGGTTCTGGTTTGGTTAGTTTGTTTATCAAAATTTCCCCCTTTTTCCTCTCCACTTGTAGCGTGAGCCTTTATCCAGGCCGGGTTCAGATAAGGGTCTTTCCTCAACTACTGTCGAACAACCGTTCTTCTTTTCTCTTGAAGTTGAGTTTTCTAACTCTTTGAATTGAATCTTTCCCAGACGAAGGCGTTCGTTTTTTCCCCTTCCCGCGTCCAGAGCTACGCCTTCCTCCAGATAGAGAAGAACCTGTTCTTTTTCTTCCCTTGCTGGAAGAACAGACCTCTGTCTTTTCTTTTATCCAAACCCACCCTTGGTACTAGTAGGTTGAATGGAGACTCCACCTTTCATCGTTGCTGGAGGAGTATGAATTTTTCCTGGTCTAGACCCCCCACACCTTTTGCCCGTTTGTCTTCCCATATACCTGTCGCGTTTCTTCTCTGAATATCTCTCTCTTATATACCTTCCAGAAGTTAAATTCTCAGCCGTTTCGGTGAATGGTCTTTCCAGATTAGCGGAGCCCTCCAATCCTGAGGGCTTTTTTTAGAGAGCCACTGTTGGGGGGGGGGGGGCCCCCGGGCGGGATGATGGACAGCTTTTTTCTCCTTTATTCGTGATGGAGTCTTCTTGCACTTTTCATCGACTCTTTTTCCCACAAAGTGTCGAGGGGGATCGCTAACGGGTTTCTCATGCCTTTTTTTTGGCGATAGAGATGGGTCCTCCTCCCGGTTGTTCAAGGGCGCAGATCTCCCCCCTTTTCTGATTCGCAGAATTCCCCCCTTTTTCAAGACCGATTTCTACGCAAGAGTCTCTTGCCTTTTTTTTCGCGCGGTCTCTTTCTCTAGTCTCACTCCTATTCCCCCTCAACAGGGTTTTTGCCGATGCCGATGAACGAAGGTTGCCCTCCGGCGTTAGTGGCTCCTCTTAGAAGATGCTCCCACTGGATCCTTTTCCTGAAACACTCCCTTCCGCAGTATGCTGTTCTATAGTTATTATCTCTGTCAAGTCCCAACCCAGATGTTCAAGTTCCCACTCTTCAGTGGCATGGAGTTTCCGTTTTCCTTACTCTGCTCGTTGGAAAAGATGGAAGCGCCGTTTTTCCTCCCGCTGATCGTTGAATATTTTTTCAAGAGTTATAATATGTTTGCTCCCTCCGTCAAGACCTTTTTTTTCCCCGGAGGTTCTTCTTTTCTTTACCCTGATGCCTCAAAGAGGAGATCATGGGTTTTTTCTCTCCCTCGGAGGCCGATCAGGTCAAAGAAGCGAACTCCTTTTGCGGAATTTTATGCTCGTTGGTGCAGGAGTCCCATGCCTCCGGTCAACGGACTTTTCTGGAATGACAGTGTCAAGTACTCTTTTGCGCACTTTCTCCAGTAGTTTAGTTCTTGAACCCCACCCCATTGCGTCGGAAATTCAACAACCCCCTTTCCCCCTTCCCCCCCCCTTCTTCCACGGATCGCCAGCGGGGATTCGTTCCTCCCTTGTCTGGAGTTTTCTCCGACCCTAGACACACTCATCGTTCCAACTCCACCGCCGCCTCCGTGACCCCCCACCCCAGCCAACATCTTTCCCTCTTCAACAGCAACCAACCCCGTCGTCTCCCCTTCTTGATTTTTTTTTTCTTCTTGACGCCGCGGACCCCTCTGTTAGAGATAGACGTGATCCACCTTCCCTCGAGGAGACGCACCGTTACTCCCGACAGCATTGCCTTCTTGCCTGAGACGAGGATTTTTTTCCTATCTAAGCTCCTACCCCCCAACAAACCAGGGCGGACTTTTTCTCTATACGACAGAAGGGAAGCAAGCTTGGCGTTTCCCCCTCCTGCCACACCTAAGGTTTTGACCCCTTTCCTTCCCCACATATCTAACTAAGAAGACACCCCCCCCTTCTGGACGCAAGCGGGTTTACAAAACACGAGATTTTTTCCCGTCTTCTTCCGTCTTCCCTTCTCACTCTTTCTTCTACATTACAGAATGATAGTCAGGCTTTTTTTCTTTGCGGATGAAGAGCTCCCCCCCTTCGAGATCAGATTGAGAGACTATCCCCCCTCTTGTTCGAAATAGGCTCTCCCCCGACCCCTTCCCCCTCCACACCAGTTCACGGAGTCTCTGAGGATGTAGTAG
>Ga0179593_1610600_pt1 | contig 15721 bp, 18 predicted proteins | sample CZODoug2_1_08_16_FD_185931 | JGI IMG/M metagenome (GOLD analysis project Ga0179593, IMG submission 185931) | Vadose zone soil fungal communities from Angelo Coast Range Reserve, California, USA - CZODoug2_1_08_16fungal (PacBio error correction) | ecosystem: Environmental > Terrestrial > Soil >... | reverse complement strand
GGCCTCCGGCGCATCGCGGTTTTTTTTTTTTGAACTTCTTTACCTGCAGGCACGTTTCCATACCGTCGGCGTCCCCCCCCCTTCGGGCAACGGTCCACCCTGATACGAGAATGTCGCATGACCTTGTCTAGACCCCCTTGAGTTTCTCCCCCCTTTTATTAAATAGGTCTCAATAGAAGCCTGGCGAGGATACACTTTGCTCCCTTCTATAGTCCTCTTATGGAGTTCCATAGGAAAGAAGGGGTGCACGCATCCTCCGTAATTGCGGATCTACAGTTGGACCTTTGCGATCTCTCCCCCTGCTCCCTTCTCTGCGGGGCTCTATCACCCTCTCCTGTACCTTTTGTTGCAGGGCTGCCGCTGGATTCGCGCGTAGACGAAGGTTTCCGCAGGCCCCCTCTCAGGACCTTGTTTTGGTTTATCTATATCTTTATGGCCTGCGGCTCCTGTTCTTTAATGTGAGCCCCCTCGAAGCACTGCCGCGTTCGGTCTTCGAATAGAGTTCCTTCTGTCCCTTTGTTCAGAGCTGCTGAAGGCCCCTTCTCTTTCCCTGCCCTCTTGCACAGCCGCTTCAACGAGTCTCTGGCTATTTCTCTTTATTCCTATGGTACCTTTTTTTTTTTTTCTAAAGCTCGTCTCACGGCAGTTCCTCCTCCTCTCCGAAGAAAATTGGAGCCTTGTTCTGACCGCCCTGTAATTTTTTCACTTTGCGCATTGGATGGGGCAGTCCTGCCAGGGATTTCTCTGGTTTTCTCCGACATCGATGAAGATTTTCTCCCGCAGCAGCTTCTTCTTTTTTTATTCCATTGTTCTGGCACGCTGGATTCTTTGGGATGATTGAGACGCGTGCTCTGGTCGGCCTTGCTTTTCGGACTTTTTTTCCCTGTCCCGGGTCGCTGTTTCCCGCTTGCTCCCTCCCTTACCTTCTTCCGCCTCATCGGCGGACGGAAGTTGCTGTACCTTTACAGTTCTTCTGTTGTCGGCCCCTTGAACAGTCGTTTTTTGCCGTGGAGATCGTCATTCTCAAAAGACACCAATAATGTTCCGGCCCGCGGCCCTTCTGTGGGAACCAAGCTGTCGCGCGGGTTTACGACCCTCGCCCTTTTCCCTGCTTTTACGCCCCCTTTGGAGCTCCTGCATATGCCTTGGCAGTTTTCAGCCCTTTGTGGTTGTGGTCAATACCAGGTCCTTTGTAGGCGGCTACGCCCTTGACCACGAAGTCCCCTCGCACTAGTCGTGTTGCCTTTTTTTCAGGCCTCGCCGGCTCGGCCTCGCTGAATGTTGCAATGGGTTTGGCGTAATCTTCCCCCCTGTACATGCTAAGCCCCACTGGCCTATCAGGGTTTTTTTCTGCATATGTTCTTGAAGTCTTTTTAGTTCGGCGGCCGGTGTTCTGTCCCCGGCGGCTTTCTCGACTTTCGCTCTTCGGACTTCCCGTAGGCAGTGCTCGGCTCTTTTTTCCTTAGGTTTTAATTCTGCACCTTGGTAAACTTTAGTTTTTTTATCACTGGTCTCGGGGAGATGTTTGGTTCCCTTCCCATGTACTCTTCCTTTCTCACGAGTCCCCCGCGTACCACCACCAGATTTGGTCCCTTTTGGCTTTTTCATTCCGGTTGAACGATCCCCTTGGTCATTCTGTTCGGTTGAGGGGTTGCTCTTCTTTCCTGTTTTTTTTCCGATGATGCGGCCATTCTTTTTTTCCCTCTTCCGTGGCTAAACATTTAGGCGGAGAGCCGATGGTTTTTTTTGATGCCTCCAGCCGCTTTGAGGATTCACTGCCTTTATGCACAAGGTGGACTCCTCGTCTCCCTTTTCTTTGTTTTCTAGTCTTGCCGATGCCCTATCGCCCCTTCTCCCCCCATGCAGGGAGGCTGAATTAGATTTCACCTATTGGAGGATTCACTTGTTCTTATCTCCCTCTCTGGAGTGCGAACATTTTCCGCTGAATTTTTCCGAGCAGAACCGATAAGACTCCTTCAGAGCGTCTTGCTTTCTAGAGCCTTGTGGCCGGCTGCCCTTTCGTTCTTGGTCGTTTAATTGCTTCTGATACGCTTCTGCCTTTGATCCTCGGTATGGAGACCCCGGGTCATCTTTAATTTTTTTTTATGGTGCAGATGGTCGCTCAAACGAACCGTCCCGTTCTTGCCAACTTTCGGCTTCATGAGACCGGCGATTTGTCGATCATGTGTCCCTCAGCTTCCCTTTTGCAGGGTGATATAGGCATTGTATCTACTGAGGATAGTCTGCTTTTAGAGATTTCTCACTTCAATCTTCCCCCCCAATCGCTAGGGACGGTTTGACCCCCACTGCTTTCAGATTGTTCGGGTGAAGGACGTCATGTCTTTCTTGTTTCCCGCGTCTAATGCCTTCTTTAATTCCACATTATCATTTTGTACTCTCTACGGGTTTCTGGGATGCCGAAGCTCTAACCGGATTTCGAGCCCCATTGGATCCCGTGAACTCCTGGAGCTTTCACTTTTCGAGCGATTTCTTTTGAACAGGGTTCTTCTTTGCCCGCATTTTTCCCTTCTGCTTTTTTTGAAAGTTTGAGGAGCAGTAGGCGACTTTCTCCGTTCTCTAGGGAGTGAGTAGTATATCTCTTCCTCCCCCTATCTTCTTTCTTTTCTCTCGGTACCGGGTCGACCTCCCTAAGCCGGTTTTCCCCTGGCCAAGATTCTCGCCAATTTCTTGAGAACGAGGACAATTGCGCATGCCTTTTTCTCGCCAGCTATCTTTCCCCCCTGCCGAGCGGTCCCCATTTCGTTTAATCCCACGTTCTTCTATCTTGATCTGCCCCGCAAAAGGGATTTCCGAGGCACCCGCAGCTCGGCCGTGTTCCTCTTTCTTTGCATCTTGTCGAGGTAAAGGCCAATGGGCCGCGTCGTCCTTTTAACGCTTCGGTAATCCCCCCCTTTTGAGAAATAGGTTGTAAGACTGAAGCGTCCAGCCCAGATTATCAACGAGGCGCATCTCTGATTCACCATCCCGGCCAGACCTGCTGACAGCATGCCGCGATATTTTGCTTTTTTTGCGGTGTATCCTCTTCCTCTGTGGGTTCCCCCTGACAACTCCCCCCGAACTGCCCCTGCCCCGGCGCCGATGCTCTTTTTTTTTCCTTTTTTTGAGGAGCGCTTTTTTCCCGAGACCAGAAGTGCGTATCATTACCGTCAAACTAGGCCCCTCAAAATTACCTTGGCCGCCGCCACCTTGCTTTTTCCCTCCAACCGATCCAGTGAAGGCGTCTCTTTTCCTTTTGAGCTGCTTCGAATCTCTCTTTTTTATTCCTTTTTTTTTTGAGTACCTCAGACTGTTCGTCTTCTTCCTTTTTTCGTTTTTCCTGGCGAAGGTGCGGCTCTCGACATCTCAACAGAACCCCTTTCACAGCTGACAAAGGCTCCGAGGTCGTCACCTTCCTTTTCAATTCTTTTTTTTTTTGGTAAATACTCGGCGCTTTAGTCCTCACAGTTTCCACCGCGGGCCTTTTTTTACCACCAGGTTTGATGAGCCTTGTGGCCCTCCCTCGCCAACCAGGTACTCCGGACGTTCACCCTCCTGCTGAATTCCCTTTGACCCCCCCCCCAGGAATGACAGCGCACGCCCCCACCCCATTTTGTGTGGTAATTGTGTTTTCTTGGCGGTCTTTCTGCGGCCTGAGTCATTAGATTTTCCCCGCTCCCCCAGAAGTCCCGTCTGACCAAACGGTTTTTAATTTTTTTAATTCCCCTTTGATCCTCGAAGAAGGATCTCGCTCTTCCTATTTTTTCTTTTCGACCCTCGGTTACGGCTCCGGCGACCCCCTCCGCAGTTTTTTTTTCAGTAGAGTTCCTGCGCCCACAGCCCCTCAATTCTGACCACTTGTCCGAACCCCAACACTTATCCCCGGCCAGTATTTCTTCAAATCGGGCCGTAGCTCCCATCCTGTGGAAGGAACTTTTTTTCTCTCGCCGGCCGACCGTTGCTCCAGTGTCTAGGGTCACCGCTCTAAGAATTTTTTTTTCCGTATGTGGTTCCTCTTTTTTCTTTTCTCCCCCGCGACCCCCCTCAAAGCTTTTGTTCTTAGAACCGAACCCTTACCCCGACTGGTCATGCAACCTGCCACTGCAGCAGGAAGGCCATAGTCCGCTTTATGAGGTACTTGGTCAGCCCGAGTCCTTAGCACGACGTCCGTTTCAGGTGTGACGTGATCTCGTTTCTTTTCCCTTTGGTCTCTGGTCGACCCCGAATTGCCTCTCCGCTGACATATGTGACCGGAAGACCACCCATTCGTACCTTGGGATATCCCTCACTGTTCGTCCCCTCAGGCGGTTTTCGGTTTTCCTGCACATCTGCTCCCATTCAGCTTGCATTCCGGCAAGCCGCGCGACCTTTCATTTTTCACACCCTGGGATAACAGGCTTCGCTCTTTCTTTTCGGCTTCTCTCCTGTGAACCGAATGGACGACCTTTCCGCCCCCGCTTCCGCGCGCTGGGGGACATTCCGAGCTGTCCTGGACTTCCTTTCACGCAGCACCTAGGCCCCCCCCCCCGTCTTCCTTTCTCCGCTCGGTCCGCGGCTCCACGTCGTCTTATACCTCCGCTGCCGACAGATTGCTTGGTAACCGTATTGCTGACTTTTCTCCCCCTGGACATAGGTTCCCCGAAGCCGCTGCGCTTCGATGCCTGTCTTTTTATTTTTCTTCAGCAGTTTAGCAGAGAGCGGAAATCCCCCTTGTCTCGAACTCTTTTCCCTACGCTTTGGCATTTCTTGAGGTAGCTCGGGAACCCCTTCCGGAGTCTTTTGGACCATAGAGATCGGAACTATGGTCCCGATCTCCTGTCCTGACGGCTCCCGCCCGGTCAGTCTTACCTCTTGGAGTGTCCGAGTGATCATTGTCGAGCACCCCCCAGTTCCCTTTTTTGTAAGCGTCACCTACTCGCACTTCCGAGTATCTCAGAGCCCCCCTAGAGGTAAGCCAGCGTTCACGTCGGCGATTGGCCTCACCCACATTTTTTTCCTTTTAGAAGAAACGCGCTGCCTACTGATGTTGGATCCTTTTTTTTTCCTTCGATGAAGCCTTTGCGAACGACAGTTGCCCGAACTCGTGTCTCCCCCGCTTTATTCGCATTCTTGATCCTTTTGCAAGTGCGTGGTCCCTCCCTTCCCGTTTGCCGTTAACTCTTTTTTGAGAAAGATTTCCACGCAACGAGATGAACGTTTGCTAGGTCCACCCCCCCCTCCTCATAATTCTGTTGTGGAGCTATATTTTCCGGTTACCCCTTTGAACCGGCATCGGAGTGTTTTCCCATCCGCGGCTTTTCCATCCAGTAAGCGTCAGTTTCCAGCCTGGGCACTTCCACCTCCGTGATACGATTATGCGAAAGCATAATGAGTGTTTCCGAGAGAAACCTGCGTTCGACATCTCACTTTTGCCTCTGGGTCTTTTTTTTTTCGAATCGAACCACCTGCGCGCTGTGACTCCCCCTGCTTTGTGACGTATCCGCGGCAGCCTTCTGGAGGACCACTCTTACTCTGGAACTTCTTAGGGGATCCGCAAATCAGGCATCTGGCAATGGTCCGTCTGCCACGCCCGAGTCCTGGAGTTAGAGAACGGATCTTGGTTCTTGTGACAGGCCCTGAGTCCCTGCAAATCCCCTTTCATCTTGGCCGGAGACCCGAGTTTTTCCGGAATTAAGAAACTGCCGACCTCGGTCTTTCTATAGAGTTTTTTTTCAAAACACCTCAAACTGTGAGGAGAGCCGGCTGTAATCCATTCAGTTGCGACATAGCGAGACATCTTTGCTCCAAATGTCTTCTTCCTTTTCTGGGATTCGTTTAAAAGCGACCAGACCCAGAGTCTTGAAGAGGCAGGTGCCCTAACGCTCGACAAGTTCTCTAGCCGATCCTTGTCCTATTCTCTGCGCTGTTTCCATGGGTTTTTTAAGACCATTTTCTGTGAGCTCGAGGAGATGGAATTCCTTCACTTATTCATCCCCTGCCAGCTCCTAATTGATTTGGATGAGGTTTTCGCAGTCGGTTAGGGCTGATTTTATTTTCTTCCAAAGCTCATGACCCTTGTAGCACTGGTAACCTGCTGTGCCCTTTCTCGCTACTGCACTGATGACGAGTTGTATTTCTTCGTTAATCCTCGACAAGGCGTATCCTTTAATTCCGTGCCGCTTAAACCCTACTCCGGCGTTTCTTTCGAGCGTGGAAGTACTCTGGCGACCCTCCAGATAAAGAACAAGAACGTCCAGGCCCGTTACCTCTCTTACGCGGGGAACAACAGTCCTTTTTCTTACCTTGGTTCATTTGCCCTGAAGAAATCGGTAACAGCAGCGATTTTTGATCTTTTCGGTTTTCGGTTCCGAATTCGTTCCTGGTTCGTTTGACTTTACCCATTTGGGTCGGCGGCGACCGGCCCCACTCTCTTATCCCGTCACTGTTCGCATTCCTTTTTTTTTTCAGGTTCGCCAGCCGGCGGTCTTCTCGTCAGGTCACATTTTTGCTTGTTTCGTCTTGCCCTTCCGTCCCACTTTTTGCGGAACAGGGAGTTATTATCTTTTTCTTTGACTCGGGCTCTTCTTCCTTCCGGGTCTTGAAGTTGACCCAGAACCTTTCTTTTTTCCCGTTCGTCCTACCGAGGTCGACTTCACCTTTTTGCCTGTGGGATATTTCTCTCTCTTTTCTGCACTTGGCCCACCCGGGCGGTTTTTTGGTCAGCTCGGTCTTTTCCGCACAAGCTTGTCCATGTACTGCAGGCCGTCTCGTCCGCCGCTTTCCCACCTACTTGGGGCTTTTGAGGTGTATTCCGGTTGTAGAGTTATTCCTAATCTTGGTTGCGGACGCTGAGGCTCCTTTTGTTAGACTCTCGGCAGGAACTCAGGTTACTCTGGATCCCTGCCGGCCCTTTAGATGGGGTAGGCTTTGTTCTTCTACCGAATGTTCTCTCTTTGTTGTCTCAGTTTGACGAAATCGTCTCTTGTTGAAGGATGATTGACTCGTTCTTTCATGCTTTTCCTTCACCGCAGGACACAGCCTTGGACGGCTGTTCTCTCCTTGGACTTATGGAGGTACACCGAAGCCTTAATGCACGCGCTTCCTGCCGATCAGTCCCCGACCAGGCCCATCTCCAGGACCTTATTATTGTTCCTTTCTAAAGCGGGCTTTGGGTGATTCCATCTCCGGTTCCTTTCCCCCGTCCTTGAGATTTGCAGTCCGATCATTCCTGGCTCCTTAAAGTTTTGAAACCACTGTCGTCGCTCGGCGATTCCGTTCGTTTTGATGGTCGACCGAAGATAGTCTCGTAGGGGCACCGCCGTTCGAGTTTTCCCTCCAGGGCGATATAATTTCGGACATCAGTATATTTTTTAAGGGATATTCGCGTTGAGTCCGCGCTTTCACCGATCTTTTAGCCAGGTTACACCGAGTTCACCCCCATCCTTGACGCTGAGATATGTTAGACACATCGTATGAATCAACCTCTTGCCTTGACCGCGACGATGCCTAGAGCGTCCAAGTTTCTGTGTCTAGTAGAACGCTGATGAATGTCATCCGAAGAAAACTATACTAGACTGTTTTCTCTGTTTTGACTGGTATCAGCTCGGATCCTGTATCCTAAATTCCCCGCTATCGTCGGGGGGCGGTTTCCCTGATTATTCAGGGCGGATTTCTTCTTCCTTAGGTCGGGTCCCCCCACGGTTAGAATTGTCCTTACTTTTTTTTCTCTCTTTTTAATACAATCCGTTGTGTTTTTGATATTTACTGATGACGTAGAATCAATTGGACAAGCACTTCCCCTTTGTATTCGACGATTAAGGCCAGGATTTTAGGAGTTTTTCTCTAAAGAGTAGAAACCTGTATCTATGTACCCAGGGCAATCCCGTCCGCCTATTTCGCTATGATGAAATTCGACAGCAATGATGTACACCCGCCAAAGGCCTTACGTCGATCCTTTTCGTCGGTTCCCTTCGGAGATTGCGGGGCTTCACCCTCGGCCTTACCCATCTCTTTTCCGCACCCCGCCGTTTGACCTCTTACACCTTGTGCTTTCTGGATTCAGCTTCCATCTCTTGTGCTTCAACGGCGAAGATTAAGTCTTTGAGTTATCTTTGACGATCACTTCCTTGACGCCGGTATCCCGGGAGATTTCCACCCTCATATCCGTTGCACTTAACCCAAGAACGTCAGGACCTCCCTCCCCTTCTAAGCGTTGAGGTCGTTCCCTTCTAAGCCCCTCCTCAGATCGTTCGTCCCCTCTTGCCCACGATTTCGATGGTCTCCGGCCCAGTATAATGCTCATCCTCTTGGCCTGTAATTCCCTGCTTTTCGTGATAGCCAGCTGTCTCCTCCATAGAGACGGAGCATCTACTTTTTTTTGGTGTTAGTATTCCAGCAGTTCATGGATGGAGAGACTCGGCATCGCTGCCCTGTAGTGTTGAAGCGTCCACTATTTTCTCAGCCCTATCCTATAGAACCCACTTATCTTTTTTGTTCCCCCCGACCTCCACGGAGGCCTGCTCTATAAGAACCAGGCCATGCTTCTTTGAACTAACGTGGTGATGGGACCTCCCTTTTTTTTATACCTCCTTGGGCTCACCCCCCAGTCACCTCGGCGGAGTCCGCGCCCCCATCCCGAGCCTGACCTGAGAGAGGTCGAAAAGGCGGTCCTGACCTTCCGCCCGACCCGACCCGTCCTTGTTGTAGCGCTTACTCTGTAATTTTGAATGCCTCGAAGTCGGCCCTCTTTCCCGCGCGATACTTCTTTTACCCGAAAAGATTGGCCGGTTTCCTGACGTCCCCGAGATCCTCCTTTTTTCTTCCTATCCAAGGCACGTGGAAGTCCGAAATCGGTCCCTGAGCATGGCCTGCCCCCCCCCCCCGCGTTCGTTCTCGTGCAGTGCCCCTCGACCTGTCCGACATGAAGCACCCCCCAAGAACGTGTTCCGCGTAAGTGGGGATTTCCCGGTCCCCTGCTCCTTGGAATACTTTTAGCATGAGTTTTTACGCTGGTGCTTTAAAGAGCATGATCATTTTCCCCCACCTGAGATCATCGTGGGTCTAGGGTTTGGCGTTCTTAGGATACACTGGTGAGTAGGATCCCCACTTATAGACATACTGACAAGGACACTTTGAAGATCTTGAACAGAATAGATGCGTGACCCTTATTTCGCTGTCGATGACAGGACCTCAGGCGGTTTCCCTCGCAGCCCTTTTCGCCCCCCCGGTGCGTTTTATCTTTCGTGACCTTTTCAGCTAGTCCCCTTCCCAGTTTTCAAGGCCGAACCTTTAGTACCTCCTCGGCTTAAGCGGCAGATTTTGGCGCCCCCTCCTTTCAATTTCGCCAGCCGTCGGCTCATCGGAATGACTTACCGTTCAGAGGCTACACTGGCCCGCTCTTTCTCATTAGGCAGCCCTAGCCACTCCGAACGGAGACTAGAAAGCTCTTTTTCTGGAAGGAAATCGAGATGTCCGATGCATCCTTGCCGAGCACCATGGTCTGCCTCCCCCCTTACTTAACCTTGACGCGGCTAGGTCCCCCCCATTTCCAAGTTTTCCTTATGACGATGACGCCCTTCCCTGCGGTGGTTTTTCTTAACTGCCGAGGGCTCTAGCACCAGAGTCTCCGTCCTCCTGCTTGCTCTGGCCTGAGCTTCTGGCTGCCCTTCAGCAGTCTCGCCTGCGTTTTCCCTGCCCCACTCTTTTTGTGGACATGTATTATCGCATTAGGGTGTCAGTTTATTCAACCGGGCCCTCCCCGCAGGCCATAGAGATCGTCCTTTTTCCCATTCCTGGGGCTTCGGCGCGCCCGTGGCCGGCGGTCGACCCTGTTGCCGCGTTGCTCTTAAGAGCAGCCCCCATTTCAGTTTGGACTTCTGTCCCCTCCTTCCCGGTGAGAGGAGTGAACCTCCGACCTCCCCCTCTTGCTGTTTAAGCTTCTCCCCTGCTTTGGAGGCACACGGTCCAGGCCTCAAGGCTAGATGCTTAGTTTCCCTTTTGTTGCCGCCAGGCGTCGATGCAGCAGCGAGAAAATACTTTTTGTCTCCACCTTGCAGCCTTCCAGGGCGTTCGCGCGGATAATTTGGCTTAGTCTGGGCCAAGCCGGACGCCTGACGGTATGGCAAAGTGTTTTGAGTTATTTCCTCTCAACCAAAACCTGCCCAGGTGCTCGGGTAAGGTTCTCACCGGCTTCATTTCTTTTTTTCCTTCAGTTGTTTTTGCTGGGTTTACCTTCCACGTTTTAAAGGAATCGAGGGGCTTTTTCGTCTTCCTCCCAGGTCCAGAAATCAGGCTCTGCCTGTCACGGAACTCTCTGCGTAATTTTCAGCCCTTCCCCTTTGGCCTCGCCGGCCAACATGTCGTGCATCGGCTCATCCCGTTTTTTTCGGTCCCCCCTTTCTCGGCCCTTTCCCCGGGACTTATAATGGATTTGGTGCCCTCCTCCCATGGCGGCCGCTTCAAGGAGTAATCGTTTGGCCGAGGTCCGCGTAACCTCGATTTCTCACTCCATAACTCCGTGTCGGCTGACATGTGAAAGAGGACACTTAACGCGGTTCGACGCCGCGGTTTTTTTCTGCCCCGCTCTTCCCTGCTAACCTTCCTGTTGCATCTCGATGGCATGAGGAGCCGTGTTTTAATTGCGCATGCACCCATGAAGGTCACGGACATATTCAGAAAAATACTGAGTTCCTAACTTGGTAAAGCGGAGTCGATGTAGGAAGGCCCGTTTTGAAGACCACTTCGACCCCCCCCGAACACACACTCACCACCTACCAAAGACCCCCACTCCCCCCCCCCCCCCCCCCCCCCCCCCCCCCCCCCCCCCACCCCCCCCCCCTCGAACTCGGCTTCAACTTAGGCCCTTTCCTGATGCTCCCTACGTGTACCAGACAGTCCTATCTGGGGCCTATTTTCACTCCCTAATCATTTCCCCTGGTTCTTTTTTACGCTGGTTGAGTATTGTGATTGGACCTTTTCCTCCGGATGGATGATGTGTTCCCTCGGTACCGCTTCCTCCAGCGCCCAGGCGCTGGTTTGCGTTTTGCTCAGTCTTCCCTTCTATTCCTTAGTGAAGATGGCATTGGACACCGGTCGCTGTCGGTTTGAGCTCGTATTTCATGCTTGATGGATGGAGGATAAGCTTCATGTGCAATTTTTGCTCGGGTTTTCTTCAACCCACTTCGCATTCGGTCCTTATTTTTGTTCCCTTGCCAGGGACGCAGTGCTCGATTCGATCCTGTTGTACCGCAGCGACCCTATCATTTCTCACCCCTTCTTTCCCTGCCCGGGGGAACCGCCTGCTCGTTCGGTTTTTCATCGCCCAGCGGCCATCACTGAAGCCCTATGCTTGTTTCTGCATCTGCCTGGCAGTTACTTCTTCGCTGCGGTCTGGGTCGTGCTCTACCTAAAAAACTTTTCCCCGTTTCCCGGCCTACTCTAGACCCTACGGCTCTGTCGGGTGCCCTTGCGCGATCCTTTTTGAGGAGGAGCACCTTTTCCTTTTCCCAGTCTTTCTCCCCCGGGTTCCTTTCATTTTGGTTCCTTCCCCCCCACAGGTTCCGCGGCCCCTGGCTTTTTCGCTTGCATTGTAGATTTCTCTTCTTTTTGATCTACTATAACCTTGGTTCCTATCTCCCGTGCTCCGCTCTACTAGCCCGCTTTCTTGCTTCTCGATCTTCCTCGTGTATATAGTTCTTTTCCCTTCTTGCTTGTGGTCGCTTGACTTCTCTTCTTCGCCTAATTTTGTCCCCGCAGGCCGATCCCCCCTGTTTACCCCCAACACTTTTGCGTTCTGTTGTCCATTCCTTCCCCCTTTTTCCATTCTTCCAGTAGGCGCTTTGTTTCGATCTTCTGCCTCCGCCTTTATGCTTTGTTTGTTTTTCTCGAGGGCGTCCATAATCCGTTCATCCCCCCCGTAGGCCCACAGAAGGATCTTTTTTGTTTGTCAATGGTGCTTCTTTTCTGCATATTTTTTCCGTCGATGGGCTGCTTGGTTCCCCCCCGACGTTCCTCTAGCCGTGCTTCCAGATATGCTCTGGTTTACATTCGTGGGACCTAGCCCCTTCTTATTTTCCCGAATTTGGATGTCACCACCTTAACTTTTTTCTTCTTTTTCCTTCTTTCTCCCACTCAGCAATACCCTCCCCCCGATATGGGAGACGAACCCGCCTCGCCGACCCTTTAGCCCTTCTTAGACCTTCATGAAATCTGCTCATTGATAGACAGCGCTCTTGTTTCGGTGCGTTTCCTGTTGTACCAGACGCTCTTGCCGTCGTGCGCCCTGACTTTTTCCTTCCCTCCATTTCTAATGTCCCGTCTGACCTTTCTTGTTCGGTCTTGTTAAGTGGTCGTCACACGCCTCTTTATCTTAGGTGCATGAAGTAGGGAGTTCCCCCCCTTGAGACAGTGTTTTTCCCCTCTTTCCTTCCATGTAGATAGGCAGGCTCTCCGTTGCTTTTCCCGGAGATGGATAGATTCATCGCCCCCGCGTTCCTGCACACCTTTTTCTTTTTCCTTGCTGTTTCCTAGTGAAGCACAGTCCTATTTCACCCCCTCTCCGATGCCTTCTTTTAGTCAACGTGTCTGATGGGTGTCACTCGTCCCCGGGACCTTTTTCACTTTTCAGATCGTGCACTCTATTGAGTCATTTTTTCCTTTCTGATACTCTGATAAGTTCTCTTCTTGACCCGCTACACTTTTTCAGGAACTCCTTGCGTGGGTATATTCTTCGTTTTTAGGCGGCCGTCGGGGAAAGGGGCCACCCTTTGTCACCTTTAGGAGCAGTCCCCCCCTGTCATAATAAAACTTTTTTGCTCTCTGACGGCTTAACGACCATTTTCGACTTTGCTCTCCGCCAAGGACTACGTCCTGTCGACCTCTCTTTTTCGTACCAAGGTTTGTGGGTATGGCAAGACTGTGTCGCATTTTCTTCTTTATCTCGAGATAACCAGGAATTTTCCCTTTCCCCTGTTCCTTTCTGCTGACTGACCCCCTTGTTCTCGGCGCAACTAGGCCTGTGGTCCCTGTATGTATGTTGAAAGGCCCAGTCCCCCTTCCTCTTAACAAGCGGAGGTCGAACATCTTTTTTCTCCCTCTCTACGTGGCGTCCTTTTGTACTGGAGGAAGCTCCTTGCTACTGACCATTGTCCATCGATTCCTTGGATCTTCCCCCTTCCCAGGCTGATCTGAAGTGTGCCGCGACTGCTTCCTGCAGGGAGGTTCCGCAGAAGGCGATGTCAGCTTTCTTGTGGTCGTCGACCACTTCACCCCTACTCCGGTCGGCCCTCCGCCGATTCGCCTCCTGTTCTTCTTCCTCCGTCTCTAGTAGAGCTGAGAATTTTTTTTTATCATTTCCCGAAATTACGGCGTAGAACTGTTGCTTTCCGCCTGCCAGCATGGCGATCAATGTCCCTTACTCTGGGAACTTCCCTCGAGATTTTTTCGGCTCGGGAAAGACCTGAATTATACCTGATCTCTGTCGTTTTCTTTTGCGTCGTTTCCCTTTCCGGCTCAAGACGAACTACGTTCTTTTTTTCTGTCATGGGCGGCTTTCAGGCATGTCCCGCCATCTGCAAGAACCTAGTATCCCCCCCTCCTCCTCCGATCCCTCGCTCCCAGGTCGTCCAAACCGCTCTGCAGCCGAGGGCAACTCCTTCTTTTGGCGCCTCCAGCCAAACCCCCACTTTCTCCGGTCCTTCTTTCTACATCGGATCACCTGGAGTACCTGTCCGGCTTTAAACCACCTCCCCTCTCGTCAGATAAACGACAAGTCTCTCTCCATTCTGAGCGGTATAAAACCCGTAGGGAACAGTCAGCATCCCCTCCCAGCCTTGGTGGTTGGGGGAAGCGTTGACGGAAAGTACGCCCAGTGTGGCCATCCCCTTGCGAGCCTTTTTCCAGCTAAAAACAGACCCTCACTCTGGCAACCTTTTTGAAGAAACGTCCGCAGAGTCCATCTTCCCTCCGGCACTCATGAAGTAAGTCCATCGTCTAGGCCACGCCGGTCTGTTTCGAATCCAATGACGCCGATCGACTTTGTCTCCCATACCAAGGAAAGAACCTTTTACAGACTCACTTCAGGAAAGGAGAGACACCCAGACACGGCAGAAGCTTTCGAACCCCTGAGGCCTCGCCGGTTCTCCTCCTTTTTAGAGCAGTCCGCCTGATCCCTTCGTCCGCGGTTGTCTACTTTTTCTGACGCCGACCCGTCAACGGGTTTCCCCCCCCTCTCCGCACCGGGTGAAGAATGAAGACCGCTTGATCACCCTGCCCCAGGCAGATCATCCTCCCCCCTGAGATGTCTCTCTTAAGGCCGCTGTCTTGCTGCGATTTCTTGGTTCCAATTTGGGCGCGCCGGGGTGGAAGTGATCGTTTTCTTCCATGTCGCGATCCAGGCTCCCCTGCCAAGCACTGGCAAGGTCCCCCTACTTTCCCTGTAATTCCCTCCGGACGTCCGTAGCGCTTTCTCTGGCGGCGGTACTGGACAATTCCCGCAGTTTTAGATTAAAGGAACGCCGACATGGCCTTCCCCCATGTTTGCTTAACAGGTTGCTTCTTCTCTCGTATCCCGCGTTAACCTGGACTGCCCCTCTCTGCGGCCTGCTGAATATGCATCGAAGCTGTCGAGTCCCTGAGTTCTCCCCCCCTCGGCCCTGGTATCCCCCAAAAAGGCGCTATACTTTTCCCCCTTTGATTTTTCCTATCAAGGCTAAAGTTTGTAGAATAGTTCTTCTTGGCCTCCTTTGTGTCCCTCTAGGCTGCGGGAGCAGCGACCCCCCCTCGATTTCTCCGCTTGGCGTTTCCCGTCTTCTTTGGGCCTTCAGCAGTCCGCTCCTTTATTGTTTCTTCAAACTAGCTTTTGCCCTGCCGATTTTGCTTTTTTTTCAGGTTTGCGGGTGCGCCTGATGACCCGGCCACTGCCCCGATGGAACAGTCTTCATTTCCCCCTGTCCGGGCCTTGCTCGGCTCCTTGCCAGGCCGGCCCCTCGCGAACTCTTTTTTTCTTCCCTTTACTGGCAGCGAGACTCTTTTCCCTCTTCCCCGATCCTCCCTCGCACGTTCGAGTGCGGAACCTATCCCTAGCCGCCTGAATGGCTCTTTGGAGCTTCTTTACCCACCCCCCTGTCCAGGCGGCCCACCTTCGCTGATCATCAGACGGGGCCTCCTTTTTCATCAGACTTCTTTTCGTACATGTTTCGAAACTCGGGTTCGCACTCCAGGGCTTTTTGGTCGCATTTTTTTCTGATCCGTTTTTTGCCCGGCGGATGGGAAAGACATTCGTTGCTTCTTTCCCCTCTTTCGCTACCCTGATTGTCATGATCCCATCCGCGATTTTTGTTCCGTGAACTGCCATCCTTGGCCTCATACTACTTTTGTTGTTGCTAGTGGCCGGTTTTTCTGCACCGGCATCGAGCTTTCTTTGACATTCTTCTTTGCACGCTGTTCCATACCGTCAACGTTTTCGTATGGTTTTTGCCCTCCTCCGGGCAACGGTCCAAATGATTCCTCTCCGGACCGCCATCTTGGCTCCCCGCGCTTTCGCCAAATGTCGTTATCATTTCCTCCCCTCCTCCCTGGCGGAGTCCGTTCTAGCTGCGACACCGATCTTAGTGAGCTGGTAGGCTCTGGACTGGTGACGCATCCTCCGCACGAATGCTTTTCCCCGCTTCCCTTCTCCGATGGCTGGCCCCCCGGCGATTGGGGGGCTCGCCTCATCGGCCTGCTTTCCTTAGAACCTCGCAAGCCT
>Ga0179593_1458821_pt1 | contig 15721 bp, 23 predicted proteins | sample CZODoug2_1_08_16_FD_185931 | JGI IMG/M metagenome (GOLD analysis project Ga0179593, IMG submission 185931) | Vadose zone soil fungal communities from Angelo Coast Range Reserve, California, USA - CZODoug2_1_08_16fungal (PacBio error correction) | ecosystem: Environmental > Terrestrial > Soil >... | reverse complement strand
GGTTGCTGTACCCCTGTGTCGCTCCCTTTATTTTCAACGTCAAAGATTTTCTATTTCTATCCATCTCCCTCTCCCTGTTTAAGAGCCCCCCCGAACAAACTCCCCCCCCCCCCCCCCCCCAGGCTTTAAAATGAGGAAAGGGTTTTTCTGTTGTCACGATTCCATCCTACACTTTCTGCTCCCTTCAACCAAAAGAGCCCTAAATTTTGCGCGGCCCTCAGGTTTCCTCTGTCGGTACGTCTCGATTCCCCCTTCAGCAGTCATTGGGGCAAGGCTTCTTTTATCTTCAGAGTTCAATGTCACGGACCCCCCCCTTTTTCCCCCGCCCCACACCATCCTTGTTGTGCACTCCTTGGGCCCCTCCCCCCCCCCTTTTTTTGATGGGTCTTTTATCTGAAAGTGGCAGCGTACTCGTCACTGTTAGAGGCCCCTCCGCCTCTTTCCCTCTCCCTTTGGTGTCTGGAGGGTTTCCCTGCTCCCCCCCCCTTTTTTCTTTTTTTCTTGACCGCTGCACTCGCATGCCATCATACCACAAAACAGCGTGAACGTTTTTTAAAGAACATGTCTTGCGCCCCCCCTGTCCTGTTTTTCGCTGAAGATTTGTTTTCAAGGTTTGGCTCCTTTTTTATATGTGTTCATCTGCCTTCCTCCCTTTGTGTATTTTTTCTATCATCTCCCACACGTTGTTCTTTGCAAGTTTTTTCCTCGGCGCTGAGGAAACTTCCCATGACTGCTCCCCTTTTCTTCAAACATTCTTCTTCTTCCCCCCCCTTTCCGACCCTCCCTGCCCCAAGCCACTCCCCATCCGTCTAGTCAATCTGAAATGTTTTGAAACACGCGTTCTCGAGGGACTTTCAGTAAGCATTTTTTTTTACTTTTGGGGGCCTCCTTATTCCCGCCACTTGGCAGACGGCCTTTTTTCTTTAACCCCTCTTTTTTCCTTTCCCTTGCCCACGTGATGTCCACATCCTACATCCAGAGCTTTTTTTTATCTCTCCGTCGTCGCGCGGTCAACCGATCTCTTAGGCGCCCCTTTCTGCCCTGCATTGATCTTTTTTTTTCCCCGTTGGATTCCCGCGTCTTGCTTTTCCCCCTTCCCCTTTTTCCCCAGCGTTATTGCATGACCTCGCCCCTTTCCCTTTTCTTAGTCCTTCCCTTTTGGCACCTGACTCCCGATCGCCGAAAAACCTGACTCTCCTGCGGTGGCAACTTCTTTTTCATTGCGACGTTGAGCTTAAGATTTCCTCGCGCTCTAAAGACTTTCTGACGGCACCTTCCCCTTCGTTTCATTCGCCCATTCCAACCATATTGACAGTATTACCTACACTGACCAAATTGCACCCCTTTTGAGAGAAATCCTTCACCGACCTTTGAACTGACATTTCCGCGGATCCCTTACGTGTGTGCTTTTATCCCCTTCTTTTTTTTTCATCACTCACTCTGAATTTTCGCGTCCTATTAGTTTTTCTTTCCTCATGCTCACTCCTTACCCCCCCCTCCCCATCCTCTCCTGTCAGGACCACGGCCCAGCCATTGAAAAGACTCCGCTCTTCCTCCCCGCAGACTTTACGTGGTCCTTCAAGCCGGTTTTTCTTCCCTTTTGCGCTCGCCCTTTATTGGCGCAGGGCCCCTCTTGAAGATGTTTCAAATTGGTCGTCCCGGTTAACAATCAGACCAGCTGATCTGATAGCGGATGCTTGGAGACCCCCCCTGCTTGGCACGCGCCCCTCTTCTCGAGCATTGCGCTATATTTTGATCCTCTCTCCCCCCGTGTTGTAGATCGCTGATCAAATACGACTTCTTCCGAGTGCCGCTGCTTCCTAGTTGCCAGAGGTATCCACAATCCCCCCCCCCAGCGCCACCTGATCGCGGTTGTTCTGCTCCCCTTTTTTTTTTTTCCCAAAGACTCCTATACGCCCGTCTTAGCCTTCTCCCCCTCTTTGCGTCGGCTTCGTCACTTGATGACTCTCACGTCCCCCCTTCCGTGACTCGAGGACAACATAGTATGCTGGACGTTCCGACAGAAATGAGAGATAAGCTATGTGGCTTTCCTAAGTGTGGACATTTTGATTCCTTTTAGCCAAACTTAACTCTCCCTCCCCCGAAAAGGACTTCTGGCCTCTCTTCTCCCTGACCAATTTGAGACTGAGTTTCTCCCTGTCACTTTCTGTTTTCGGCAGTAGGCTTCTCTTTCCCCCTTTTAACATTGGCATCTAGTTTTTTTAGAGGTCCCTCCCCCCTGCCCTTTTTGGAGACTCCCAATCCAATCCTTGAAGTTCCTCTCCCTTTTTTTATAGCGCGTCGAAAGGCCCCAGCCCCCTGATAGATTAGACTCCGTCTCATGAGGCTTTTTGCCGAGTAGTTTTCCCCACTGGCCCCACTTCTCTTTGAGTGTCTTGGGTTGTTTCCCCGATCGGGTCTTTCTGTGCCATCACTTCTTCTCCTACAGATTCCTTTCCACCTCTTGTGGTTAGCTTCCTGAATACTGCGCTGTCTTTCTGAATTCCCATCAAAAGAATTTCCAGGGTTCACGACCCCGCTGATAGTTTTTCCCCCCTTAGAATCCCCGCATTCGAGTCTTTGGACATCCGCATTATCTCCCCCCCCCGCTTTTTTCCTTTTTTGTATGTGTTTTTACTGCTGTAGATCATTTTTCGCTCTCTGACTCCCCCATCCTCGGTGTCCCATGTTCGAATCCTTGGTTCCCCACCCCCCTTTTTTTTCAAAGGCACGAACGTTTGCATTCAGGCTCATACATCTTTCCGGTTTTTCCCCCTTTTCTTCCATACGGATGGTTTTTTGTTTTTCGAGTCTTGAGTTTTTCTTCTGGAAGTTTGCCCCCGACGAACCAAACCGGCTTTTTCCCCCCATTTATCATTTTAGAGTTGAATTTTCCTCTGAGACTCGATGAACCCCGTCTCGCTCGCTCCCCCGCTTTTTTAGCTTCCCCCCCCTTCGCCTCTCCCCTCAAAATGAGGCATGCAGATTAGCTTAATCTTCCCCCCCCTCTTCAAACCTTCCTTTATGAACACCTCTTCACTCTCTAAACGTTCTGCGTGGGGCTCCACTTTTCCTTTTTACGTATGTGTTGCAACCCAGTGGTATTTATGGCCCCCCCCTGTTTCTCAAGACTACCAGCCCCTTGCGCCGTTCCCCTTGCAATTTCGCAACCCAGCTCCCTGTGATCGACGCTCAAATCGACGCCCCTCTACTCACTTTCCCCTCTTTTCGTTTTTTCACTTTCTCTTTTCTCCGTCGAGTAGAACGTTCCCCCCCGTTTGAAACAAAACAGTATTTTTGCATGTGCCCCTTCCTGTGCCCCCCGGTCATTTTCCTTCTCCTAATACCTACTCCCCTTTTCCAATGTAAAGATCTTACGTTTTTGAACTTTCCTTCCCCTCTCCCACCCTGCGACCTTCCCGGTTTCCCCTGATGACGTTCAATTTAGTTACGCTTTTTTGTCTTTTGTGTATACGGACTCGTTCTCGACCTGAAATACCGTACGAGTGTCCCCCCCCTGCTTGGGGCATGTGTTCTTTTTTTCCCCCGGCTTCCCAAGTTTGCCGAGGTGAGCCCATGCACCTTTTTTTTTTCCATTCCCAGAATGCGGGCGAACCCTTAGCCCCCTTGACCAGATCGCTGCCTCCCCCGGTCAAAGAGTTTATATGGTCGACAAACGTCCCATCGGCCCCCCGCCTCCTTTGCGTTTTCTGCTCTCGGAAGGTACCGGTTAGTTTTCCACTTTTTCCCCCAGTCACTTTTTTTCACAAATCTATCGCGCCCTCCTTCCCTAGCCAATTCCCCTTTATCCATCTTCCGCCCGTAATCCCTTTCGTTCAGGAGTGCCCCCCCCTCTGTGGCTCTAGTGCCTCCACTTCCTTATTCTGCCTTGCGTCCCTTGTTTTTTTTTCACTTTCCTCCAAGGCCGCAGGCCTCCATGTTGCTTTATTTGTCTCGCATACTGCACCCCTGCAGCGTTAGATACAGTTTCCCCTGCAGGCGAAAGCCGGGGGTCTGCCCACACTCTTCCCTTGGCCCCGTTTTTCTCTGATGCGCTGCCTCTGTATTTGACTTGTTTTCTGGTCTCGGAGACTGGCTTTCCTCTGATTTTGATTTTTTAGTCCTGGACCTCCCTTCCACCTCCTCCCTAACTTTTCCCTTCTCCCTTTTCACCAATGGATTCCTCCCCCCGATAGGTTTTCTCCCGTACTTGGACGATCGCACTTGGAGAAAATTGCCCCCAATCCGTTCCCCTTTTTCTTTTATTTGTCTTCCCTCGAGACTTTTGCCCCCGTTCCTTCTCTTTACTTTTGTCTAGTTTTTTGTCTTCCCCCGCGTTCCCACCCGCGGTGTAGTCGGCTTCCAAGACCCCCCAATTTCTCTTTTGCGACCACTCGAAACCCAGGATCCCCACTCTTCCTCTCTTTGTCCACGCGCTCGAGTATTTCCGCTCTTCCTTACATTTTCCAGCTCTATGCAAGTCCATCCAAGTTTCGTCAAGAGGTTATACGTCTTTTTGACCTCTCTAAGTTACCTCCTCCCCTCCGTGTCGCCTCCCTTTTTTCCCCTTTAAGTTCCGGCACTGCAGTGACCCTTTTCGTGAGCGATGGCAAGGCCACACCCAAGTTTCTTTTTTTTTCGTTTTTTGCGAATCGGATTAAGGTGCTTGTTCGCTGATGATCTCTCTCTCCCTCTCCCCTCTTTTCTTTATTCAGTCAAGCTTGATTTTATACTCTGAAGCTAACCACCCCCCTTACTCCCTTTCCTTTTTTTTTTTCCAGTGCACGCTCAACGAAAGTGGTTCGCTCAGTTTTTTGATTTGACTTCCTTTTTGAGACGCGGCACGCTTGCTAAGTGTTCTTTCTTTTCTACGTACCTTTTCCTTGGTCCTGATTCCCCATTGTGCAGGATAGAAGCTTCTTACTTGAGAGCTGAATGGGACTCCTCGCTCTGATTTTATAGTTCCAGGGTTCCCCCAGTCTGTTCTTCTACGCGTCCTCTTGAACAGGATTATTGATGGTCTGTCTCCCCTGTTTGGTTGCCCTTTTGGTCCAAGCCCAAACTTCAAGATCTCCTGTCAGGGGGCAAAGTTCCGATTGAATTTTCTACAAAATCCGTACTCAAGATTTTCCTTTTTCCCCCAGTGCGCTCCGATCTGGCGTTATACCACTCTCGTGTTCACGCTTTGTTCCTTTCTACTGGACCCCCCGCTATGACTATTGCAGTGATTTAAGACAACTCATCCCACCGTAGCATGTACGAATCCCCGTTCCCGAGTCCAAATTGGTTTTGCCCGTAGGGCCGAAGGTCCATACTCCCCTTTTTTGACCCAATCCCATTATTATTTCCATCAGTTCCCCCCTGCTTTCGACACTTTTCTCTTAGGATGGTTCCCCTATCCCTTTTTTTTTAACGCTACATCCCCCCCTCCCCCCCCTAGTTTCCCCCTGTTTTTGATGTATCTAACATTACGCATGGAACTCTCCCTTTCTTCGTTAGTTCAGTCTTTCCACTCTTCGACACCTGGCGGGGATAGAGGCATCCTTTTTGGTACGTCTCTTCTTCCGTCATCGGGAGACCTCTTTCCCAAGAATGTATTAGGACGTGGCCCGGTCCGCTTAGCATTTTGTAACCTACAGGACTTTTTTTTTTTTTCCCAAGTCCCAAATAATGTCCCCTTTGACGTCTCTCCTACATTGTCTATTTCTGTTTTCTGTTGTGTCTCCTTTCCTCATCCGGTACGTTGCTTGATCTTGTCCATGGGTCCGCAGGCATTTTCCTTTTTATTACGTCGATGCTCATATTGATTCAACTTCCTTGGGTTTGACGCCGGCCACCACGCCCCCCAATTTTTTTCAGGCAGGTTCCCCCTGCGCGTTCCAAGGTGCAGAGGTTGCCCCTATCACCGTCCCTTATACCACGAGAAACCAACTCTCCTACCCTTTGACACTTCATTTTTCGCCTTATCTTTCATTTAAGGAGAGGCATTGCAACCCCCTTTGTCCCCTCTTCATTTTGTCCAAGTCGTTTCCTTCCATACTACTCCGGGCAATGAACGGCAATTCTTCCGGAATGAAACAGATGTTTTGTTTGCACTCGGTTTATTTAGCCGCCGTTCGACCGCTCCCGTCTGGCTCCCCCCCCCCCTTAAGCTCCCCCGTTCCTCCCCCGCCACGACTCAATCGCAGAACTTCCTTTTCCGGTTGTAGGTCGTCCGCTTTTTTCGGGATCATCACATGCTCTGTTGAGCGCGTGTGGGCATTTCCCCCTGTTCTCCTTTTTTAGTTTTTGTTTCCACATCGTTTCCCTATACCCATGTTGTTGTACCAGAGGCCGTTAATGTCACGGGCGCCCCACTCGAAGGTTAAGCCTGAAGATTGTTCAAGCCTCGTGGCTTCGTACTCTGGACGCTTCATCTTCCCCCGTGGTGCTATCTGCTCCTTTCACTGATCCCTTTCTGCGACGAGACTTGTATTCATCGAGGCTCTGCGTAAATCATTCCCTCTCCCATTTCTTGGTCAAAATTCCCTTCCTTTCTTCCAATTTTTCTTTTGCGCCTTGACGCCAACCTCCCCCCGCAATATTTTCCTCAAGTTTTTCCCCCATTTCTATTGGATCCGATCATCTAGTGTTTGAATTGTTGGGGCCCTGGCTTCTCCCCTTTGGACAGGGATTATGTCTTCCGCTGCCCAGGTGCCCCAGCCAACGTGATTTTCACACCTCCTACCCCCTCATGCTCTTGCCTCTATTGCGTTCTGTCCCCCCCTGAATCGATGAGGTTTATCCCTCCTTGTATGCCGAAAGCTCGTCGTTTGAGCCGTGGCTTTCTTGATTTTCCATTCGGAACACTCCAGTCTCATTCTCGACCCTTCTTTTTTAAAATTTGTATGCCTACGCCTCTCAGACCCGCTCCGAAGACAAAAAGCCCCTCCTTACCCCCCCTTTTGCACGCCCTCCCTTTCGCCGACGATTGAATATCTTGCGCGACCCCCGATACCTTTACTTTTTTTTTTTCTTCCCTGCGTAAAGTTTTGATTCTTCCATTACCATACATTCTTGACAGTACTCCCTCCAACCTTCCTCTTCCCCCGTTCACCCATTTTGGACTATCCCTTCCGAACCCAATGAAGTAATTTTCATTCTCCCCCGATAGTTTCTGTGGAATCAATAGGGCTTCATTATCAACTTTCCTTTTTAGCGTTCCCGACCCCCCCCTCTTGACCCCCCCGCAATCCTTATTCCCCCTCCAATTTATCTCCTTTCTCGGTCCCTCGTGACCCCCATTGAAATCCTATTTTGATGACCTTCCCGGGCCCGTTGAGTCCAGCCGGTGAGTCCATGCCTTGCTACGATCTTTTTTTCATTTTTATGGTCTTTCTACGTTCTTTCCTCGTCGGATTTTAAACCTGGTCTCAACAATTTCATACAGGGTGCTTTCCCTCTTTTTTTCTCCCCCCCTTGAACGCGCCTCCCTCGAGTGCGCATTCTTATTTTTTGTCTCCTATCTCCTACGGTTTTTGTTTTGTTAGTGTGTCGAGGCCTCCCTGCTCGATGAATCTGCTTTCCATCGGGTCTCCCCAAAAGCTCCTCTCACCCTCATTAGCTACTTTTTCCTTTCCCTTTTTTTTCAACCTAATCAGCTCTACTCAGCGTTGCCCTGTTTCCCTCCGTGCCTTGTTATGCTCCGTAAGGGTCACAGGTCTGCTGCTAGCGACAAACTTTCTTTCTGATTTCCATTTCCTCCCGAAATGATGATTCTCGCATTTTTTTCTTCTTTGCGTGGCCAGTTTTGTAGCAACGAATCCCATACCGTCCCTTCTGCGCTCATGAAGCCCTAGTGATTCCTTCCCCCACCTACTGGTTTAATGCCTTTTCCTTGTGTTGCGCATTTGAGGTTCCCCTCCAAAATTTTGTTTCCCTTGCCTCTCCGTTGGTTTTACCGTCTAAGATGTCTTTACATGGTGGAAAAGTGAACCCAGAGGGGCCGTGCCTTTCCTGAAAGTCGCGAATCGTTTCTTTCGCTCGTTCTTGAATTCTTTTTTTCCCCCTTTCTTTTTTCATTGGACCTGATTTTTCTTTTATTTTTCTACTGTTCTGCACTTTCCGTAGCAGAAAAATCCGGCCCACTGCCCCGATGACTGAAGTTCGCTTCCTTTGCCCCTCATGTAAGTTTTTTCGAAGCAACCCCAGACTTTTCCCAATCAACGGTTTCTCTTCCCGATTGCTCGTTTTATAGTAGAACTTCATCAGCATTGAGTGCCGTCCACCTCTCCGCTAAACCACCAAGCTCTTTCTTTTATTTTCCTTTCTTTCTTTTATCAAGTTGTTCATGTCTCTCGCTTTCTGAGCAGCGTTCTTCACCGGTTTCTCCTTCGGGAGGGACACCACTCCAAAGCACCTCCCCCCGCCTTTTTTTCTTCCGGAGACCCTCCCTCGACCTCTTTGGTTCCACCCTCAGGACTCTCTTTCCCTGGATTTGGCGTTTGTGTCTCCCCTTCCTTTTGCGCTTGTGTCTCCGAATTGACCCCCCTGCGGATAGATTCATGTTTGCCTTTTTCCTCCTCTCCCTCGATGAGACATTGCTCGCTTTTCGCTGCCGTTTGTTTCTAGCCTTTCCCCTGGCCGATAGACAACTAACCTTGCTTCCCTCCCGATTGTGACCGTCTTCAATCGGCACGCAAAAACCTTAGGACTTGACACAAATCTTCATTGAATTTTCCACCGGTCGGGGAGTGCGCCCTTTTTCCATTTCCCTATTTTGTATTCCCATGGGATTATTTAATCGCTGTTCAGAGTCCAATACTCCCGCCCCAAATGAGCCTTGGTCCTCCTCGCTCCCTTCCTGGCCCATGTTCTTTTCCGCCCCCGACTAGAAGACCCTACCCCCCCTTGAAATGCCTGTCGTTTCCCTCCTTCATTGTCCCGTCTTTTACCTAACTTCTGGTCCTCCTCCCCCCCTTTTGCCCCAACAACCTTCTTTTTATCCAAATCGTCCGCGGCGTTTCCTCGGCCCTTCTTCTATTCTCCTTGCCCCCCCAATGTTATTTCCCGTTTTTCTCCTTTTACGTCTACCGCTCTTTCACCGGGAACCCCTGGGCGTCCAAATTTAGTCGTTTTGTTCTCCCTCTTTTTGTTATACTCGGCCTTTTGATCGCTCACCTCTAACCCTGATTTTCATTGCTTTGTTCGTTTTGCCCTTCTTCACCCCCTTTGGCTAGTGATAGTCAACTTCTAATAGGGACATCCAAACTCCTTCTTCTCACCCGTTTACTACTGGACCCCCCCCTCTCGCCCCTGCACTTATGGATAGACCCAAAGGGCCAAATTCCGCCTTCTTTTTTTCCCTTCTTACCCTTTGAGTGAAGGATCAAAATTGGTTTTACACCCTCTCCTCTCCTCTTCCGCTAGCCATTGATCTTTTTTCCACCAGTCGTCGAACCCCGCCCGACTTTCCTTTCCCCTATGTGGTATCCGTGTATTCCTCTTCACAGCACGTTGCCGCGCTTTTTGATGTTACCCGCGCCCACCGTCCTCCTTGGCGTCAATCTAGGGTGGCGGATTTTCCCTACTCTTCTCTTGCCCCATTTGTCAGGTGCCCATTCCAAGCGGTTTTTCTTTTTCCCTCATAAGTTTTTTTCCCCACTTTGTTTTGTCTCTCCCCTGCCTTTGATCCAGCACCTCCTTTTCTATGGAACGGATTCGCACTGGCTACGTGCTTCGTTCTTCCCTTTCCGAGCGCTTTGACCTCCGCCCCCTTACTAGTCCCCCGTCTTTACACTTAGTTAGGATAACTCCCGACCCTTTTGATCTCCATGTTTTTGAACTCCCGTTGCTGATTTAGTTAGAATGGGCCCTCGATCTTTGCCACCGAGTCTGATTGTGTTTAGACTTTTTTGCTTCCCCCCAAGCTACCTTGTTTTGTCCTTCAGCTCTTTCAAGAATTTTCTCTCCCAGACATACAGGATTTCGACACAGATTGCCGACTTGGCACGCCGTGCTTGCTTCGCGCATCGTTCGAAAGTCACGCTTTATACTTCCGCAACCATATTAGTTCATTTTACGTAGACCCCGCTCCTTCTAGCTTGGCGTTTTTGTCGTCTTCTCGTCCCCTTTGCTCTTTTTCCCCCTGCGGAAAAGTTCGTTTCGCGCCTTTCAAAGTCCCCCCCAAAAACCGGTCAACTTTACTTACGGTTTTGCACGCAGCTGCTTCAGCCTTTTCTCGGGATGGCTCTATTTTCCCCTTGTTTGTTGTTGGCTTTGTCCCTTTCAGCGCTTGCCCTTGAATTTGAGTAGTCAAACAACCCCCCGTACATACCTTCCATTTTTAAGTTGCCGCGCTTCAACTCCGTTTTCTGCCCGTCAACTTGCGTGTATCCGCATGCTTGCGTGGTACCGCTGCCTTTCTCTACTTGCACTTAGCTTTTTGTTAACCTCTTTTTGCTTTTGACGATCCCCCCCTGGTTACTTTCTCTCAAGCTTGATGTACGTGAGAGCCTGCTAGCATTTCCCTGCTCTCTGCTACCATGGAAAGCGGTGTCTCCCCTCCTGTCGTTTTCCTGGGCGCGGCTTCTTGAACAGGTCGTCTGGGTTAAGTTTCTTCTTTTTTTTGTCCACTTTGGTTGGCCCTTTTCCCCCCACCCACTCTGTCTCAGTAGCGGTGCCCCAAAGTATCCGCGGCCATCCTCGCCTAGGCCCATCCGGATTGGGACCCATTTTTCCCCCCCCCAGCCGGTTTTCCTCGTTTTGCCTAAACCCATTTGCCTCCCTTTCTTTTCTAAGTTAGACCAGGGCCATCTCCGCGATTGCAGTATTTTCCAGGTACTCATCCATGTCGCCCCTTTCCTCCTCCGTTCCAGTGGACCAGTCTGTTGTTGCCTTCACGTTCCTGCATCAGAGATCTTGTGCATCCCCTGATTCCCGCCCCTTCCTCCTGTCACTGTAGCATTCAAGAGACTCTTTCATCCACTCAACAGCACACGAGCTTTGACAGTCCCTTTCCGGCCTGCCAGTTCTCTGCCCCCCTACGCCTGTTATAAGATTTTATTTTCCTTTTCCTTGGCATCTCTTTCTACAAAGGGGAATCGGTCTTCCTGTTCATCTGAGGCCTCCTGTTAAATCTTTCAATAATGGATTGGTAGGCTGATTCTAATTGGTTAACCAAGGAGTGACCTCCCTTTCCCCCCCCCTACTGTCCCCTTCTTCTTTTCGCTTTTTCCAATTTTTTAGGTCCTCATTGGGGCAACCCTGGCTCCATAACCGAGGGGATTCTTCCAGTGCCAGGTTTGCTTTTTTCAAATCGGTCTCCTGCAGCTTTTTTTTGACATGTGCTTTCCGCTATCCCCGGATCAAATGGGTGAATCCGGCCGTACCAAGGGCCCCAATCATGGCCTGAACAGGTTGAGAGTTTAATCACCTTCTTCCCGTATCCACTAGTCTTGACCCCCCCTCTACAATACCCTCCAGGCCTTCTGTTATCAACTCTTTCTTAATAGGAGGTATTCACACAATTCCGTCTTTGAAATTTTGTCCACTGCCTCCCCGTGTGGCCACCCCCCCCCTGGTGAAATGCTGCCATTCTTGCGTTCACACACCTTAAATGTATGTTTTGGTCCCTTTTCTTCGTCCCAGCTCCTCTGTTCTCTGGACGCCTTTCTAACTTGGGCAATAACTGCCCTGTAAATTTCGTATAGGTCTTCCGCTGTTCGCTCCGCACCCCCCCACTTTTTGTGATTTTTTTGTTCTTGAAGCTTTACCTTTTTCTTTCTTCTTGACTGGCCATCTCTAGACTACCACTGTTGACACACCTTTTTTCTTTTAAGCCCCCGAGTGCCCCCCCACGTCTGTTTTTTACGCATGAGTTTGTTTCAGCCTGACCCGGTTGAGCTTCCTCTTTCACCTTGCTGTCCTAATTTTATTTGTCCTTTTCCTTTCACTGCTCAACCCGTTCCCTCGCGAGCCACTCTTCATTGATCTGATTACCCCCTTCACGCTAACTCTGGCACCTTTTCTTGCGTCTTTCCCAGCCCGACGCGCCCCTCTCCTCCCCCATAACGCGTAATTTTTGAAACAAAGCGTCTGGGTCCCTCCATTTTCCCTCCCCTTTTCGCGTTTTTGGTGGCTTGATGAAACCTTTTCCGCCTGACGTCTTCGCTCCACCAGCTGTCTCTCCTGACCAAAAGTGTCTTGCACCACCCTCCCGCCCGATGAGTGGATCTCTACTTTTTCCTCGTGTCCTGTTACGACTCGAATGCGGTCGTTTTTTGTCTCTCCTCTTTTTTGTAGCCGCCTGTATGTATGTTTTTGCATTCAGGCACTTTCTCAGCGCAGTATAATGAAGCACAATTTCCTTCTCTTTTCTTTCCCTTCCCAGTGATACGCCTTGATGGCACAGCCTCCCCCTCTCTCCTACTGACTCTCCCTGCGGTTTCCTCTGCCACCTCGACTTTTTTCATGACGCTTGCCGTCTTCCCTTAATTTACGTTGACGGTCAGCTTCCCGCCCCGCGTCCAGACGTTTGTGACTGCGCACCCTTTTGCCGTCTTCTCCCAGCTAAAAGGAGATGTCCAATGTTTCAAATTTTGGTTTCCTTCTCACTGCGCCCCCCCCACCGACTGACCTTCCGGCCGATCTTTTGCCTTTTCCTTTAGGTACCGGATGTTGTTATCCTCCCCTCGTTTGTCTCTTTCTTTCGTTTCCATCCTTCCCACTCCCCCGTATTACAATCACACACTTATTTCTGTAGGTCCCACCTTCCCCCCCAGCCCTGCGACTTTAGCTCTGTCCCTCACGCCAGCCGTCCGTTTTCTCACTGCATGGGGGAAATGACTCTCCCTACGGTCTACGGCAGTTCTCCTCTGCGATATTTCATGCATCTTCCAAAAATTTTTTTGGATCCAGTTTCAAATTGATCGTGATCGTCGGATTGATTTTTTTGACGTGGTCCCACGCTGCCGACCGTCTTCCCTCTAGATGCGCATTTGACATTTCCCCTCTCCGTTGTTTTTGTTTCTCTATGTATCCCGATCTACTTTGCACTTCCATGATCGAGATCGCGCTGCTCCCGGGTCCATCTGCTTTCTCCCCTAAACGGATAAACTATAGGAACGGTTTTTTTTTCTTTCCTGATCCCCAATTAACCAAAGCCACCTTTTTCTTACTCCTCCTGGCATGACTGGGACCCATAAATTTATCCCGAGTCGAGCGTGCATGGACCTCCCTTTCCCAACGTAAGGATGATTGCTACCGCTCCCCCTTTCCCGGGATGGTCCTCTTTAACCTTCAAGAATGGTTTTCTTTTGGCTGGGGTCATACTTCTGTGGAAGTTCTGCTTGAGCCCTCCCTTCCAGAAGAACATTTTCCGTTGCGTCTTGCCGCCAGTTTCCTCCCACACTACGGTTTTTTTTTTTTTCGTTGCGTTTCCCTTCCCCTGGTTGATGCAGGAGAGATGCTATTCAAACCGGTGTGCCCCCTTTTTCACCCCGTTTTTTTTTTCTTTGTAACCTCCCTTTTGTAATTAAATTTTTTCGAATCAAGCAATTTCCGTGGTCCCGTGCGTACAGAAAGTCTTTTAGTGTTCTCTAGGCCTTGCCGCTTTGAAGTAGCCGAGGCCTCCTTTTTTTTCTTTGCGTGTTCGCTTTTTAGCGTCTTTGTTCCTCTTCTCTTTAGTCTGTGCCAGCACTCGGCTCCTCCCCCCCGGTTAATTCCAATAACAAGAACTTGAATGGTTATCTCTGCGTCTGTACCCTTTCTCCCCCGCAAAATCAAGAGGTCTCCGCTTATTATCATTTTACAGCGGCTCCCGAAAGCAACCATGTTTGAACAGGTACACGGAGATTATCTATTTCCACCCCCTCTCTTTCGGTGTCCGTTTGGCCTGTATTCCGTTAGAGTCTGCGGTCCCCCCTCCTTCCAATTTTCATCGGTGCCCCAATTCAAGCACGCTCTCCCCTGTTTCGGTCTCCAGAAGAGACGCGTTTTCACACACTTTCATTCCTACGTGTGTGTCTAGTTGGCGCTTGGTCATTTCCCTTCGCCGGACTTTTTTTTTTTTCCCCTGCATTTCAATTTGCCTCGGTCATGAATTTTCCTTCTCGCTCGATGCCAATGTCCTGTTGTCCTCGCTTTGTTGAGACTTGGCCAATCGGCGATCCAACTTCTGTCCTCTTGCCGATCTTCCATTTACAAGTACCTTTGGCAGCCCCCCTATTCAGTTTACCGGTCCAGTGCGCTTTGTTCGACCTCGTTTCTCCCCGTTCGCTTGCACCTTTTTGGCTAGATTGGCCTTTCCCTTTGATAGAACTTACCCCCCTTGAGCTGTTAAAATGACCGCGCTCCCAGAGCTGTTCGCCGCTACCCGCACGCTTTTTGCGAACTGACCGTGACCCCCTGTCGCGCCACATTTCCCCCCCCAATCAGAACGGGGCCCCCGATTTCCCCCCCCCAAAGGACCCTTCTTTCGCCGCCTTCCATGGGTCTTTTCCGGCCCTATAATGGACTCCTTTCCATGTCATAGATATGAAGGTGTTCCTTCCCTCCCTCCAGTGACAAGGCGTCCACCCTTCATTGCTGTTCGCTTTTTTTTTTCGAGCATTTTAATTATCCTCTCTCCCCCCCTCCCCTCATACCATGTGAGCTCTGGGGAACTTGGTGTTGGTCGTCCTTTCCTTCCACCCCAATTGATGAGCCACTTTTCTCGCCATCTGTTTTGTAATTTCCATCCCACAATGTGCGTGTCCTCCGTAACCCTGTCCCCCGTCGCCCTGATCCCGTCACCGAGGATTCCCTCGACCAACAGGTTTATGGCGGTGCCGAGCAATGTGTTTTAGTGGAGGCCTTTTCATTATTTGACTTTGTTCAAATTTTTTTTCCCCAAATCTCTGTTTTACTTCCCCACTTTTTGTCCCTTCGGCCAGCGTCCCCTGGAGGAAATCTTTCCCTCTTTTTCTCCTACTAGTGGCCACTTCCCCCGCTAGTTCGTATGTGCTCGCTATGTAAGTCGACTTCCTTTTTTCTTGTCCTTTTGGTTGATTGTTTTTCTAGCCTTTCCCGAGTCCCCCCCCCTTTCAGACGTGAGCGGCAGGGTGGCTCTGTGCCAATCATCTTTTCCGATTCTATGATGACTGCGCCTCGGGGTTTTCTGGGCCCGTTTTGTTGAAAACGGATTCTCCTTTTACGTGAGTGTGGTGAGCCACATACGTGGCCAAGCGCCTGTTGTGAATTCCTTCTGTACCTTTAGACCCCATGAGATTAGACCCGATAGTTTTCCCCCCACGACCACCTTTCCGACGTTTCCTTTGGTTGAAATTGCAAATCAGTTTCGTAGGTCCTTCGGAATTTTGCCCTCAGAGCCTTGCCACCGTTAGGAGATGTCTTTTCTCTTTTTTTTTTGTCGTTCCCCCCCGCGGTTTTTTTGTTTCTTCTTCCAAGCCGAACGTCCCCCGCCCCAAGGAAGAGTACCTGGTCGGAGACAGAAGTTCCCGATATTGCCTCTCTTTCCCAGATTGGATTCGAGTCATCCCAGTCCTTCCACCCCTTTCCTCTCCCTTACAGAAATTGATTTTAGCTCCTTTCCGTAGACCTCGCTCTTTCAGTCAGTCTGCTTCGAGAAGTTCAAGCATCATTTCCCTGTCCGCAGAGTTCACTTCCGCAGCCCCCTTTTTTTTTTAAGCGAGTCCCTCCCCTTAAACCCTGCTTTAGTCCGGGTGGTTTCTTTCTTTTCGCC
>Ga0179593_1638615_pt1 | contig 15722 bp, 14 predicted proteins | sample CZODoug2_1_08_16_FD_185931 | JGI IMG/M metagenome (GOLD analysis project Ga0179593, IMG submission 185931) | Vadose zone soil fungal communities from Angelo Coast Range Reserve, California, USA - CZODoug2_1_08_16fungal (PacBio error correction) | ecosystem: Environmental > Terrestrial > Soil >... | reverse complement strand
TTCGCCCAGCTGGTACGGACCAGTTTTCCATTTCTCTTCCATCCTTTTGGCCTTTAACTTGACGTTTTTGGACTGGTTCACGTCCGCTGCTCCTTCGGCATTTGTTCAGAGTCGCGCGTGCGCAGTCGATTGCGCCCCCTCTTTTCATTGCGGCGGTTGTCGTCCATGCCCATGTGTTTCTTTTTTCTTCGCGGAGAGTAGTGGCTTTTTCGTCGCTCTGCCGATTATCCTTTGCCGCTTGTTCGTTTCACTGGGCTGAGTCGCGGTCCCACCGGGGGTTCCGGCCTTCTTCTTTTGGAATGGAATCGCGCCCAGTCTTTCCTTTGGGCTTCCTTCCTGTCTCAGCTTCCCCTAGTGTCCAGGCGTTCGCGGTTCGGCTGTTAATTCGCAGCGGTCAGGGCCTGTTTGCCCAGCCAAACCTTTCTCCAATTTCGATCTTCTTTTGTTTCCCTTCCCTTCCCAAACCTAGGCGATCCAGACAATCTGCAATCTTTGCCACGGGTTGGTTTGCCGGTATTTTCATGAGCTCGGAAACCTGGGTTGGACTGCCTCGGCTTAACTTCCTCCCGGCCTTTGACTTTTCTAGCACTTTCCAGACCGAAACCGCTCGCTGCCCGCCGCCGAGGGCCAGCAGGCCTTTGCCGGAGCGTGCGACCAGCCCTCTGACGCGGCCGGCTCCCAACCTATGCGTCGCGGGCGCCGGTTTACGTAAAAGTCTCTCAGCTGAGCTTCGCCATTGCGGCCCATGAAGAAAGTGACAATTTCCTTTCCTTCCATGGTTTTCTGTTGCTGTCTTAACGTGAGGACATGGATCCAGCTCCTTTCGCCGGTCCTCGTGCGAACGGATTGCACGTTAGGACTTTTTTTCCTTCCTATTTTTCCATCTTTATCTCTCTTAGTTTCTTTTTGGCAGCCAGTTCCAACTGTCTGAATCTCCACCGGGTCCTCGCGGCCGCGGTAGATTCCGTGGGCCTTTCGGCGGTCCATCAGTTAGTCATTCCGCATGCGATTGCCTTTTCTTTCCTGCCCCTACCTGCTCCTTCTACGGATCCGATCCAGGGAGTTGGCCGACACCATCCTTAATCTTGACTTCCAGGTTGTCCTGCTTCTTCTCCTTTGTTTGATGTCCAGCCCTGGCTTTCTTCGGTTCCTCCTTTGCCCGTCATCAACGATAAGTGCCGACCGATTAAGACCCGGCCTCTCAGGGCCTCACGCAGACGGTCGCAGAGTTCCCCTGGTTTGTAAGGATTGGTATTCAACCCACCAGGCGGTGAGCGGAAAATCTAGGTGTCCCCTTCAAATTTCTGGTAATCACAGGGACTCATTTTTCCTCCTAAGATGCGGTCACGGCAGGGCCACACGGGCCTCTACCGCGGCCGGTTCTTGGATGTCCCCGATTTTTTTCTTTGTGCTTTTTAACCTGTTTTCCCGCTCTTCTCCTTTTTCTCTATTTTTCGACCAGGAACAACGCGGAGACGGATATACTTCCCCTTTTGCAGAAGCAATCAGTTATCAACGGAGGTCTTTGATTCTGAACCGTCATCTGTCCCTCCCGCGTTAAGGTCTTTTTTTTCTTTTCCCGAAGAAAACCATGAGAACAGGTCGGGGCCAGCCCGAAGCTCAGCGGGAGTTTTTATCGTAATAGTTCTCCTTCTCACTTTGCCGCGAGACCTTATTCTGTTTGCCTGGCTTTTACTTATTTCAAGTTATGGTGAATATGTGCGGGTGCCTGCGCAAAGTCAGGGCCTTGCTGGCCCTCGGCGGCTACTCTTTCCTTCCATTTCTATAGTGGACCTGACTATTCTTCATGGCAACGACCAGCGTTTGTTCGTACACATCTCTGCAAATTTTTTTTTTTTTTTTACGCCACACCTTTTTTAATTCTTTTCCCTTCGCGTTCCGCAAGTCTTGACAGGAATTTCCGGAACCATTTTTCCGATTAATTGGCGCTGGATGCACGTTCGATCAACTCTTCAAAAAATTTGCCCAATGTTTTTTTGGCCAGAAAAAACCCCAGGCCGGCCCTTCCTTGATCTTTGGCAGATTTCTCTGGCTCCCCTTATGCAAACCTTTTTCCCTCTAAACTACGTTTTTTGCGCGATACATGAACCCTGGTGGACCGCTCGCCTTATCTCAGCGCTCAGTCCATACACTTCCGCTGACCTCCGACATCGCACTTTGTGTTCCTGTCGGATTGTAAGCAAAGGCCGTCACGACAACTCTACCTACGAAATGGCTATTTTATTGGACGCCAGCCGCCGGGCCAAGCTGTTGGCTTCCTTATTTCCACTCTGAGCCGTTGCGCGGTACTTTTTTTTTTACACTTTCCCTCCGACACAGTCTGATGAATGCATCTCTTGCGTTTTTTTTCTTTTCAATGTTTTTCCCACTTTTGCCGTCTCCTCCATGTTGCTGGACGAGTTGCAGGCGTTCTCGATGATTCTACGCTCCGAATCTTGCCGCCTCTGAGTACCCCGGCAGGACTCTGGCACTCTTCGTTGTTCTTCTTAGCAACAGCCTCCCCTCCCTACTTCTGGATTTTTCGGCTCCGTTTCCTCCTTGCTTGTGTGGCCGCGTTCTCCTCCCTTCCCGAATTCAAACGATTCGGGTGCTATTTCCTTCCCCGTGGCACATCTTTGCGCGCCCTTTCTTCTTCAGTGGAATCCGTCTTGACACTTCCTTTGTGCGCCCGTGGATCGTGCCATCGTGCTCTCTCCGCTGCTTCCCTAGTGGGCAAGGGCATGCCGTCGAAGCCCGCCGTTTTTTGCAAGTACACGACATCTCTCTTTGTTTTTTCTGAGAGTCGAAGGCCGTTCATTTTGAGGTGCGGCGCTTTTCTATGAACTAGTCAGCGAAGGATAAGCCTTTGAGACGCAGCAACCAAGGCGCGTGCGCGCCCCACGTGGTCCTTTGCGCGTTGCCTTGCTGCCTCTTTTTCCCTTAGTCAACGTTGTAACGATGAGAGGACATCGCCTTTCACCCCTCTCCTTATTCATTCTGTCATTCTTCTTTCGCCGAGACGGTTGCATCCCGCACCATAGACAGAGGAACTCTATCCCGAGGAATTTCATCAGTGTGGATGCGAGTATTCTGTGCTCTGTTTTTTTTTGCGTTTTAGGCGTCGCGGCTCAGGGGACTCCTTTTTCGAGCCTTTCTTGGTCTTAGCCGATTCCCTCTCCTGCTGGTGGAGACGCTTCATTCCCATGCCCCTGGTCCTTGCAAATTTACCATTTCCAGCTGCTCCCTTTTCGTAGGAGGGTTGGGTTGTCAGGGACGTGCTTCATGGTAGCCTCCGCCCGGTTTTTTGGTCGGAAGGAGATTAGCGGCTTTGCATTGTGTCTTTCCATGCCCTAGCGAGGTTCCCTCTTCTCCCATTCATTAGCTGAGTATTGTGGCCCCGTTTCTGTTGGTAAAGAGGATTTTCAACCTTTTCTTCGCGTGAGTCGTATTCCTTAATTTTCTTATTCTCGGTATCCTGACGGCTTCGAGTCGTTGCATGGTAACCGCGCAGCGGGGCCCCCTTGCTTTTTGAAATCCGTGGTTGCATCCGCAGGCGTTTTGTGCCGTTTTTTGCCACGAATTGCGCGCCGGGCCTTTTTCGGGACCCCAGCCCCAACCTTGTTTGTCCTGTTTCCTTTTTCAGACGCCGTCAAAAAGCTTTCCATCATTTCGCCCCTCTCGGTTTATTGTGCGGCAGCGTCAAGCGCGTGCGGGCCTCGGAAACCATTTCCCATTTTGTTGCATTCTTGTCCCTCACTCATATAGGATTTGTTGCGGACCTCTTTGCAGGCTCATGAAGAGTATCTCTTCAGTGCCGTCGCAGGCCTGCTTCTCCGGAGCGAGCGAACCCCCCCGTCGCAGACCTCCTCCTATTGACGTTCGGCGGGCCAGTCCATTGCAACTTCCTTTGCGTCCGCCTCCTCAGTTCGTCAATTCTCCGTGATTTAGCATTGGCCCCAGCTCAGAAATTGACTGCCAGGGTTTTTTTTTTTCCAGTTGTCTCCCCCCCTCCCTGAAAGCGGTGCAGCCATAGGGATCCCTTATGCTTCGCCATATTTCCGGATTTCTTCTTCAACTAGGTTCTGAATTTTGATTTTTCCTGTCTTCGGCGCTATTCAAAATTTTACCGGCTCCCGGTTTTTTGCACATTTTTCCAACTTGATCTGGTTTCAGCTCTGTGCTTCTTTATACTTCTGTGGCCCTTCTGGCGTCTGGCGCGCCTTCAAGCTTTTTTTCCAATGTTTTTTCAGCAGTGCTTTTTCACGTCTTTTCTACGCTCCTCTTTCACATTATCATAAGGATTTCGCGCCCGCATACCACCTTCTTACGACCTCCAGGTTGTAATTCTTCTCCTGCTGCGTGATGTTCTTTCATTTCTCCGCTCCGCCGTTTTACCGGTCGTCCCCCTGCTTATTAAAGAATCGTTTGCGAAAACAATCGTTTTTTTGGACATTCACGCAGCATGGGAAGAGCTTACTTGAGTTCTGTTTCCCCATTCTCGTATTTCGCCTTTCTTGGTTTTGCGAATCTTCTGATTGAAAATCAATCTGATTCATTCAAGCCTCAGGTTTCCGTGGAAATCGCAAGGCATTTATTCCTGCCCACCGTCCTCCAGAAGGGCCCACACGATTCGCGTCGCCCCTTGTGATTCCTCTTTTCCACTGGTTTGCCGATAACTGGTGAACTCCGTCTCCCCTTCCCCCCTTTTTCCAAACAGGAACCATCTGGTGAACTTTTTCGAGCAGGTTTCCTCCTCAATCTCATTTGCACTTCTTTTTTTTTTTCCAGCTCTTCACCTAGGTTTTTCAAGCTTTTCTGTCCAACATCCCACCATGTCCTTTGTCACTCACTTTCTGAGGGCCTCAAAGCGCGGTGCTTCTCCAACACCGCTCTTTTTATGGATTCCGTCTCTGATAGTCTTTTTTTTGGTTGTCTCTTCGCATCAAGAAGTAAATTGCTTCTTTTTTCTCAGCGCTCCGGACCAGGGTCTCTTTACTCATCTTTGTCGGCCGCGAGATGCTCCTTCTTTAGTCGGCCCTCTTGCTCTTCCAAGAAGCCGGATCTCGCTCTTTTTTCACTTGGAGACCTCTTCCGCGAGCTCCTGGAACTTTATGCCGGCACAATCCAATCCCCATTTCCTCATTCATCTTTCCCTCTTTCTTTTGGCCCGTTGGCACTCTCGAACCCTTGTGTCACACACTTTTTTCTTGGGGCCAAAACAGGCCTTGGGTTTATTGCAGGCCCTCCCGCGACTTCTCCCCCCTCCTGGCCCCTCCCTTCTATGGAGCAAAAGTAATTTTGGGGCCCCCGCGGGTGGACGAGTTTAGTCCTGATCTTTCTTCCCGTTCGTGCGATCTCGCGACCGTCTCCTTCTCTTACATGACACGCTGGGTGGCTTCTTCTGATGACTCCATACTAACGGCCAGTTCACTACAATACACCTACTTCCTAGCCGGGAAACATTGGGGATCTTTGCCTGCAATGGTGTCCGCCTGTATATAACCTTCCCTTTCCCCCTCCGACTTTTGAACGCCGTTGCTGCGTTTCCGAGTCATCGGCCGTGCCCCTTTATTTCTGTACTTCTGCACTGGTTTTGATCCTGTGTTTTCCTTTTCTACGCTATGGGTTGCTTGTCATACCAAGTTTTCCGGAATGCGGATTACGTCCCCGCTGCTTTTATCTTTCGCGTCTTCGTTCTTTTCCCGCGACGCCCCCTCCCTTTTGACCGGAGTTGCAGCCCAAGAATACGTATCACCTTTCATTTCTTTTTCCTTGAGGAGTTTTTTTCCTCTTATGGCTTTGCCGATGCCTCATCGAAGGACAGACATGCCCGACCCATTTTGTGTTGCCTTTCTATCATCGTACACTTCAACATAGTTGTTTCCATTGAATTTCCCTTCCGACGCGGACCCACGTGGCGGTGATCCGCTCCTCGGTTTGCTGACTTCGTCTTGCGATATCCAGCTGGCTTGCTCAGTTTTGGAAAGGTTCCTTCCGTTTCCAGCCACTCGATTCCGCCTGCAAGCTCTGAAACAGCCGCTTGATCTCTTTTTTCTTTCTTTTGAGATTCTCGGTTACAGAGCTTGTCAGGCTGCCCCGCTGAGGGGGCTCTTCCTTAGGCCTTGGCGCGAGTGGATATCCTATAGCGGATCCTTTTTTTCCCCGGAGCTAATCTCGCTCAGCTTCCGGCGGCGCGCCCCCCCTTAGCTCTCGCTTGGCGTGCCATATGTTTTTGTAACGAAAGAAAATCCGCACCTTATGAATTAGTTCAGGGCTTCGACTGTGCAAGACGAGACGTTCTGACGTTTCCTTTAAACTTCTCCTCCGAGCATTTCCCTCCCTAGGCCAGTTTGTATGTTTTTGAAAAGATGTGCGCGCCTCGGCTTCTGCTCAGGGGGACTCCGCGTGCGAAGAGTGGCTTTTCCCCTTAAATTTTTTAGCCTGCCTTTATTTTTTTCCAATCACCAAACACATCGCTTACTTCTCTTTTCATTTTGCATGGAATTATCGACGTGTCTTGAAAGTCTTCTCAATTCGCTCAGAAAGAAACCTTCACACAACCCCCACACTATACAACTAACCCCCTATCCCCCAAAACCAAAACAAAAACCCCCACCAAACACCAATAACTTTTTTCCAGAGTTTTTTTTTTCGGAATAGAGGCGCACAATCTGGAGTCCCGGAGCAGGTGTCTTCCTTTCTGTCTCTACCTGGTTCGTATGTATTCTGTGTTTTGTAAATGGAGACCTAGGATGAGTCCAATTTTTTTTTTTTGTTGTTAGAGGATGATATCGGCTTCGCCGGAGATCGCCTCTTTTGGCGTGGGCACGGTAAATCGCGCAGAAAGATTGGCATCTCTGTATATCAAATTGTGGCCATAGCGCGCAGGTCGCGGGTGATATGCCCCACCATTTCCCTTTTTTGCATGTTTTCGGCCAGCAAAACCTGTTGTTCCCCGATGATTTGCCCCCGTCCGATCCAGGAGCAAGATGTCCCCCTGGATGTTGATTCTCTTTGCTGTTCCTCATTCGTCTGCTTGGGGGGGGGGGTGCTTTAGCTGTCTTTCTTTTTTTCACCTTTTACCCTTTTTCCTAGAGATTAAGGCTTCTTCACTCATCCTCGGCTTTTCGTTTCCCCGCTTTGGTCACCTCTCAGAGCAGCGGCCGTGCGTCCAGGGCCCCGGCCTTCGCCGGAGCGATGGAACACTTTCAATTCACCAGTTTCTTTGATGACCTCCCCTGCTGAGCGTCTCGAGGAGACGCGCTCTCACTTCGCCTCATCGTCCCCCGGCACTAAGGTCAAGGAGTGACCGGTGTTTTTTCCATGTTTCTTCGGCGAATGGTTGTTCCCTCCCCTTTATCGGTGAGGACATCGATCCTTAGAGCGCCTTTTGTCGTTCTCCTGTCTCACGATGCTTCACTCGGCACCGTCCTCCTTTCCGTCTTGGCGTCTCAATCGTTCTACAGAGAGGTTCACCTTTGCTTCTTGTGTCAGATCCACGGTGGATTCCCTTCGCGGTAGCTTCGCCCTTTCTTCCGCGCAGAGTCACCGTAAGTGCCGTGCTTTGTCTTCACGATTCGAACCGCGAGACAACAAACCAAACAACACAAACCCCACCCACCTGCTGAACTTCGATTCAATTTCATAATACGTGTCGCCAATCATTTCTTCACGACAACAGTGTAGCTTATTCTTTTTCCCTCGATTTGGTCTTCGGCACGCGCTTCCGGTTGACAAGAGTCCACGATTTGAACTTCCGATTCCCCCCCCCCCCCCTTGAATCGAAGTTGGACCCCACCCAAAGCATGGAAGAAGAAGTTACAACCTTTCTTGTTTCGTTCCCGTCTGTCTTTCTTTTTGCGGTCCGTATGAGAAACAATTCCAGTTATCTGCCCCTTTCCTCTCCGAATTTCCCCGTGGAACCGGCATTGGACGTCATGAGACAGTGACACGGAAGCCTCCTCAACGTGACTTCTCGCCCCCGATTCACACGATCAAGTTGGCACTGGTGCTGCGATACCCCTTGTGAGTCCTTTCTCCCCGTTGAAGCCCAGACAGGTTGACAAAATCGGTTCTTTATTCTTTTCAGAATCCCGTTATACGAGTCCCTCTGCGCTCATAAGTTTCCCCCCGTCAAGTACTGGTTCCAAAGTTCGCCGTCCCGAACACCATGGACTCTGCCTCCGCTTTCTGTCTTGGTCTCCCTATCCTTTCTTTTTTTTTTAACTATTCGTAGCGGGACCGGCGCCCGCGAGATCATTCAGTGTTGGGCCGTATCAGAAGTCTATGGTGAGTGAGTCCCCCTACCTTTTTCAGCAGCTCTGGCCTCGGCGGCTACCGCTAGATGCTCTTCCATTGCCTTTTCTTCTGAGTCGCACCCCGAAACAAGACGATTAGATTTCCGGCCTCTTATTCCATTTTTTCCCTAGGTGAGTCAGCTCCCGCGCTGCCGTTACATCCTCAATTCCAATTCCGTTTTTATCTTATGTGTGTCCTTTCCTATTCGTCCCTTTAAACAAGTATGTGCCACCCAGGCTCGAATGCAGCGCCTCACCGCACTCCCCCTATTTTAATGCCAAACGTAAAGGAGGTTTTTTGGCCCTTGTACCATGCCCACTTGGCTGTGCGCCAGTCCCGGCCTCGACCGCGAATCAGTAAATTGAATACTCAAACTCACGCGCAACGCGGTGTGTCTCCTTAAGTTTCCCTCCCGTAAACGACCTCCACCTCAACTTTACACTCGGGGCATTGAAGACTAACCTTTTTTTCCCCCCCCCCCCCCCCCCCCCCACTTACGCCGTGGAATGCGCTCTACACAGCACTCCGCCCCTTGCTTCTAATGGAGCAGGAACGTGCCCCCCTCTTTCAAAGTATTGCCTTTCCTGCGGTCGCGGTTTTTTTTTTGCTTCCCCATTTCCTCTTTTTGTTCTGGAATTGACCAACGAGCATTCTTCTCCGAGGCCCATCAGGTTTCGGCTGAGTACCCATGAGCCGACGGCCGGCGTTCTCTCCATGTTGCATCGTAGTCGTTGCAGCACAAGTGAATCTTTCTTTTGAACTTTTTTTTTTTTTTGACCCTTCTTTTTTGGGCCGATTCCCCTGGCTAGATCAGTCCTGCCTAAGAAATATCGCTCGGCTGGTTATTTTCTTTTCTTCTTCACCTTGGCGGAACAATTCTGGCGCCATGATGTTATTTAATCCCGTGGCAGCGCACTTCTTCTTGTGTCTGCCCTTTCCCCGCTGCTTCAGGATGTGTTTAGGATTTGCTCCTGTACCCCTTTTCGCTTGTTCTCCAGCTCTGGCAATCTCCTCTTTTTTTCTCCCATTTTTTTCTTGATCCTCTTTTTCAGAGCTTGCAGGCTGCCAGGAGATTTTCGACTGGATGCCCTTGCATCGTGTTTCCAGCAGGTCGCGACGACTTCCCACAAGGTTCCCCCCCGTGTGGCGTGCGGCAAGGTTTCAGATGCTCGATGGTTTCCGCCTCCTCGTTTATTAGCTGCACACAGCGAATCGAATTTGCTTTTTTTATTCGCGGCAGGTGCTTCGTCAGAGACCAAGAAGAGAGCGGAACAGATACGAAGTCCCCCCGGTGTGTGCGTCGTCTTCTGTGCTCCCCCCTTACCTGTGTCTTGTTTTCAGTATCCTCAGGGGATCCGAGGCCTCTCTGATTCGGCGGATCATGTAAATTCTAACTCGCTCGTTGGATTCCCCCACCCTCGTTCCCTTTCCCCTTTTTACCACGCTTCCCTCCTCGACTTAATGGCATTCATCAGACAGTCTTCCGGAGTTTTTTTTGCTACATCGCGCCCCACTGTCGTTACCTCCGGCGTTTCCGGAAGTTTTTTGATTCACTTTTAGGGTCGCAACTGCAAGTAGTGTCCGCGGTCTTGATTTCGTAGGTGTCATTTTTTTAGTCTCACGGAAGTTGCTCGTTTAATGGGAGCTCGCCCTCCACCTGTGCGGTGGGTCTTCTCTTCTCTTTTTGGGCGACCCGGCGAGCGATTTTCCTAGCGTTGTTCTTTCCTTTTTCCCTTTCTTTTCTCCAGATGGAAATCGTGTTTATAGCGCCAGTTGGCTAGGATCCTTTCCGACATGCAGCGCGGCCTGTTTTTTTCGGGGCCCCCAGCCCCTGCTAAAATTTTTTCGGTGCCGCAAGCCGTTTCCCCAAAACTCCGCGATCCCCTCATCGCAGTCTACTTATATTCGAGTTATTCGTCCAGCGCTTTGACTTTCCTAGGTGCTGAGGTCCCCAAGGGTGCGTATTCAGGAGATCCTGTTCACTTTTTTCGTTGCAGTCCCGAATATCCGCCAGAATCCGTCCATAGCGTTTTGAAGTAGCCGGGGCGCCGTTCTGAGCGATGTCCCGGCAATCCTATCTTGTCTCCTTTGATCCACAAATTGCCTGAGCGTCTGGCTCGGGCGCTTTCCCCAATGTCCGGACTTTTCGCATTGCAGCATGAAGACGAGGAGTGACCTGTTCCCATGGTTTTGCTGGTCGGGCGGTCAATACCAGAATTTAACCTGTATCTTTGATCTTATAGCTCCGCTTTAGCTTTTTTCTCTGAATAAGGATTGCCTTCCACTCGTTTCTATTACCTCTCCGATTCTTTTCTTGCGCCCCCCTCGTTCTAGCTCGGTTCCCCAGGTATTCGGGTTCCAGTTACAACTTGATCTTTTTCGCTCTTTCCCGTTACCCGCGGGACTAGTTTGTTCTGGCGTGCTTTCCCTCTTCTCAAGTCCTTCCCGAGTTCGCAGTGCGTCTTCAACGCTTACCCTATTCCTTTTGCCCTTTCATCATTCTTTTTTTCCGCCCTGGCTTTTACCATCCTCACTCCCTCAGGTGTAAGCGTTTTTTTCTCCTGCTTTGATTTCCCACAGTCCTTTTACTTTCCGGTGATCACGATTTGCTCACAGCCTTTTGCCTTGCTGACGCGCGACGGGCCATACTGGCTTTTTAAAGAATTCTTCGCCTTTTTATCTCTGCAACCAATCCGGCGGGATCGTCCCGTTCTGCAAATTGAGCGATGACATTCGCGTCGCTTCTTTCCCATGACGAATGTCCTGGAACTCGGCATGACGAATGTACTGTGTCGTCTTCATTTCTTTTGCTTTAAGTCACACGGAAGTCCCAGCAGCGCGAGTACAACTTGATCTGCTTCCCTGGACATGTGCTTGCTAACCCCCGGTCGAAAGTCCACGATTGACTTTAGTCCTCCCCCCCTTTTTTCCCGATGAATTTCCTGAGACTCGTGAAGAAGAGCCCATTCGAGGAATGTCCTCTGGTCTCTCCTCCGATGTCTTTCTTTTCTGGTTCTTTGCCCCGAAACAGAAAACATCATCCGGTCTACGCTGGTGTTCTCAATGCTACTCAGCGTCTTTATCGTACCAGTTTCTTGCGCACGTAGCTCAGGCAGTTGTCTGCGTACCTGTTCAAAGAAACTATATGGGGAACTGCGTTTTTCTCCCTTCCTTCCTTCGTCATGGCCGCCCTCGGCGGACGGTGATGCTATCTTTGGATTTGCAACCCTAAAAGCCGGAGTGATTTCCTTCCTCTTTATTGAATTTTTTTGCGGACTAGGTTTTTCCTTCTCTTTTTTTCTTCCTCCGCTTCTTTGGACGAAGGCCTCCCCACTTGGCGATGCGGGACGCCGCTTTTTGTAGGCGATGTCTGAATTTTTAATTTTTCACCCATTTTTTTCTGTCCGAAAAACAGGTTGTTCCTCTCGCTTGTTTTGAATCCCTTTCCCTTTCCTGGCGCGCTTTTTCCCCATATTTTCCATCGGACACTTGGCCTGGGTTTCATGTCACGCTGGATGCTCTCGCCGGCGATCTCCTCTTAATCCTACCTCCATGCGCACTCCTTCGGCGAACCGATGTTCTCCAGTCAGCAACGGCGTACCTAACAATCTCTTTCACTAACTTCAGTCCTCCCGCCTTTTTCCGACCAACATGCGCGTCTCTGCAGCGTGGCATCGCCTCTACTTCCGTCCTTTTCGCTCCCTTTAACCCTATTGCTTTGGCGTCCTGTCCACCCTGTCCATCCTCTCTCTTGACATTTTCTGTAAGTTGAAATGGCGACCTTTTTTTCCTTTCTGATTTCTTGTCTTGCCGAGCAGGCGTTCTCCTCTTTGATTTTCTTCGGCTCCTCGGAGCTCCTGAGCCGCGGACGCGAGCGCTTCATTTTTGTGCAGCACAATGAATACGTTCTTACTGAGTGATTTTCGGCGGAGCCCTTATGGCTTTTCCTCTGGTTGCTCCGACAGCCTGCCCGAATGAACTATCGTTGTGTTTTCTTATCATCTTTTACACGGACTGATTAGCTTTCGACCTGCCCTCGCCCGACGGACACCCGCTTTGCGTCTTTTCGTCTTTTTTCTCGTGCGACTGCTTGATCTTCGCTGATTAACGATGTGGACAATGGCTTCGAAAGCTTGGACCGACGCGGATCTATATTCTCTTCATTCTCCGCGGCTTTTCCTTGAGTTGCAGGCTGTTTTTTCCGTGGCTTTCGACGTGCCTCCCGAGTTTCTTCTGAGTTTTCAGTCCTCATCAACACGGTTCGCACAAGGAGCGAAGTGCGCGCTGTCGCCCATCTCCTGAGAGCTCGATGCGCGTCCCGTCCCGTTCAACGTGATTAGAACCGCCCCAGCCCTCCGTTTTTTCGATGTAATCTAGACGGTGCCTTTTGCCGCAAAGACAGATCCAAACTCTTTCAATCAGGGCAAGGCGGCTGCGTCATCTTATCGCACTTAGTAGGCGAGCCGCTTCGTAGCGGCCAGTGTTTCATTTCCGCATTCAGGCTAGCAGCGCGAAATCTCTGCCGGTCGGAGCCTCTTGTTGGTCAATTCACATCGTCTTACGCCCCTTTCCCCCTTCCAGCTCCATTCCTTCGCCCGGCAGTCTCAGGACGGTGTCCGGGGCTTTATTTTAGTGACTGCAATGGCGGTCAGCGTTTCCTCGTGTCGAAGTAGGATTTCAAATCCTTTCGTAACAAAAGCGTCTTGTTCCTCGTTGTCCTTCCTTTCGTTGTGAGTATTGTCTTCACGGAAGTTGTGTAAATGTTCTCTCCCTGGCTGGCCTTCACAACTTTTGCGAGTGAGTTCGTCCTTCGCGGTAACTGATTTTAGAGTTTCCCCATGGTGGAATCGTACTTTTTGCATCGTCCTGTGGCCTCCTTACGTTTTGGCTCATTTTTCCACTTTGTTTCTTAATTTTTAGCGGGTGAGGGTGAATTCGATGCCTTTTGGGCCGCCCCTCCACAACCTTTTTTTTTTTTCCCCCCCCTTTCGACATTTGAGGTCCAACCGCGGCGCCCAGCATCTGATGCATTTTTGAATTGTATTCTTAGGTGCTTGCGTGCGGCGGGGATGCGCGTCCCCCTAGGTCCCTTTGTGTTTTTTTTTCCTCGTAAACCCATTACATAAAATTAGCCTTCCCCCTTCTCTCCGGCTGTCTGCGCAGTGGAATTAGTTTCGAATCTTTAAGAGCACTCTCGCGGCCCTGAGGTAAACTCCGGAATGCTTCCGATGTCCACACACAGCCATCACATTTTCTTGATCGTTCCGTCGTCAATCTCAAAACTGCCTGGCATTTTTCTGTTCCTTCTCCCTTCCCGGAACTCCGCTCCTCTTCCTTATCGACAAACTACCCTCCTCGGAGTGAATTTCTTTAATTTTTTGATCCTGTTCTTCCATTTTTACTCAATGCGGTGTGCTTGCAGTCTTCTTTCTTTCGTTTCTTCCCGCATCTTATCTTCTTTACGCTCAGATCCAGCTCCGATTTTTTCCGTTTTTTCTTCTTCAACTCTTTTTTCTACCGTTTTTCAACGGTTCATCCAGTTTCCTTTCTGGGCAGCCAGAGTACACGAGTTATCGCGGACCGCGTATTCGCCGTCTTGGCGGCTGCGCAGCCTTCCTTTTTTCGTCCGATTCCTTAGGATTTAGTTTACTTTCGGACGGATTATGATACGCTACTTTCCTTTTATCCGCTCTTAATGGCTTTTGTCTCTTTACTTACCGATCAGGTTGTCAGATTCTTTTTCTTCCTTTCTTTCCCCTCTCGGGCTTTCGCCGGTGAGCGGAGTTCACGATTTTCACTTCTCAATGCCCGGACATGCTACATGGAATGGCTGACACCTCCTTCTCTCAGACTGGGTAGTCTGAAGAAGTCTTTCTTTTCGGGGGCGGAAGTAAATACGATTACTGATTGAACGATCATTGGTGTTTCAAGCGGTCTTGACTTCTTCCTTCTTGGACCTTGCATTGACGTTCCATCACTTTTCCAGTATGCGTTCCCCTTAAGAAGGGCCAAGGAGTTACCGCCGGGCGTTCACCAGATCCGTGGACTGTTTATTTCCCCTCCCCTCTCGGTGGTTAGAAAGTCAGTAACTGCTCCAGGAAAAGCGTTCGTAGATTTTTTGAGACCAATCCGTATTGCCTTCTTTGCACATGCTCTATAAAGGCTGATTGTCTCACACGCGTTTTTTCTTTTCCAGAAAACGCAACAACCACCCCCTTTTTCTGTCTCCGCTTTTTGTTGGTTCTCCAGCGAAGTTCTAGAGGATCTTCTTTGAGCCGGCGCCACCTCGATGGTGACGCCCGTGTTCGGAACGATACAGTCGTGCTGGTCTGTTCGCAAGGTCTACGTTTGAGTCCGGATGGACTTGGTTTTTGCAAGGCGAGGATGCTACTCCCCCGTCTCGGGATCTGGACTGCTTTTCTTCTGAAACCAGACGATTGAGTTGTCCTTTTTTTCCTCCTTTTTACCGCACCCTTTTTATTTTTTTTCCGCGTCACTCCTTTTTCTTCTCCTAATGCCGGCCACACCAATCCAATTTGTTTTTTGTCTCAATGGATGCGTTGGGTCGTCTTCTTCACTCTTCGACAATAGGAACCAAGGTTTTGATTGTGCCCCGGTCCTTATTTCCTTTCGAGCTCTGACGATATACTTTGGCTTCCCCCACCGCTTTTAATCTAGCACAAGGGCCCCAGGCGGTCTTCTGCTCGTCCCTTTTTTTTATGCCAGGCTCGCCGGCCGCCGCGACTTTTCATCAGCTTTTTAAAACTCACGTCCGCGTGCTGTTTTCTCTATCCTTCTTTCCTCCATTACAGCACCGGCCCAGTCGTACACCCAAGTACCGTACCGTCATCTTTATCCTCAGCCCGACTTCGGAACTCGCTGTCAGACCTACTCCTGCTTACGAGTGGATTGACTTAATTCGCTTTCCCTCTGGAGCATTTGGCGCTTTTTTAATCATCTTTCAGTGCCCACCTTCCTGAATGCCATGCCTGTGACGGATGGAAGCTTGAAACCTGTCCCCCTCCTTTTGTGCTGATCCCCGAGCAGTCGTCCGACCGGCAGGCGCGCTTCCTTCCCCGGCCTCTGAGTTCCCATAGACGAAGCAGTACGCTTCCCCCCTACTATCTTTGACCGTATTTCTCCCCCTCCTTTCTAGCATCCACGGCATTTTTTTGTGAAATCTTTGGCTCCCCCAATCTTCTTACCGGCAGCTTCCTCCGCTTGCTCATCTTCGCTTCCCTAATTTTTTCATCATCTTGATTCTATATAATTCTGCTTTTACTGTTTGTTTCTTTTTTTTTCCTGACTTTCCTGTTCTTGCCCAAACCTTTCGCTACCCTTTTTTCGAACGTGGGATAGCGGGACCTGGCTGTCGCTGATGCAAAGGGTTTTCATGCCTATTAGCGTCTAAGGTTTCCGCGAGG
>Ga0179593_1442565_pt1 | contig 15722 bp, 23 predicted proteins | sample CZODoug2_1_08_16_FD_185931 | JGI IMG/M metagenome (GOLD analysis project Ga0179593, IMG submission 185931) | Vadose zone soil fungal communities from Angelo Coast Range Reserve, California, USA - CZODoug2_1_08_16fungal (PacBio error correction) | ecosystem: Environmental > Terrestrial > Soil >... | reverse complement strand
CCCCACACAGAAGCCCCACCTGCCCAGCCTTTTTTTTTTTTCAGTGCGCCCCCCCGCACATGACATTGTTTTTTGTATGCAGTTCCCATGAATGCTTTTTCGGTTCTGTCCCTGTCCTGCCATTATTACTGATGTCACACCATCCCACCTCCTCTTTTTTCGATAAGTTAGTCCTTTCTGCTCTTTTTTTGTGCTGTGTGAGTTCATTTCCTCCCCCCCGGGACTCCCTCTTGAAACCTCGCTTTACCCATTTTTTCGAATCCCTGTTAGTTGGCACCTTACCTTGAGACCAAAATACGAATGTACCTCGAAAGCGCTGTCCCGCGTAATGCCGAGGGTTTTTTCGTTCTTCCTCCTCCACGTCATTTTTTTCCTTCACACTTCTCCGACCAGTTCCTCCAAGAATTTGCGATCATTCTTTTTGGAAACCCACCCCCCCCATGTTCCGTGTTCTCACGGGATGTACGCACAAAGCACGTTTTTTTGTTCTTTTTTTTTCCTCTCGTCCATGTTCCATTTTTTTTTTCTGGCTTTTTGGTGAGAAAACTCTTTTGTTTCTTCCGGGATCTCACACCCCCCCCCCCCCAGTTCAAAACAACAAGTGATTCACGCCCAGCAAACTGCACTACCACCCCCTTTGGCCATGACCCACCCTGAGGACGAACGTCCCTTCTTTGTTTCTGAGTTCTCCTTGCAGCCGCAGCTGGTTTCCGCCGCATAGTTCACTACCCCGACCTCGTTTTCCCCCCCTGCGATCCCTACACAATTGAGTCTTTTTTTAGACTGAGCTTCCCTTTTTGTTATTACACCAAGCCCCCATTTTTCCCCCCGTAATGCAAGTTCAACGCTTACCTTTATTCTTAGAATTTCCTTCTGTCCCCCCAGTGATTGAAATACTCCTCATTTTTTTTTTAGCCCCCCCCCCCCCCCCGATACCCTCATTCTTTGTGTTGTGTCAAGGACTTTTTCCCCTCCTTTTCGCCTGTCTTTTCTGTCCCCTTGAATTTTCTTTAGTGACTAGTGCGGGCCATGTACCCCCCTTCCCCACCCATCTTTGCAGTGTGGCAGTGACCTTAGCATGTCGTGGGACAACGACCCCACTTTTTTTGGGCATTCCTTTCTTCCTCTTATTAGTGGGATAAGTTTTTGCAACCCGACAGTAGAGTTCACCCGTCGCTTTCTTTGTTTTTAAAACAGGTTTCTTTTTCTTTCCTCCTTCTGCGTGTCGCTTTTCCTTTTGAGCTTTATTTTAGGCCACTGTCATTTCCCCAATTTGAGTCCACCAGGACTGAAGATTCTACTTCCCCTATTTTTTTTTTGATTGTTTTTTTTTCTCTCTTCGATCTGCACACTTTCAATCTGACGTCCCCCCCAGTAAAGATGCACCCCTCGTCGTTTCCTGATTCAGCAGCTTCCTTTTGCCCGTCGCAGACTTCAAGCGATGACTGATGAAGAACTGTTTTGTAACTCCTTACATTGAGCGACCGCCCATGTTAGTACCTCACCCCCACCAGAATAATTTTTCCAGAACAGCCCCGTTCAAAATTTTGACTGCAAGTAGTGTTCCCCTCCATTCTAGACCGCTTTTCTATAATGCGATTTTTCTTCACACTTGGCTTTATTTAACGCGCGAGCGTTCCCCCCGATCCGTCCGACGTGCCTTCAGAATCAGTTTCCGTTTTTTTACGTTTTTTTCTGTTGTGCTCGAAACAGCTCTTTTCCCCCCCTCACCCTCCCCCGGTTTTTGATTAGGTAATTAAGAATCACCATTTTGGCCACCTACTTCTTGGCCTTACGTACTCGACCTTTTGGGGGTCCCGCCATAACCCACTTGATATCTCGTGAAGCGACGAACGTTGAAGTACATCCCCTTTATGAAGCTTTCCTTCTTCCTTTAGCACCACCTCGAATTAGTTTTTTACACCCAGTTTTTTCCTTCTTTTTTCCCCCTCCACCTAACAGGTAGATTTTTCACTCCTATGTGCTGCAAAAACAGAAGTGAACACACAACTAAGAGAATGGTTTCGCTTTACTTTTTAGTAGTTTTTTACATCACATTTTTTTTGCTTTGGTCTCATCTTTATTTCTACTTCATGTGCATTTTACTCTACCCCTCCCCCTTTTTTTGTTCCCCCTGACTTGCCGCCGTCAGTTCAAATGAAGGTCCCTCCGGTTGTTTCTCCTCTGACGCGCCCTTGTGTTTCTTTTTCACACAATCGCGTTTCAACGACAAATTCTCTCTGCTTACCCCCGTCCCCCCCTTTTTTCTGAAATTTGCCCAGGGCTTGCCGCTGATCTCCGGCCCAAATTTCCCACATCCTCTCAGACCCAGCAAGGTTTTTGCTTTATTCATGTTCATACAACGAGCCCCCCACCTCTGCCCACCTGCGTTCCATCCCGTTCTGGTGCCAACGTTTCATTGTTTTAGCCCCCCCGAAGGAAAGTTTTTCCCATTAATACACACAAGCCGCGTCCCCGTGGTTAAGTCGTCCCTATATATGCGCTTGTTCTTCTAATTTCTTTCAAAGATTTTATCCCTTTTTTTTTGGTGATTCCCATCACCCCCATCCAAAAGGTCCCCTCGTTTTTAACCAGATTACATGTGATTCGTCTTATCATCTTTTTCTTATCTGCCACCTTTCATTTAGTGCCACTTACTTATTCGTTTCTGCACCCCACCTGCTGAGCATTTTTTTTGGACTCAGCACCACCAACTTCTCCACACAGACGTCATTCCGGCCCTTGCTCCCGATGACATTCCCGGTTTTTTTCCCTACTAGCCTGCCCCCATCTGACTCCTTTTTCACATTCGGCACGTTTTTTCGCGGGTAGACCTTGTGTTTTTTTCTGTTTTGCTGTACCCCACCAGATTCTTTTTGTCCCGCTCCGCGCTTCTCGAATCTCCGCCTCGTCCCCAAACTGTTCCCCTTGTCCTTTGCTCCATCTATGCGTGAGTTTGTAGGATCCCTTGGGACCGTGGCCCTTTTTTTTTATCAAAACACCCCCATCCCTTTTTGGGATTATTCCGATTTCTTTTTCCCCTTTTTTATTGCTTTCTTTTTTATCTTTAATTCTATCATTTTTGTGTTGGAAGTTCATTAGATTGCACCCACACCCCCCCCCCCGCTGTTTCCCCCATTCCGCTGCACATCCTTCCGAAAAGTTGATGTGTTTTTTTTTTTTTTTGAGATGACCCCTTGTTGTTTCCTTTCTTATGCCCCACCACCCCCGAGTTTCTCTTTTTTTCCCCAGCCCAAACTTCACTTTTTTTCTTTTTTCCCCCCCCTCCGCCCGCGCGCGTCTGGACCCACTATTTGTTTGCTCTGCCACAGGTCACATCCCTTCTCGTTTTTTTTCCCGAATCTTTTTTTTTTTTGACAACCTTTCTTTTTTCAGCCGCTATTCTCGCAAGTTTTCCCTTTCTCGTGCTCTTCCCGGCTGTGGCGGAGGTATGGTGTGCAAATCTTTTTTCAGTTGTACCCAGACTCTCTTCGTCTTATCTCATGGTTGGTGTGCCCCCCCCCTGGAATTTGACATGGTGAGAAAACAACCCGTTCCCACCCTGGCCTGTTTCCCCCCCAGGAAGCTGATTGTCAACCTCCTGCGACGTGCTTTGTTTTTTTTCCCCCCGCTACTCTTCGTCACCCAGTACGAAGAATTCAGGGTCCAGCATGCCCAACCACTAATAGCACTTTTCCCCCCCTCTCCGATTTGTTTGTAGGATTTCCTACCCGTCCCCCCCCCTTCTTTTCTGCCCACTCGTGTGTTCTTTTTTTTGATATTTACGGGACCTTGCCCGGTTCCCTTTTCCCCCCTTGGGCAATTTGCCTTTTCGCGGCATAGTCCCTTTTTCCATCATTTTGTCCTCCGTACTGGGTCGTTTATTTTTATGATAGTGATAAGTTAGTTCCTCCTAGTGATTGTTCTCGAACCCGTTTTTTGCCGTAACACAACGTGGAGCTTCCGGCTTTCTTTCTCGTCCCTTTGCGCTTTTTACCTTCCCCAGTCAGGTGTGACCCCCCCCTCCCCCTCTTCGTTGCTGCACCTCCCCTGTGGGAAAATACATAGAGAGGTGGCCACCGATGCGGTTTTTTTTTTTTTCCAAGATATCGTCCAACTTCTTGTTGGTTTTGTCCCCCTGAATGTGTGACTTCACCGTCTGTGGTTTTCGCCCCCCCTCAGCTGATTCAGGTCCTTTTTCGACCGTCGGCTGTAGCGTCGAGTTTTCCCCTTTTTTTCTTTTATTGCCGTAATTTTAAAACCCACGTTCCCTATTTTTTTTATTACAACCTTTCTCTGACTGAATGGTGCTTATGATCTTCCCCAAGTTTCTGGAGTCTGCTCTTGCAGTCCGTCTTTCTCTCGGTCACCTTTTTTTCTTTCCGATCTCCCTGCGCATGCTTCCAACTCCTCCTCTCTGATGGGCGGTTCTCAGTTCCCGGTTGACAGTGCATACCATTCTGCCCACTTGTCGTGAGACCCTTTTGCCCCTTTGTCTTTCAGTCTCCACCCCTTGCGCGTGCCTAGAACGGTTTCCGTTAGTCCTTCTGGTCGTTTTTTTTCCGTACGCCAAAACCCTGTTTTTTTCTCTGGTCAGGACCGTATGTCCTTTTTTTCACCCTACGGCGTGCTGTTCCCTTGCTCACTCAATTCCCTTTGACATTTACCCCTTTTTTGAGTCGCGATTGGGCTTGTTTTTCGGTGCTGCGATTTGTGTCAATTCTCCTGCCGCACCAGGCCTTTGGTTCGCTTTTTTCGTTGAAGTAATCTGTTTTTGTTCCCATGTTCGTCCCCGTTTCACTTTGACTGGTTTCTATTTGCCCCCTTTTTTGAAGTCCGGCAAGCCCGATTCTTCTGCCGTTCAACGCAAGTCTCGTTGTTGTTTTTCACATGGACCCCTCTTTCTGCCCACCCGTTGCCAACTTTTTCCAGGACTTTCTCCCATGAGGTGTCCTTTCTCCCAAAATGCTGGTATTTTTCCCCCCCCACCCTTTTACTTCTTCTCTATAGATGATGGAACATTTTTGAGAGCTATGATCATTTGACTTGCCCTCAACACCCCGTTTCCCCCCTTTTCCCCCTCGCCTTGAAAATTGGTAAATGGGACCTGCTGTTCCCTCTAGAGTTTTTTGATGCACTGAGGATTTTCCCCCCCATCCCGTTAGTTGAATACCCCCCCCCATAAATCTCGTGGATTGTGCCCGTTTTCATGAGCCTTGATCATTTCTGTAGACCCCAGTAAATCTTCTTTCTTTCCCCTTTAAGTGAAATTAATTTTTTCCTTTTCCACATTCCTTTCTATGTGTGCCAGTTTTTTTCTTTTTTTTATTGCCCCCTGCTGCTCGAGTTTTCCTACCTTAACGGAACACTAGCAGGTTTCTTTTTTTTGTTTTGTCAGCATGCCCCCCACACCCCTCCCAGTTCTCCCTATTTTAGCGAGCTTTTCTTGTTTTGAGATAGGTGCCCTGCCTCCTTTTTTTTTTTTTTTTCAACTCTACATGTTGAGCATGACCCTGATCTGCGCCTTCTGCTTCCTTCCCCATCGACTGATTTTTGGCCACCTTCCAGGGGACACCCCACCCATTGTATCGACATGTTGTCCCTGCCCGGAACAGTCCCCCGCCGATGTTTGGTCGAATCAGGCCGAGCTTTGAACCCTTTCCCCCTTGCGCCCATGTTTTTTCTACTTCCTTTTTTTCTAGATCTGAATGACTGTTTCTTTTTTTTTTTTTTTTTGTAAGGGAGGGCCCTTTCACCCTTTTCTTTAGATGTAATTATTGTCCTTCATAGTAGGTAATCCCACCCCCCCCCCCCCCCCCCCCGTGACGGAATCGCCTTCCCGCTCTTCTATTTGTGATGTTCCCTCTTCACTTGAGTGTTCCAAAACGACACCCCCTCTCCCAACCTGTGCCTTTATGGTTGACAAGAAACAACCTTGGGTTCCCAATTCGTCTTTGAGTGTTTCCTCTTTCTAACGCGAACCAGGTCTTATTTTTTCCTTGTTAGTCCAGCCAGCGATGTTTCCCCAGAACCTTTCCCTTTTCCCGTCCCGCTACCCACACCCCATGTACCCCCCCCCCCCTACCTCTGTTTTCTTTTCCTTTTTGACTCCCGGCCAATTCAGGGGGTTCCATCTTTCGTTCCCGATTTCCCCTCTTTCTGAGAAATTTCGTTCCCCTATGCGGTTTTGAGAGATTTTTTGTAAGTTTTACCCCTTCATGGTCCTCAGACGCCGCTCGTGCACTTGCCCAACCCCTGGCTTTTACAATCCCTCCGTATATACAAGTAGCCCACCTCTTTTTTCATTTTTCCTTTCCCTCCAACCATAGGTGTTGCTTATCTGTACCCTGAATTCCTTTTTTCTTTCTTGACGTACTGGTCTTATACGTAGTCTGACACCGCCAGTTTTAACGTACTGCCTTGTTTTATCTGCTTCCGTGTGTGTGTGGACACAACTAGTTCCCTCCCTTTTATTTTTTGCCCAATGTACCATCGTCGATATTTTTCCTCCCCAAGACGTGATTTGTGCGTTTTTGTTTTTCCCGGTCTCTCTCGCCCCCAATGTGCAAAAAACGGATTTTAGTAATCACTCTGACGCGATCTTTCTCTTGTGGCTTCGCAGGTCTTTTCTCACAGCGGAAATTTTTGGAGCCTTTTTGGCCCGAACCACCCCGTCTTTTCCTGACTTTGTTCTTCGCCCAGGCTATAAGAACCGTCCCCCCCATTTCCGTCCTTCACGTACTTCCCCCGCACGGCTTTCATTTGACTTTTGCGTCCTGATAACGGTAACACCTTGGCTGAGTGGAAAGGAGCGCCACACGTTTTATTGCTTTTCACTTGCCAAGAGACCAAGTGGATAGTACTGGTTACTTTTTAGGTGCTGTGCCCCTTTCTCACTGCTATCTTTTTTGTTTTTTTTTGCGCATTCCGCTGTTTGCTGCTCTTTTTGTGAGGTCATTGAAGTCAACCAATATTTTTGCCCAGCGTTAACCCGTTCACTCTACCATCTCGAGTAATTCTTTTCCCCTCCCCTCAGAACCCCCTCAGTCCCTTGGGGTCTCCGAGATCCCCCCATATGTTTTTTGACATCGTTACTGCCCAGAGGTGTTTTTTTATCTGACAGAAAGTGGCGTTGATTCCTCCACATATTATTTTTTTGCAGTCGGTACCTGACGCCCCCTTTTTTGCTCCAGATTCCCCCCTTTGTTGTCCCATGGCGGTTCCCCCGATTGCCCCGTTGTTCCAGCCGAGACTCATTTCTTTTTTTTAATGGTCCATGCAAGACAGGTTTTGTGTGTGCCCCACCTCTTCCGCCAGGTGTGCGACTTTCAGAAACTACACCCCCCCCCCCATCAACCCGATGTTCCCCCAAGGCTCCGTCGAACCCGTGTGCAAATATCGTGTCTTTTTATTCCCTTTCGCCGCCCCCGATAGGGCGGTCCTTTTCCCCGTTTCCGCTCCGCGAAGGTCTTGCCCCCCTACCTTCCGCTTCCTCGTGCCAAACCGCCCACCTCTTTTTCGGTTTTTTTTTTGTTGTTCCCCCAGTTCCCCTTCCACCCGTTTTTCCCACAATTGGGGCCGGTGCCCTGTGTTTTGATCATTCAAAAAGGCCATGCATCCCCCCCATCAGCCTCTTTTTTTCTTTATGCTTGAACGTTCTTAGTTGCCATCGGCTTCCTTTGTCATTGCCCCCCCCCTTTTCCCGACAGCCCATTCTGTGGGCCCCAATCCCTTTTTGCGCAGGTTCGGCCTGCTCTCTTTTTTTTTTTTTTTATTGTTGACTTTGACCCCTTCTACGTGACCTCCATGTGTCCACCTTGTGCCCCTTAATAGTGATTGTCTGGTGTCTGGTTTTCGACACCCCCCCCCCCCGTCCCCCCCCATTTGGCCCTCCCTTTTTTTCTTGCCAGCCTTTTTTTCCCCTGCCGATGAGACGTCCCTTTTTTTTTTTTTTTCTTTTTGCCAGCTCTTTGCAGTGTACTTTCCCCCAAGATCGGTATGCTTCTGTACGTTTGTCACATCATTCTGGTCCTTGGTCCTTTTAGATCTTTCCATCCAGTTTCCAGTTTCCCTTTTTCGCCGCTCTTCCTAGATCTTCAACACCCTCTCGCCTTTTTGTTTTTGTGCTCTCTGACGGTGACCTCCGTTTCAATTTTTCTAGTTGACCCCCCGCCCGCTGACCCACCCCTCGTCTGCGGCCTACCCTGCGCAAAAGACTATGGCGGAACTGTTTCCGATCAGTCGCCAATTTTGTTTGATGGTTGAACGTGGTTTTTTTTGTCCTCGGCTGCCGCCCACTTTTTTAGTTCGTGCGCACCCCCAGCACAAATAATTTTCTTGAACATATTTTTCAGGAACCCCCATACTTTTTTTTTTTTGCCCGATTCTGTCCCCCCCATTCGCAGAATCTCCCCCCCGGTTTTTTTTTCTCACTTGATGCCTGAGTGGAAAAACTGGATGACCCTTCTCTTTCCGCCACGAACAGTCGGCCTACTTGTGTTTTAACCACGTTTTCCGGATTTTTTTGCCGGTTTTTGTTGGAGACGCCTGTTAGTTTTGCCTTTTTTTTACCGATAGGTTTTTTTTTCATTGTCCTACTAAAGAGTTGGTTTTAATAAATCTCGGTTGTCCCTTCCCATTTATCCCCTAGTTGAAGATATCTTTCATTTGTTTGAATTGTTGGGTGATTTTTTCCTCCGTCAAGCCACTGAATGCCATCTTTTTACCCAGCCCGTGAAGACCCCCCCTCGTTGGTACCCTGTCTTCACAGCTCGTTGATTGTTTCGCCCATGGCGCTTTTGCCTTTTGACCTTTTGATTTGCACAACTTTTGGTTTCATTTGTGCCGTTTTGACCAACGTTTTGTTATTTTGGACCCCCTCCTTTCTCCTGGACCAAACCTCCCCCCGTGTGCTTTTCAGTTTATGATTTCCGGATGTTTTTGCTCCCCGCCCGGTTTTTTCCCTTTCGTGCCCCCCCCACCCCTGCCTGGTGTGTTTAGTACCGTGCTTGTGTTTAAGCCCGAATTAACTAGCCGGTCCGGTTTTTTACGGTTTTTTGCACGGTTTCCCCCCCACCACCACACTCTGCGAGAACTACAACCTACCCTGTTCTCGACGAATCCCTTGTCACAAGTGTTTTAGAATGCCACACAGTGCCAGCTGCGCCGGGATCATGCCAGTTTTTTGGCTCCTATGGCCGTCCGTTGGGGGTGCCGAATGTTTTGCTCCGTTTTCTTTGCCACCCGTGTGCGTGTCGTCCTTTTCTGCGATAAGGGTGCCCCCCTGGCCCTCAACATTCGTTTTTTTGAACCACTTCCCCTTGTCCCTGGTAGTGAGGGCCTTTCCCCCATCCCTCCCCAACGCCCCCGTTTTGCCGTTACTTCACTTCTTTCGCCTTCTCATTTTGCCTCGTTCAGCGGCTGGTGTTGCCTAACCCCTTCCCCCCTGACCAACAAAAACCCTTCCCCCCCGTTTTTTCCCTCAAAGTGTCCTGTGGACTTGGCATTTCCCTTTTTCCGCCCTTCCACCTTCTTCATTGTTTGCCCCACCGGAATTTTGCTAGGGCTTCCCTTTTGGTTCACTCTTTTTTAACTGCCCCCTCTGTCCCCAACCACCCCCTTCTTCCCCTCGCACGTGTTGCACGCATTACCACCGCTTGACCTTCCCCTAATTCCGTGTTGGTGCTTTTGCCTGCCACAGAAACTGATAGTGGCCCCCCCCTTTTTTCCAAACCCTTTTTCGAAGGTGTCGCCCGGGCGTTCCATGTGGGCGCACAATTTCTTTTCTTGTTTGCGTTCGTCAACGCTTGCCGGTTTTGCAGAATCGAACTGTACTGATTGATTTTCTTTGCGACCACTCCGACTTTGTGGTACCCGTGCCCTTCTTCCCATCGGACCTGCCTGCCATCTTCCCTCCCCCACCCACATTTGACCTCTTTTCTGTCGCGTATCGCAGAGACACACTCCCTTCCTGTATGAGACCCCTCTGATGAAAGGGAAGTTGTTTGCCCGAAGCATCTCATCTTCCCCTCTTTTCTCAGAATAAGGGGGTGTGTTTGCTTTCGGTTTTCGAGGTTTGAAGCTACTGTCTCAGTCAACCCCGTTTCCCGGCCGATCGAGTACTTACTCCGCAGTGCGATGGTTACGGATGCCCGATGCAGCGCGGTTTTTTTTATCTGCACCCCAAACGCATTCCGTTTTTTCCTGCCTTGACCTTTCCGCCAAAGTTGTGGCCCATTTCGTCTTTCTGATCCGGTCCGGGCTGGACGCTCGTGTTGTGCCTTTTTTTTTCCCAGGGTCCTCCTTTTTTTTGCCACCTTCCCCCAGAGTGCTTTGGACACCCCCACCCCCTTCGAGTTTGTTTCCCGTGTCCCGCGTATCTTCCCCTTCGGTCCGTGTGAGCGTTTGCTCTTTTCCGAATCCCAGTTTGGCGATTTTGGTTTTTTTGCTTGGGGTCCACAGGTTGCTTTTTTGCCCTTTTTTTTAACCAGCTGCCTGCCCTGCCCCGCAGTTTTGCCCCCCTGCTTTCCGGTGGCCCCCCCCCTTGATTTTGATGTTTTGCCTGTACCCCCCCCCCTTAAGTCCCCCCGTGGTCCCAACCCACCCCCCCCCTCCGACTGCCTTTAGGAACATTTTCCGCTGGTTGATGTGTCCGCTATTGAGTTTCCACGTTTTCCTTTTTAAGCGTCTGCGACCCATCTGTTATCCTGCCTTTGTAATCCCCCCCGTGCCCCGCCCACGCCGTTTGTTTTTTTTCAGAGATGTTTTCCAGCCCCCTCGGGACAAGGTGTCAGTTCAGTTTGCAGTTTGCCTATTCTCGGGATTTGCCCCGTTTTCCTGTAATCCCTTTCCATTCCCGCCGCGCCCCCTCTTCCTTTTTTTCCCATAAGGTGAGGATTCATCTGTCTTTTTGAGACGGGATACGTTTGGGTCTGTGATTTTCCTGTAGTGTACGAACCGATTGTGATTGTGTGGTAAAGTTCCTTGCAGTGATAAACGCCACCGGCCCCTCCTTCCGAGGGACCTTTCGGTGCCCCACGGTCAACCCCCCCCCCAGGAGGTTGTTGTACACACGGACAAGAAAGTGATGAGCCCCCTCCTGTTATCATTCCGGACCGTTTTTCCCCCCCCCCTCCATATTGCGGTTCTACCGAATTTATCCCCCCCTGCCTTTGCGGACCCAACGAATGAGCCCAGTTTCACCCGCTCCTGGTTCGACACCGTTTTGCTTTCATTTTCGTTGCGGCGCGCGTTTCCTCGCGTTTTCTCAGTTTGGTCTGCTCGTTTGTTAATCCCCAACACGCGTCGTACGTTACCCCCGTGCTTTTTGCTTTTTTTTTCTGCGATTCTTGTTTTTCCCCCCAGCATTGCGTCTCGAAGGGAGCCTACGTTTCTCTGGGTGCCACACCCCACAGTTTTGGCCCCCCGCGCGTCCGCCCTCTGAATTGCGCTGTGTGATCTCCTGTATATCCTCCCCACCCCGATTCCCCACCCCTCATTGCCTGGTTCCCTCCCCCCCCCCCTCGTTCGCAAACCCTATCGCGCCACTCTCCTCCCCTCCCCTACCTCACAAGGTCAGTCGAATCAAGCCGCCGCCCCCCACATCTACTCTCGCAATTCCTCCCCGCCATTCTGACGCAACCCCGCGTCCCAGCACACGGACCTCCTCACTCCCCTTTATGAGCTTGCAATCATGATTATTCAACCCCCATCCACCTGTTCCACAATTCACTGCGTCCAGTACACCACCTCGGCCCTCCCACACCCCCCACCTCTCTTCCCCCCGCATTACCCTACCTCTCAGAAACCCCTCTGCCCTGTACTAGCGCGGCTTTCCCGCCCCTCCCGGATCCCGAGGTGAACCCCGCCGTGCACCCAGCAAAACCCACAGTAGCCGCCTCATTCCCCCCCCCTCCACTACACAATAAACCATCCACTCACCCGGTTAGTCTGGGCCCGCTACTGCTCCCAACATCTCTAACTAATGTCACTTCTCCGCAAATAACCACTACTCACTCTAGCCACTGGCTTTTTGTCTTTTTTTTTGCCCTCCGTTCCAGCCCAGGTTTTCGTGCTCCCTCTTTTTCCCTTAGCTTTTCCCTCATCCTCTTTTGTTGCTCGCGCTTATATCCTTTTGACCCCCCCTTTTTTTTTTCACTCCTCTCGTACCCCCTACCTCATCCGCATGTGTTGGGGAACATGGTACTTCGGTCTTTTTTTGCCCTTGTCTTTTGCGTTGCTTTTTCCATCCTTCCTCATCCCGTTTTCTCTGCCAGAAGGGGTTTGAATTTCTTTTTTCCTCGAATTTCCTTTTGTTGTTGCGCTTTACGGATATTTTAAACTTCTAGTGTTGGCTGTTCTTGGGCGTTCACCACTCCTGCGCTTCCTCTCAGGTTTCTCATGCTGTTTTTCTCACCCTCCCTTGTTCAATCAGCCTCTGGCATGTGGTGATGAGTTTTCCTCATGCTTTTTTTTCCTGCGCAGTGTGTCTTGGCTGGACTTTTTTTTTCTTAACGCCTTGAGTTGCTGGGCGGTGCCTGGTCCCAATGCAGCGCCTATTCCCCTTATCGCAACGGTTTAACTGATTCTTCTCGGTTTTCTTTCCACCTCCTTCTGGAGAAAAAAGTAGCAATCTGTATCTCCCCGGTGGTTTTTCCCAATTTCACTGCATTGGAAATGATTATCAAAATACTCCCGCCGCATGGGTTGCGCCTCTATCATTGTCTTTTGTGATCCTTCAGAGGTAGCCCACCTTTTTTCCTTTTTTTCTTATTGTTCCCGGCTTGTGAGCGGTAACTTTCCGTGGCTTTTAGTGCAGATTTTTTCTCAATTAACTGGAATCTATCAACTCCCCCCTCCATTTTCCTGTTTGACTGAAGATTTGACTTAATTTTTCATTTTTTTCCTCCCGATCAAATAAGCCCTTTCAATCTGGTCCCTGAGGCCGAAAAGGGTGTTGCCGCCATTTCCTTTTCGTTCGGTACGTCTCCCCCATTGTTGTGTGGGACGGAGGGACATGTTCTTGGTTTCTTTCCTCTTCAGCTTCCAACTTGAACTTCCTCCCTATTACCATGCCTTCATATAAAGCGGATTTGGGTCTTACCGTATCCTTCGCGCTTGCTGTTTTTGGGCAGCGGTGAGGTCCCCCCTCCTCCACTCGCAGGAAGCGGTGGCCGCCGATTGTGAGCTTATCATTCGCCTTTCCACCTTTCTGGGGTGCTGTTTGAAATTTTTTCTCTTCCCCCATGTTGTGCCTTTCCTTATGACCTGGGTCTCAGAAATTCCGCATCCGGTTGTGATTTGTTTGACTGCCTTCTTTGACCTCCCCCTAACCCTCCTTTCCCTCAGTTTTTTGATCCACTCTTCTGGAAGCCCCCCCGCTCTCCCCTCCTTTAACTAGTAAATTAGGCGACTCCCATTGAAGTTTCGCTTGATGTAAAAACTTCTTATGGGCAATTATCACGGCAAGATTCTCTCCTTCAATTTCGAGCTACTATTCTTCCGCCTCTTTTTTTTCCCATCTAAAAGAACAGATTTAAGAAACCTACTTTTTCCCCTCCCTTTTCCAGATGCATTAAGATCGCTTGGCCATTACCCAGTTTTTTCCCGGTTCCTTTTTGCACACCCCTCGTTTGTCGGGTTTCCCCCGACGAGTCAAGACCTTTTTGTTTCTGGAGCCCCCTGTGCGATCGAAGGAACCCTTAGTTCCCCCTGCGCTCTTGTTGAAAAAAACGTTTTTTTTTGCCTTGCCCCCCCGTTTTGGAATTATTGATTTCTCAGGCTCCGTTTTGATCTTTGAGCCCTCCTACTTCAAATTCCTTTTTCTGCCCAATCTTCTCTTCTACCTGTGGACCCCCACTGTCCTTCCCCGTGCTTTTTATTGTGACGACTCCCTTTTCTAAGCTGATTGCATCTTGTAGGCAAGTACTTTTTTCAACGGGGGCCCCCTTTTTGGCCGCGAGGTCTATGTTTGCCTTCAAAGGAGAGATGCCCTTCCTTCCTCGTTTTTCGTGTAGCCAATCTTGTTGATCGTTTCGTTTCTGGCCACGCGCATTTCTGCCCCTCCCCCTTTAATGCTCCGGCTCTTTCTGCCAATGGTCTGTTTTTCTCCCCCCTAAGCGCGTAACGATAAGATAAGGGCCATGTCCGTCTGGGGATTACTGTATTCCCTTTTTTTGAGAAGGGAATTGCTTCTTGCTCTTCCGTTTGCTTTACGGCGCGTGGAAATTGTGCCCTTTCTTACACGGACGTTAGGCTTAGAAACATGACCACCCTCCGGCGAATTCAATTTATTGTGAAGAGGACTTCGAAACGACGGTGCCCCCCCGGCCCTTCTACGGCCTCTAACCCTACAACCTTCCCCGTTCCCCCTCTGGTCCTGACCCTTTTCTCCGCGCTTTATTCCTCTTCGCGGAATTTTCTCGAGATACGAAGGACTTACCATACCATCCAACACGGTCCCCTTTGCTTGAAGTTGTGACCGAGTGAGGGCCGTCTCCTGTTTGGACACAGATACCATCCCATGTTAGTCAGCTCCTTCGGAGCAATCGCGCCCCAAAGAGAAGAGACGTCCCCCCAGGCAACACATCCCCCGACGGTGTAATAATGTGTTGCGGACTAGTGAAAGTCTGCAGGAAAGTAGCGGATTCTTTGCTCTTTTTTCCGTGTACCTTGCGTCGGGAGACTGCGCATTTCCCCCTTTCCCTTAGAGAGAGTTTGACTACCTTGAGTAGAAGGTGTTGTGTTGGTGAGATCCGGGACCGTGCCCCCTGTCGTTTGCAGACCTCAATTCCAGTTCGCCCCCCCGCATTTTTCCGGTATTTCCGCAAACTGGCATGTTTCTGTTCCCTCCCCCCCTTATTAGCCGGATAAGGGATGGGACTTGGTTCCCCCCTCCCTTCTGTGGCTTTGGAATTTCTTGAGACTTCATATCTCTGCGGGTTCTCTTGGGGAAAAGCCCAGGCCCTGCCTGTTATCTCCAGAGGGGTCCCAAGTGTCCCTACCATGGACTGTGTGATCTTGTCTAACCAATTCATTCCTTGCGTTTTAAGCCTGACGCCTCCCCTTTTCTGACTACTAGCAATCACTCCTTTCTCCCTGTTTGAGTCGTTGATCGAGGCATGCCTGTTCCACTTTCGGGGTCGAGCTAATCTTCCTTTTCGTCTTTTCTGACCTGCCCCCGAAATTGGCTTCCGGTCACTTTTGCTGATTTGGCATAATTTCCCAATTCCTGCGCCTCCCGGTCCCAATGGCCAGCGTCTTTCTATTTCTATCCAAATCGGCCGCTTCGAAGTTCACTTCGGCTGGTTTGCCTCGACCATTCACCCCTGATGAGCGTTTTCCTGACTTTGCCGCTTATCCTTTCTTTTTCCTTTCGTTAGTTTATCCCCTGAGACATTTTCCGGAGTTTTCACCCTTCTCTCCTTCTTCAAGCGAAGTTTTACCCCCTCCCCTTCTCCCTCTTTCCACGCGTGTTCTTCTCTTTTTCTTCGTTGCCGGTACACATCGCTCCCTCTGGCCCCGTTTCCTTTGTCCTACTTCCTCAAGCTGACTTCTCCCTTTTCCTCCGTTTGTGTGGTATTGTATCTCTTCAGATTGTGCAGATCCGCCCTTCTTTTGATAGCGCGCTCAACCCCTTTGGGCAATAATCTGCTTTTGTGAGTTCCACGTTTTTTTACTTGCGACCGGCGTTCTCTCTTTCATCTTCTTCCGTCTGCTGTCGT
>Ga0179593_1428532_pt1 | contig 15722 bp, 14 predicted proteins | sample CZODoug2_1_08_16_FD_185931 | JGI IMG/M metagenome (GOLD analysis project Ga0179593, IMG submission 185931) | Vadose zone soil fungal communities from Angelo Coast Range Reserve, California, USA - CZODoug2_1_08_16fungal (PacBio error correction) | ecosystem: Environmental > Terrestrial > Soil >... | reverse complement strand
GGGGTTAATTACTCCTCCGATTTAGGTGGACCATCCTCGTCAGTCTGTCTCCCCGTTATCCAGAAACTTGCCGTAACGCCACTGATGCCTTTAGATGGCCCGACCATTACATGCGGAGAACCCCCTCTCGTTCCCACTTCAGCCATCTCAAAACACTGCGCTCCGCGAAAAACCCTCCTCCCCCGAAATCCCCTCCTGGTTTCCTTCCTTCTCTGCCTCGCATCTTCGCTTTAACACGGCAAAGTCGAAGCAACCTTTTTCACCCCCTGAGCCATTCGTCCTAGTCGTAGGCATTTTGCGGCGACCTTGACCGTCCTGCCTCCCCCTTCCCCCCGCTGTTGCCGCTGTGTCAGAAGGTGTGATTTCTCCCAGCGTCCCGACTTATCGCAACTACCACAGACTGCTGCTCTCGTGGTAGGGTCTCTTTCATGTTTCCGGATCTGCCCCTGCTCACTCTACGTGAACAGTTTGCCCCCCTCGATGGCATTACAGACGGCCCCCCCCCTTTCCAACTTGGGGTTTCCAGCCCTGGGATTTAATTGGTCGCCCCCATTCTTTTCCTTCTTTCGATTGCCCTCTCGGAGTCCGTACACAAAAATGCCCGATGTGTCTCTCTCTCTTCGCGGTGAATCGGTACACGCTCAAGTTCATTTTCATTCGCTGGTCCTTTTTCCCCTCGGTCCAACACGAAAAGATGACCGCTTTTGTTAACCCTGCCGGGGAGGTGGTATGGTCGTTTCCTCCTCCATCCGTTTATCCCCCCCTCCCCTCGGTATTTTTTTTCTCGGTCTTTCTCGACCCCTTCGGACTGTTTGGTCTAGGACAGATTGATAATCGTCTCCCCCCTCTCCCACCATCCCCCCTCCTCTCTCCTCTTATTCAAAGGCTTTTCCTTTCTTCGGGCGGTTTTTTGGAACTTTGCGTGCCGTTTAAATTTGATTTGTTTCCCTGTGGGCTAGGTTCCCCCCCCAAAGCGGATTCCCCCCCCCACCTATCCATTTGCGAGCACATTCTTTTCATTGGTTTCCCCTTGTACTCCTTTTGCCTTCTTGACTTTCATCACCAACCGTTCGATCAGCAATGCAACTGCCATCGTTCCTCCCTTACATTTCGCCTTAGCCCGCTCTATAGTGCCGTTCCCGCAGAAATTTGTTGTTGGATTTGCATTTCTCTTGTTCCTAACCCCCCCTCTCACGTAGGAAGTCGGAGGCGCGGAGCTTCCCGACTACTCCTTTCTCGCCTTCCCGCCTTTTCTTAAAGCTATGGGTCGGCCCCCCCCTCTGGCCGTACCCCTTTCCCTCCTCGACCCCCCAGGTGTCTGCGCATCCGTTCCCTTTTTTTTTCCGGCCCCCCCTTTCCGTATTGTGATGATTTGAGCGTGCGGGGGGGCCATTTCGTGTCTTCACCTTTAGTCATTGGACGGCGGTTTTGACGGCCCAGGGCTCACGCTTCATTATTACGTGTTTCAAGATCGGACTTACCTAGCTCCTGTCTCAATGGTTGATCACCCTTATGTCAATGGCGCCCTCTCCTTCCCCCCCATTCCTTAAACTATCAGCTCCATTCTCATCTCGGCGGTTTGGAAATCCCCTTTTGAACTAGCTTCCCACCCAGCCCTTCGACGCAGCTAGGCCCAGGAACTTGTCCCGTTTCCCCCCCTGCTGTAGCCTTTCACGTTATGTGTTTAACCCCTCCTGCTTCCCAATTCTCCGCCCTTTCTTGTCGCGTCCTGATTTGGTCGTCAAAAAGACAACTTTCTTTCAGGCTCAATTCTCATTGACACTGCTTTCTTAAGCGCCCAATCAGTTCTCCCACACACCCCCGAACCAGTCGTTCCCCCTGCTCCCCCGGCCCCAAATCCCTGTCGTCCGCCGTCAAATCCACTTCCCCTTTGGCTTCACCCCTTTTCACCCCGGTCTTTGAGCTGCGCCGAGCCGTACCCCCTCTTTTTTTTTCCCCCTGCTCTTATGCTCTTTTTGAAATCGCACATAGGATTCTTTTTTCTGATCCCCTTGTCGGTACACACCTTTCTTTGCGGCTCCCCGCCTCCGCGTGAAGTTTTTCATCCACCTTCTTTGGTCCCTTCAGCAGAAATTTCCCAAGCCCCCTCGTCCCTTTTCTGCTTTGGTCAGTTCGGCTGCTTTTTATTGCTTCTCTCGCTCGCCCCTCCAACCAATTCGTTGGTTTGCGATTTCTTCTGGTTTCCCGGTCCGGAAATTTTGCAGCAACCCCCCAACTCTTCCCTCAAGTTCGTTCTATTCTTCTAACCCTTTCCGGTTTTTCCGCTTCCCCCACGATTCAACATGTCTGAGTTCCCGGTTTTGGCCCCAAACCCCCCCCGTTCTTTTTCCCCCTGCGATCTGCACCCAACCTTTATGACCTCTGCCTAATCATACTCCCCCCCCCCGCGCCTCTCCATGTTTGTTCCTCCGCCTCTTGTGCATTCTTTAAGTATTGAAATCCCTTTTTGGAGATACTTCCCTTCGTTTTCCCTATTTCCCGTCCCGCTTCCTTCTCCTACTCATCCTCCGTTGTGATATGACTCTTCATTTCGTCTCTTCCAGGACCCTCTTTTGATTTTTCTTCCCGGAGATTCGAATTTCAAGCCTCCAGATGGTTTCCCCACAACCGCTTCCGTTGGGGTTTCCGCTTCTTTGAAGTTTTCCCCTCCTCTCGAGGACTCTTTGTAGGACCCCTTTTTCACTTTCAAAGGTGTTTTTTTCCATCATTACCAACACCTCTGGTACCATTTTTCGGTCGTTGTTGAAACGGCCTGGTGTTTTCCCTCTGAACGCGGTCTTTCCCGCATTTAGTTTCAATATGGTTACTGGCTGAAATTTCTTCCCCCTCCATAAATGCCCCCTTGACCTGATTTCTTTTCCACACGTATTTATGGTTTTTATTATCGCGATTCTTCTCGCCTTCCGGATCCTCCCCCTTTCCATGCGCCGAAATTTAGAGGAGGGATGCGAATTATTGCCGTTCTGTATACCCTTCCCCGTGTGGGCTCAGTCCGAATTTTTGCATATTAAATTTAGGTCAATTTTCCCCACGCACTTGACTCGTGTCGATTTAAACTAATGTTTTTCCCCGATCCTGAGTTTTTGGACATCCTCCCATGTCCTTCATGGTCGAGATCGCCGGGGGTGGTTCTGAGATCCCCCCCCATGTCTCCGCCCAAAATCGGCGTGTTGACCCCCTTTTTTCACGCCGTCTTTTGGATTTGGTCCTTTTTCTCTTCCTTACCTTTGCTTTTTGGTTTTTCTTACATCATCTGGGCCCCGTTTCGATTCGCACTACGTCCCCCTTTTTTCCCCTAAGATTCCTCATCAAACATCGTTGTTGAATTGCGACCCCCTCCGCTTACCCCTCCTGCGTTAGACGTGGTTACAGCACAGTTTCCTGCTTAATCGTCCCGCTAGTTTTTTTTCCCCGTTTACCTTTGGTTAGAGTCTGCCCCACGTATAGATGCCCCCCCTTGCTTTGAATTTCCCTCTGTCACCTCGTTCAACAACCCGCCTCATTTGATCCTTCAATTGCCACTTTGCTCGATCGTCCCCCTCCTCCTCTGGAGGAGCGGCGCACGCCTGCCCTCTTTGATCTTCCGCTCCGCTGAGTCCCTGCGGCTCTCTTGTCACATAGGATGCCTTCGCAATTCCCCTTCCCTTTTCCCCGAGCACATGTTTTCACTAAACTCTCCCCTTGTTCCTCCCCCCCCACTTGACCACCCGAAGTTACCTCATCCCCCTTTCGGAACTTTGTGCCTTCCCCCACCCTGAATATCTGGACTTGTACCCGGTGGCGGCGGAGGTCAACTCCTTCCCCCTGCTCTCACTGTTCTATTCCCCATTTTGAAGCATAAAACGTTTATGAAGTCGTTTCTCTCACGAATGTCCTTCCTTTTTTTTCCGATGATGTTGTCGTCAAGCAACGCAATTCACCCCCCCCAATTTCCTTCTGGTCACTGAACTCTTAGAGCGCTCTAGAATTCCTACTTCCTTTTCTCCTCCCCTGCCGTTGAAAAACCAGCTTTTCGGTTTCCTCTCCTCAAGTTGTCTGCGCTCATTTTCCTTCACGTCGTTCCCCACTTTTGCCCGCCATGACGAAAGAATTGGGTTCTCTCCCCCCCAATGGACACGTGTGGTGACTCCCCCCGCGTTTTTTTTTCAAACTTGCGCCCACATTGTACGCTACCAAAATTTCTCGTTGACCGCCCCCCCCCACTACTTTCTACCACCGACGCTTCCGTTCAACCATGGTAGTTGAAAGGCGTTATCTTAAATCTTCTGGACTGGCCCCCCCCTTCTTCTCGTTCGCCCCCGGACTTTTCCCAACAACCCCCCCCCCAACCCCTTCTTTTCCCAGTCTCTCCTCCAAAAACAAAGATTCATTTGCTTCACAGGTCTTGACCGGAGACAGCCCACATACCCTGGTTATTTCTTTAACCAGAGAAAGTCCAATATAGAGTCTCTTCTTTTTTATTCCTATCCCTTTCCCGCGAACGTATCTTTGTTAGATTGTTTCAATCCCCCCCTATATCCCTGTTGACTTTAGTTAGTAACTTCCCTTCTGTCTATTTGTCCCCCCCGCCTGAGCTCCCCCCCCCCCACTCGCTCTCCCAAGTCATTTCTTGATCCCCCCCTTACCCGCAATAAGTCCCCTTCGAATGCCCTTTAGAGGGCCTCATTCCCTTCTATTCAGTCGATTTAACGGGCTTGGACTGTCATCTGAACTTTGTTGAGCTCCCAACTCGGAAAGACCCTTGTCCCCATCCGATTTCTTTCAGCTTTTGAGACTTCTGATCGACTTAGGAAGTCTCCTCGTTGTTCATCCCCCCTCCAGAGTCATGCTAGAGTGGCCTCTTTTTGCTCAGACTTCGTTCTCTCCTCCCCCCAGGTTCAGAACGTTCGGTGCTCCTGTTTGGCCGGTAACTTGATTCCGTGCCTGCCCTCTTTCCTCCCGCGCAGCCTTTATCCCGGATTTCGATCTTTATTTTTTTTCCTTTTCGTTGACTTGTTTGCGAACTGAGAAGTACGTTGAATACGCGGCCTCTCTTTTTTCTTACATCCTCCTTTTTCCTTTTCCAGATTCACCAGCGGGCTGTTCTCCGGTTCTTTTCTCTGCCCTCTTCCCCGTTCTGGTCGACAGGAGGTTATCAAACCCCTCGCACAGCAGTCGCGAATTCCCCTGAACATGGAAAACTGTAACTCGGGTGCGCGGCACGTCTTCCCCTTTCCTTTCGCAGTCATCGAGGGCCTGGGTTGCTTCGCTTTCTCAGGGCCCTACAGATTTTTCTTTTGCCCCCTGAAGAGTTCGGGGGCCGTTCGATTTTCGTAGTGCATGACGTGGTCTACATCCGCCCCCAACGAACTTCCTCCGGCACTAGTTACGCTTTCCCTTTGCACGCCTGGACTCCTCTGCCCTAGTTCCTGACATTTGTGGCGGCCTATGGTCAAAGATCGAGTCATGGGTCCCCCATAACGGTGTGTCCAATTAGTTTTTCTAAGCTGCCCCACCTGCCCCATGAGCCTTGTTTAGGGATTGGACCCCTCGTCCCCGAGCCCCCCCGCAAGCCCCCTCTTGGCGTCCAAAATCTAGTCCCCTCACCTCCTCCCCCCCACGCGTCTCTTTTTTTTTTTTTCCAATTTTTTTTTCTCCGTCCAGAGAAGAGATGTTTCTCGGTTAGTTTCACGCAACGCTTTTCCCTTTATCCTCGCGCCCCCAGATTCCGATTTTATTTGCCTCCCTCTACGGCCCCGTGCTCGAAGTCTCGGCCACCGATCTTTGCGGGTCCACAAGATCGCTATGGAAAAAGAGCGTTGACGGAGGCAATTGCAGTTCTGGCTCCTTTGCCAAGGCTTACCGCAATTGATCGTCCCTCAGTTTCCCCCTTTCTTCGCCTTTTTTTCTCAGCCAGACGGAGGCCGAGCCTCACCATGCCCTATTCCCCATCCCTCCCTATGACGAGATACTTTGTGGGTTTCTTCATTCTCCAAATGGTTCTTTTTTCACTTTGTCGTCGCCCCCCATGTACCACGCGGCATCTTGACTCCTCGCGTTTGGTTGGTAACCCGCCTTTTTTGCCTCCACCTGTCTCCCGACGCAACGCAGCGACTTTTTGGTCGCTTCTCCCCCCATTCGCGGCTTGCCGTCCCTCCTTTCCCAAAGTTGGGCGGCCGGTTTTTTTTCCCCATCTGGAACAGGCCTTCGCCCTAACGATTCTCTTCCTCCGAACAACCCCTGCCTCGCCCCTTTCCTGCCAGCTTGGTCTCGGTGATGCGCCTTGATTGTGAGTCTTTTTTTCTCAGTCTTTTTCTCCCCCCTCCCTATGGCGCTTTCCTTCGACCCTTCTTTCCGTTGATATCCTTCCAGGAGGCGCTCTTTTCCCGGAGTGACTGCCCCCGACTTTTTCTCTAATGTGTAACCTCTCATCGTGCCATCCGGTTTCGCTTTAGGAATTCCCTTAATTAAGACTTACACTCCGCTCGCCTCTCCCGCCAGCACAGTGGACAGCAACCACTTTTCCCTCTCACCCTTCCTTATAAAAACTTTAAACCGCTGGGTTTGTCTCTCGCCCCTCTTTTTTTCGCTGCGAGAGAATGCGACCTGAGCAGAAAGACCCTCTTGTTTCTTTCTTTTTTATGGCGTCGAACAATTGCATGCCAGAATCGGTTGGAAAACAATTTCCCGGATTTTGTTCTAGAAAGAAACCCTTCACAGACTCCCCCTCGTAAGTTCTATAGGCCCCAAGCATCCGTTCGAGCTCCCTTCCCTCCACTCCGTGATTAGGTCCATCCGGTCTTAGGGTTTCAATCTCGTTTTTCCGCGTTCCCCCCACTTTAAAGTTTATACAGATATCCTTCTTGGTTATTGAAAGACCCCCAGTTGAATTTCTCAGCGGACTATGCCCCATGACGCCCTTCTTCCCCGTCTTTTTTTTCTTTTGAGTTTAGACGATGGTCAGGTAAAACATTCTTCTTCCCCCCTCCTTCCTTCTTTTTTGTTGTGCGAGAGTTTTTTCCCCTGATCGTCGTCGACGCACTCCGTCTTTTCAAAGACCTTGCGTATGCTTTTTTCGCTCATTCAACCCTGATGCTCTAAGGAAGTGTATTTTTTTCATAAAAAACGGCCTTTTATCTTTTTTGTATTTTTTCCTCCGATCCAGAATAGGGACTTTACCCGGATTTCCCTCCTCACGCCTTTTTCCCTCCGGGCATGGCGTCTCTCGAACATTCAGTTCTTTTTTGATCAATGATGACAGATGCTTATGATATTGCTCTTCTTTCCTTCCCTCCTTCCCCACCCCCCCCCTGGACATTTCTCTCTGCCATGGTCCGCCCCGGAAACTACATTTTCCACAGATTTCTTCTCAGCTGCAGTGTCGACCGTCGTCTCGCCTCTCTTCCTGGAGATCGGTTTCCCCTCCCGAGTGTTTTTTTTTTGCGGTTTTTTTTCAACGTCGTGAGGAGGTGAACCCCCCCCGTTTTCTTCCCCCTTTCTATTCCTTTCCTTGCTAGTGCATACGCGTTTCTTACAGTCTCATAAGAGATAGATAACGGCTGTCGCCTCCGGTCCCCTTTTCCTGTCTTTTCGAAGGTCACGTCCTCTCCCTTGGTACTGGTTGCTGCTTCAGAACATCAGAATGTCCCCTTCTAGTATTTGCCCTAGGTTTCTTGCACAATTCAGTTTACGACCCGCCTCATCGGGAATAACAACGTCCATTTTATGCGTTGGCTTTCGCTTTCCCCCTTTTGTTTTTTCGTCCTCTAGTCGTGGCACGCTGTAAATAGCCTGTTTCTGGTCTTAAATTTCCTCACACGAAGATTCAGCCCATACTGCCCCAACCATTCCCCCATCGTCCTGTCAGTTTGACGCTCGAGCTTCGTGTCGTTTCTGGCAGCTATTTTATATTTTTGAGTGATGTTAAAGATATATTAGTCCCCCCCCGTGCGTCTCCTCTCTTTGAAGTTGAAATCACAATGTCTATGTATACTCCCCCGGAAGCTCCCTTCTCCTCTAGACCAATTTCCGTATGTGATTTTCGTGTTCTCTTCCCCTCCGGACCACTCCCGTCCAGGCCCTCACCATGAGCATATTTTTAGCTTCATGAGCCGACTAATCGTCCTTTTTTTCCCTCGACATTCTCGCTCTCTTGAGCAACGCCTGCTCTTTCTATCTACTTCGTCTGTTCCGAAACCTTTAGGTACTCACGTACGTTTTCGGTCGCCTCTATTTTTCTCACTCTTTTCCCATTTTAGAGGGCCGAAGTCCCAAGTCCTGCGTTTCGTCGTGTGCGCAATACTCCTTCAGTAGAAGGATCGGCCCCCCCCTTGCCTTGGCCAGTAATAAGCTCCCTGCTAGGAAATCTTTTTGTCCCGGCCCGTTATTGAATGATTTCTTCTGTAGATGTCAATCGATCCACTTCGCCCTGCCAGGAGTGCGCTGTCCCCCCTCGCCTTTTTTTTCCACCCCTCCTTGACACCCGTTAAAAGGATTATTCCTTTGCCATGTCGCCCCGCCTTCGTCTTAAGTGCAACACAACACCGAGGGCACGAATCGCAGAGGTTTGCAGCAGGATCTCTCCCTTTTTTGAAATTCTCTTCTCTTCATGACCCGTCCGCTTTTCCCGCCCCCGGACTCTTGTAGTCAGCTAGTAGTAGACGGACTAGCCGCCCGGCCACCGGCATGCTTTGGCGCTGGCCTCCCCCGACACGTTTCGCTTGACGTCCTCCCACCCCTTCTGATGTCCAACATTTTCATTTTTTCCGTTTGAATTCATTTCTATCATCTGGCTTCCTTGTGTTCTTTTCACAGTCTGCCTGTCGCCCACAGGACTTTCTAGCACGGCCCTCCCTCCTTCGGTTATGGTAAAACATCACGTTCTGCTCCCCCTCTCCATGTCCGCTTCTTCCCAATTCATTCCTTTTCCAAAACCCCCAGTAAGCTTAGAAAACCCCCCCCACCTGACCAGATCGAACATCCGCCGTTCCTCTGCTCTTTTGCGCTGTTCGTTCCCCTTTCCGCTCCCCTTCGTCCTGGCTCCTATCAACAGTCCGACTATCGGAACATGGGGGGGCCGGCCTCCTCCATTCTCCAAGACCTCTCTTTTGTGATCCGTGCTTGGGCTGTTTTGAGGCCCGGCAAGTCACCCCCGAAGTCGCATCCTCAACTTTCTCCGTAACTTCGGCTGCCGTTTCCGGTACTAGATGCGTTTTTCTTCTCCCTCCACATGTTCACATCTCGGAAGACCTGCCAAAGTTTGCCTCTAATCCCGGTCCCTTCCTGCCTTCAAAATGACCCTTTTTCATCTAACTTTACCCTTGTTGGGAGTTGTGATTGGTAGAAACACTTCCTTTTGTCTGCGTTTTTGTCTTTTTTTCCTTCCCTTGCAGACCCAACCCTTCTGATATTGCCTTTTCCCTCTTATCCCTTAGTACACTTGCTCAAATACTGGATGAAAAAGTTTTTCAACATCTACCATCCCCCTTTTCAATTCTCCTCGAATTAAAGTCTCTGTTACCCCGGTTGGTTTGTCTTCGCGTACGACCGGATTAGTACCACTCTTAAGGTTGTAGAGTCCTCCGTCCGGGCTAGTTCCTGTTTTTTTTTTTTATCTACCCTCTCATAATGTTCTTGCCAACTACCCCTCCCTCTCTCCTGATTCTCATTATTTATAATGTAGTATTCGCTGTGGATTCCTTAGTTTCTGGCGTGTAGATGCGTTACAATGTGTGGAAGTTTGACACAACGAAGTTGCCCCCACCGCCCTTTTTTTGTCCCCCCCCCCCTGCCTAAGCCTCCTCTTTCTTTTTCTTCCCTTCTTGCAACCAGTTTAACGAATGTTTTGCAGTAACCGCCTCCCAATCCCCCCCCCGTCTTAAGTGAAGTTTCCCCCCCTGCCAACTTCTTCCTTTTCCTCTGACACTGTTCTTCCCCCGGATTTAGAAATGCTTTTTCTCAGCGCTCCTTCTTGCCTCTCCGCAGGAACTTGTTTTTGCTTCCTTTTTATTTGATTGACGACCCCCTCACGTACTTCCAGGCCCGCTCTGTAGTCAGGGAATTTGCTCTGTGCATACTCCTTTTACTTTTCCCTGGTTAGAATCTCCCCCTTCGCCTGCAGACGAAACTCTATTTCAAGTACTGCCTACCCCCCCCCCCCCCCCTGGGTCTGCGTCTGACTGTCGGATTTTTTTTGAAGGCCCAACCTTCGCTTTTTCTGCTTTTTAAGGTTCTTCCCTCTGGTGCATTTCTCTGGAGGCGTTCTTAATTGGAGTTTTCGTTCCGCATTTTTCCTTTTCCTCGTTGTCCAAACGGTTTTTGTGTCGAATCTTTGCGCTAAATGCGATTAAGTGTGAGAGTCCCACTGACCGATTTTGGGCGAGTTCAAAGACCCTCTATTATGAACCGCCAGACCCTTTCATCTCATCATCGGCTGTTTTTTGAAAAGCTAAAGTCTCCAGAATGAAACACTAGAATTTCTCTCTCGATATTTTTTTCGTTCCACCTCATTCTGGACCATAGTCCTTCTTGGATCGCAAGGAAAGCTTGAAGTTTTTCACCCAAGATCTCACTTTGTTTCCGCGATGGTAGCTTTTTGGTCGCCCCTGTCGGCAACCGATGTTTTTTTAGGATTAAATTTTCATTTTTCCCCAAGTGCGGGATCTTCCTCTCCCACCTTCAGTGCTGGCCAACCAATCCACAGTCCAGGTCTGAAAAGGTGACCCCACTAGCTCTGCGGTCACACCTTTCCCCCAGCGCCTCTTGTTTACCTACAAATTTTTAACGACCCCCCCCCCCAACCCCAATTCATCTATACGCATGACGGACCCTCGAGGAGGCGTTCCTTCCCTTCCTTAATGAGTACTTATTTGCCCTCTCCCCTCGACAGCGTTCTTCCATGTCTCCATTTCTTTTCCCCCTTTAGCCCTGTACTCGCTTTCTCTGTGAATGGCCCACGTCTGTTACTCAGAAGAGCGAGGCCCGACCTCCTCAATGTCCTATTACCGGACCTTATTCGGTCTCCGAGAATGGCAGGCTGTACGCGCTCCCCTCACCCCCCACCCCTAAGCCTCGTTGTGCGAACGTCCTTGGGTTCCTTTTCTTCTATCAAGACTGTCCAGAACCAATTACTTGCCCCGGAACCGTCGGGATCCTCCCTTTCACTTTCCCTCTTTGGTTTTTTACACCCGCCCCCCGTCCCCCCTTTTCCTGCTTTTTTGTCTATGGTGCTTGTGACCAAAACACACCCTTTGCTTCAGTGTTTCCTTGCCTACACCCTCTGTCCTCTTGATCGCGAAAACACCCCTTTTAATACTCCACCCGACCTTCCCTTTTTTGTCCTCCAGGTTTTTTTCAACTGTATGAGGATTCGAATTTTTCCCTCCTCCCCGTCGCTTTTTCCCCCTTCCGCCAGTCTGATCTTTCCTTTTAATCCTTGTGTGTTGTCTAGAATAAGAATGCCTCCCGATTTTTTCACTGTCACTTTCCTTTTGTCATCTCCACTTTTCTCTCGCTACTTAAAAGTTTGCATTGCAGATTTTTACTTTTTCCCCCCACCCGGCCCGGAGATTGGGAAGTAGGTATGGAGCTTTCAGCCCTCTCCAGCGGACTATTTGGTCTTTCCTTATTTTCCGACATCAAGTGTTTTTTCAAGCACCTCTACCACCTCAGGACCTTTTAATTTCGTGTTTCCCGGTCCCCTTTTTACCGTGAGTCATTTTCTTTGCCTGTCATAAGGGTTAGTGTACCTTTCCCCCTCGACTCCCCCGAAATGAACCCCAATCGTTCGCAGGCAGTGGATGGTATCTTTCATTGAGCGAATTTAGCTTTCCCTCGAATCGTACGAAGAAGCAATCCACCAGATAGAAATCTTCGGTGAGGGTGCCGCCATTTTCTCCCTTGCCCCAGACGTGGACTTACACCGTGAGTGTTAACGTAACCGAACCGATTTTTTTTTTTTTTTTCAATCCACTTCTCTTTTCACCAAGAAACTTTTTTCCGAGTCACAGCCGTGTTGAGTATTCATTTTTTTCACTTCTCTCCACGAATCCAACAGTGTCAATGGAGAGCTAATTGCTACTGTTTTTTTTTTTGTTTTGGACTTTTGATGCCCGCCCCCCATCTTCCCGTGCCTCTTTTTGTGTCCCGCTGACGCTCGATTTTTCTTTTTGGTTCCGGAACCCTCCCCTTTTTCCTTTTTTTTTTCCACTCCCCTATTGGGCTGCGAGCGCAAGGCCCGCTTCCTTTTCCTATTTCCCTTAAGTAAATTTGTCTTTTCCCCCCCCCTCACGAGACCTCCCTTCGGCCCTGCGCTTCTGGAAAACTGACCCCTACGTTTTCATCCTAACGTCTATTTCCCCCGCTTTCCGCACGTTAAGAATACTCGTCCCTTCTGCTTTTGGCCTCTGGCTATTTCCAAACCCCCCTTCCCTTTAGTTTGATTACCTGACCCCGCGCATACTTCTCTGGAGGGTCGGCGCCATTTTTGGAATCCTCTTTGGTAACTGCGTTTATTCGTTTCTTTATTCGTAGATCTTTCACCCCGTACTTTGTAGGTGAGCAATGCCCCTCCCTTTTTTCCGCACCCGCATTTGCAACTTACACTAAGATATTGAGCAAATGGCACAGTTTTGCAGTTGTCCCCCCCCTTTCACCCATCCTCCCAGCTTCCAAGGTGGTGAATACCTATACTGCGGACTTTTTTTAGTCATCTGGGTTTGTCCTTCCTTCTGATTGACCCTCTCTTCTAAATGTCGCCCCCCTTCCCCTGACTCATAAAATTTCAGTCTTGTGCATAGAAACCTAATCCTTTCCGCTTATTACTTCCCTTAGTATGCCCATATGAACCCACTCCCACCCTGCGTGCTGACACGATTAAGATCTCTTGCACTCACTGGCTCGGTCTTTTTTGCATCCGTGGGTGCTCTCTCGAACTTTCTGTGAGTTCTCAATGCAGTGTTCCAAATGTACATGTTTCCCTCCCTTCCCGAATTATTCTTTTCTACAAATGTTCCATCTTTTCGGTTCCTGGTTGTGTCTACGCTCCCCCCCCTTCCCTCCTCCAATTCCCATCACCCCCCCTTCCCCTTACGTTCACCGCCGGAGAAACTGAGAATCCGTTGAGTATTCAGAGTCTCTAGGGCCCTTTTGAAAGTTTAGTTAGGTTCTGTATCCCCCGCGTCACTACACCCCAAACCAAACAAGCTGACGCAGGCGTTCTCCCCCACCGACCCCCGATGTGAATCTTTTCTTTCTCCCGCGTTAATTCCCCGGACCGATCCGACCACCCCCGATTTTACTTGAAACCTCAAAGGAATGAGCGTTTTTTCTTTATCTCCTATTTTGATCCCCTTTAACCTAGTGGCACAATTTTGAGTTTCCCTTATACGCTCATCTCAGGTCCCCCCCCCCAGTCAGGTATTTTGTATGCCAAACTCCTCCTCTCGGTGACACTTGATAACGTCCTGGCCTTCCTTCCCCGCCCCCCATCAAGTCACGTCAGATGACCAGTTGTCTCAGGATTGCGTTTCATTATTAAGCTTGCCGTAGTCGATTCCTTCAACCGTTAGGGTCCTCCTCTAAACATGTTTAGTCCCTTCCACTCTTTCACGTCGGTACCCGCGGAAGTGCCTTTTTTTCCTTCCTCTCACTTTCTCGAGGATTCGAAGAGCTTTTCTTACAACCAAAGTTACCAGCAGCTTCACCTCTACTTCGGTTGTAGCATCCAGTTTTGATATGCACCCCGCTATCTCCTTGAATTGTCCTGTCCGCCTCCTTCTGCTGCAGGCTTTGTTCCAGAGTGAACGCCAGGCCTCCCGTTTTTCTTTTCTATCTCCTTGGTTTTTCTGGTCCAGCTGAAAGGGTGGCAAAGTTCTTGAATATGCTTCCCTTTTTCTTTTCTCCAGCCCGGGACTGAATCCCCCGGCCCCGCCCGTCATGTTAAGCGGTTGGGATATGGACCGTTCATTTGGGTTACAGTCTTTTTTTTCTTTCACTAGATAATTTGCTTACCTTCTTGACACCCTTTCAATAGACGAAACCTCGGCGTCATCAGCGAGACGTTTGGCGCAGCTCCATTATTCTCTTACGGTGGTAAGTTTCCTTGCCATTTCCCCGCCCTCCCCCGATGTTTGGCCCCCCGCTTCAAGAAGAGGAAGTGGTTATGTTTACGTACGATTGACGTTTGATCTGCCCGACGAAATCTCCCGAACACTTTTTCCTAGGCCTTTGTATCTGATCCCCCCCTTCTTTTACGATTTTTTTCCTCCCTCTTGGGCCGTTGAAGACCCTTTAGGTAGCCATTTCCCTGCCTACTCGTTTTTTACCAATAAAGGGAATTTTGTTTTGCGCTGCCCATCCTTTCTGATTTCCACGCTGCACCCCCATGGAGAAGATGGGCGTCGTATGGCCTCTCTCCTACGCATGCCATCCTAGGAGGGCCAGCTATCCGTCCCCCCCCTCTCCCTCTTTTCGTCCGACGGTCACAATCGCGGCCTTACGGCTCGCTCTTCTCTAGGCGCAGCCCTTTCCCGTCTTTTCCGTTGTATAATCGGTTCGCACATACTTCGTGCTTACTTTAGAATAGAGAGTACCTGCCAGCAACGTTACTAATGGGGACCATCTCCTTCTCGCTTTTTTCCAGAGTTGCGTTGCGCCTCAATTATTGAAATCATTCTTTCTCCGCGCCCTGTCGTTAGTAGGTCGGCCCATCATCCCCCTGCACCCCTCAGTGTGGTATTGCTTCGACGGTCTCTTTCCCTAGTCTAGCACCCGAAACATCCCATTCTGAACGATAAGATTGAAAAGTCGCCCCCCTAGCACTTGTTTTTCCCCTCTTGTTCACCTTTTTTCAGCTGTTCCTCCCCCTTTCCCGTATTAAGCAAGCGTTCCCCCAGCCTGCGGCCGCGATCTCAACCTTTCTTTCCCCTAACGATCCTCTTCAACCCTTTTCGGGTGATCTTCCATCCTTTATTCAGTTATTCGCGCTGGCAAAGTGTAGTTTGACTCAAATGACCCGGTTCCTTTTTCACTCTTATGAGACGATTCCTCCTCACCCCCCGGCTCGCGACAAATGTCGGCAAGATGGCTTTGCTTTTTCTTTCCCCGTGTTGAGGCGTTTGCCCATTCCCTCCTCTGGCTGGTCCTGACGACCAGGTGATGAGTTTACCCCCAGTGGAATGGCTTATCATTTTCCTTTGCTATATCCCCCCTCCTTTTAAGACTCCCTGTTCGCCGATCCCTGTTCGACAGGAGACTTTACCTTATGCCGTTTTGAGGTAATTCCTTCCTTTGCCCAACTTTGTTCAAGGTTAACGTCCGGTTAATGCCCCGTCCCCAGGGCAAACGTGGGACGATTTCGCATTATCTTAGTTCTCTTCATCCATAAACTGAGCATGCCCCCCGGTGACCTAACCTGTCTTTGCCTGGTCTTTTTTGAACCCTTGCAGCAATATTCAGGTGTGACTTCTTTCCTCTCACGCCTCCCGTCAAAGAAGTGCAGGACTTTCTAGGCCCGCGAACGCCGCCCGTTAGGCGCCCTCGTTTCCGACCCCAAAGTGACCCTCGTTTCTTTTTCCCGCTCTCTTCTCTCTGCATTAAACTCCTCCCCCGCCATCCCTCCCTTTTTTTAGGACTCCAAAGTTTTTTCCCTTCTGATAAGAGTCATGATTTTTGCAAGAGACCCTGGTTCTTTTTCTTTCTTGCTTCCGAGGTCTTCCTTTTTA
>Ga0179593_1412556_pt1 | contig 15722 bp, 15 predicted proteins | sample CZODoug2_1_08_16_FD_185931 | JGI IMG/M metagenome (GOLD analysis project Ga0179593, IMG submission 185931) | Vadose zone soil fungal communities from Angelo Coast Range Reserve, California, USA - CZODoug2_1_08_16fungal (PacBio error correction) | ecosystem: Environmental > Terrestrial > Soil >... | reverse complement strand
CGACCACGCTCCCTCCCTTTCTTTTCCCATTTCAATGATACCTCCCCTCCTTGTCCCCGCCAATTAACCCGTGGCATACTAAGTGACCGCCCCCTCCCCTTACCATAAATCACACCCCCTCCTTTTTAGCGTCAGCACCCTTCCTTTTCCTTTCATTTTTTTGAAAACCTGTGACCTACCTTTCTCAAGGAATGGTTTCTTTCTCCCTTCCCTTTGTGTTATTTGACTCTTGTAGACCCTAAGGGGGTTTCGAAGTCTGCCTTACCCCTGCCCTCCTTCCCGCCTTTACGACGCCCCCTTTTTCTTTCCCCTTTAGTCCGATTCACAAACCCCCGGGTCTTCCCCGCGAGCTTCTCAAGCTGCAGGCGTTTTTCCTTTTACGCTAGCGTGACACTCTTTCAGCAATAGAAGTATACGGTGGAGAAAAGAATGCCGTTTGGAGTGCGTTCCGGATTTATGACGGGCTTTCACTCGACTGGTTAACACTGCGAAGTAAAATGAAAGGCAAAGTGCCCCCGAGAACGGCCCACAGTGCGTTTTTTTTTTTTTTATTACCTTGGCGACTTCCGATGATGGCCCAATTTTTGCTTCTTTAAGGATTACCTCTCCCTATCAGGCCAGTGGAATAATTTCTGACTTGGCGTACCCCGACCTTCGTTCAGTTGCTTCCGGTTAAAGACCCTCTTTTCAGGAAAGTGGTTCGATTTTTAGAGAATGCTAGACAGACGCTGTAATGTTTCTTGAGTATGACCACTTCTCAGGGCAACCTTTTTTTGGACCCACTTACCCAGCAGTTATTGAAAAAGATTTGGTTGGTGGTCGTCTTTGACAGGTCCCGTTCTTTTCGCCGCCATCGTGATCAAACTCCCTGTCCCTGCTTATTCTCTACGACCTTTTTTTATAGTGGCGCCCTCTCCTTCGTTTGAACGACGAAAGCAAGGCGAGGATCGGCCCTCTGATAAACGTTTTTGGCTTTCCCTCCCCTTTTCATTAGGGTTCCGTGCTTCCCTACCCCCCCCCTGCTCAACCTTCCCGTGTAAAGCACCGGCGACCTACGATTTTGTCGGGATCTTGCAAATCCCACCATGGGGGCCGCCCCTTAAGTTTCACTTCCCTCGGTTAAGTCCGGCCCGGCACTTGGTTATGGAATCACGGGAGAATGAGAGATGTTTTATGTTCGGTTTAAAACTAAAGAAGTGATCCTGACCCCGTGACTCTTTTTTGAAGTACCACACTATCCTCCCAGTATCACGTTCGCAGAGTGCTCAAACATACCGTGACTACTGCCAGTGCGTTCTCTGGACCCTTTTTTCCCCGCTGTTAATAGTGATGCCACAGTCCGACCTGAGACGATAGCCCTTTTTTTCTGTATTCATTCCTGAGGAGGATGTGTTTTGATTGTCCCTTGTTCAATGGTGCCCTGAGTGGACCCATCTCTCGGCTTCGTCGAGAGACCCCAAGCTTGGCCCTCCCCGCCGCTAAGTTAATGCTTAGAGAATTTTTACGGCGGATGACAGGTTGCACCTATCCCCTTACCCGAGAGAATTGATGCGAGGATCGATCCCAAAAATGGCCGCCCCTTCCTTGGCTTTTTGCAGTCTCAGTTAAAGGAGTCCCAAGCATTGGCATTGAGCGGTGGCCGAATTCCCTCCCTTCTGCGCCGAGGTGGAGTGACGACGCCTGATTTATTTTTTGGTCAGGACGGTTCTTTGTTTCAGCTCCAGGTGGGAAGGGCTTTGTTGGCTTTGTTCCCCTTTTAGGACGTTTAACCCTTGCTTTAGGGAGTTCCCCCCCTAGACCCGTACCAGCTCCCTACGCCAGTTGGTCCTCTGCGGGCACCGTGCGCTGGCCTGCTTTCTATGACCTCACGTGCCCTCCCTCTACACCCCCCGGCACCCCTTTCCGGAAAAGGGGCGCCGGAGTCATATTTGACAACCTTATTGATATGCCTACAGAGAGTTGAAGTGGGTGCCCCCCGTAGATCTTGGTCCCAACACAAGTTAGTCCGGTCCCAGTCGAGTTCCTCTTTCTCTGTGCTTCGGCGCCCCACGATGATACTCACGACCGTTTTTACAAAAAGTAGCCTATGGTCTGAATAGGCGCCTTGCCGCTAAACTATTAAAAAGGTTTTTACGTGACCATTCTCCCCCAAGAGCCTTTTTGTAGGCCACTTCACTCAGCACTTTTTTAGCGGGATCGGTAGGGAGGCAGCATCGTTCGTCACATGATTGCCTACCCTGTCCATATTCAGTGGATTGGTGTGTCAATGAATCTTGTTTTCCTCCTGATACCAACCGCTTTTCTTCAAGTTGACGTCTGTATAGCCCCCGGTACGGGCTTTTTTAAAGATTTTATTGTTATTTCGTTCAGGCTTTGCAGTTTCGGTGGCGAGACCCCACCTTAGAACCCCTCCCACCCCGGCCCCCCCCCCGTCCCGCCTTTTGTGGACTGTGTCGAGCTCGCAGCCGATTTTACGGTTTCGCGAGGCACTCCACTCGGTTACCGAGCCTTTTTGCGATAGTCATAAACTTTCGTTTTCTTCCAGCCACCCCGCAGACCCCGACGACCGTGGCGCTTTGACCCCTGTGTCCCCCTTGGTCCCCTCGGACTAGATTAGGTTTCGTGCGCTCCTGTACCTTTCTAAGCCCCCATAAATTAATTTGGTCTTCCTCTTCATCGCCTATCCACATTTTTCTATGTATCCCCTTCCTTTTCAATGGTTTTTTTTACGGATGCGGCTTGCAGGAGGGTACCCCTCGTTGCAAGCACGGCATCCCCCCCGCCCCCTTCCCCGAAGAAACTTTATGATCGCTGCCTTTTTTTTTTACTCTCTTTTCCCAGGCCCCCTCTTTTGCCAGTCACCCCCAGAGGCCCTTGTCCCCTTTCTGTTCTTTTACACTCAGTCCTAGTCCCCCTTCCCCTCTTCCATCAGGACGCCAGTCCACCTCCGCTTGAGACCGAATTCCTTTCGGCCTGCTGCCTCTCTCCCCCTCCTCCGCAAGCCGATGTTATCTTTCTTGGCATTTTTGTGCGCCCCACCGACTCCGGCAAGTCCCCGCCTGCTTTTGCCTCACTTCAGCTCCCCCCCTCCGCGCGATGTCTTCTTGTTCTTGTTTTCCGTGCTGGTGCTTTCTGAAGCACGGATAGGCATATCTTTTTCCTAGTTTAATAGGTTCTGAACAATCGTTTTTCACGTCACCAAAATGTTTTTACCAGGAGTATTCTCTGCAGTATATCACCTTAGGTTTTTTAGATTCCCTACCCCTCTTACTTTTAAATTTCGTTTCTTACGGTGACCTTATTGGCAGTGTCTTTCGTTTGATTTTAGCCTTGTAAAAATTTGGAAATTACGGGTCCCCCTTCCCCTTGATTTGTGGTCCCTTCTCGGCTCGGGATGAAGTCACACTTGCATACCGCCTTGTATTCTATGGTCCGTCTGAGGTTTGTTTCCCCTTCCCCCCCCCCTTCTACTTTTCGGGGCCTCGGCTGCTTTTGTGTACGCGTTAGAGAGGCGTTGGGGATCGGGCTGTCCTTTCCTCGTTTTCAACAGTCCACCCGTAGTTCCAACGTCCGCGCTCTTGAATGTTCGAATGCTGAAGCGTACCTGCCCTTGTACTTCCCGTTTGTCTTCCCCATCCCCTACCCATTTTGATATTGGCCAGCTGCATTGCACCGTAATCCATTTTTCTTTAATCCTAACCCCGTTTGTTTGTTTTTATAGAGTCTATACCCTCATACTTTTCATTCGGTTCCCTGGTCGCAAGAGTAACTTGTGTTTTTTCCCTTTAAGGGTTCTTTTATTGTCTGTATAACAAGAGGTGCCGCCCCGGTAGCGGCCCCTCCAGTTCCACAGAAACCCATGATTTTGACGTTACCTAATGTGGTATTTTTCTCTGGACCCACCTCTCCAATTTCACCCTATACCCCTTCCCTCATATATGTTGCCTGAAACACCTTGAGACACTTGGAAGACCGGTATAGGGTTCCCGTACCCCCCCTTCCTCGGGAACCAGCCCAGAGCCTAGCTACGCACGTTGGTCCCTGTGTTTTGGCTCTTTTTTGACTCCCCCCCCCTCCCCTGAGCTCCCCGAGCACACGTCATCTCCAAAGTCCGTCCAATTCCTTTTGACACCCTGATCCTAACGAGGAATGCTCGACCACGCAAGTCTCCATTTTTTTTGGAAATCTTCAAGGTGAGGTGTTTGGGCCCCTTCAAACCCTTTGGGATTTGGGTAAAACCTTAAACCCAGAGTAACCCCCTTAGTATATCCAATTTTTTGTGACTCTTTTAGACGATTTATTCAAAGCTCGGCTATTATCACCGTTCCGAACTCTTGTTTTCTGACATTTACCCAGTCCTCCATTACCGTTCTAGCTGTCGCTTCTGATTTTTTTTGACGTCTACAGTGCCTTAAGGCACCGCCACCGTTTTTGCATTTTCCACGGAAACCCTATGCGTCGGTAGGAGCTTTCCCCCCTCCCCCCTGACTGGGAACAGGGGTTTGCTGTTCTGACTTCTTTTGGATTTTCCCTCTAATGCTTTCCCCTTTTTCTATTTTTTTTTTGTCCAAGGGTTTGTTGGACACCTCTCCCAACTTTTCCAGCCTCATTTTTTTACCCTGAAGTCTTTTTTCATAACTACTAGAGGGCCAACTTCCCCGACGGATCCTTGTCTTTCTCGTGTGCTCTTTTGTGTTTTTTTTTTTTTTTTTGTTCCTTTTTGCTCCTGCTTGACAAGCCTGCCTCGCCCCGTCATTCTTCCAGCTTTCATCTATCTGTAGTGAAAGCCTCTCCGATCCTGGATGGCGCCTCAGAATGTAAGAACAAGAAGTTCCCGTACGGCAGTGGTCCTTTATACGCCGAACCACCTCCGTATCCCTACCGATTCCGCAGCTCTCTGGTACCAGAGACTGCCAAACTTTTTTTTGTGTTGTCTATTTGTTTCGACCAAACGACGAGGTTCCACTAAGGTGCCACCTCTCTTCTGCCGTCGGAATGGGTGCAATCCCCCGATTCTTTCCCCCCTACGGTGACTGACTCCACAAATAAGAGCCACCCTATGCCTCACAGCAATGGCGTCCGACAGCTGGTTTTTGAACTCGTGTTGGTCGTTCAGCTTTTTTCTTAAGCGTGTTCCTCGGCCAGCCAAGAAGACAGGAACCAAGTCCGTGCCCCTACAAACCCACGTGTCAGTACGAGTTTGAATGACATTATACGTCACTTAGGGCTGAAGAGCCTCAAGGAAAAGGTCCCTAAGCCGTTGTGGTTTTTCTAGACTGTTCTTCCCCGTCTTAACCTGAGCGGAAACGTCTACAGATACAATACATCGAGACGCAGAAAACTCTACGGCTACTCCTTTCTGCCACGCCTTGTAACCCATTACCTGCCTCCCGACCGACCAAGCGGTCTTTGAGAAACGGCCCCAACGACCCGCCCCAAATCTCGAGTTTCATTCAGGGAACGGAGCACCTTTTTGTTACGGTTGAGTTCTAAAGGCATGGGGAACCTGGAATCTCCTTGTCTCGGTTCGTCAAATCGGTTTCTACTCCCCAACCCCTCATACCTGAGTCCAATTTAAAGGGCGGATCTGAAGGTGCGTGTGATTTTACCGGCAGGAGTGCAGATTTCCAGGTTGCTCCGTTCCTCCCCACGACCGAATGACCCTCCTACGGACTTTTGACCTTTTTTTTTTCCCCTTTCGATTCCTTTCCCTCTTTGAGTTCGCGTTTTTCTGCTCACGCCTTGGCCAGTACCTGGTACGACCTTGTTGCCTTTTTGCACTCTTTTTGTTTCCTTTAAGAGTCTTTCAGTGTCCTCCCTTATGTCGAATTCCAGATGGAGAGGAGCCCACAAGTCCTTTGAAACCCTAGTGGGCCGCCTCTCAGTTACTTCCCTTCGGACAGGTCGTCTCCTTTGGTCAAGAAAACTTTGTTTAGCCCCCCCTGTAGCCACCCCTTTGGGACCCGACAACCACTTAATTACGACAAGTCACTTAACCATCCCATGACATCGATCAGTTTACCCGGACCGGGAATACAGGCATCCTGAATCCCTTCCCTCGTCGCCTTTTCTTGCAGCATCACGGCCCCAGCCGACGGCCAAGGTAGGTGTTAACGTTTCCTTCTCTACACCAAGCTCATCCACGGATGTCTGCCTGTCCTTCTTTCTTTTTGCTCTGCGCCTTCTCCCAAGCTCACAGATGTTTGCCTCTGACCAAATTTTCCCCCCCTTTTTTTTTACTACTTTACACGGCCTAGTGTGTGGTGCCCCCCTTCCTCTGTTCACGGACTGCCCGTTCACAATCCCAGATTACCCGCCCTCAAAACGCACCATCATGCCAGTCACCGCCCACGTAGATAAACCTTCCTCCCCCCTGGCAAATCCTAAAAATGAGTCAACGGCCTAACGGATAATGCAGCCTCTCTTATCACCCTGGAAGTATCTAATCAAGAGGCATTGAACTGGCTCCTTCCTGTGCCGTAGTCTTCCATTTTCAAGTTAAGAGCGGAACAAAAACGTCAGCCCCTTTTTCCAATCTACCTCCCGACGGGACTTATGAAGGTAGGTGGGGGGAAGCCCCAAGGGAGCGTGCGCCCCCCGGTTTAGCCATTTCCAGTTTAAGGGAAGTGTTTGAAATAGCCTACAAGCCGCCCGAACGTTCTTGGGTCCCCTTTTCCGTAAAAAACGGGCCTACACCCCAAGGCCGCACTAAGCGGCCCCCACCTGACCCCCACTAACTAATCATTTAACCCCCTATATCCTGGGGCACTTCCTTCTTCATTGACAAGCCGGCAAGCGCGACCAGTTGGCCCCTTTTCGATGATCCTGTTGCGGGTCCACCGTTTCCTCCAGGTGCCAGGCTGCCCCTCTGGTTTAATGTTGCGCAGGCCCTCCGCCTGCCATTGACCTTTCGATGGTCCACAGGTTTTAGACTAGTGTGTTCCGGTTTCCCCCCCCCTTTACTCGCAAGGATTGAATGGTCTTCCCAAATTGGCTCCTTTCCCGAAATCCCCTTCTCTCTTTAGGTCTGTCCCCTAGCTTGAAAAATCTAGTTCTTGTTCTTTCCTCTCAGACCTTGCAGTGCCATTGGACAGTCAGTCTCGGCTTTTCCACCCCGGAAAGGCTCTCCAACCAACGAACCACTCTTGTAAGCCCTTATGAGTGCCCCGCTCATGTTTTGGCGGAGGGATTCAGCAGTTCAAGGTCAAGCGTATGCATGTTACCTCCCGTAGTGTTCCCTGCCCCCCTTTTTTCAAGCCCCCTAGCTGGTCCGGAAGGCCCAATGCAGGCATTTTTGGTGACTCACCGACGGAACTCCAGATGAACTCAGAGACGGTTATCTCGCTTTTTAATTTCACCCCTCCCAGTTTTCCATCATTAATATTCCCACCGTGTCAACCTTTCAGGGTGAGACCGGGGGAAAGGGTTGTTGCCCCCGGATTTTTTTATAAATTAGCAGTACTCAGTCCGTCTATCCGTAATCCTCCCCCCGCGGCCGGGTCGAAACCTAGTCCCTTAAACCCGTTCAATCTTCCAGTCTCTGTTCAAATGTGTGAGAGTAAGATGTTGACAAAGAGCATTCCGCATTCTTCTAAAAACTCTCTCGAACGGCACTGGGGGGTTCAGGATCAACTAAAGGTTGAGTCTTCATCCCGGTTCTCTAGGAGATTTTTCCTTCCACCCGTATTTTCCTGTCTATCAAGTTCTTGCCCTCCCGGGAACACACTCCCCCCCCCAAATTCTTTCCCCTGGCAGCCGGTGTCCCCCCCCTGAACCTTGAGTTTGTCTCCTTACACCCCTTTGTGGTCGTTTCTGTACAAGTTTCGGTAAGGAGGAGGTCCCATTAGAGGGTCCGGGTGTTTCCGAGGCTTTTTTTTTCGTTTTCCCCGAAGGTTCGTTCCTTTTTAGATACCCCTGAATCTTCTATTCCCCCTCAACTTTTTTTTGTGTTAACTCTCTGCGCTGTAGTGATAGAGACCCCTTCTCCCCCGCGGCCCGGCCCCCTATATTAATACTCCTAATTTGTGTCCCCCCGCACCAAGAACGGTCCACCTCCCCGGAAGAAAATGTCTACAGACCCCCCCCGAGTTGTCTTTCTTTCCCAACATTCTTGAATTTTTTGTAAACCCACACCGGGCACCCCCTCTACAGAATGTTGACTTTCCTGGTTTGCCTAGGGATGGTACCTCTCCCCCACTACTGGTTGTCACTTGAGGTAAAGCCCTCCCCCCCAATCGTCTTCTCTGGACGACGCACCCTGGGCGGCACCACTTTTTCCGGGACCCACCCATTGCCCGTTCGTCCCGAGGAGATGGACCTCTGCCTTGTCTTGATTGGTACCAGTACCTTTGCAAACGGGACCCTTCGAGATCCCAGAGATACGCGCTTTTCCTACAAGTGCCTTTTCTTTTAGGTATTAAGTCTTGCCGGACGAGGGCTATAGTAAGGCTACCAACCTTCCCTTAGGTATCACTTCAACGTTCTCCTGGTCCTACCTTTTGGTGAACCATCACTGTTCCTCTATGAACCCTTAGTGTTAGTCTATTCATAGTCATTTTACACGGAGGGCACGCGTGTAATCCCTCTACGGTTTTTTTCCCTTCAAAACTATGTCCCGTCCGGCGCCCGTGATACTCATTAATGCGAGCCCACTTGGTATTGAGGTGCCCCTCCCCTTTCGACGATGTCCGGGGGGCCTTCTTCATCCCTTCTCCGGAAAAGGTCGGACCGGTACCCGACTTATAACACCCTGCCTTCTGGTGGTGGAGTCCAGCGGTTGGACTACCCCTCCTCGTAATGCGACCCCGTCCTGGTGCTGATTCCTTCCCCTGAATTCCACAGCCTCTTGGGTAGGACGCTAATTTAAGCATTCGCTCCCCCTTTTACTCGGACTCTTCTTGAAAGAGACTCTTTCCCCTCCCTACCGTTCTTATCCCCCCTTAACCCCCCTCAGTAACTCGGTCCAGATTAAGTTACTTTCTTGATTGCCCCGAGAGGCTTCCCCAAACCGGGTGCCTATGTGCCAGATAAGTTTGCCCGGCAAGTGATGGAATCAGGGCATTCCCCTTTTGTTCTTTGCCGCATCGCCGATAGGAAGGTGGTTCTCCGACCACGTGCCCATTGAGTGAGCCTTGGCCCTTTACGTTTCTCCCGGTAATATTACCGTTAACTTTATTCTAACAATTTTTCGAGAATTTTTTGTGTTTAACCATGACATTTGAACGACAAACAGACCTTAGAGCTTTTGTGTTTCATGGTTCCCATAGTGTAAGTCCCCACCCAGTCTCTTTTTTCAGTACTCGAGCCTCACAGAAGACTGTTCCACTTCCTTGGCTTAGGTGCAATTGTGCTGTTAGGAGGTTAGAGTGGCCTAAGTAATTGGCATTCCTAGACTCCCTGGACGTGCCCCTCATATCAATAGAAACATTCTCTCGACGTGTACAGGCTTGCATGTTTGCCTTTTTTCAGACAAGGTCTCCTTTTCTTACGCGGCCCGAAAACCCATCCGTTGCCGCCCGGAGAAGGTGATTACCCGTATCCCTCTACTTGCCGACTCCTGGCGGGCTGGCAGCAGATAAGGAGGCGAAGGCTTGCGTGACGAAGGAGTAAGTGACTGGTCTGCCCCTTTTTCAGGATCCAGGTGGAGGCTGATAGGACGGGTTACCTGTGAATTTCTTCCTAAACACCGGCTCGTTGCCCACCGAAATGCCCCATAATCCCCAGAATAAATGTGTCTCGTGTTTTCCTGGAATTCTTCTTTTTACCCATTTCGCGTCTGACGCGCTACCAAACACGCAGGCGTCCCTGCTGCAGTACCTCCTATTCTACGGTCCCGTTTAAAACAGAGTCATTTGACAGAGTATCGGTGCCTCAATCCGAGGAGGGTGGTAATCCAACACCCAGTTTAAGAGTCCTCTGAACGGGGAGGGATCCTAGGGAGCTCGCCCCTTGAACCCTTCTCCCCCAGACCCCCCCCACCCACGCCCCCCCCCCCCATACAAGCAGCGACCACTTCGAGGCAAAATGCCGTCCCGTGGAACTACCCACCCACCTCATCTCTTGAAAAGTCAATTGGGTAACAACTCGCTTTCACACGCCTACTTTAAGCCAGAGTCCGGCAAGCACGCGGCAAATCGGGTCTATACCCTCCGCTTACAAGTTGCCCCCGGTGGTAACCTCACAAGAATGGTGTCCGGCCGGCCTGACTCAGGAAAGCCAGCTCCGGATGCTGCCGGTTTGGATGATAGGAGCGAAACGAACCCGGTACCGCGTATGATGCACGAAGAAACACAGGTCTTCAAAAATCATCTCTATAGTTCTTTGTGGGGTATTAAACGTAACGCCTGGGTCACGGTTCCCTAAAGGATAACAAAAAGTGCTACGCCCCATTTCTTAGGGCCCTGTCCGTACTTGGTGTTGTAATGCGGAAGCGGCATGGGGTGACCCGGTGAAGTTGAGGTGACTAGGCCACCCAATGTTAACCAACCCTGAAAAGCTTGGGACTGGCTGTCGTGAGATGGGCCACGACAAGGAACCCACTCGTCGGCTCGTATCTACGCCAACCTTAATGGTAAAGAGAACCGGGTCTACACTACGTGTAGGCAGAGTACCTCGCGGGGGTGTCCCCAAGCAGTAGCCGTTGCTACTTCAGGAGAGTCGTGGTTTAATGCCCGACCCAACCCCCAACACCAAACCCCCCCAAAAACCCACCCCCCCCCCCATTAGTAGACCTGTGCCGGAGTTTGAAGGGTCTCCCGGATATCATTTTTTTCCTTCCTATGTCATACGAGATTCAAAGTTGCCACTTTGCACGGGGAATTGATGCGTGGAAGCAGTTACGGTGCCTGTCTCCCCCTCACGCCCCCCAGTACAGGAACCCACCCATGCAACCAGTTTGTTTTTTAACCCCCCTATCGGACGCGAAAAGAACGGTAAGGTCCCATGGAAATCCGGATGATGATTAGGTACCTCACCGTCCCACCTTTCGAGGAATAGTTTCTTTCGAACTGTTCAAATAGCACCGAGGCGACAGCCATCAAATCTGCTCCTATCGAGGCGAAATCTTGCCTGTCGTGATGTACTGATTGGTTTTGCGATGGGGGGCTAGCGAATAAGAATGAACGCCCGTTCATTTTTTCGGTAACGTCCAGGAGCTACCATAGCCCCACTGTTGAGTTGTTTTGACAATTTCGCGCTGGGTGGAAGGAATTCCACCCGTTCTTCCAGCGATTAATCAGAGAAGATCTTTTACAGCAGTCTAGAGGATTAACAAGAGTTTTCTACGCCCAGCTTAGAAGTCTGCAGGAAGTTTGTAGTCCCAAGTTGTGGGGAGCTTCTATACGCTTCCACCAGAGGGGTAGATTTTTAACCGGGACAAAGAGAAGTTTCATATTAATGTTACACGAGGGTGGACGGAGAGGCTCTCGGGGTGAATCTTTTTTGATCCAAACTAGCAAAAAGTCCCGGAGAAGTGATTTTTTTCTGGAGAAGTCACCGGCCGTCGACTCTTCCCCCTCCATTCCTTCTGTATTTAAGCTGTCACCAGTAGCGTTACACATGGCGTGAAGAGAGATTTCGAGACTTGCGAACGGTGACCGGCCGGGCATGGAGATGTTCGCTGGGGATTCCGATCCTGATGAAAAACACGTGCGTAACAAGTTCCCGCTCATGAGGCGTGGAACCCGGATGCTGGACGATGCTGGTTTTTCCCAAAGGCTTTCGCCCGAAACCGTGCTGGGCCTACAAAGTGTACCCGGTTACCGGGTCAACTTAATAAGGATGTGCATACTCTCTTGGACTCCCTTGTTTTTGTTGAGTACCAAGCCACTTTATTAAGGTTGTCCGGTATCAGAGCCCAACTGGTTTTCCGTTTTTCCGCGAAACCTTTTTTCCGGGGTTATCCACCAGGTGTGGCCCCTGGCTCTGTCATCCACAGAACCTTTCCCTATCTCGCCATTCTCTCGGCGTTTCAGGTGAGGTCCAAAGAAGACCCCCCGCCTATAATTTTAAATGACAACCTATTCGTCGAGGGACACCTTAGGCACAATTTAAAAGCTTCGGTCCTCCCCAAAGAGGACCCCGAGCACGGACGCTTAGCCATGTGTTTGGTCTTTTTGCAGTGAAGATCACCCTCGCCCCCCCCTTATTTAGAGTGTTCCACTCCGTTATGTAGGCCCGGCAATTCGGACTCTTGAACAGTTTCCGTCTGGCCCTGCCCGGACCGGAGTTTCAACCGAAGAACACCCCTTTTGACCGATCAAAAGACGTGAGCTCCCTCCTGGGTAGAAAAAGCTCGGTGACTTTACCTTTGTTCGTAACCGAGCGTCCGCGTTGGGCACCTCCTGATATCAGGTTTGGAAGCCTCGCACAAGCCACTCCTGTTCCTAGCCTCCTTAGTCCGAGGCCCCGTAGGCTTTCTCCTTACTTGTGGGATAATGCGCTACCATTTGACTGGCGCCACCGCCCACCCTGCCTCTCCGCCCTGCCCAAAATAGGCATCGAAGGTATAGGTTTGACTGATCCCCCAAATTTTACTTTCAGTGAACCAGCCCGGCAGCGCACCGAGATGTCTGCTTAAGGTGAGAGAGGACGACGATTGCAGCAGTCTTCACCTGGGCAGCCCGTGGATTGGGTCCTTGTCTGGACCCGGCAAGGGAGATTAGTAAGTGCAGGTGTTACCCCCTATCAGACTGTCCATTGTAATTGGGGTGATTTCCGTACTTGTCTTTTACAGAGTCAAACATTATAAGCGACAGCGTCTTTCTTGACCACGGTTTGTGCCGTGCGGGGCCCTCGCCACCTCTGCATCCCCGAATTCTGTCAGTTGATTTCTCGCTTGCAAGATAGCCTTCCCTCTAGTAAGTGTCCGAGAATGAACCCGCTGAGGGTTGGAGCCCTGTCATGAACCCGAATCTCCGCGTAACGTTTCCTCGAGTCCACTCTCCGGCCGCTGGCCTGCCCCGCGTTTCGCCCAATTTCTCGACCTTCTGGCTGCCTGCTCGTTGCCATTTTGACCATCATCAGCCAGTTCGCCGGTTTCCCTTGCCCCCCCCGTTTGTGTTTTCTGACCGTGGTTGCCCAGCCGCATTTTTCAAGTCACCCCTTCGTCTGAACCCCCCTTGCGTTGGAACTTTTTCACCTGAACGGTCTCTAAGAAATACTTTTTCGAACCGTTTGTTTAGTCCTGTTTTCATTACCCGCGGTAATGAAAACCCCACAGCCCCCGATAGGACCGGGTGTTCGGTACTAATCTAAGCCTTTCGGGTTTGCAATAAGAGTCCCTCTTAGTGCCCTGGCGCACCCACGTTAGCCTTCTCACTGTCCTTCTCCCCCCCCCCTCCCTCCCCCGCCCCCCTCGCCCGCTCCCCATCGCCCTCCCCCTATAATTTTCCCCGAGGCACCCTATTTCCAGCCCATGGGCCCTTGAGCTCACTTTTCCCAGCCCCCTGGCGCTTCACCCTCGTCTCTCTAAACTCTCTTTCTGTGCTCCCCCATCTTGAAACCCATTCTGCACGACAGTGTCTGACTTCTGACCCCTCACATGACTGTACGATCATCCGGAATTACCTCCCCCTCCTTCTTCATTACGCGCCCCAACACCTCCCCTCGGGTCCCATCTCGTATTCCTCAACCCAGCCCGTCGTCCGGGGTTTTATCCCCTACTGGGAGTGAATGACTTGTACCCTGAATCATTCCCCGTTTGTCCCGACTCCCACCAAACCGAGCACATCCCCCCTTGCAAAAGGGTGTTAAGTCACCCCCGGTCCTGTCTCAGTGTTAAACTTGGCGCCCTACCCAAATACTACGTTGATTCCGCGGAAGTCCCAGAGCTCTCCGGGTCTATTTTGAGACCAAGAATTTTGAAAGGCCACTTGCACTTATGGTCCCCTCTCCAAGCTGTCTGGCCAGTCGTTTCGGGCTCTAAGAGGGTCCCGTGCTGTGCGCCCTCTTCCCTTGATAGCAACGAGCTCACGAAAGGAACGGCTTTGCAACCACATTATGCCCCCCCGTGGAGTATTTGAAGTTCTTCACTAGTTTCAAGGAAATACCTTTTTAGCATCTAACCTGTACCTTCCCCCAACCCCTTCCTCCTCCACCTGAGTCAAAGAGCCCCCTTCTCGTATCCTTGCCCCCCTTTCTGCCCCACGAAGACCAGAGGGACCGCATAGGACGGATTTCCAGCCCATGCCTTCCCTTTACTTTTCCATCTTTTTTTATTTCGGAGCCAGTCGGCAGTGGTCTCCATTTCTTTTCCCTGAGTTTTTGTACCATCTCCTCGAGGCCGTTTTCTAACGACACCACCCGCGGCGCGTGGACCCCTTCTCTCGGGTAGACACGAGGTCTATCTTACGGACCAGTAGCCCCTATGAGAATTCCTGCTCCTGCTCAGTCAAGGAGGACAATTCCCCAACGCATCAGAACCTCGATTCCCCTCGCAACCTGATTACGATCAAAGGTAGGGGTGCTCAATCTTGAGACTTTCCCCCCTCTCGAACCCTTCTTATGACCCATCCCCTGTTTTTACTTTACAGACCGCCTAGTATGCATGTGTTTCGAATAGCGCCTTAAGGGTTTTTTAGAAAGGAGTAATAGTAGGTGAGATACTTAAAGATGCTAGCCCAGCCGATAACCCTGGTCTTTGAGTTTAGTGCTAAAAAAAAAGTGGCCCTAATGACCACTGGAAGCACCAAGACGGCCCTGACGTGCAGGTACTCAGTATCTTGGTCAATGATCAGGAGGCCGGGACCAGGTCGGTGTTTAGAAGATCTCAACTAATCAGGCCTTAACTGAAGAAAAAAGTGACGTCCAGAGATTTAGGTTCACTAGATGTGGACCCTGTCCCGGTTAGTAAGCCTCTCCAGACAGGGGTCCGGCGCTTTAGGTTGCAGGACATTGGGTCTTCCCAATACTGGTTTCTCATTCTATAATCCAATGTTAGAGACGGACGAGGAATGCGCGGCCACCTTCCGGTTCTCCCGCCCCCCAAATCTCCCCTGTGTGTGCAAAGCCCTTTTTTTCTCAGTCGTAGGGCTAACAAGGACCCCCCGGAACAGTATCTGCTTCCCACTTCGAAAATCGACCGGTGCGCCAGAAACGGTTCCCCTGCCGTCACCAAGAGTTTGTTGCCTCCCCCGACGCACCGGTCCATCCCGATCGGAAGGGTCCTGACCTCTCCCCCTTCCCCGTGCAGCCAGGGACACCGTTTTCCCTTTAGCGGAATGTTCCGTCCGGGTGACGGAGCGGTTATGCCCCCTTGTATATAAGCCTTTGTTCCGTCCCGTTTTTCTCCGGAGAGATAAACCGCCGAGGTAGCCCCCTAGCGTTAAAATCTACTCTATTTTTTCTTTTTATTCTTGCTCTTAAGTTGACCAGGCCGGAGCCGTCGTGTCAAACGCCTTTTCGTTAGGGCCCTGGTGTTCTGGCACGGGGCGAACATGTTCTCGCCCTTGCGTTCCAGCATCCAGTTCTCGTCCCTTTGTAGGCAGTGCGGTTCCCCAGTTTTTTGTATTCGACAATCACGAGTCCCGACAACCGGACCGGATCACCAAACCATTTTTTTGATTCGGTAGGGAACTTTTTTTTCCAAATGCCCCCTGTCGGCCCCCCTGTGGGAGCCGTCTCCAAACTTTGGTGGAGAGGTTACACATGGTCCTTTGAGGCTTTTCGGTTTTTTTTTTTTCTTTTTGTAAGGTGATGTTCCCACCGAGTCCTTAGGATCAGCT
>Ga0179593_1340283_pt1 | contig 15722 bp, 10 predicted proteins | sample CZODoug2_1_08_16_FD_185931 | JGI IMG/M metagenome (GOLD analysis project Ga0179593, IMG submission 185931) | Vadose zone soil fungal communities from Angelo Coast Range Reserve, California, USA - CZODoug2_1_08_16fungal (PacBio error correction) | ecosystem: Environmental > Terrestrial > Soil >... | reverse complement strand
TCATCATTCTACGTAGTCGTTCGAACCTGCCCACATCCACTCAGAAGCGGGGAGCGGACTAGTCTTCCGGGAAAGCCCCCTCCTACGGATTCAGAAGATAGTTAGGGCGTTTGCACTGCAGTTTTTCCTAGGGCGTTGCCTGCTAAGTCGATTTTTCGGATACCGTGACTTCCCTTCCCCCAGTAGTTACTCCACCCCCAGATACAACCCCCCCCTTCTTCTGACTCCTTCCTGCATTCGGAGACATTCAGAGTTGCGTGCTCGACGGTACCAACGTTTAGGTAGTCTCCATGTGTTGACTTGCGAAGCCCGGCATTGATTCCGTCGCGGATTGTGGGGTGGGACTCAAACACCCTGACTGCTGCAACTTTTTAGGATCTTCGTCATGATCGGACTAATCTCTCACACTGAACCTTCTCTCACGTGTTTACTTCACCTTCTGGTTCTGTCTTCACCCCCTGAGGACTCAGGTCTTGGCCGCCCCTTCTCAGCCGGCCAAGGGAAGAAATCACTTCGTGCTTTCCCCGTACATGTTTTGTTGCTCTTTTAGGCACATTCTTGCTTTTGTAAGGCTAATGTTCCTTCTCTTTTACCCCTTTTTTTCCACGCAGCCTTGCTTTCCTCTCGTGAGGTCCCCTCCACCCGCAGGAAAAACTGAGGGCTGAGTGTAACTTCCACTTTCTTTGAATTTAGCGCCTTGGCTCTCTCCTTGGTCCTCCTGGTACGTCCAGCGTATTTTCATCGCATCTTTTGAGAAACGCAGTGTTCCTACCTAGAGTAGAGTCTATAAAATTGTGTCGTTTCCTGGGGCCCTCCCTCTTTCGTTTGTCAACTTCGATCGGAGAGTGTTCTGTCTTTGCCTACTACGATTTCCCCATGTATTCCTACTCCTCCGGCCTTTCCCTGGGGTCGTTTTGGTACGTGCCTCCGCTCGGAAAACTTGCAAGGGTCCGAGCGGATCAGTGAGCAGCGGCCTGACCTCAGACTCCTCCTCTAACGTCCGTCCCGGTTAAGACTTGTTTTTTGTTTCAAGTGCTTCTTCTTTGATAATTTCCCTTTGCTCCTTGGTACCCCCTCCCTGCCCCCTGCGCTCATTAAGAGTTCCTCATTCAGTTCGGCAGGATTTTTTTGCTTTTAATCGACGCGGCATTGTCCCCCTCGGCCCGTCCTTCATATGTTTCTTTTTGTTGGCCCGACTGCCCTGCCTGAATCCCGCGTGGTGCGGCCATGGCAGGGGACGACATTTTGCTCTTTTCATGACAGCTGGCCCACTTTCATGGACATGTTTTGACAAACCGTTCGCGGTAGATCCTGCCCAGTTGCGCATGGCTCCCCCGGTTTTCACCCGTTCCGCCTCTAGTCGCATCAACAGTTGTTTCTGCGATCAGTTATGCTGCGGACGGTCGCCTTCAGCCGTCTTCTGGACACAGATTAGCCCTTTTCGCTCCCACCACTGCTGAAGCCGCCGTCCTGCGCCGGACTTTTTGCTCCTTCAACCAATCTGAGGCACTAGGCTCCCTGCCGTTTCCTCACCCTCTTCCGTCCCCAAGTTTTCCAGACGACCTTATCTCACGTTTGCTTAAGGTCGATCTGAGGGGCTCTGCTCCATCCCCTCTCCTTCTGATGTTCCTGAAATTAGAATTGTATTGCGACCTGAGACAGTCCTGCTCCCTGTTTGTCTGCGCGCCCCCCTTGTATCGAGGACAGGAAGGCACGCTGTCGACCCTTTAGGAACGCGATTGAAGATCTCGGTTTTCATGTTTCCTTCGCCAGTAAAAGGTAGCTCAAATCTTGGTATCATAGGAGTTCCCCCGGCCCCTATCAGTCTCTTTCCCACAACAATGTTCTTCCGCCATTTTAAGAGCGTGTATGTCCCCTCATCCGAGTCTTGCCGTACTGCAGCTCCCTGTAGGAGCAGTCATGAATTTCCGCGAGATCTCCCCCCGCTCGTTGGCGCAAGGTAATACCCTGGTATCTTCTTAAAGCCTGGCACAGAGTTCCCCCCCCCCCCGGTAGTGAACTCTGGATGAGGTGGATGCCGTTGGTCGGATGCGCTTTCGTTTTCGTTCCTGTTCCCCTTTTTCCTCTTTTTTCTCTCCTCCAGCATTTCTCATGGCGTATCCTTGTGCCCCTCGTGGCTTCCGATCCTATTCCAGCCGTTCAACGTGCTCTTCTACGCTGCGGTCCGTGGCTTCGGTCGCTTTTTTTTTCCTCGCTGTTGATAAAGTTCTACGTTTTTGGTGTCTTGCTCCGACAGATTTTCCAGTCTGGTCGTTAACCCTCCACCTTGATTTTTCGGATTGTAAAGGAGCGGCCTTTACTCGTGGAAATTTTTGGGGACCGCTCTCTTCTTACTTGCGTGTCCTAGCGCGCCGCCGATCTCATCCTTTTTCCTTTAGCCCTCACCCGTCCCCCAAGCACCCAGGGCAGATTTCGCGTTTTATCCCCCTCCCTGAAGGCATCTCTCAACGATAATTCCCCTTGCCTGTCGCACGGCCCTTGTTTTCAGCAGTCCTCGGAACTCTCTCAACATATAGAATAGTCCAGCGGGATCCCCGTTTCGATTCGCCCACGGGAAGTCTTCCGCGGGTCTCCCCTTCTCCAGCCTGAGGGCACGAGATTACTACACGTTGGGCTGCACTTGTGCGCCCATTGCTGGCCATTAGAAACCTGTGTAGTTCTGTCGCTGCTGCGGCGGGTCGCGTCCCTTTGCTCCACCCCCCCCACTGATCTCGCTTATTCTGTTCAGATCCGCTCTTTCTTGAGACGGTTTTTTTCGTTTTCTCTCCCTCCTGGCGTATCTTCGAACGAGATTTCGCCCCCTCCCGCCTCTCGTTTGGATTCCGTCTGTCGAGGAAATGCTCGACCCAGCGGGGCGTTTTCCTGTTTTTTTTTATGTTCCTTGCTTAACCGCCGCCTTTCTTTTTTCATTCTCCAAGGGGCATTACCACCGACGCCCACCCTTTTTTCGCCCTCCCGTCTCAGCGCTGTCGCCACCTATATCCTACCCCCCCCCCCCCTCTCATGACTATCCTTCTTTCTCTACTCGCCTGGACGGCTACACGCACTTACCACTATCGAACCCCCTCTTCGAAGCTCCACTCCCCAGCACTTGTTTGACCTTATGCGGCTCTTTCTCTTTCCTCCTCCAGTTTGTTTTGAGCCTACTCTCGGCTATTTCCATTGACTGGTTTTACAATTCTGTACCAAAGTGATATATTCTGGTACCCCCTTTATTCAAACTTCTCTCATCAGCAAGGGGAGTTATCCATTGAGGACGCCGTCTTTCTTTCACTCCTGTCGGTGAGTTCCCGGAATAAGGCTTTCCGGAAAATATTCTCCTCGTATTGCGGTTTCTTTCGCGCCGTTGGTCCACAGTTTCGCGACGACGGTGGAAAAGTCTTCCACTCCAGGAGACGTGTTTAGTCACAGCTTTCCACTTCCCGTGTCCGTCCACGACCGCCTTTGTTCTTGGCTTTCAATACGCTCAGGGTGCCTATCCGGCCAGGACGGTGTTATGCTTTCTATTTAACGGAATGGCACCGTTGAGGCCCCCTTTATCCCCTCATCATTTACTTCTCTAGCTGTTTTGTCAGGACGGTCGCATGCTTTTCTTGACACCCTCCCCTTTCCGGAAAGTTAAAGGTTCGGTAGGGCCCTCATGCAGGGCCACGTGTTCTATCTACTCAGTTGCCCCCCCCCGTTCTCCTCTCTGAGCTTGACAGAAGGGGACCAAACCTGCCGTTGTGGGCGACGGAATTAATTTCTCGTCCCTTCTTTGTTGAGCGGCCGCCGGTTCTGCGCTCCTGGTGCGTAATCACATTTAATCCTTGTTTTTTCATTCATGTCTCCCATCGCGACCCCCCCCGGGAAGGGTGATTGTTGGCTATCTTCGACTCTGAGAGACTCAAGCGAGTCCTCTCTTCGGCGTATTCAATTTGTTCGCTCTAATCCAAACCTTTTTCCCACCTGTGGCGACTTCTCACCCCCCCCCGGAAATCTCACGCCCGACTCCGCGTGTGCTTGACCGACCACCATCGAAACTTGTGTCCCCGTCGCCCACGCACCCAGGACCTCGAGGCGTTCGTCCTAGTTCGCGAACAAAGAGAATTTACTAAAGCGGGACCATACGTCCGTCGTATTTTCCCAAGGAGCTCTGACAACTGAAAGGTCTTTCTTCTTATTAGAGACACCTCGCTATCAGCCTCATTGCCGTCCGGCCTGTATGCCGTTGCCCCACAACACAAACCCTAGAGGAGGGGCCCATTTTGAACGACCCCTTTATCCCTGCTCGATTGTAGAGTCTTGAACCACCTGCCAACCCCATGGAAGACTTCCCCCTTTCCGTTGTGCTCCTGAAAAGGTTATTTACCATCATGGTTTTATTCTGTCGCCAGATAGCCGCGACTGATGCGCGGTTCTCCCCATTCCTTGGATCCAGCATGTCGGCTACCCCCTTCCTTTTCTGACGGCCCGTCTTCTATCGATCCAGAAACGCTCTTAACCTGGTTCGGGAATGGTTTTATAGACCCGCTCGAGGATGGACCCCTCCTTATGTCTAAGTCTGTTCCCTGACCCGTTCTGTCAGGCACTTGACTGGAAGGACCCTTAGCCTCTTTCTTTCCGCCTTTTTCCCCTGGAGTCTTGCCGTTTCGGACCCTAGCTCTCCTCAGCAAGAGAAACGCCGCGGCGGTTACTGCCCCCCCTTTCCACGTTGATCTTCAGGAACCCGGGTCGCTCTTCGGGAGGCGTGAGACCGCAGGCGAGTCCTTGCAACTGCTCTAAGGCTCAATCCGTCTGGAGTTTGAGTCCGCAGTCTTAGCTGTATCCGGCATCGGCCCTAGTGCCGCTTTCCGGTGGTTAATGCGGTTCCACGGGGCGGCCGGTTTTCGCCCAGGCGTTGAGCTCTGCCTACGTCTATTTTCTCTCCTCTTCTAGTTCGTCGACCCTTATAGAGGAATTAACTTCACAATGGTTTTCTAGTGCAGTCCCTACGACGGAGCTTTTTTTTGGTGTTACCTCGTGTGCGGTCCCGGCTCTCTATTTTTTAGGGCAGACCCTGCTTTCCCTTTTGCTGCCCCGACAAGATATGTTTTCCAAATAGAAAGCATCCGCCTGTGCACCCCCAGTCTTTTCTTCATTGTCTCCTGGCCTTCCCCAGCAGGATCCCGGGCGAGGCCATCAGCGATGATCGATATTCCCCCTCCAAAGCCCCCTTTCCGTCAACAGGAGTGGTTGCGTGATTATCTGTCTCCGTGTGTTTCTCCGTCTCACTTTACTTATAGGAAAACTTCCCCTCATCGCACTTGCGAGAACCCAGTCGTCAAGTTGTGACTTTTTTACTCGACGCAGGTCAGCTGCGCCCCCTCATCCGCCTCGGGACCTACTTCCTCTCTTCAATTCCTTTCGCCCGCACGGGCCTCCGTTTTCGCGTTTTCCCCGTCTTTTTTCGCCTCTCCGTCTGTCTCCACGCAATAACCACTCGCTTCTCAGGACCCCAAACGCCAGTTTGCTCCCCCTTCGCCAACTCGCTGACTAGAATCTGTTTGGTAAATGACAGTTTAATTCTTTGACCATTTAACCTCTGCCCGGTTTTTCGTTCACACGATCCGGTGTTTTTTTATTCCACCCAGACAGACAGTTTTCAGGTTGACCAATCTCTTCACTCGCCTGAGTAGTTTTTTCTCTCCTTTTGGAGCGTTCCCCCCTCTCTGCTTTCCGTTTCCCACTTTCTGCCGCAAGAGACTTGTGACATACGCCTTCACTCCGATGAAGAGTCATACACCTTCAAGCTTTCCTCTCCCGCTTCTGATGTAGACTTGTGCCACCTGCTGCTTGACGGTGCAAAGGACCTTTCTCTGGTATTTGAGGAAACACCAGGATTTTGAAGGTCAGACATGACCTCCCCTGTCTTTTTTCTCTCCTTTAAGGCTTCTCTCGTAGGCTGCCATATCACGGAATTTGGACCTTGATGGCGAGGGGTTTGATCCCTAAACCCCCTAAAGAATCCCCCCGCTAGTCCCTTTCAAACCCTGTGTTTCGCTCTTCCGATTTGTAGTTCTCGCAACCTGAGGCTTCCTTTCGGCGCTTCGACGACGGTATCTTGGGGTCTTTATTTTCCTTCGTTTTCCCCGTCCCCTCACGTTGCCACCGCGCGTCTGTAGCACCCAGTAACGTAAAAACGCCCCGCCCCCTCTATCTACCCTTCAATAAATCCGTAATCTGTCTTTTGTCCGACCTCCGTTCACTTCTTCCGTTGGGCTGGTGGCGCGTTAGAAGTTTCCCCCCGAGACTGCCTTAATGCTTCTCCTCCCCCTCCTTTTTTTTGTTTGTTAGAGAATCATTCCTCGTCGCGTTCTCGTTCGACCCCCGCCAAGCCACCTCTAGAAGATTTGAGCGGTCGTGCCGGAGCCATTCTTGCCGAGAACATAGTGCGAGTTTGGACGCCCTTTCTTGTTTTCAAGCGGGGCCGGGTGGGCTCACTTGACCTCTTCTTCAACTTCGATCCCAACCTATATACCGTCTGGTCTCAGGTCTCATCCCCTAGGACCCCCCTTTGCTCGAGTTCAGATCTTAAGGGCACTCATAGTCTTAGGCCGAGTTCTTGCCCCGAAGTCGTCGGCGTCGTGTGGTCTTTTTCACCAAACCCTCGACTGAAAATCTTTCTCTTGATATGTCTCCCCTCTTCTCACTTCCTTCCCCTAATGACGGCGTGTTCATCTTTCTGGCCCGTTTCTTACTCAGTTGTTTCCCCCCCAATAAGTTTTTGTGCCCCTTCACCCCCCCCGACCGAGCCTTTTGGCAGCTTCGCAGCGGGAAAAAGGAGACCTCTTTCCTGGTTTCACCTGACACTCTGGGTGATTTTCCCTTCCATCGTAGTACTTATGGGTAGCAGGCCATCTTCCCCTTCTCCCATTGGCCACCTCCAGCATTGAGAGGCACCCCTGGTTCGAACGCCCACCTCCCTGCAACTCCATTTAGGCCAGAGGCCTTTTTCTGTATTCCTTTACTGACTAGAAATTTTTCCGCTTATCTGGTTTGACCGTCAACAGACCGACGCGTATGTCCCGCGCATCTTGAGCTCCAACGCATTCCGCAATACCCCTTCGATCTATATGTCGTTTAAGACTTGAGTCCCATCTCTTTTCCCCCCGTTGCCCACTTCTCCTGCGATTTTAAGCCGACATTCCCTCCACCCAACTTCTCAGGCCTGAGGGAGACTCAATTTTGCCCGTCAACGTTTTGAACCGAGTTTGAGTATGATCCTGCTTTCCTTGTTGATGTCGTAAGTCACGTTCCCGTCCGGTTCCGACTTGTTCTCTATGTCCCTTTCGGGACTTCCTTTTACGGCAAGTCCATTTGAGAGCAATGAAAGACCAGTTCTTCGCTCTCTAAATCGTGGCTTCTGGCCGGCTTTCTTCTCACTCCCCCTCATGCTGCATTTACCTCTGCCGGTCCGTGGTTTCCAGTGCCGAAGCATTGCCTATAAGCGTGGTGAGAAGTTCCGTTCATGACCGTGCTTGAGTTCTTTCCCATTTGTCCCTTCGGCGACCATAGGTTCGCGGTCGCCGCGACCTAGAGCCCCTTTACATCTCTCTCCGGCCGACCAGGGGCCAGTTCATTTTGCGCGATGCGCGCTACCCTTCTGTCCCCTCGAGTGAAGCCTGGCCGGAACCTCGTAGGACCCATCCCTCCTTCGCTCTTTTTTTCCAACCACTTAAGAGCGACTTTCCTGGCTGCCAGGGCCACGCCTTCTATGAATCTTCCTCTGCCGTGCGCCCCAGCTATCGCAAGCCCGTGGGTTGTTGTTGTTTCCCCTCTTCGCCGACGCGACGTAGAGTATGTTGGCTTATTTTTTCCTCGTACGCCTTCAGTCCGCTCTTCTCCCCGGGTAAGACCCTCTAGCTTTGGAGATGGTAGTCAGAGACCAATGGGCGCTTTTGTTCGGAGGAGAAATCGAGGACAGACCCCGCACTCTTAGCCGACCCTGAGTCCGGCTGGGGCGCATTAGGGGCCTCCTTCCCGTTCGCGCCCCTGTAGGGACGACGTCCGGCTTCTCTGCTACGGAGTAGTAGAGGATTGTGCCCCAACTCCCTTTGACGAGCTTTACTTTTTTCGATTACTACGGTGTCTCCTCTGCAGTGCCTCGCTGTCTTAGATGAAGGTTGCCTCCTAATGAGTCGCCCTCGAGCTGGTTCTCCTGTAATAACAGGATTGGTACCTCCGTTGCACACTGGAGACTGGCTCCTGGATCCTCGATGAGATGCCTGTTTTTCTAGAAGAACTGCAATGCTTTTCTTTTATGGGTCCCTTCTCTTCCCCTTGTTTTGGCCCGTCGCTCCTCCGCCTGCGACAGGTCTCTTATCAGCGGCAAGTTTGACAGATAATGCCGAATTACTCTGCCTTTGCCCCCAGCTCTCTTTTTTTTCCTAAGCAGTCTGGTTCCGATTCGGTTCACTTCTTTCGACCCAGAATTTTTTGTGGGGCAGACCCGCTTTTTCTCTGGTTTCGTTTCCCTAACCTCTGAGTCTGCGCGATTGCAAAGAGTCAAAACGTCCCCTCCATAAGGTTTTTACCCTTCCAGAGACGCAGAGGTCCCCCTTCTTTCGCTCCTATATTTCCTTCCTTTTCTCCCCTACGGCAAGCCACCCCTTTCGTTCAGTTGAGCTGTAGTTCCCGCCCATGAACTGTATTCCTCCGAACGATAAATGGTCTACTTCCTGCTGTTTTCAGCATTCCTCGTCGCCGAGAGTCACACTCCTCTCCCGTCGAACGGCTGTGAACCGTGGCCGTTTATTTCTCACCACGTGCAGCGGATTCCTTCGTCTCGCTCACTCTACCTTTCCCGTAACTCTTCTAGAAGGAACGGTTTGCCATGACATGTCTCTCCCCCTCCCCTCTGAATTCCCATCCTAAAAATGGGTAGTTTATCCTCCTGGCTGCTCCTGCGTGACGTGAACGAAACATTCGCGATCCCCCTCTTGAGGGATAACCTTTTTTGCCCTTTTCTGGGTTTCGTTTCTCGGCGCGCCCCGTCCTTGTAAAGGATAGAACAAGATCGACTTAACCTGCCCCTCAACGTGCGTTTCTGGACGGATTCGTCGATCATCTACCCCCCCCTCCATCGCTTTTCGACAGTTTTACTGACCTTTTTCTTTCCGGATAATGTGTAAACTTTTGCCGCGACCCCTAATCAAGAGGGAAGACAGCCTTGTATTGATCGGTCCTGCGCCTTCCTGCCCGCCTTCCTCTCGGTTGAAGTAGTCACTCTCCCTTCAAGGGATAGAATAATGCTCTTGCGGGAAAGGGTATAGGCCACTTAAACATGGTTACCCTGTAGAGTCCAGTTTCTCCCCTGCCTGTCTCTTTTCTTTTCCTCCTCCGTTTGTTGTGGGACCCTTTATTTCTCCCTTTCTCCCCAGTGAACCCTATGTTAACCCTTTTTATCGGGTACTACCATTCCGCTTCCCTCTTTACCTTGATCTCCATGAGCGGATCTATTGATTCTCTAGTGATTTCTTGGCCCTCTTTCAGCATCGGACCCTTCCGGCACGTTCTCCCTCCATTGCTGCTCGTTCCCCTTTCGGGATTGGTTTCATCTTTTTCCACGGCCCCTCAAAGGTTCTGACCGTGATCGACTCGTCTCCGAGGTGTTCGAAGGCTCTTTCCTCCTACATCGGTTGAGAGCGCTCTTTTATCTATCATTTCGTATTTTGTCAAGACGGCCCTGCTCGGACTCTCCCCCTCCAATGGCTTCTCTCTCCTTTAGAGGCCGGGAATATTCAGCTCGTTATCTTCTCATCTTTGGTGTTGTCTCACGGAGATCCCTACGCATTACTCTGATCCCTACCTGCCCCTCCCCTTGTGTCAGTTCGTCCTCCCTGGGGCGCATGTCAGGGCCACCCAACGCCTGTCCTGCGATCCCCTTCTTCATTCCCCTCGCTGAGCCTGAGAAGGGGACCTTATCTCCTGCCGTTTTTCCCCGCCCCGTTGCCCCTCTTTTTTCTCTTCTTGTGTTTTTCGCTTCGTCCTCCCGGGGCCTGGCCCCGAGCCTCTTTTCCTTCCTGATCAGATCCGGTGGTTCGTTGCTTCATCATTTCGGCCATCTTCCTCCTTCGGCAGTGGGCTGGAGGTGCGCTTTCGTTGCTATCGTCGGCTGCGGCGAAGCGGCGCTCGCCGCGGCTTCTCTCCCTCTGTTCTTTTACATTTTCCCCTTTGTGAACGTTCCGCTCCTTTACCCAGACCATTCCCCAGTCACGAGGTGACGACACCATCTTGGGCGGCTCCACTCCCAGAATTCCGATTCTGTCCAGCGAGGAACAACTCGCTTTTCAAGAAGAAGCCGTTTAAGCGGACCCCTTTTCCCGACAGCGTAGGATTCTCGCTGCCCTTGAATTTTCTGATGATCGAGACCTCTTGCCTTTATGCGCTCGCTTTCTTTACACACTGGGAGTATCTGTTTCCCCCTTGTGAAGACACCTGTTCCTCTACGTAATAGTCGATCCCAACTAGCATCTCCTAATAGAAGAGAATTGGCAAGCGTGCCTCTGAAGCCACCGGCTTTTACCTGTACTCTTGTCGAAATGTGCCACCCCTTCTGGTGCGCTTCTGCTTTGGGATAAATGACGTTGATCCTACCGATAAGTTTCCCCTTTTGTCAGATCTCCGTCCTGGAGGTATAGCAAGAAAAATCCATCCCTTCCACATCTGTTTGCCGTTGACCTCCTTCTCCGCATCCGATTCTCCCCCTCCAGCCCAGTTTCTGTGCAACGATTGGCTCCTCCCTTTTATGGGTCTATCCCCTCATGTTCCACTTGACTCTTCCACTGCCTGGTACCTTGTTATACGCGTGTAGTTCGGTCTCCACCCAACCATGTCTCCCTTCCTACCATGCTCAACATCCTTGGACGCTTACGTCAAAATTATAATCTATATTAAGGACTTTGTCAGAGGAAGATGGAGCCGCTACCGCATTACTGACCCGTCCGGAAAAGCTAACGGGAGTTTGTGCTCCGCCGGGTTCCTTTTTTTTTTTTTCGGTCTCGAAGCAGGAGGAATTTTTCATCGTTCTCTCGCCGGACGGTGAGTTCATCGTTTCCCGCTTCGTCATTCCTTTTGCGCTCCATGTCCTTTGGATTTTGAGACGATCTACTTTTTCCAATCCAGGAAGAGTCGTCTCATTGTATCTTCGATGTCCTCCAACCTGGTACTCGCATCCTAGACGTGCAGTTTTTTGCTTTTTTGCCTGTCAGCCCCCTTACCGCCGGTAGCCTGTGACCGTCTGCCTTTACCTCCGGTCACCGCGACATGGTTTTCTTCCCCATTTTTTCCAGTTTTTTAGTGCCCTCTCCCTCCAATTAGGTATTCCCTGAGAAAAGCTGAGGATGCCTGTATGAGTCCCTTCCCCCCAGCAGTTCTCAGCCGTTTCGAGTCCCTTCGCTCCTGATCGCTTTCCTTAATTTTTCAGCATTCCCGACCCATGCCCGGCGTTTATAGCTCGCTGCTGCCGTGTTGCATTGAGAAGTCTACAGTCCTTTTTTCCTTCAAGTGCCGTCCCTCACTTCCGCCACTGAGTAGAACACTCCCCTCCTTTGAGGCTCTTTGACAGCGAATGACTGCAGCGCGCCTCCTCCCGCCCTTGGGACCTCGTTTCCCTCGCCCGTCCTACCACTCCCTCCCCCCCCTTGCAGCTGCTGAAAGGGGGCGAGTTCTGTCTTGGTAGAGCTCCTGTATTCAACGACATCACAACTCCGTCGCGGGACAAAACTTACTCGGCTTAGACTCTTCCTCGACCCTCCGATACATGCAGTTACAGATGCTAGCGTGAGACCAACTTGAGGTCTTCGTCCCAACGATACCGGAGGCAAATTTTTTTCTCCTATCCCGTCGGTAAAATTCTTCTTCCCCCCAAGCAGGGGCCCTGCCTTGTTGGCTTTTTTTTGATGACAAGCTTTCCTTTGCCATGGGTCGCAAAGCGCCGACTCCCCACATAGCCCCCTTCACTCCTAGGGAATCCCCAGTTCTTTAAGATCACCAACAGATTGTATTTTGAACCTTTTAAGGCTGCCCCCGCTGCTTTTTCCTCCCCCAGGCTTCTTGCCTCCTGGAACGAGGGCCATTAGAACTTTTTCTGCCGAGGGAGGTCCTGGATTCCTTGGCCCTCCCCTCCACATAGCCCGATTCTGGCCTGTCCGTCGGGGTGTGTTTGTGCAATCAAAACCCCCACGCGTACTCCTACGAGGGTCGGCATGAAACACCTTTCTATGCCTGCCGGTTTGATCGGTCTTACACGTTCCCCCTTCGTATGTTCCGATCTTGCCCGCTTTAGGACGACGTTATATTTTTGAGTATCCGGTTTTCCTATGAGTTCCCTTGGCTCCAACGGACCCCCCTCGCTCTTGTTTTCGCGCACTACCACTGTCTTCAACCTCTCATGTACCCGGCAAAAATCGTTGCTTTTTTGGCAGACGAGTCGCTCCTTAGATCCGGGTTTTTTTTTTTTCCCTATCCCTCTCAGAGAATGAGGGAATCTTCTTTCCCTCCTCTGCGACTAGTTTTTCCCCTCATTGACGTTCGCTGTCTCGTTCTGCAACCTGCCCCAACCCCCTTGAACGGAGCCTTTCTCGTCTGCAGGACGCCCATTCGTGATTATTGACTCTCAGAACTTGGGCGTTTGCCGCACTTTTATCGGTCTTTCTCTTTTTGGCCTAGAGTATTTCAAGTTAACCTTTCTATGTCCCACCTCTAACCAAAAACCTAGATACCAGTAGAGTTTTCATCTCTCCATCCCTCTTTTCCTTGTCCGGACCATAAGACGAGTCCGGTTCTTTTGACCCCTGTGACACCCTAATTTACTTTAGCTCGGATTTGTTTCGTCCCAAACACCTCGACTCTTTGCCGCAAAGTGTCTCTGATATTTCGTCTATCGACTTGACTCATGACGGACATCCCGGAATCTCTGCGTTTCTCTCATTCCCTTTTCCTGACGTCCCCTTGTTATGCCTTTCAACCCCCAGGGCGAATGACTTTTCCGTGTCACAATGCTCCTCCGGAAGGGGAGGTGGCTACGAACTGCTGGAGTCTTGCTTTCCCTTCATCGGTTTCCCTTCATGTTGTCTTTCCATTTTTCCACCCCCCTTTCCGCTTGTTTTCGTCAAAACTTTGCGGCACTACAACCCGCAGGACAACCTGACTTTCAGCGGACATTTCCACCGCTCTTTGAATTTCATCGAGCACTGGCTCGTCTCGGGTGACCGACAAAGTTACCAATGCGGTATCCCTCTTTATAAAAGCTCGCAATCGCGTGCGCACATGTTTTCATCCGCCGGATGTCCTCAAGTCCCTGTTCCACAAGGCGAGTGTTCTCCTTCCGTAGTCTCGTATTAAAGACCTTACTAGCCTCCCCCGTCTAGAAGATCTCTGTTGGGAATGGGAAGTTGCAGCTGCGCGGAACTTCCTTTTTCCCGGAGAGTAAGGAGGGAGAAGCCTTCCTTGCATTTCCTTATTCAGATTTTTCTTGTAGGTGACCTCACTCTAATCGTGGTTCAGTTTTGGCCTGCCGCCCATTCTCGCTCCACTCCTCTCCCTCCTTGACTTCAGCTTTTATTCTCCCCCTCCCCCCAGCCTCCCCTCCTACCCTTTTTCAACCCTTCCTCTCCTCCCTCCTACCTCTCTCCCCATCCCTTTCCCCTTCTGCCCCCCTCCTTTCCCCTGTCGTGCCTTCCCTTGAGGACGTCACCCTGAACGTCCGGCTGCTCCTCTATACCTAGTTTTCCCTTCCTTCGTCGGCGGATGAACTCTCTAATCGAGAATGTGAATATGTTGTTTCATGTCCTTTTTTTGGACGCGCTCCCAGACTTTTTAGCAGAGATTTCTTTATTCAGAAAAGATGTCATTTCCTTCCGGCTACCACCCTTCAGAGGTAGAGCAACCTTAGAGAGACGGGCCTTTTTTTTTTCACTTCCTCTCGGAGAAGTACGAATGAAGATCAAGTTCTGTCGAGTGATCACGTGCGCCGCTTTAAGCGGTTTTTCGCCTTCCCTCGGAAGAGTTAGACAGCTTTCGCTCCCCCCCGAAGTCAGGCTAGGCTGGCCGGGTGTCAGTCCCAACCACCTCCTCTAGTCATTACCCCCTCTTCAGGTCCCTTTTTCACCGAGAACGTCGAAATTATCTCAGTAGAGTGTCTAGTCCTATTTTTCTCCGCTCCATCCCTCCTTGCTGGACCAGTTTCCTTCCTAAGCTTTAGCTGGGAGTCCGGCCCTTTAAGAGTAATGTCCGATTGTTGGATTTTACCTTGATTCCGTCAACTTGAAGGCTTTATGCCCTCTGGACACTCCGGAATGGTACGCTTGGTCGCAGTCTTTGTCCCCAAAAGCCCCAGTCTTTGCCTACGTCGGTGGTTCTTTATTTGCATCTGAGAGTATTTTTTCCCACCACCACTTTCTTAACTGGTGGAATGATGTATTTTTCGATTACTTTCCCTCTCTTGTCCCCGTCCTATTATGGAACTGCAGGGCATCCCGCTCAGCGAGCGATCAGAGCTGTGGCTCAAGGCTACCCCATTTCCCGAAGCCTTTGCACAGTCTTCCAAAAGGGACACTGCCTTGTGCTATTTCTGACCCCGTCGGTCGCATCCCTGCTCTCCTTTTTTACTTTGCCCTCTCTCAAGTGTTGTCGATGAGGCCTACTTCCCGTCATGAGCGGCAAAGACTTTCAACTCGTGGGCATCCTGAAGGCCTGCCTCTCTCTCATTTCCTCTTTCATTTTTGGTCCCTCTTCCTTGCTTTCAAGTTGCCCTCGCGTGTGACGAACCGACTCGTCTTATGGATTGGACTCCAGCTTCGATGTGTCGGTAACCCTAAAACCCTCGTATTTTTTTTGTATCGGTCCCCCCCAATTGAGCTGAAGGTCCGCACAGTGAAAGATGTTTCGACCCTCGTTTTCCAGACCTGTGATAGAGCCCCTCTGTCTCCTGTCTGATGGTACGGTCACCTCCCGTTCCCAAGTCCCTCCGAAGGTCGTCTTTTTTATGATTTCCTATGAAATGAGGCGTATCCTGATAACTGGCTGCCCTTCCGTCCCCAGGCCCTTTTTCACTGGGGCAGACGGCGACCCGCGCAACATTCGTTTTTTACCAGTCCGTCTCTTTTCGATTTTCTCCCCCCTCATAGGGATTTCCCCCTGCTCTTCCCGGCTCGAGACAGGGCCTAATATATAGACGAAACAAGGTGGACCTGCCCTGCTGCCGACCCTCCCGATTCAGCCTCAAACCTTTTTACAGTTCTTTCTTGCCTTGGCGTAGGCGCTGTCCGGGTGAGTAACCCCCATCTCTCAGCTGAGGCGGTAGCCCCGAATATCGGGAGGCCTCTTCCATTTTTTTTGGTCGCGTTCTTCGTCGCTCCCTTCATTCCTTATATGGTTTTGAATAGATCTATGGAAAACAGAACCTGCTCTCGGTCCCGGCTGTTCTCCTCGCTCGACCCTTCTGCCTAGTTGCCTCCTTTCGGTCCTTCCCCCTTTTTCCTGCTTGACCAATTGCCGCAAACGCAACCCTCGGAAGTCTCAGCATTGTCTCCCGTGCCTTCGGTCCTGCCCTTCCGGCGCCGGACGATACAGGTCCTTCAGTCATTTCGACTTTGTTGTACTATCCTCCTGCTCTTGCGCCGTCATGGGTCAAGTTGTACCCGACAATCGTCCCCCCGTTGCACTATTTGAGTAAAGGG
>Ga0179593_1818473_pt1 | contig 15723 bp, 18 predicted proteins | sample CZODoug2_1_08_16_FD_185931 | JGI IMG/M metagenome (GOLD analysis project Ga0179593, IMG submission 185931) | Vadose zone soil fungal communities from Angelo Coast Range Reserve, California, USA - CZODoug2_1_08_16fungal (PacBio error correction) | ecosystem: Environmental > Terrestrial > Soil >... | reverse complement strand
CCTCTCTGTCGCACGCCGAGCCCTTTCCTTTCTCTTACTCCCTCCCGTTTTGAGCTGGCTTTCCGACTCTGACGAGCTTTGAGCAGTCTCCTCTTTTTGCGCCAGCCGAATTGTACGCCGGCACTCCTTAGTAGGACAGGTTCTTGTCCGACTTTATTTCCCCGCGTCCTTCCCTTCTGTTTGATCTGCGACGCCCCGACCTCGTTCCCTTTTAATTCCTGCGATCGGGGTAGGAGCTCTTTTTTTTCTCCTCAGGGAGTAGACCTCTCTGAGTAGCTTTTTTTTCTTTTTTTAATCCTTCCCTTTCGTCGTTTTTTCTCTCTTCGACTTTTGCCGTTGTTTTCCCGCCCTCGCCAGGCTTGTTTTCCCTATTGATCTGTTCTTCGTTGAAGACCCCTAAGATTCTTTGATCCTTTAATTCTCTTTAGTGGTCTCATAGCGTTACTTTCCTTTACTCCTTGTTTACGAGCGCCCTATCCGGTTAATAGAGATAGCTTTCTTCGCCTAGAGACTCTTTCTAAAGAACTCTTTCTCTGCTCCCGTTTTTCTGAGTCTTTATGAGCTTCTCCTATTTTGAACCCCCAAAAAAAGAGCTCTTTCTTGAAAACAGGTCCCCAAGCTTCTTTCTTTCTTCGCCTTCCCTAAGCACAGGTCCCCAGCATTCGCCCTCGTGCCTCCTCCTTGTGACGATAAATAACTTTCTCGCCGAAGAGATATCTTCCTCTTGTTTTGTGGGGGTTTCTTTGCAAAATTTATCCTGAGTCCGCCCCAGGTAGACTCGTACATTTTTTCCCTTCTGACACAAGAAGACCTGCTGAATGATATCTCACTGTCCCTCACCCAGCATATTTCCTCAGTTGATTCTACGTTCCTCCCTTTTATCCCCCCCCAGATGGACCACCTTTTTGTACAAGCTGCGCCTCCTTTTTCCAGGAAAGGTAGGCCGCATGGTCCTCGAAGGCGAAACTTTTTTCCTCTCTAGGGCCCTTCTCATCGCCCCCTCTTCTTCCCCCTAGTGGGATGATCCTTAGCTCTTCTCTCACAAAATTAGCTTTATAGTAGTGCAGTCCTCCTTCCAGATCACTCCGACGTATCCCTGGTCCGGTGGATGTTCTTCCTTGCGCAGATTTGTTTTCTAGTTGATGCCCCTTCTTTAGTATCCCAATTCCTTTTGTCCTGCCCCCTAGCTTCGAAAGCGCTTCCCCCCGGGAAACGTCAAGTAGTCCAAATTAGTTTCCTCGTGAACTATGAGACTATCTCCCCATAGCTTTTCATCATGACGCCCCTAAATGCCGGTTTTCTCAAGATCAGCCTCTCAGTGAGTGTCTCCCCACCACATCCTTCTTCAACCGTACTTTTACACTCGCCGTTTTTTTTCGCACGCAGCGGGGACTTTTAGAGATCGATGGAAGTTTCTCTTTACCCTTTGCAGGAAATAGCCTGTACGGTTTCCCCCCCGCCTCACCGTCGCTCCGGTAGCCACTTCTCTTTTAGGAGAAGGTGGGCTGGGAATAGATCCTTTCCTCGGGGTCTTGCTTATGCCTGCTTCTCTGGTCCACTTTATTTTTTTTATTTCCCAGCGTAGGGCCTCTCCTTTTTTCTTATTCGACCTTAAGCGCGCGAGGGCATTTTTCCCCACTTACAATTGAACGTTCCTCTTTTTCCCCCTTGTGACGCTTAATTTTCTCAGTAGGGTTGGTGAGTATTCCTTTTTTTGTAGCAACTATTTCCTCGAGGGCTTTTTCTCATTCCCTGATTTCTTTGGTAGTATGCTCATGTTTTTCGCAAACTTCGCTTCCCCTTCTCCGGAGGAGTAGGCGTCGTAGATCCAGGAACTTTTCTCCCTTTTAAACTCTAACCTTTCCCTTCTTCCTTTATCTATTGCCGCTCTCTTCGGCAAGATGGGTACGAACTCTCAAAAGCGAAGGACCTCCCTTTCCCCCCCCCCGCCCTCCCAGTTGTTTTTCCTCCCGATTCGACTTTTCTTTCCGTACCATTACAGACTTTAGAGTAGCGGCATTAGAGAGTTCCTCCCCCCCCCTCAGGCCGACACATTTTCTTTGCCTTCCCCCCCTTCTCCCCCCCCATGCCTGCCGCTCGGAAGAGAAGTTTACGGTAGAGCATTCCTCCCCCCCTTATACACGCCCTTTTCTCAGCTTTTCCCCACTCCCTCTAAGCCAGGCGCCTTTGCACGGGCTGAAGCGCTCCCCTTCCACCCAGCGCCTTACCCTCTTTTTTTCTACCCGGTTTTCCATCACGTTATGCTCGTCCTTTTAAGTGATAGAACATTCCCCTGGGCTTCTTAAGTCGAATCCGGCGAGGCCTCCTGGCCCGCCGCGATCCTTCGGTGATCAAAGGACTCCCTCCTTCGAAGATATGCACTTTTTTTTCTCGCACCTACTCCCTTCGACTCCTCTCCCCATTTAGCTTCTTCTTTGAGAAATGACGCCGACTATTTTCGGGTTGATGAGGATCGTCTAAGATACAAAGCTTCCCCCTCCCAATGTTTTTCCCCCCCGATCCTCTACCATCTTCTCCTGTCTCTCCCGGCGTTGTTCCCCATTTCTTCGGGGATCTTCTCTCGTGGAGTTTGCGGCGACTCCCTTTCCCCCTTTGTCGATCTTTCCTGCGCAGTCCCTATCTGCCCCTTATAGATCAGGCTGCGATCTCGCGCCCCCTTTCTGAGAAGAAGAAGGTTTTTACTTTTTTTAAGAAGTGATCTTTTTTTCCTCCTCTCTTGAGAAGTTTTTCTTTTTTCCGGTGGCCCCTTTCGCCTCTTTTTTTTGCGCAACAACGCGGGTGCAAATCTCGTCACTCGAGGAATCGCCGCGCTTCTCCTTCTACTTGCACGTTTTGTTTCTATCGCGATCTTTTCCGCGTCCTTTTGAATCCTGCGGCCTTACTGGTGCGGACAGGGGCGAGTGCTTCGCCACTTTTCCTGCCTCAGGGACGCTTTTCTCGTTGCTTTTTTTTAACGTGCGACTTTTTCTGAAACCTTCGCTCCCCTTTTCCTGCTAGTCGGGGGGTTCGAGAAGCTCAGTTATAAACTGCTTGTTCTTCCTCTCTATTTCGTGGTGAGGGTTCCCCAAAGCTTTCTTTTTACCTCGCCGTTTTTTTTGGGAAGCTGCCCGCCTCCGCCTTGGATCCCTGTTCCATTTTGATATGGAGCTAGTAGGCTCCCCTCGTTTAAGTGTCTTCCTTTCCCCATTCAGGCTTGACGATGTTTTCCCCCCTTCGCTTTTTTTTTTCTTTCTGTCCCCATAGAGGGACGGTTCCCCCCGCCCTCGCCCGTGTTCTCTCCCGTTCATAGAGCTTGCCTCTCTTCTCTCTATGGTTGAGTCATCGTTGTGTTTGAGAGTCTCTCCTCCTTTATGTATGGATCCCTGTTCGGTCCCCGCTCTCGCGCAGAGGCTCCCTCTTACTCTTCTCAGATGACTTGCTCTAGACTTTATTTTGTTTTTTTTTCCTTTTTTTTTCTACCCCTCTGCAGATCGTCGAGACCCCCCTCAAGCAGGTAGACTCGAGGCAGTTTTTCTCCTACTATCCTGCCTTACCGTCCGGGCACGAGGACGGGCAGCTTTCCTGGTAGACGGTACATTGGTTTCGATCCGCCACACGACCTTCTGTTGACGGATCCCCCCGACTTTCCCTCTATCGATCTTGCATTTCCCACCTTTGCTTCGTCCTCCCCCGGAGCGCCTTTTTATCCCGATGGTAGCCGAGGTCCCCTCGGCACGGTCGCAGTCCTTTTCCCCTGGCGAAGACTTTTTCCCGGGAACCCTCACCAAAACCCCCCACACTCCTGGAGGAACGGGCACATAGCCCTCCTCCCCCCCAGTTGGGTCTCTTTTTTTGCTCCCCGAAGCTTTGCTCCCTTCCTCTTATCGCGTGCCGACCGACGGGCCCTCCAAACGGGCCCTCTTTTTTCCTTGCGCGGCGATTTTCGGAAGAGTCTTGGCCGATTTTTGTCCGTTTTCTATGTCTTTCTTCCCACCTCCTGCCTGCATCTCCACGCCCTTCCCCTTTCTGAGAAAGCGCTTTGAACGAAAGTGGAAGTCTCCCCTCCTTTTCGTCCTCTCCCCTATCCTCGCACTGGTGCCTGATTCTCCCGTTCCTGATTTTTTTTGAAGAGATTTCCTGGAAGGCCAGTGTCTCCATCCTCCTACATTCCTATATTATGACTTTCCATGCCCCCGAGGCCTTTCCCGGGTTATCTATGACGTCTAGAATGGCAGAGTCCTTAGACGGGGAAGGACCTTTCCTGAAGTTCCTTTCCGGCTTTTCGATCCTCCCGCAGCCTTTTTTTCTCGTTCTCACTTTTTCCCGAGAAAAACGTTTCGGGCTTGGCGGATTCTACAGTAGTATTCCTTATGAGTTCCGTATGATTCGCTCGGGTTTTCCCCGTATGCTGCTTCACAGACAGCGATTTCCCTTCTTTCAAGGCCCTTTTCCTTCCGACCTTCCTGACGTGCATTTTTTTTCTTCAAGGACGGGAAAGTGTATTTTTTTTCGGCAAAAACACCCGTTATTCTGCGGTTCCTTTTCTTTTTGCGTGGCAGTGCGCCACCGCAGGGCGGTTTTGGGACCTTTGTTATCTCGTCTGCTCGTTCCCCTCAGAAAATTCACGCTCATGAGCGTCTTTTTCGATGTTTTTCGGATCCCCCTCTCCGGGTTTTTCCCCCGGTCCTTTTTTCGCAGGACGGATCTAGTTCTTTCCAGATGGTCGAAGATTCCAGCGAACGGCCTCCCCAGATCTCCTCCACTTTTTTCTATCTTGTCTTCCCCCTCTTTCCTGGACCATTAGTACGCTCCTCGATAGCGTCTTTCTCTCTTTCTCCAGACCCCCTTTTCCTTGCTTTTTTGTTCGTCCCTTCTTGAGCACACACTCCGCCCGCCCCTCTGAAGGCAGTCATTTCCCTCCCATTTTTCTTGCACGACGACAAGACATTCGTAATGTCCCCCTCCAGTGTTTTTTCCATCTCCTCCCTCCCCCAGGTTTTTTTCGCACGGCGTTCTTCCTCGGCCCGCAACGAAAGAAATCTTTCCATCAGCCTTCCCCGCTTTTCCACGTTTGCTTTTGAAGTGCTCGTCCATTCTCGCGCGGGAGTCCCTTTTTCCCCCAGAATACCTTTTCGTCCCATATTCCTTTTGCAGCGCATCAAGGTGATCCCAGGAGTTGGCTCGGCTGAAGATATGTTCCCTCCGAAGTTTTTTTCTCCTCCGCCAGCCCCTTGGTTTTCAACTTGTGACGATTTTTCTTTTCTTTTTTGACGGTTGGGGTTTTTAAGCTCAGCCGTACCTTGCGATCTAGGGCAGGATCCCCCCCTACCAGATGACAAAGTTTTTTCGAGCCTGGCCCTCCCCGCGTTTACTTCCTTAGGGGATCTTCTATCTTGGAGATGGGGTGGGCCCTCCCCTTTACCTTTTTCGAATATCTCCCCTTTCAACAAGAGCAGGTATCCCTTAATCTCCTCGAGTCTCCCCTTTTTTCCTTTTCTTTCTCGCGTTTTACGAAGAAGAAGAAGTTGACTTTTGTGCTCGGGGCGTTCCTCCTCCTTTTCGCAAGTCGGCGATGCGTGTTCTTCATTTTCCTACTGCGCTTCGTCGACCCACACCTCTGTCGAGAAGAACATCTCGTTCTAGAGCATCGCACGAGATGACGATTCGCGGCTTTTCAGTTCCCTGTCTTCACTCCTCGTCTGGTTTTTCAGCGATTCCTGTTTTTTTTTCTCTCAAACGGGACGCCTGCAAAAACCCACTGGAGGGAGGACAGGGCGAGGACCTCCGTTTTTTCTCCTGAGTGGACTTTTTTCGGTCCTTTGTTTTCCCTTCCTTTCTTTTGCCGTCCGTCTCATGCTGACTGACACCTGCGCTCCTTTCGTCAGCTAGTAGGGGGTTCGAGCTTCTTAGGGAATCACCTCTTCTCTCGAGTACTTCTGCGCGATATTCCCTTTTCGTTTATAAGCCACTGTATTTTCAGGGAAGCTGCCCCGCCCGCTGGATACCTGTCATCTTGTATATGGGAGATTCTTTTCCCTGGTAGTGGTCCTTTCCCGCTTCACGAGGCGCCCTTTCTGATGTCCTTGACGTGCGGTTTTTTCCCCGCAAGTGTTCGAGCGCCCGCCTTCCGGTTAATAGCGATAGCGATCTTTTCTTCGCGATCGACATAAACGTCCCCGTTGTTGGTAGTAGTTCCCTTGAGCAATGAGCCTCGTTTGCAGCAGAGGCGAACGACGCCCTATCGCATATCGAAACGGCTTTTTTTTTTTTTGCCAAAGGGCTCTTTCCCGTCCTTTTTTCCCCCTCCCACTTCTCCGTCTTGCTCTGCCCCTTTGGCAGATTCGGTGTGTTTTCCTATTCCACGAACTCGTTAACTCCCTCTCGATCAATTTCTTTAGCAAAAGCCTTTTGTTTTTTGCCTGTAGGCCCCATTTCTACATTGCCGATCTCCCCCCCTGAAGCCCGGAGTTGGACTTCCCCGACCGCCTCCCCCACGACATATACTCGACTTTTTTCCTTCTTTTTTAAGAATTTTTCTTCTACAACGGGGCGCATTTTTTCCCCTTCACTGGTACCCTTCAGCAGGGGTCTCTCTTGCTTTCCAAGAGTAATGATATAGGTGACAGACTTCCTGCGCTCGCCCCTTACCCTGGCAGGAGTCACTTTTTTCTTCCGAGGACCCTCATCCCTTCAACCGGATCGCTTTTAGTTTTTTCTCCAGCTCAAACTTCCCCCTTAGTAGTCATCGGTTCTTAGGAGCGGACGAGATGGGATTTCTCCTTTCATGCTTCCTCTTCTTCTTTACTAGTACGCACCCTACCGGAGCTGCTCATTTGATTAAAGGGCCTTTTTTGTCCTCGAAAGTAGTTTCCTTCTAGTAGATTTCTCGCCCCCTTGATCCGTGGTTACCCCCCTGATTTGGTTGCGCGTCTGACGCGGTGTTGGCGCCTCATCGACCTTGGAAGTTTTCCCCCTCACCCCCCCTCACTCCATCCGCTTAGTTTCGCTTATCAAACCGCGCTGTTGCATACGAGGCATGCTCGACTGTCTCTGGTCGAGGTTCGGAGCGCGTTGTATTTTGTAGATCTCACCGCTGCGTCGTCTCCCTTCTCAGGCGAGCAAGTTTTTTCTTCGCAAACGGAGGCCGTTTTTTTTTGAGACTCGCTTCTAGGGCTCGGCCGGTTTTTTTTTCGGTTTTTTCTTCTTCCGGGAACCCCTTCCCCCTGCCTGACGCGCCGGGACTATGACGTCACTCTCCGGTGGATCTTTTTTTTACGCCCGCGCTCTGGTAAGGTTTTTCCGGACGAGCTCCTTGTCTTTTAACCGCTGTTACTGGGCTCGTTCTTTCTTCCGCGGGTGGCGTTTCTCTTCTTCGAAGTGAGCAAATCCGTTTGGCGGGGTCGTAGAGGATTGTTTTTTTCCCTTTGTGAGTAAATTGTTGGTGTTCCTTTTTGCCTCCCTTTCTCGGCCGGCCTTCTGAGGAGTGGAGTCCTTTTAAGGCTGAGAAGTCCCCTTTTGCAATCTTCGAGGAGCTTCTCCTCTCTCGTTCTTTTTGAGGATTCGATTTCTTTCTACCAGCGACGTCTACACGCTTCGTTTCTCTAATCCGTTGTTGTTCCTCTTTCAGCCTGGGTAGTCGTTTCCCCTTCCTTATTAGTCCCTTCTCGATCGCGTCGTCTGAGATCCATCGAAGTCTCCATGCCCATGTTGCAGAGTCAAGTAGACGTTCCTTTACTGACACGCCGTCTCTTTTCTTGAAGTTCTATTTCGCCGACGACACGCCCCTTGACTCCAGCAGTGTCCCCCCCCTCCCTCGACGACCCTTTTCTTCGTTGCGCACGTTTTTGATGGAAAGACTCCTCCTCGTACCCCTATTTTTGCCACGATCCTTTCTTCTGAAGTGATTCCCCCATGCAATCTCCTTTCTTTTCGATAAGGCTATGAGGGCATGAAGGCATAGCTTTTCGCGCATGCATGTCGTCCTTTCTCTTTGAGCCCTCTTTTCATGCAGGCACGATCCTCGAAGTCGTCCCTCTCCAGCCCCTTCCTTGGTTCTCTCTGAATTTTGACTCGTTTTCCGTTTTTTTTTTCTCTCAGCAAGCATGAAGTGCTCTCGGAGCCGGAAAGATACAGATGACTTAATCGAGTCTGATTTTTCAAAATTTCTTGCGCCGTCTTTTCTCTTATGCGTGAGGATGGTTTGTGGAGGTATCCCTTTTCCAGTGGTCCCTCAAAACTCTCCCTTTCGCTTTCTAATCTGAATACTCTTTCTTTCATCTCTTGCGAGGATCTCTCTCCATAGAGACGAGAAGCCCCGTTGACGATTTCTCGGGTCGCTGAGCAGCTCCGTTTTCCGATTTTTACTTGTGTTCAGGTGGCCTCGCCTCATGAGGCAGGAACGTCGCTCGGCGCGGTATCTTTTCCTTCTTAGTACTCTTTTCTTCTTCGTATTCCGACAGTTAGAGGGCTTCCGTGGACCGTCCAGGTTTTCCGCCGATAGACATCATTCTTTGGCCCAGCCCCGTCCTCCCCCGGCCGGACTGGACTTCTTCTTTTGGGAGAGGAGCATGCAGACTTTTCTTTCATGGACGAGTTTTTTTCCCTGAACTGCGCTTTTTTACTTTTCTGACTTTTGATTGACTTCCTGTAGTTCCCTTTTGGGTTTCCTCTCACCCCTTTCAGGTAGTAAGATCAACTGCTTTCTTCCCCGACGAGTAGATTGGCGTGTTTTTTTTCTCGGCTCTTAGTCGTTTTTCTTCTCGTTATTTTTTGAAAGTGTCGCTTTCTTGCTCAATGGGTCCTTCTTCATTTTTTCCCGATCGTAGGAGTTTCTGTTTCTTTTCTATTCACCTCCTTGGGACCTTCTTTCTCTACTTCTCCCCCCCCGGACCATCCCTCTCCCCGGGTATGGTCCCTAAATAGAGTGTTAGAGCCGCACGCCAGCCAAGCCGGTTCATAGCCTTTTTCTCCTCTTTGCTCATGGCTCCCTCCCGCATCCCTTCCTATTTGTCGTTTTCTTCTCTGTTCGTCTGGACTCTCAAGCCTCGGATCGATTTCGCGGCGCCCCTGAAGACGCTCGCCTCCCTTGGGCGGGATTCCCTTCCTTAGTCGATTTCGTTCTTTCCTATAGGGCCGATTCGGTCCGATTACACTACCTCGTTCCGACGAGCCTCCAGACTTCAGGGCGCCCCTTGCAGCTCCCCTTGTGCGATTGTCTGACGCCCGCGTTTTCCCTCTCTCGCCGCAGCCCCCCCCTACACGAATACTCTCCTCCCCTCCCTTTGATCTACCCCACCCCCTCTCTCTTTTTCATTAAACTGGCAACGATTCTTCTGGTACGCAGCAGGTTTATCTCCTTCTCCCGAAGAACGAGTCCGCATCCCACGACCGGAGGCACCTTTTTTCTCCATCTTAGACGGGTTTCCTCTCCCCTCGAACGCCTTTTTTTCTCCAGGACGACGGCCAGCTCAAAACTTTTCCTCGGCGTCATAGAGGAGCTGCTTTTTCTCTGAGATCTGGGCTTATCGACTTGATACTGGTCCGCGTATGCCACCTTCCCGCATCCCAAGCCTTCTTCTCTGCGCAAGCCTCTTCAAGTTCCCGAGCCATTCAACTTATCTTCTTAGTTTCTCATGATCATCCTTTGCGCTCAACTCCTCTGACCTGCCCCTTCGTTTTGATCTCACCGAAGGCCGTGGCTCTCCCCCTCAACCCACATAGATCTCCTAGCCGGCGGTAGACATCCTCCTCTCCGCTCGACTGACAGTCGTTTCCCTGGGACGGAACTCGATCGGCAGGCAGGTAAGTCTTCATTCCGATACGAAACCTCTCCCCTTCGGAATTTTTCCTCGTGGAGCCTCCCCCTTCTGCTCTTAGGAGTCCCTATTTTCCTTAGATTGGAAGGGACGCATTCTCCGCATGGCTTCCCTCCTTTCCGACAGCGCAGGACTATTTGAGGTTTTCCTTACCTCTTTCAGCGCTGGGCCTGGAGAGAACTCCTAGCAAGCCTAAACCACCTTTGATCTTTCTTTTCCTCGGGTTGTGGAGATCTTTCTCCGTGCGCCTAGAATGGTCGGGCGTGTGTTCGCCCCCCTTTCCATAGATTTCTCGGCGCGACCTCTTTTCGCAAAATTCTCCTCCGGCTGAGCGGAGTTTGATATGTTTCACAATGCCATCTTTCGAGGAGCTCTCTTCCAGCCGACGCGCATCCGCGGACGATGCCTCACCCCCCCGACTCCCCGTACTATCCGGGTTCTTAGTCGGTCCTTTCTGCTTCTGCTATTAGACCCTTTTGTCCTCTCTCGATTTTTTCCGGATTTTACAAATCCCCTCTAGCAAGTTTCTCTTCCCCTCTGCAAAACTGCCCCCCACTCTCCGCTCATGAGGCCCCTCTCCGTGGAAGGGTGAGACCTTTCCGCCCTCCCCCTCTGTTCCTGCCCCTCCTTCTCCCGCCAATGCCTTGAGCAAGGAGAATCCCCTCCCCCAAACTATAAAGCCCGCGTTCTCCGTGTTCCCCCTTTTCTGATATTGCATGTCTTTTATAGCACCCTCCGAGCGGGCTTTGAAGAGAGGGACCCTGCCCGTCTAACGCGCATTCATACTGAAGGTGAGTACCTTTTCTATCCAGTCTTGTCCCCTCTACGCAGATCTTTTTCCCCGGCACCCGTCCGAACACCTTTCCCTTCCCTCCAAACGGCGCCTTGTTTTCGTGTATGAGATCTTCGCGGTTGCGTTGCGATAGTGAATTCCACGCCGTACCGGACTTGAGGCTCCCCTGGCCCATCTCCCCCCTTGCCAGTACGATCGCTCACCGGGCGTCTCCCCCCGATTTCTCCCTTCTTGACGCTCTTATATGCGTTTTCTTTTGAGGTAGAATCTTTTCGATCCTCCCCTTCCCCAACCCGCCCCATGAAGGTCTCTCCTCCCTTTTTGCGCCGAACGAGGCTATTCCCTGCAGCAATTCCTAGGATCCCTCCATGAAGAATGTCCGGGCGTCCCTTCTTTGCACGACCCTAGGGTCCCTTTGATGGCCTTCCGGGCAGGTGTTCATTGTCTCCTCCGCATCATGATTCCCGTAGCAACAGCGTGCTGCCCATTCCTTTCAGCCCTTTCTTGACGACGTCGCGGCCCTTTTCTTGGACGTCAGGTTTCCGATCCGCCGACGCGAATCTGCAGCGTATGCTTTTACTATCTCCCACGGGAAGAAGGTTTGATTAATGCTCCGGTTTCGCCGTCGTGCCGAGATCATTTTTTCCGGTCGGCGTTTTCGAGACCCCCCTTGGCTGCGACCGGTTTTTTCCAGCTTGATTTTTTTCTCTGTAGTCGCTCGTCGGGGTTGTTTAGTTCTGTAGATATGTTTCTTCCCTTCGTGGTGATTCCCGGCGAGATCAGTCAAAAGCCTTTGAGCCACTTTTTTTCTGTTTTTACACCCAACCCGTTTGGCATATTGATCGGAGTCGGCGTTGACGAGGTAGTGGCTTCACGAAAGCTCCCTCTCTTTTTATGGAGAGACTGGCTCTCGTTTTTTGACAATAGTTACTTTCCTAGCAAGTGTTCGATCTCAAGCCGGTTCATAGATATCGAGTTTCGTGCGCCTCGCTCTCATTGATCTCCCCCTCTTTTTTCGTTACGCCTCCTACTTTTTTTGCTCTCGGTGATAGCACTCTCCCTCTGCCTCGAGCGCACGAGACGTCTCCTCGATATGAACCGGACTTGGCGTCTCCTCCTTGGGGAGGGGTGCTAGTACCTTTTTCTCCCTCGATAGTAGGCACTATTTCCTCAGGTTTCCTCGGTTTCCACTACCTCTCACCTTTGAGACTCCAGATCAAGATGGCCCTTTCTCCCAAATTCCGGGCGAGGGCTTGTCCACCCTTTCCATTGGCTCCCGACCCTCCTTTTGGGTTTTCTCTCTTCCCACGACATCTACTCGACGAGTCCCTCAAGAAGTTGATCTACGAACTGCTTTCCCCCCCCTACGAGCGACTCCGTTGTCACTCCCTTTTTTTTTGGTAGGCGTAGGGCCTTTAGATCTCGAAGGTACGAAGCCTCCTCCCTTTGACGAAGCAGGCACCGTTTTCGAACCTTAATCCATCCTTCTTCCCTTGCGTTCCGTTGGAGATTTTTCACCCCCAGCTCTGCTCCTGACTTCGCTCTCGGTCTCTTTTCAGCGGCCTTAAAACCCTTTTCTTCGTCATCGCGGCGCGGCGCGGGACGAAGATGGGCTTCTTTCGCCCTTTGTCGAGGGCCTCTGCGTTCCCCCCCCTTGCCACGGAGGCCTTAGCAGTTCCACGGAGCTCAGCGCTTCACTGAAAGCCCGAGCCCTTTTTCGGCACCTATTCGAAGAGGAATTGAGCGCTCCTCTCTTCATTTTTCCCCCGAGGCGATCGGACGCGTCGATCGGTGTTTTCTCTACTTGACTTGTGGAGTAGACCCCCCCTACTCACTCATATAGCTCCCTCTGCGCACCTCGAGGCGTGTAGACCTGCCAGGCCGCCCCTAGTCCTTTCTGACTGGCAGCGGTTCTATTGTGCCCTCGTCTTCAGGAGTACGGCTTATCTTCCTCCTACAGTGCACTTGAATTCTCTCTACTGAGACGAGGCCCACGTTTGGTGGCGGAGGACCCTTGCTGTGGTAGACTTCTTGTTCAGGGCTCTTGCTGTCTCCCTACTTGACACCTCATTCTTTACGCGCAGGATATGACCGGCAAGGGCCTTTTTTCCTTTTTTCTTCGCCGCCTTGACTTGGAGTCCTTCTTTTCCCGAACGTGATCTTCCACACGCACCCCACCCACCCCCCCCCCCCCCCCCTGAGGAAGTCCTTTAGGTTTTAAGGTTCCCTGAGGGGTTTTCTCTATGAGCTTCTCCGTGCGCCCGTCTCATGGGTAGGGGGGCTCACTAGTCTCTCTGAGGGAGGGTCGTCGTCTAGGCGTACGCGCCCCGGTTTCTTAAACTTTCCCTTTGACCCTCGGCTTCTTTTTGTGGATCGTCAGGCCGCGACTTTCAAAGTTTCCTTGGCATGGTCCTCAGAAGACGTCTATATGAGGAAGATGCTCTGACTTCATCGGGACAAGACTTTTTCCCTCTCTCTATCTTTTCCTTTCCCGTGTTTGTTTGTGAGTTCTTGAGTCGTTCTTCTTTTTTTCGTCGAACTTCAGTTTAGATTTTTGCTTCGCTTCTCTCTCTCCGAAGCCGAACATTCCCCAGTTGCCTTACTTTTTCACAGTAGCCCTAGCCACATCTTTCCCCCCGAAGCTAATGCCGGCTGAGTTGAGAACTTTCTCCTCCGAGCCACTCCGAACAGTCATTCAAGAAGGGCTTTCTCCCACCCTAAACCTCCTCAAGACTGCAAAGGCTGAAGGTTTTTGACCCTTTAGCTCTCCCCAAAACAGCTGGTGCTCCTTTCCTACTTTTCCCTTTTCACGGACTTCTCCCGTTTTTTCCTTCGTAAGTTCTTAAAGTAGAGGTTCGACTACCCCGGCGCGGCCCTTTCCTTCTTCGCGTCGCCAGCCTATAAGGTGATCCCTCCCTTCTCGCCGGCTATTGACCGGCACCCGATTTTTTTGAAGTAGAACCACGATCCCCGTTTGCCCCCCGGCGCCTTTTTCCCCACGTGGCTCGAGAGAATGCCCCCCCCCGCCCGCAGCGGTTTTTTTATCGTCCTCCGCATGCCGTGCTCCTTTAGGGACGGCCGTCCGTATCTCCCTCGACCAGTCCAGTGAGCGAGTCCCCTCGGCGGCTTTGGTGTACACACTTTTGCGCAGTCTGGTTTCCCCTGCGTCGAGGCGGATCCCGGGTCCCCTTCTTTTTTCGACGGCGCAAAAGAAGTTTACTTTCCTCGAACCGTTTTGAGAGCCTCTCTTTTTCGGAGAGGATCTCGCGCATTTCGAAGAAAGAATTCTCTCGATCTGTTCCCTGAATTTCCGCGCCAGCTTCCGGGTCCTGCGTGGCAGGCTCTTTTTCAGGTGTTTTTTTCAGCGGCATAATGCTCCGTAGAAAAAAGAGCGCCTTCTTTTTTTTTTTGACCCCGATATCGTACGCGCGTCCCTTGCGAACTTTTCCCGTTGTGTCTTTCTCTTCTTCTCTGAGCGAAGGTCGTTTCCTTTTCGTTTTTCATGTTTCTCGGCCAGCCCCTATTCCCCCCGGCCGACTCCGGATGGTGACCAGGGGCTGGTGCCTCCCCCTTTTATTTTTTATATCAGGACGCGGTTTTGTCGAATTCGAGACACCTGCTTCTTTCCGCTTACGCCTCGGCTCCCTTTTGGACTGACACCTTGCGCTCGGTTTCCCTTTTGGGGGTTTTTCTTCCTGAGGTCTCGATATTTTCCTTGGTGAGGAGGAGGAGAGATCATTCCCTCTGGGAGTCGTTTTGTGGCGGATGAGCATGTACTCTTTTGGACGTTTAAGTCTTCCAGGCTTGGCTCCCCTTTTTGATATGGAGATAGGTGGCTTCTCTTTTGGATAACCAGTTTAAGCGCCCGTCTGTTCTGTGATGGCAGAGCTTATCGGAAGTTCCTTTACGGGTCCCCTCGAGCGCCCGCAGCTCTCGCGATCGCGAGCGTCTCCTTTCTCTCCTCGAATTCTCTGATTCATGCTCCAGTATATTTTTTCTCCTCCTCCGTGTTGTCTCCCTCCGGTATGTACGTTTTCCCCCTCGCGAGTTTCCCCCTCTTCCTCGCTATGAACAGCTTTTCTTTTCGAACAACGGGAAGGGCTTCTCCCCGTAGGTACCCGACGCCAACGGCGCTCCGCTCGGCCTTTCCTCCCTCGGGCTCTCCACTAACTTTCTGCTGAGATAAATCTCCTTGCACCAGGAGCCACCCTCTTCCTGGAGCTTCTTTTTTTGGCTTCCGGCCACAAGGTTTTCTTTCCTTACATGGCTCGACCCTTCCCCCACGCGCCCTCCCCTAGTCCCCCCTGCTACAAAGGACATTTCCTTCTCCGAGGACATCACAGGCAGTTGAATACTCCTTCTCTTGCCCCGAAGAGCGACTACCCGGAGCGCCCCAGTCACGATGGTCCGACGATTTTTCGGTCTCCCATGTCTCTCCTTTCTCTTCCGAACGCGGTCATTATTTGGAAAAGCTCGGCACGGAGACTTCCCATGTCATCAATCTCCCCCCTTACTTGGGAGCTCTCAGACCCTTTTTCCCATTCATAGAGGATCGTGTTCATTTTCCCCCTCTCAAAAAGGTCCGCGACGTCAGCGGCGATGAAGGTTTACTATATTTTGCTTCTAGACTGTGGTCTCGCAGAAGGATGCGCGTCTTTTTTGCAAACCTTCTGACGGCATCGCAAAGCAGACCAGGCTGCGAAAGCGCTTTACCCTCCTCCCCGGAACGTCGTCCTTTCGTCCGTATTTTCCCTTTACCATTCTCCGTCCTTCCCTTCGATAAATGATGAGGCGGACTGCTTCTCCATGCATAGTGTTGGCTCATCTCCAATGGACTTCCCGTGAGTCTCCATCCCCCTTTTTTGAGATCCCGACGGCTTTTTGCAGGAGTGTAGAAAAGCCTCTTGCTCGAGGCAGAGCTTCCCTGGCAGCTGTTTAGGTATCTTGCCGGCCCTCGAAGCGCGTTTTCGGGTACTGCTTCCCCCTATTCCGCCTTGAGGCATTCCTCCTTTTTACGTGGAGAGAGCCCTTGCTCGGTGGGGCTGGGGAGGGACTGCAGTTCGTGTTCGACTTCGAGGGTCTGTGGCTTTTTCTCCCTGGATCAGCTCCTTTTTT
>Ga0179593_1634651_pt1 | contig 15723 bp, 19 predicted proteins | sample CZODoug2_1_08_16_FD_185931 | JGI IMG/M metagenome (GOLD analysis project Ga0179593, IMG submission 185931) | Vadose zone soil fungal communities from Angelo Coast Range Reserve, California, USA - CZODoug2_1_08_16fungal (PacBio error correction) | ecosystem: Environmental > Terrestrial > Soil >... | reverse complement strand
GCGGTTCTTGTGTCGAATCCTTCAAGGGTTTCCTAATACGGTCCCTCTTGTGGATAAGATTTCTCCTCCGTGACTTTGCGCGTTGTCACTAATTTCCCCCATGGATTATCTCTCCCCCTTATGACTTGCCACACCGTATCTTTTCACAAACTCTGGATTACAGGCTGGTGAACCCCTGCCCCAACAGTTGCGGGCTTGTCCTCTCTTTATTTCTTTTTGGATGTGCTTGCTTAAATTTCTCTTTCGATTGGCGGAACTACATCCCGACTCCCCTCCAACCCTTACTGTCCAGTGAGTTTATCTCGAGTGAGAGGTTGTATCTTCTCATCATCTAAAGTTGTGCGAACGAACGGGCCGTGATGTAGGGTGATTCCGATTTTCGGCTGACGGCCTTGCCTGGTCCCTGGGGTCGGTTCCCGCGCGAGCGGCCGGAAAACTAATTCCCTTAGACACACGATTGCCCTCTCGACCCCTCCAGCGTTAACAGCTGTCCCACTTTGTAGCGTCGCTGGTGTTTTTCCACGTGCATTCCCCCCCCTGTTCGCGCGTGTTCCTAGAAGGGCTTCGACCATTAGAAGCGATCGTCTCTGACGGTTTTTTCGACTCAGGGTTTTTTCTCTTTTGTTCGCTTCCATTTTACTCCAAGCTTTTAGTGCCCCCTCCTTTTCTCGTTGGGACTTTCAAGCCTTATTACACACCTTTCGCAGAAGTTTAATCAATGAGCCCCCCCAGAACCTACTTTTCCCCCACCCTGCAGCCAAGAGCTTTCCCGACTCTGCATTGTGTCCTTGTTGAATCCGCCCTTCTGCCCACCCCCAAACCCCCCTTCTGTCCGCGTCGGCCTTGTCGATTTTTCCCCAACACGCCCCGGACCTATATTCTTCTGAACTTATGTGGCGCTTTTTTTGTGTATTTCTCCATTGCATTCAAGGACGGATTCCACCCTCGGCCAGTGTTGTATCCTTTTCCCACTCACGATTTTAGAACACCATCGAAAACTGGTGCCACTATTTTCATGACGCGAGCGTTTGTTTTCGCACATTTTCCCTCATGTTTTTTTTCCCCATGAAACTGGGCGCTCGCCCAAGTCCTTAAGCTCGTACGGTCCGTAACTGTTTTCCCTCTTTTTTTGCTGTCTGATGACCTCTTTCGCCGGTCCTTAGCCTCCCCCGGCAACTTGTCAGCCAATCCAAAGCCTTTCTTCCCCCCACCCCTGCCGCGAGCCATGTCACCCCCCCTCCCACGGATCTCCCAATCCACGCGGCCCATGCCCTCTCCTTTGGCGCCCACAAAAGCATTTCTTTTAGTGGTTTAAAAGGTTTCTTCCCGTTCTTTTACGTTCCATGTCTTCCCCTCAAGGTGAACTCACCGGTCTGTCACGAAATAGCAGTAGCCTCAGTCAGCACCTGACCAGTCCCCGTAAAATTCTTCCTAATTTCAACCCTAAATTTTCAAATGCCGCTAAAAAGCACTGTCGTCCCAAACCCCCACACCGGCCCTCAATATCTCGGAATTCCGCGCTCTTTCCCTGTAGTCAAACGAGCGTGTGATTACGTTGATTTTTTCCGTCCCTTTCCTCCTCGGGAAATACGTCATTTCATCCCTCGGGCTTCTTTGATTGGGCAATTTAGGATTCTAAGCACCATCTCCGAAAGAGTCCCATTCCTGCCATAGGGATGTGTTTTTCGGGTCACCCAGAGCTCCCCCCCTACCCTGATCTTTCGAGCACTAGTGATTTGCGGATCACCAACCTCATAGCCGGCTATCTTTCTCTCGCTGCATAGAATTCCCCTTGTCCTTGGCCCCCCCCTCTTCCCTGTGGGCGTAATTTTTTTTTGAATCCCCGACAGAAGCTTTTTTTCCCCTTCACTTGCCTTTTCTCCCGTTTTTTTTGTGGAGGGGAGAGGTATTGCTGTCTAAATCCCCTTTGAATGGCGAGCACCCCTAGGTTACGTTTCATGAACCTTTCTTTCCGCCCCGCAGGTTCTTTCTTGTCACCTTCAGGGAGAGAACCATTCCGGCTATTCTGTGGTTTTTGCCTTCTGCCTGTCACCACATGTTGCTCTCCGTCCGGCATGACAATCACGCTTACCTTTGAGTAGACCTCCTTCAGGGCTCTGGGATTTCTCATCTGCGCCCTGTGCCTTCCCTAGCTGTGGCTTTCCTGCTACCCCCTTCCCCTGCCACGTCCGCACCCCTTGAACCTCGCCAGGGTAGTCATGTGCCGAATCAATATCCTTTCCTTGCTTCACGCACGTTTGGGGTGGCCCGGCTCCCGTCTTAAATCTTCACTAGTTTGTGTTGCCCAGTGTTTTTGTTCCCTTTTGTACCAGGTCTGTTTGGTTTCAGTGGGTCCCTTTACGGTTCCTTCCTGCGAACGGCTTTCTCCGAAGGGGAGTTACCTTTGCTTTCCCTTTTTTTCCCTGAGTAAGTCAATCCACCTTTGACGCGACTCCTTTTTCCACCGCCCCACCCCCCCCTCTGACGTGTCATCTGTTGATCGTCCAATGAATTGCTTTCTTTACGGATTCTTCTTGGTGTCGTGTGCAATGATCGAATTTGTCACTTCCGCAGTGTTGTTTTTGGCTCAAGTCCTGGTTGTGGCGTGAACTCTTTGCTGCTTTTCTTTCCGATAATGCAGTCCCGTTAAGAGCTGCGACAACGCTGTTTGCGCTGGCTTTTTCCGCCGGTTTTACACTCACATATCTTCTTTTGCTTGCTTTGCCGCAAACGACTCGTCACCCAATTTCAGTAGGACTTTGACCAAAATCCTTTTTCGTCACCCACTGTATCTGTCCCCCCCGTCACGTGCCGGACCCTTTTTTCTCCAGTCAGTTCGCATGAAAATTTTTTAAGTCCCCCCCCCCCGAAAATGCAAGCATAGTGGTTGTTCCCTTTCTGCCGCCGTCATGGCTCGCTGGTCCCTGTGTGGTTTAGGCGCGTTCTTTGGCTTCCTTTTTCCTCCCCCAAGTGCATCCGTTAGAGTTTAACTTCTTTTTCCGCCGCTTTGTCCCCTGGGATACTTAGTTCTTTCTTTCTGTGATCCTTTTTTTCTTTTCGATCTTTATTCTTAGCGTACTCCTTGTAGATGAGATATGCCAGTCCCCCACTAATTCCATCTTGCGACAAATTGGTCTGAAATCCCCCCTCCCATGAACCTCCCCTCACCTTATATACGTCATCCACCGGACCCTTTTGAAACCGATGATCGTTGTCGTAATCCAGCCAGAGATACCTCCCCCCCCCCCCCCCCCCCCCCCCCCCCCCCCCCCCCCCCCCCCCCCCCCCCCCCCCCCCCTCCCCCCCACCGACACCACCAATGGTTATGTTTTCTTCCCCCCTGTTGTCACTAGTACTTCTCCCGCTGCGACCTCGAATTTTGAATGAACGCTTAACAACCTTCTTATTTCTGTCCCGGTCCGGGCCTGACTCCTCGGCCTGCCATCCCCCAGCCCCAACTCTTTCTTGCTCTCTGGTGTAGGGCCTGTAACCTTTCACACCTTCCCCGGCCCTCTCTTAAATCTCTTCCCTCCCCTGACCGGGTATCTATGTCCCCCTGACCGTCGCTTGATGTTTCCGTTCGGGCCCCACCTCCCAGAAAGCCTTTTCCTGGTGATTGATTCCTCTACCGCTAAACCGCGGTTTTAGATACTTCACCCGGGAGGTTTTCATCCTCTGGAATCCAGTTTATTTTTCCGCGTACGGTTCATTGAAGTTCATTAGGATCTAGACAGGCCTTTTTCTCGTTAGTCACCCGAGATTTTCCTGCCGCATCAGCAAGCCGTTCCGGTTCCTGTTGCTTTTAAAACAATCTGCCTTGTCCTGGGACTGGTGTCCTCCACAACGGCACTCAGAGGTCCTTTTTTTCGGTTCCAGCGCTTTTTGGACAAGCTTTTTTAAAGAATTGTCTTGGGTTCATCCCCCACCCGGGGATCCTTTTTATCATTCGTCTCCAGCGATCTGTCGCTTTTGTAGTGCACTTAAGTTTCCGCCTTTTCTCCATATCCTGTGACACATAACCCCACAGACTTTTAACTCATGGGGCCATTTGCTCCCCTCCACAGTTCCCGGTCATGCCTTCCCCAACGTCTTTTTACTTGCCCGGTTTTGTAGCTTTGTTTTTGGCCGGCTCGTATTCCGAAACGCCGTTTTTTCTCGAGGGTGGCACCTAATTGACTTTTCCCAATTCCCAATTCCAAATTTTTGTTTTCCGTTGCCATTTGCCCCCCTGTCGTTAATCGGTGGAGCTTTCAGATCTAGGTGTCATGATCCGACCATTCGGCATCTTGAATGATTCTTTTATTCCCCCTTGATCGGGGCTTGTGAGGCGGAAAGGTGTCATTTACAATTGACTTTCTTATTCTAGCCGGCTTTCACCCTTCCCCCCCCCGTGACCAACACCGATTCTATCTCCTTTTAGAAACCTCTGCAATTTGCAGAGGCGCTTTTCCAGTGTCCCCTTTCCTACCGTATTTGCTTGTCCTTTATTCTATCCATGCACCTACTTTTTCACGATTTTTCGACGGGTGCGGTGTGGCTGCCTTCTCAGGTGTGTTCAGCATTTGCTCCAAACCGTTGAATTATTCTCTATCACTTCTAGGTTTGTTTGTCTTCCTCCTTTTCCAATTTCCCCCGAGCGCCCGATCCTTTTCTACCCGGCGAAACCCCCCCAGACACCAACTCGTCATCCTTGCAGAAGACACAGTTTTGAGTCCCCGAAATTTGCCTTTGCCACGTCCCCAGCTGTTTTCTCATCCGACAACGCCTCAAAACCGCTTACTAGCTCGCGAGACTTTCCAGGCGGAAATCTACAACACCCCGCCCTATGGTTGCCAACCTCTTCCTCCCTTTTTTATTTTTTTCATTTATTGGACTTATTGCGCAAAGACGGTCCCCCTCGTGTGTTTAGTGTTCGATCATTGGTCTCATCACCCCTCACGACTTTTCTGACCCCTTTTCGCGATGTGCTGATTTTTTTAGAGTGCGAGGTCGTTTGGCTGCATACCTCCAATCCGATTTTTTGGGTGTGTGAACCCTTCTGTGATCTGCTCCCCCCCTCGAGTTCCGTCATTCCCGACCCCCCCCTGGAAATGCTGATCAGCGGCCGCGACGCGCATCCCAATTTTACCCTCTCCACAACACGTGCTCCCCCCTCAAGGGATCCTTTCAGTTCCCAACCCCAGCCCAAGCCCGGTACCGGTGCGATTCTGGTGACTGCTTCTCACGAACTTTTTTTCGTGTTCTTGTTCCAAACGGAAGCCGCTTTCTTACTTTGTTTCTTCTTCGTACCATGCCTTGGCATCCGGTATTTTTCCCCCTTGCCCTCCTTTCTCATCAGATTCGTTGCGACGAAATTCTTCCTCCCAAACTCTCATGGTCACGGCCTGGCTCCCCCAAGCCACTTTGTCGTGGGGTCCCCCCCCCCCCCCCGGCTCCCCCCTGTCTTTCGGACCTTCTTCTTCGCAAGAGTTGTACTAGAGATTCCGATACGTTTGATTCTTCCATTGGCACTCCGACATACTGTTTGAAATGAACCTTTGGCACTTAGTCGGACACCAGTTTTCAGATCCGCGCGCGGAGAAATCATTCCTCAGTGACGCTTATGCACTTCTCCCTACCTTGCGATACTTTAGTCCGAAATCAGCCCGTCGTTTTCGCGCAGGGCCAACCCCCCCCCCAGTTAGCGTTCTTCTTTTATCCATCTTCCCCTGAAATCCGGTGCTCCTGCCGTGGTTCGTTCTTCTCTTTTATAGCCTCTGGGCAAGATGGTTTCGCCCCGCAATTTCTATCTTTTTTCGCATACTACGTTTTTTTTTTTGCTCCTCTCTCGGTGTGACATTCTTTCGATTACCTCCCAAGGTTGACAGGAACACAAATTCCTGGGGCCGCAGCAAAGTGGCATCCTGTTTCATGTTGATATTCTCAAGTATGCCTTAACGGCTATTCTTTGGCTATTGAAATTCCCATCTTCAATCGCTCCTGACTGATAGTATTGATCGGCTCTTATGTCTTCCTCGCCCTTTCATCGTCTGTCGCTTCCTTTTGCCGGCCCCTTCAAAGTGGATGTGCTTTTGCTCAATGCCCAAGCTCCCACCGCCTGTAAGTGCCGCCAGTCTTCGGTTCCGGAACAAAAGTATGTCCATGCTAATTTCAAAATCGCCCTTATTTTGACCTCTCCTTATATTCAAGTGGCTGAATGTTCTTTTAGGCGGCAGCTCCCCCATGGGTCTGGATTTTTCCCCATTCTTTCCCAGTGTCTAGTCGTCTAAAAAAAAAAAAACACAACCAAAAAAAAATCAAAAACAAATACATCCCATTCTCCTTTATCGAGTCCCTTTTTTTTATAGTCCCGGGTTTTTCTATCCCACCCCCGTTTTCTTTTTTTGGAGCTACCTGGACTTTCCATTCGTCCTGTACTCCCCATTCACCCACTCAGACTGTAGTTTTCCACTCCACAGATTTGGTATCTTGGGATCGGTTCACCTGGGGTGTGAACCGACGCGCTTTTTGTTGGAATTATTTCTTGGACGACCAGTTGTTCAGGAGCGGGACTTGGGGATGTTCTGTGCGGTTGTTGTCGTTCGTTTCCTTTTTGCTGCTCGTTGCGCAGTTCCGACGTAATCGCTTCACACAGTGCTTTCGGGCGAGAGTTCTCCCTTTCCGGACTTCTGTGCTATTTGCTACTCCCCCCACAGTTGTTTTTCCCACCCCCTTCCCGCTGTTGACTGGGCCTCCCAACGCTCCTGTAATTAACACTCATCCCCTTCTTTTTCGTTAATCGTTATGTTTTTTACAATGATGCCAAAGCTCACGATCCGCATTTTTTTCTCCGTCCCCTTTGCGCCTCACTTGGCCATTCCCAAAATGCCACATACACCATTTGTCTCCTCTTTCATCGTGATTTTCTTGAGAGATCGAGATGTAAGAAGTTTGGTTTTACTTTTTCGTGTGGTCTAGCCATCAAAAAGGCTTTGCTCTTTCAAAATCCTTTTCGCGTCCAATGCATCTTTGGGCCCTTCCCTTTTTTCTAGTCTAGAATTCCTGGTTCCCAGTTTTGTACTGGTCGGCTTACTCTATAGCTACTGCTAGCACTTTCCTCGCCTCACTTATAACAAATCTTGCAAATGGAGCTCGCACAAAACCCTGTCGTCACTCCACGCACCCTCGCTACCATTTCCGTATTCCACCTCCTTTGAACGGGACCACGCTTTTCTGCAAGATGTTTAGCAACTCTTCCCTTGACAAATCTCGGAAAACTCTTTTATGGATAGCATTAGGTTTTTGGCGGGGCCATCAATGTGTTACCCCCCTCCTGCCCGACGACTTTACCAAAGCCCCCCGTCTTTGTAGATCAACGTGCATCCTACTTCGATTCACCACTCACTCAGCCAACTTTCCCTAGCAGACTATTGGTTTCGGCTGCCTCTACCCACCATCTCGAGGAAACATTACCCTACAATGGTGGTTTTTGTATAGGAACGGAGGAGCTTATCGCCCACCCGCGAAAGGAAGACGGGGATTCCTCCCCTCCCTTCCTTCAAAAACCTCATAGCCCCATTTGTGTTGGCCCCAATTTTTTCGTTGGTTGAGGCTTTTGCCAGCCTGCATTCCCGAGTGTTTTCCGCGGCCTTTCATCAGTTCCATACTTGCTAGGCAGAAATTTAAGTAATCGACGTTGTCCATTTCTATGCGGCCACTACTAGTTTCTCCACTTTGGTCTGCCCCTCTTTATGCCCCAGCCATCACCGCCATTTCCCTTGAATGTCCTCCTGATAAGTCTAATCAAGCCCCCTTTTTGTAGATCTTTTTTTCTTTTTGGCAATTTTCTTCAATGGGTGATGGTTTTTCCTTCCAAAGGCTGCGATAACATGCTGCTTCCTTTACTTAGCCGACAAGTAGTTTTTCTCCCCCCTCAGCCCAATGTACTTTTGCCTTATGCATCGCTGCTTGCTTCTCCCGTTTTCCCGCAACCATCTGGTCTCTCCCAGCTTTGTTCCCAAGACTCACGGTGTATGCGCCTCCACCAATTTTCACTTCCCTGTTTTGTGTCGTGTTTTGAAAGTGCCCTGTTTGCTTCGAAATCTCCTCATTTTTTCTGATTTGCATGTAACCCTCAAGACGAAGTGAAACATTCCCAATTTTCGTTCCCCTTGCGCCAGAGTTTAATAGTTCTGATTTTTCCGGCTAGTGCTGTAGTCTCCTCTACCATCGCTTTTTCGGTCACTCTTAGGTGTTAGCGCTGGGTTGCTGGAAACCCGTTGTTTCTTTTACCGTGTCCCCGAACCGCCTCACGAGTTTTCTTCAGTAGTTTGGGTACCACCGTTTAATACCCCCTACAATTTTATGCATTCCTACCTTCCTGTTTGCCTTTAGGCCCTTGTGTCCATTTCCTATTTGTTGCCGCCATTGCGCGCTCTTCTCCCACGTTAAACTCCTTTCTCCCTTTGATGTTCGGGGTTTTGTTGGGAGATTAGTGTTTTTCTTCCTTTTGTTGTCATCTTGAATTTGATTTCTCCCATGCCTTTGGTAATGTTCCTGTCTCTTTCCCCCCCCGGCGAGAACCAATCCTTGAATTTCCCCGGGAAACATTCCCTCAACCTAACTTGTCTTTGCCCAGGCAGCTTCCTCTCGAGGTAGACCCCGTTCCCGCAGATGTGTTTTTCCTTAGGAATCTTGACGCGCCCCCCTGTTTTTTTACCACCCAACCTCGGACGCGTTTCTCGTATTCTCCAAAGCAAAAACCTTTTTGGTCCACGCATTACCGTTTTTTTCCCTTTGTTGGTCGGCCAATTACTGCGACCGCCGGATTCCCCCGTTGGTGTCGGGGGGTGATCGACTATGTCTCCCCCGAATTTTCTACACCCCGAACATTCTAAGCTCCGCGTTGTAATGATTGCTAAGCGTCTGCCCCTCCCCCTCCCCTCTTTCTTTCTGTTCAGCTTTTCCAATTGCGTCGCGCCGCCAACATGGCGTCCCAAGGCTCCTTCCGCTTTCCGGGTTATCACCTTGTGAGCATTATTCGCGGCTTCCCCGGAGTGGCACCCCGCCTCCTACCCCCTCCACCGAAACCCGAGAACAACAGCCATTTGCAGGAATTCCGATAAGTAAACACTTCAAAGCAGCCCGGGAGCACCCTCCTGCTTTTTCGATCTAATCCCATGAGACTCTCCCGATCACTTGGTGGTGAAACTCCCGCGCACCTTAAGATTTTATTGCGCTTACCCAGGCGAAGTTTCCCCCCCCCCTTTCTGTCAAAGAACATGGAATAGATTTTGCCCCTCGGGTCAACGACAAAGAAGCGGCCTTCCCCAAAGGAGAAGTTCAGTCTATTTAACCCCCATTCCCCGCATGCCCCCTGAATTCACACGCCCCATGTGACCCATGTTGCGCCCTGTCAATCGCTCCAGCAAATACGAAGATTTTTCCCCAAGCGGTGTGTTTTTGCCCCCGCGTGTAACTTCCCCTCCGGGATATTTTCGAGACCGATCCTTTTGGTGGCCTATTCTGTGTCTTGCAGGGACGTGACTTTTTCTTTTCTGTTAGGCTCACCCCCATAAGTTCGGTCTGCTAGCGGAGGATTCAGACTCAGTAGCGATGTCCTGGTCTTGCACTAAGATGATCTTTCTCCCATATGAATAGAACGTATTGCCTGTTCCAGTTTCACCACATTAGCTGATCCGTTTACATGACCGAGTCCCCCCTTTTTCCTGCCCGGGCGTCCCTTGGTTTTGGTGTTCTTTGGTTCTGTTTTTCTTTTATGACTTTTTCTCGCCGCATTCGGGTTTTGATTTCTTCTTCCCAGCACCCCCTCCTCTTCTTTCCTCCTATTTTCTCTTTTTTTGTGACGAGATGTTCTCTTCGAAGCGATTGACACAGTTTACGAAGGTCTCCTCCAGAACACCACTGCGCGGGCCCCCCTGTCCCGGCACAGGGGCATTCTTCCTTCTGTGATCGTGATTCTCTTTGCAGGCTATTAGTTGGTACTTTTTTTCATCAGACTCCGAATTTCCTTCCTATTATTATCGCTCTTATTGTTAGGCTTTCCTCCTTTCTCTTGTATTTCTTCTCCCGCCCTCCCCTGTAACCCGAGCTGTGGGGATCTTCAATCCCCCTGCCTTTTTCGCAGTTAGGGTTTCCCTCCGGTATTTCGAGGAGTCATGCCTCACAACCCGTAGCGCTTCCCCCTCGGAAGGATGTCTCTGTCTTTAATTCACGTTTTGGATTTTTTGGTCCGGCCGTGCTCTTTTTTATCCGGCCTGTACCCATTTTTTTGGTTTTTCCAAATTAGTTTTTCCCTGTTCTTACTGGCTGAGACCGTTATTAGCCCTTGTTTGCCTGTTGCTTAAAGGGATGTGCTGCTTTCTAGTTTTTTTTTTTTTTTCCCATTCTTCACAATCTTCTTCCCTTTTGTTTTTAATTTTTTTTCTTTCTTTTTTTTCTTTTTTTTTTTTCTTTTTTTTTTTTTTTCTTTTTTTTTTTTGTCTTCCTTTTCTTTTTTTTGTTTGTGTTTTCTTGCTGTTTTTGTTTTTATGTCGTTCGGCAGAGCGATTTTCTTTCGTCCCCCCCCCAAGACTCCTGTGTATCAGGATTTCCGTGTGTTTTATCCTGTTTTTGGTGTGGAACTTATCGCCTTTACCTTCTCATCTGGTGCTTCTTTTGTATCCATGCCTCTCTTCAATTGCTCAGTCCTGCCCAGTCAGATATCCTTTCTCCAAGTTTACGCCGTTGCTGTGGGAGCCTCCTTTCCCGAATGTTTTTATTTGTCGCTCCCCGCCAGTTTTTTTCGCCTAAATTTCTTTCATGGATGTCCTCAAATTCTTTAAACTGTGCTTTTTTTCCCCGGGGTTTCGGACGTTTTGAACTCTGTTCGACACACTTTTTCAGAACAGCTTCCTAGAAGGAAGTGTAGTATGCCCCCTTTTCCCCCCATCCCCCCCAATAATAACAAATGCTCTTCGTTTCCATCTTTGGTTCGTGTTTGTCCCTTATTTACGATCTCTGGTCGCGCTACGATTTAGGTTTCTTCGTTCAGATTCATTCCTCCACCCTGCTCGCTGCCATTTTGTCCTCCTAAACTTCGTTCTTTCTTGGCGTGCGAAGATGTGGTTTTATTGTGGTTAAGGTCGCCACGTTTTGAATATGTAGGCTTCTCACCATTCGCCATACGCACAATGTCCTCCCAGAATCACAGTTTGCGCCCTTTTAAATTAATCCAACAAAGTCTACTATCACCGCAACCGCCCCATCTGTCTTATTCGCATCCTGACACTGCTTGAACAAATCAGTTTTCTATCCCCGAGTCACCAGCATTTTCCCCTCCTTGGTTCTTTTCTGGGAAGTCTTTCTTTTTCGCTTCATTCGTTGCTCCGTCTGGAACTGTGTCCCCGATCGACCTGGACCCCCCTCCAACGCCCCAGGTCACAGTGATCTGTCGCTCTGACTTGTTGCCGCCCTCTCTGTTCCACCATCCCCTCTTCTCTATGGGGAAACCTCGTGACCTCTCGTGATTCTGGCGCCCCATGGACCGAACTGTTGTAATTTGGCCCTTGTTTTCCCACGTATTCGGCTTTCTTTACCTGACTTGTCCGGGCGTTTAACCCGGAATCCACCTCACACGGGCGGGTCCCCAAGGGTGCCAGTCTTCCTGTGAATTTCACATCACCTGTGGTGTCCGTTCTCCCTCCCTCTCGTTGTTTCAGGCGGTGTCATGATCTCTCAACATATTTACCTCCGACTCCTTTTGGGTTTAGTCCCCCCCCCTCCGAATATTTTACGGGGCTCCCCTCACTTCCTGCTTCTCCCTTCGGTTCCGACAGTTTTTGTTGAAAACCCCCCTCCCTTCGCGTTAAGCCCCCCCGCGTCTCTCTTGTTTCCCTCCCCCGTTTGGTTGGTGTGCTTTCCGTTTTTTTTTTCTTTTTTGGAGGCACGTCCATTCCCGGGTTTTTCGGTTGTGCATCCACCTTGTGCGAACGCTGTTTTTTTAAGATTCAGTCCATCTACTTTCTATTTTTTACTACCCGGTCCCGCCCATGGCCCTTTACTTTCTGAATAGCCTCTTATCGACTGTTCTCCCCTGTGCTCCCAAGGTCTGGAAACAGTCACGTTGACTTGAATTAATTTTTTAAACCCCGTGCCGGCCTGGGGGGCGACTGTGTTATCTAAATTTTTTCTTAGAAACCACGAACCCACTGCTCTACCCACCCTCATCAATTTGCTTAAAGTGTTCCTCCTTTATTTCCGTGCGAGTAGGTGTGTCTTTCCCCACTGTACATCCTCTTTCCTCTCCTTTTTTATGGGTGGATGTAGACCTTTTTGATTTGTTGAACCCTTTCGTCGCTCTGACGTTGAGTTTTGAAGTCGCCGCCTGGTTCCCCTTTCCCCTGCCCGGCTCCAACCCACAGTCCCCCTTCGTCGGCCTTAAACACCCACTTTTGCAGGTCCTTCTAGTTTTTCCGGCCCTTCTTTGGCAAGCTGTTGTTTTCTTTCAATCTTTTTCATTCTTCTAATAATATAGAGTGTTTTGTTTTGTTACTTTTTCTTCCCACGCCGCTTTTTGCGTTGATGCTTCTCTTCCCTTTCCTTTGCGGTCGATGCCTTTTCCTTCACAAAAACGGCCGACCGACCTATCACGCGAAAGCACTACCCGTCTTCCTCCAGCCGTCGTCGTCACCCTTGCCGCCTTTTGTTTACTAACATCTGCTTTGCGGTTTTAGCTAGAACCCAGACCGTCCTCCAACCCCTTGACGCACGCTCTCCGCCGATATCGAGGTTCAAGGCGAACACACTTTTTGGAACGCCACTTTCTTTATTTCTGTACTGGCCCCAAATGTACCTTCTCATTTTACGGGTCTTCACCCCGCGTCTACGCTAGTTTGTCGTCAATTGGGTTATCGAATATTTGCCCTTCCTAGTGCACAAACGTGTTTCTTGCGTCGAGTTTTTCCTTTGCCTCCATCACCTCTATTTGTGTACACACGTGAGCCCAGCCCCCCCCCATTCATGGTCACTCGTGACGTTAAAAATTCTTCTGAAGTCGCCCTATGATCTCCCCCGGCCTTGACCCGTAAGCCTTTGAAGCTGCTGACAACAGCTTCTCTCACGTCCCCTTGCGCTTTTATTTTCGCTCGTTCCCAACACTACAGCCCCCTCACGCGACGATATCAGGTCTTTCGAGTGCTTTCCCCTGATCCCCCTCTCTTCGTCTGGTTTTTTGTGATACCGAATCCGCTCTTCTATTTTTCCTTCCCAACCCGGCGTCATCCTTTTCTCAACGCACTTCCGGGACGTGGCCTCAGATGGTCATTCTTTCTGATCGACATAGCACCGAAACTTGCCCCTTCCTCTCCCCAACGCCCATTGGTAGTGCTCCACCAAAGCTACCAACACAGTTTTTTCTTTTATACTGTTTTCGTACTGCTCTTCCACAACGATGTAAAGCTCGGCAACTCCTCTCTTTTGCGCGAAGTTTTGATAGTCAATTATCTCCCGTGAATTCCTGGATTGATCTCCTGGTTGTTTCTGGATTATCAATGAGTCAGTGTAATCAACCACTGATTACAGGTGCTTCTGTCCTCCCGCGATTTCATCCGAGCCAGAGCCTTTATGTTCTCAACCGGATCACTTTTTTCCATAATCTTGAGAATGCTCGTTGCTTAGATAGCCCACCCCTCCTAGCCGTCTTCTCTCCTCCTCTCCGTCTCCCCCTGCCCTATCTTCCCCTTGTGCTGAGGCCACCGCGAGTTGGTTTTCTCTTATTTAATTTGTTATGTACCTGATGCTTTCGACTCCTTCTCTCTCTTTCCTCCCCCCCCCTAAGGTTGGTGTTGTCTAGTCTTCTTGTCTTTTTTAAATTCATCTTCGCCGCCGGCGAGTCCACCAAAGTCTCATTCTTACGCGAAACCCCCTGCGTTATGTTTGCCCTGGTAACTGTGAGTTTAGTCCTCCAATTCGTGCCGATTTGGGTGTTTTGCTTCCGACTCTCACTGCCATTATGCAAGAGATTACTCTTTATTTCTCCCTCTCCCCCCCCATCATGCTTTTCCATTCGTTTTCCGGCCGCCTTCCTCCGAGTGTGGGATCCATTACAAATCATGGTGCCTCTTTTAGGCTGCCCGCCTTTGAGGACGTCTTTCGAAACCCGTTTTATCTGCCGTTTGTCGATGTATTCCCAAGATGGAAGGGGCACTTTGGAATATAGTTAACGCTACGTTCTTTTTAAGTCCCTTTTCGGCTGCCTGTTCATTTTTTTTTCTCTTGCGAAAGTTCCCTTGCCCTTTTCTGTACTTCTTCTTCTATGAGGAGTTTAGGGGATTGATATTCCCTGGGAATCCTGTCTCTGCTCATAACCCCCTAGTACCAAGATGCTGCCTCCTGTTTCAAACCTACAGCCATCTTTTCTTTTGTATGTTCCCAAGTGTCTCTGATGACTGCACGCGCTTCTTTCTTCCTTTTTTTATGGTTTGGTCTGTTACTGACACTATCAGTTCCTGCTGTCTCTCTTTGATTACCAAAGTTTGGTTGTCGCGACTCTTTTTTTTGGCTTCTCTTCCTCCTTCCTCTTCCTTTTCATGCCTTTACCCCAGAAGACTATGGTTGCGAGTTAGAACTCAGCCGCTCTTAGAAATCACCCCAGGTACCCCCACCTCATCGCCTGCCTCGTTTGATGGCAGCACCGATTTTTGTTCTCAACTTTATATGCGTTTTTTGCAAATTTTCTTTTTCGACACTCTCTTCCTCTACCCCCCCCCCCCCTTCGCCTGACTTTTACTTGTGTATTGCGCCTTCAATCCGACCCAATTACAGTAACAGTTTTCTCGCTTCCGTGTTTGCCCGCTTTTAGATCTCCATGGCTAGCTCCTTCCCGTCAGTTGTTTTATTTCTCTCTTAGTCTCGAGGCCCCCCATTTTTTGCTGACAATAGTCTAAGCAATGTTTTTTTGCCTTGAAGTTTATTTTCCTATTGTTCGCTTTTTCCCTCATTTCCTTTTCTCGCCCCTATACTGAGTCGTTTACGCCCCGTTTCCTGACCCGGTCTAAGCTTTCCCTGCCCCCCTTCGCGCGCCCTCCCTTCAATATTTTCCCACCCCACCCTTCTAATGTTTATTATTTCGCAGCCCTGCCATTCACTTCGCTTCAAAGAAGGTCGTAGAATGCTAGGCCCTTTACCCCAACAATCGCCTTCTGAACGTCGCTTTCCTTTGTCCCTGAGATAGGTTGACGCTCTCTTGTTACCTTTTTTCCCCCCGTCATCCTACGAATTTCCCCAACGCTACACACCGTTTTTCTTTAGGCGCCGCAGATTTCTCCCTTCAAGACCCCCTAGCCACACCAGCCCTTTCTCCTTCTTGAAATACTCAATCCAGCGATGAGGTCCTCCGATTACACTCAGGAGTCCCTTCACTTAAGACTTGGCCCCAGCGAGACGTGTTTTTTGCTGCTCTCGACCAGCTCAATTGCAATCCGTTGCGATTTAGTCATGACGAATTCCCCCCATCTGTAAACCCTGACACAAGTTTTTTTTCTCCCTGATTTCAAAGAACCTGTGTAGTCGGTTTTCCCCTGAATCCACTGGTTCCTTCGACGTGTTGAGACGCTATTCGACAAGATTCCGCGCTCTGCCTGCCGTTACTTCCCCCTCGCCTGATTTTACGTCGTCACACGAACTGTGTTCGACCTTATCTGCCACTCCCCCCCCCTCCTGTTGAAGGACTTTTTCGCCCACCAA
>Ga0179593_1492269_pt1 | contig 15724 bp, 14 predicted proteins | sample CZODoug2_1_08_16_FD_185931 | JGI IMG/M metagenome (GOLD analysis project Ga0179593, IMG submission 185931) | Vadose zone soil fungal communities from Angelo Coast Range Reserve, California, USA - CZODoug2_1_08_16fungal (PacBio error correction) | ecosystem: Environmental > Terrestrial > Soil >... | reverse complement strand
TACCTAAATTGGCCTTCTACTTCCCTCAACTGCCGATACTACAGACACTCCGAGCCCCCTTTGCCCTGAAAAGATCGCTTCGCGGCGGTCTTTGTTAGGCTCCCTCTCCTGATGGGGTTTGTCGCGCCTTAAATACAAAAGCTGGGGAAGTCTTTTTTTCAATACATTCCTTATAACCAACAGCCCTTTCTCTTGCCCCTGAGAGCTGGACGTATTTTTTTTTTTTCAATCCTCCTTTGCCCCTGATTTCGTGATTGAGTCCCTTTACTCTTTGATGGTTCCTTCGGGTGGATTTCCCTTTCCCCGTTTTCCCTGGATGCTACTAAATTTTCCTTCCCCCCCCCATACTTTTTTTTCTGAATCGCTCAGGTGGTTTGAATTAACTTAAAGAGGCATTTATTACCCTCTCTCATTTTTCATATGACCTTTTTCTACTTTTTTTATTCTATGGGTAATTCTTATTTAAGACAGTATTTTTGATTGAAAAACTGTAACTCCTGAGAGGTTTGTGGGGGGAACATGTTGAACCTTCCTTAAATCCTTGTTGTATATTCCGGTTACCCTCCAGATGCTTGCTGCAAAAGCCGTTTGGTTTGTTCAATCCCCCGAACACCATTTGACCGCTCTGGGCCCCCCTTCCTCCTCTCGCTTTCCCTAGAAGGCAGGGTCAGGAACATGATTTTCCCCCCAGTGTGTAAGGTTGCGTTCCAAGAAGTGTCGAGAGGCACAAAAATAATTGAAAGTCTTGGCGACCAGGCTTTGACATGTTCCTTCTTGAGTCTAGTTGACTGATTTTGGGGCCTCGACGGCTTCCGAAGGGTACCCTGAATATACACGCTTTCGGGGTTGTTTTGGGGTTCTAGGAACTCCGGATGGGGGAGAAATGGTGCGTCCGTACGAGCGTGCTTACGAGAGCCGGCGCGGAACAACCCTAGAAATATCTCAGGTTAGAACCACCCCCCACCCCGAACACCTCATCCGCGGAATGATCACGTCACACTTGGCACGTTGCTTGTATACAGTCTTGTCTCTTTCTTTCTCTTTCTGCTCGACAGGTCCGCCTTTCTTCTTTCCTTTCAAAGTTTGCTTTCACTTTTCCTTTTTAAGAAATGGTCCTCTTCAGTAACTTTCCCCTCATTAAGCCTCTCTTTTATATTGCCGAGCTCTCATATTACTTGGCTTCAATCCGGATAAAGATCTCGACCCCCCGTTTTAATTCGTGACAGAATCCGATGTAATACTCACTCATTCCACAGACTGCTCGGCGATCCCCGAGAGAAAGTGTAGTTAACATCTAAAGAGATACAACCACCATCACCCCCACCCGCAACTCCCCTTTTGGCTCTCCTTCTAGGACTCTGGTTTCGCCCTGAAGGTTTTAAACTCTTGTTGTCCGGTTTTTGTCTTCCGTGGGGGATACCTGTTTTTTCTATGACTAATGTTATTACATTATTTCCTTGGTCCTTACGCTGTTCTTTCCTTTTCCTACACTCCATGCCACAGTCAGTTCCCATGGCTTCCTCTCTTCAGAGGAAAGATCTGATTGCCGTTCTGGTCGCCCCGACTCCTGGACGAGGTTCCCTCCTCGTCGTTTAGGTTTTTTTTTTTTTCACCCCCAACATCACACAAATGCAGCTTTGTCTGCCTCGTCCTCTCAGGATTTGACTTTGGTCTTGCCCCCTTGTCTTAACCCCCGGCTTCTCCCCCCTTTCAGAAACAGCTTTTCCATCTTTGGTATTCTCTTCTCCCCTTTGAACCCCCCGACCATCGCTCAACCTGTCTTCCCCCCTCTTCTCGGAGACTGGCAGGGCTTCCTTCTTTATTCCCCCCTCCTCCTTGAGGTGAGTTGCTCTCACTTGGAGGCATAATTCTCTGTAACGCTCAAACTATGTCAGTGACATGGGATAGTTTGCCTTTCCCGGCGGACCTACCTCCCTGCAGGGCCTCAATGTCCCGAGACCTTGTAAAATCGAGAGAGCGTTCTTCCCCCTCTTCAATCTTTTCCCCACTACTCTTCCCCTGGATCCTTCTTAATTGCTTGGGCTGAAATTCGCTTTCCTCGATTAGGCGGGTCTTTCCCCCTAATCTCAGTACGGTCTCCCCAGGTTTTTTTTTTCATTTCAAACGTTGGATATCGCAGTTACTCACGCGGTTCGTCATTTCCCCCCGCGGCGTTTGCCCTTCCCCTCAAAAGTTTTCTTTTGCCGTGAGTTTCGGCCTGCGGACATCGCATACTCCCCAGTTGATCGGTCTTTGCCCTGGCGGGATGGTTATGGACGTGCCATTACTGCCTGATTTTTTCTTCTTGCTTTTTTTTCTGCAGATGGGAGGCCATTGGGTTTTTTCTTTCGGCGATCTTCCCGGGTCAGGGGCAGACATGCAGCTCCGTGAGGGGGTTGGCTTTTTTCCAACTTGTTCGGAGGGGACCCGCTTCTCTATCTCCCTATCTTCTGATGGCTGTTTCTGCCACGTAACGGTTGGTGCCCTTGGTCCCTTGTAATGCACAATGGGTTGTTAAATTGTTGAGACAACATTCCAACGTTCATCCTTCTTAAAGGGCCCTGTGACTTCCCTTTGGCTTGTTCGAGAGATCATTTATTTCCTTTCTCAACACTTGCGTACTGTACTTTCGTAGCTTTCGATCGAAAAATCTAGAACCGCTCTCCAATCCTGGACCGCTTCAATCCATACTCTGACCTTATATACCGCCCATTCTTCTCCGAATCAACCCCCCTTTTCTTGGTTTCTTACAGTACGCAAAATGCCGCAGTTTAGCTTAGGTTTTTCCTCCCTGCTTAAGATCCGCATCCAAGTACTTCTCTGCCCCAATGATGGTTCTCTTTTTCGTTTGTTGCCCAGTCCGAAGGAGATTGTATTGTCGAAATCCTTGATACGGGGTAGTGCCCTGGTTTGTGTGGATATAAAGTCCCACGCTCACCCAGACCCCTTTCTGGAATTTTTCTGCGGCAGGATCTATCTTTTCCCCCCCCCTTTTTCCCTCTTGTTTTACGAGTATCCTTCCGCATCAGTCCTCTCCATGTTATTCTTTGCTTTTTTCCCCACCGGGCAACTTTCCCTTACATCGAGTGCGCCCCATCCATGCTCGGTCTGGCTTCAAAAAAGGCGCGAACAACTTGTCTCGAAAACCCTCCTTTGTTTGTTTTCGTTGATGTTCGTCTATGTCACAAACAGAATCTCCGTCTCGCCCCCCTGGTTAGTACTGCGCCCCCACCCGTCCGAAGATTTTGATCTCTCGTTCCCCAATGGTATAGTGTAGCCCTTGGCGTTATGGCCTTTTCTCCTTGTATTTACTGCTTTCTTTTTTTCTGAGAGGCGCGTACCTTTCCCCGTCAGCAATGGTGTTTTTTAAAAGCATAAAGACTGCTTCCCCCCCCCTCCCCCCACGTGGGGACTCCTCTTCACGTCATAGAAGGATGATGTTTGTAAACCAAAAAGGTGCCCCACCAGCATTGTTCCCCCCTTTCCCCCCTTTCCCCCCCGAGTTGTTGCGGACCACCCCCTACCTTTCCCCTGTCCTTTTAATCGAGGTTCCGACAAGACTTTTTACCCATACGACACAATTTCCCCTTCCGTGTGAGCGGCCTGTCAAGTCCTTGCCCCTCGCTACGTAAACGGACCCACCCTTTTGTCTTCTCCCTTTGTTTTTCCCCCCGGCCTTGCCTAGGAAAGTATGTTAAGTCTCAATCCCCCAGCGCCCGGGCCCAGTCACCTGAGATCAGGACTGCTTCAGCATTTCCTGTACCATGTTTTTTTCCCTTGAAGCAAACACGGACAGACGCTACTTTTGGTTAAGCGACACTTGTCCCTAAGGAAATGTATAGTACATTTCTCCTTCCCTCTGTTTCATCCCGCAACAAACTGGGCCATACCTTTTGGTCTGCTCTTTTACACGCCGTATAGAGATCTCCCTCTCCTATTTTTCGACTTGAGTCAATGTCCGCTTCTCTTTTTCGACTTTCCCCACGAAATGCCGATCTCATTCTTTTACCGTTCCTCTTTCCCCCTTTGGCCGGGAATCATTCCCCCTCCCACTTCTGACGTCAAGGTGATCCCCTTCAGTCTAGTTTTCTTGGTTTTGCGCAAGGGAGCATTCTTCTTCCGGAATTTGACTATCCTCTTAATCACCTCAATTATTCTCCTCCCCTCCCTCTCTGGAGACGCCCTCTTTTTTTACAACCTCGTTCCTATGGATTTCCTTCACTCGGCTACTTCTTCTTAGCTACCCCCTCTTTAGAGAATGTTTTTTTTACGTCTCCCGTGGCCCCTAGGACCTCACTTGGAGCGCCTTTTACGCCGCCCCAGGATTTGACGACCACAAGCTGGGGCCCTGTTTGTGCTGATCTCCCCCCACTCCCCCTTCCTTACCGAATCGGAAGCCCGCTTCAAGGAGGGTTCTGCCCAATCAAATTCGCTTTTTCGACTCTCTTCGATAGTATCAATATATCACTGTGTCTTGGATTCTTTTTTCTTCTGGGCTGCGAGTTCGGTTTGCGCGCTCCTGTTGGCTGATCGGCGTGGGTTGTCTCCTCTTTTTCCTTTCTACCTTTGGTGGCTCCAAACCTTTTGATCCCGTCCTTACAGAACTTCTGGCGAAACTGTTCTGGAGCTTTAAGCCCCGCTAGCCTGTTCCCCCTTAGCGACCATTTTTTTGTATCTCGTTCTTAGTCTTTTGCCTTAGCTTATCTCTTTTTTTCATTGAAGAGAACTCTCTTCATTTATCTGGCTTGATTGCCTCATTCTTCACATTCCCCTTGGTTGACCCGTTCCTCTCCTTTAGAAGTGATTAGTCTCGAAGCTCCCTTGGCTTTATATGCTTTCTTTTTTTTTTATCCCTTTCTTTGTACATGAAGATCCACCTGTCTCCCCTCACATTTCCTAACCACGTTGAGGAAACCATCTTCTTGAACTAGATATTTTAACTTCTCCCCACTCTTTTCACAAGAAGGAAAGTTGGACAGGATTCCTCTTATAGATTCCGTGGGCCGGATGGATATTTAGCTCTCTGTTACCTATTTTCACCATGGTTCGACCCCAGCCTTTTTCCCGCTCCTTGGGTCAGGGCCTTTAGGAGCTCATCTGGCCCAGATTGCCGCCCGCTCCAAAGACCAAACCCCCCGTCCTGATCATTTTCGGACAGCCAGTTGAACGTGTTCCTCCCGTTGTTTTCTTCCCCTTGCCCGCAGGGCCCTTCCTTTCCTTCTCTCGTGTCTCCGCTAGTACTATAGCCCCAGATCTGTTTTAGCAATTATTTTCCACAAAACGTCTAATTCTTTACCCCTTTAAATCGGTGAGTTTCCTTCATCGAACCCCGTTAAGCAGTTGGAATTGCAGGTATAAACTCCACCCCGATGATTCCCTTTTTTCTCCCATGCTCGGTTACCCTCTTACACGAGCTTTCATCTAGACCATGACAGCTCCTGCCCTCTTGTTAATTAACCCCCCTTCTCTGAATCTTTCCCACAGTCATTTTCTTTTTCGAACATTTCCGCCTCCAGTCGGGACAGCAACATCTCCCATAGCAGTAGTTTCTTCCACTCGATGTTGCCCTCCTTGTCCCCACCTTTCCCGACCTCTACCGTCACCCCCCTCCTCCCTCTCCTTTCCCACATTGGGTCTCCTCATCCTCCCTACTCCCCATCCTCTCATTCCATTTCCCCTTTACTAACCTATCGCCCTCCGTACATCCGTACCTTTCCTATCCCCCCTCCTTCCTTTGCCTCTTTCCTACTACTAGCACATCCCCTCCCTCCCCCCCCCCTCTTCTTTTTACCCCTTCTCAGCCCCGCCTGTTCCCCCGCCCCCCCTTTTGCTATCTCCCTCCGGCTCACCGTTCTCCGTCTCCACCCGCCCCTGACTCTAGCTCGCTCATTTCGCCCCTCCGCGTATCCCTTTTTACTTCCACCAACCCAATTCCCCACCATACAGCTCCCGCTACCTCACATCTTTACCCGTGTCCATCATCTTCTCCCCCACTTCCGATCACACTCCCACCGCTACCCCCTCATCCCTCTTGGTATTCTTCTTCCCACCCCCCCTTCGAACCTATCCTGGTCCTGCCCTCCCCTGCCCCCTGTCTATTCCCCTCCCCTCACCACTGTAGCCGCCCCGCCCTACCCCTCCTCCATACCCTCTCCCCCTCACTGCTCCAACTTTTCACGTACCTCCTCCCTGCTCCCTCACTGCCTCCCTAGTTCTTGTGCTCTCCAGTGCCCTCCCTAAACCATAGGACCCGGTGACTTTTTACTGTCCCTCCTATCCTCCGCCCCCTTCTCACTCTCCCCAGGCCACCCTCCCTACCCTTCCTACGGATACCAGCCCCCACTTTTCAATCTCCACCTCTTACTCACCCCACCCCTCCTCTCTCCCCCCTGTTACCTCTAACCCACCTTGTTGCTTTCCCTCAAACCTTCTTGTGACACACAAAACCACTCTCCCACCCTTCTTCCTTCTCCACCCTCTTCTCACTCATCATCCTTTCCTCTTTCCCTTTCACGCCTAGCTTCCACCATTCCGTGGTCTGTACCTGCCCTCGCTTCATCGCACCCCACCCCCCCGTTCACCAATTTTATCGCCCTACTCCACCTCTTTTGACCATTCCTATCCTCTTCCCATCCACTTCCCTACCTCCTCCCCATGGGTTCCCCCATTACCCCCTTCCCCACCCTCTTGTCCCTCCCTTACTCAATTATCTCTCCGATTGTCTAATAACTTTCTTTCTCACCACCACCCTCTTTTCCTGCCCCTTCCATTTTTAACTTTGATCTCGACCCCACTCCCTCTCCCCTCCCCCCCTCATCCTTACCCTTTCTCCCCCCCTCTCTCCCCCTTCTCCCCCTTTCCCCTCTCTCCATCCCCCCCCTCATCCTCTAACCTCCCTGACTCACCCCTACCCTCTATACATCGTGGACGGTCCTCCCCCCCCGTCCGTTCCCCCTTCCACCTTAGTCAGGCGGGCCATAAGTCTCCCTTCTTTGGTCGAGCCCAACCTAACGCGTTCCTCCTTCTGTAAACCGCTTGTTTGGAAAGGTATGTGATTGGAGCAACCCGCTTTTTCTCAATAGGTTTTATGGACCCCCTCTTCCCAGCCTCGATTCCTTTTCCCCTTACGTGGCCTCCTCCCTGTCTCCTCCATTTCCCACCCTTTTAGGTGCTCTTGTGTTATCGGACCTTTTTCCCTTGGCCTCAAGATCTCCTTCTCATATAGTTATAGTGTGACCTCTCCTCTTTTCTACTCCTCCCTTTTATAGAGATTTTAACAATACGTTTTCGGATTGTATGTAGGCCAATGTGAAAGTTGGACTATCAGCCTGATTCCGATAAACCGTTTGCCTGACGAGGAGGCGGCCTTTCTTTCCGTTATTGCAGTTTGTCTTTTTTGAGGCCCTAAAGATTCAGAAGTTGTGGATAAAGTTAACTTCCACTCCTTACATTCATATAGGTTTCATTCCCCTGAAGCAAGCTGTGAAGTTGGTTTTTCACTCTACCATGTCCTCCTTCCGACGTGAGGTTGGTTTCCGTTCTTTTTGCATTGTACCTCAGGGGGCGCTCTTGCCAAATACCTCCCCTCCAAACCCCTGGACTTTCTCTTTCGTCTTTTTTTTTACTCATTCCCCGGTTTGTACTATGTTCACTTATCCTCTCTGCAAATTCTCTGGTTACGGTCTTCGATGGTCCCTATTCTCTCACCACTGTGCAAGCAGGCCCGTTAGACCCTTGCGACCCTTCCTTACAGTGGTGTTTCGGATCTGGAACCCATTTGTCCTTTTTCCCCCTAAGCTTTTTTCATCACCCTTTCCCCCCCCTGAATCTTATGGCGATCGCTCTTCTTCGACTTCGAAGGACGGTCTACTGCTAAGGTATTCAAGCCTTTCTGCTCTCCCCCTTCCTTCCCCCTTTCTTGCGCCATGTCTATCGCCTGGCTTTGCTGGATGCCTTTTTTTTCTTTCTGCTCGAAAGGCCCATATAGATGCGTTGCGGAACTCATCTTTTTTGTTCGTTAACTGGTGCTTGTATATTCGGTCCCGCGATTCCGAGTCCCCCCAGATCGCCTCTTCCCGGCCCACTTTACGCTTGTTGGTTTTACGGTGGGGTTCTCCCCTCCCTTAAGGCATCCTCTAAGGGACCTTCCTCCTGATGGTAATTTGTCAATTTTCGTTCCTTAACTTTTTCTTCCTTTTCATGCGCCCTCTGACATTTCTGAGATCGGTCAGTTCTTTGCTTTCCCCTCTTCTTCCCTGGTTCCCCCGCGTTTATAAAATCCTCTTTAAGTTAACCGCAGCATGAACGGTCAACTTCTAAAGACCAAAAGCCTATCGCCTTAGCTCAGAGGTAAAACCTAGACGATATTTTCTGCAATTCCCATCCCTCAAGAACAGTTGCCCCATTCCTTTAGCTGTTTCTTCTTCGCTATATTTTGTCTGACCTCTACGGTAGAAAATGAGGCGCAGATGAGCCTTGACGTGAGTTGAGAGGTTTGATTTTTAAACTCTTAGTTCGCCTGAAGAGAGACATCTCGGTGCCGTTTAAGCGCTTCAAACGTCCTTTAGGTTCGCTCGAAGTCAGCAATGGATTCCAGCCCCCTTATATAATTTTTTCGCCCCGATCGCGTGAGAGAAGTCTGTTTAGCAATCGGCCGATTTTTTCAGACCCCAGCTTTTCTACTCTGTCTGCCATAGTCTTTAGCTTTTTCTTTTAGTGATTCCAACATAACACACCCTGCCATTGTGGTGCTATTTCGTCCAGGATTTCATGCTTTCTTTTTGAAGGTAACCACCGTTGCCCCAAACAGGAAGAACCATCCCGAATCTGTTTTCCCTATTCTTCCCTTCTTTCCCTGTGGACCAGACGCCAATCCTTAATTTTTCCACAAACATTATCATCTATTGGAACGGCGCTTTTGTCCATTCCCTTCCTAATTGCCGTGATGCGGCTTAACACTGTTCCGTGTAACTAAGTTCTCCATGGGCCAACTCTCATCTCCTAATGTTCTCTTCCTTTGAATTACCTCTTTTCCCAAATGGAACAATATCTGGCCTCGCGACTGCCGACTCCTTTTCCATTCTGTTGCGAGTAAGAGTGGCATTCGGACCAAAAAGTGCCTTCCTGGACTTAAACCTCCCTTCTGGATTTTTGTTCATGTGCTTCCCCTCTCGGCTTTGAGGACACCTCTCAGTTCCCCTGGTTTCTTGAATTGGGTTTGCGGGGAGAAATTTCTCCTGTCGCTACTCCTTCCGCTTAGTTGATAGGTTTTCTCCCCTGACCCAAAAAAAGCGTCTTTCCTTGGTGCTCCCTGGAATTTAGACCCACTTTCTTTCTCTCCCTTTCTTTGATAGTTTTTGACATCGGATAGTGATTGTTCAATATGGGAATAATTCTTTCTTTCCCGTTCTTGTTTTTGCGGCAGCTTCCTGGTTCCCCTTTGGGGGGCGGTACGGCTCGAGGCACCGAGTCATTTTTCCCTTCATTTTTCTGTTGACCTTTTCGGATTTGGGACCCCTACCATTTTTCGTTTGCTCCCGATCACCATTGTGATGGTTGGTCCTCCCCCTAATTGTGGAATTGGGGTCTCCTCCCCTTTTTTCCCCTTCCTAAAACCCCTCCCAACATCATTTCGGCTTTTCTGTAGCCTTGCTTTTTTCCGTCTTCATTTTTCGGCGTGGAGCCCCCCCAATTGCTTATTTTGACCTGGCGCTACGAGGTTCTCCTCCCCCTATAGATCCCCCTTTCTCTCCCCCGATGGAACTGCAAGGACATCCCTCCATTCCGATTCTTTCCCCAAAGTTACCGCCTTTTCAACAATTTCTTTTTTGGTGGAACTTATCGGGTCATACAACTTTCTCCCTGGCCGGAAGTTTTTTTTATCTGCTCCTCCCCACCTTCAGTCAAGTATGGTTATGCTCGACCGTTATTTTGGTCTTTTCAGAATGATTGTTGATGAATCCTCCCTTCTGCTGGATTGGCCGTCACTCCAGGACCGTACCCCGGGGGCTTTTTGTTGCACATTTCCAATCCTATGGAAGGGACGCGAACTTTTTTTCTGTTTATCTCTCTCTTTACCTTTCCCTTGGTTGAGAGTCTCCCTTCAAGCGGCATCGTCGCGACCATCTTTCGTTGATTTATCAAAGCCCCTAGCGCCTTGAGTTCTCAATCACCCTGCGGCTGTTCACCCAACAGTCGCTTCCAAGCCACAATCCTTTCTAACATCACACTCCCTTGTATGGTCGAGGCTGTATGGACACCACTCTCCAGTTTCTTCCCCTTTGCGTCTACGTAAGCCCACGTACTACTATGTGTTTGATCTCTTTTTCCCCCGAAAATCGTATATAAGGTCACTCTTTCTTTTCCATTTTCGGGCCCATCTCTTTTTTCTATCTTTTTTCTCTCTCAGCTTACTGACGTTCCCCCTTACTCCTTTTTTTTGCCACGATCGACATTCTTCCTTTCCCCACTCAGTGGGATACAGCGAAGGCCCGGATGAATCCTTTGGTTCTGCCCTTCCCCCCAGGACCTTGTCTTTAACCGTCAACATTCAAGCGTGTGCGTCCCCAACCCTAACTGGTTTGGTCCTCCCTAACTATCGTCCCATCCGGACACCACTTTCTATGTCCCCATCCCCCTTTCCGTTGCCTCGACGTAAACCTGAACCCCCCCCTTCCTCCCTCCTGATCTGCTACCCCAACATCCCCCCTTCGGCCCACCACACGGCGTAAGTCCAAAGCCTTCCCACTCCCCGCCTGCCCCTGACAAATTCTCGGACTTTGAATCCTTTTATGTGTGCTACTTGCCCGCTCCACACACTAAGACGTATTTTGGCCCCCCCCCTGGTCTCTTCCCCACTCCAACTGGTCTATCCCCCTCTTTTCTTCGGAAGGCTCTCTAAAACCTTCTTTTTTTTTCCTCACCGTAACTGCACCTCCCTGTTACTCTATTGGGTACTCAAGCCTCAGAGCAGCTCCCATTTGAAAAGACTCGTGCTGTTTCTTTCCTTCCCTCTTAATCTTCCTATTTCCCCCACGGTCAATGCGCCCTTCCCGTCGCTTGAATGCTCTGATGCTCTTTTTTGATTGCTATTGTAAAATCTCCCTGTCCTTCCTCCCAAATTCTCACGTAGTTCCTTTCTGCACTTGGTTCCGCCCATCTCTTCTCCCTCAACTCCCTTGGAACCTCCCGACAGCCAAGACGATCCTCTTTCCACCTTTCGTTTTTCCCTCGCGTGGCGGTTCCTTCCCCTTTCGCTGTCACACATCTTCTTATTTCTTATTACTAAGGTTCCCTTTCTGTCAATTAGCTTTCCCCTCTTTAGCGTGGTCCTCCCCAAGTGCCAGTGTGTGTGTTTCTCGCAAACTCCCGTCTACGCGGCACGCACCTATTCGGCAGGGGGCGCAAATGTTCCCCTTCTATTCTAGCTTATCCGATCTTCCTTCCCCCTTGATACCCTGGCTGTTTCTTTTACTTCTTCCTGAGCTATTCGCCTGCGTCATTTTGAACCTGATTTCCTTCCTTGGCGATGTCTAGACTCCCTCTTTTGATCAAAATTCTCACTCCGTTTGAGCTTTAAACCGCAGGGCCCGAGAGCGGCGAACCCCCCGCTCTTCTTGCGACTGAGTCGAAGGCTGTTCTTTTTTCCCGGAGGGTTTTGAAGTTCGACATATGCTCTCTTTCTATCTGTTGACGCTGCCGTTTTTTTTTATTTTTTTTTCTGGATGATACGTCCCACTTCGCATCCGTTGGCCCGGTCAGGTTATGCTTTATAACGCTTTTATTTCCCGTTCTCCCGAAATGGTTTTAAATCGCTCGTGTTCCTAATCTTTCTTGATTAACACCGTAATGACGATCCCATTTCCCAAGTCTGGAATCAAAACGACTTCACATATTCCTTTATTCTTCCAACGCCTATCTCCTATCGAGGAGAACTAACACTCAGTTACACCCGTCCAGGGCGTATCATGACTAGGATAGATGTCGGCCCCCTCTTAGGTGGCCCTCTCTTCTCATTTTCACCCGCGACCAGGTTCCGTCCCCAGCCGGATTTAATCGCATCCTGCTTTCTTCATTTTCCATTTCGTACGCGAGAGCCCCCGGCTTCTCCCGCAAATCTCTGAGCCGCTTTTCTTCAGGAAAGGAACATGATTTTTGTGCTTGCGCCCTTTCTTTCCTTTCGCCTTCTGTTAAACAGGTCCGACCGTTTTTCCTCTTTTCGCTCCCCAGCACTCGCCATTTCTTCGCCCGATCTTCCTTGGTTTCGAACTTTGCAAATGAGCCCCTGTACAAAGAAGCTCGTTTTTTTTTCCACTCGTAACCCCCCGTGCCCCTTTTTCCTTAAGTTTCCACCGCGAGGCTTGCAGTTTTCTCGCTCACTTACGTTTTTCCCCGTTCCGCATCTCAATTGCATTCGCCCCCGTGGGCCAGATTCGCCCGCCAGACCTTTCATTCCCACAAAAACCATTCTCTCCCTGCCAGTTCAGTTTTTCTTTTAGGCAATTCTTTTGATCCCTTGGCCCTGCTGTCCCTTCCCCCCCGTGACCCTTTCAAAGGGTGGCGGGCATCCTATGTGATTGCACAACATCCTGCTCTTGGCTCTCCCTCTTCCACACAGACCGGCTGGTTCCAATTTTTCTCATGCTGCTGACAACCGCTGTAGGAGAATTCATTCCAGCCAACGGTTGGTACCCCTCTACCCGTCAAATTCCCGTAATCCACTGAACTCCCTCGGACCTCCGACCGCACTGACTTTCTCTTGTCTTTTGTATAATGTCCCCCAGTTTCTGGCCTACAGACCCCTGAGAGAAGGCCTCTTTTTCATTTTTCGCCGTGTTTTGCTCTCTCTTCAAGACTTTTTCTCAGGATTTCTCTCTGCACTTGGAAATCTGGTTTTTGGGGGGGGGCTAGCACTGCCTTCTTCCCGGTGTATCTTTTCGTCGTCCGTAGCAGAGTGGCTTTCCCGAGCCTTGGGAAGGTTGGCGGTCCCAATCCCCGAGGAGTCCCTACGTTTGGTTGGCTAAGATCCGCTTCCCCCCCTCCCCTTTTCTCCGGGCTCATGCGAGCGCTGTCTTTTTTTTCCAGCCTGCTTCGTGATTTTTCTTCCCGCCTTGTACCGGTTTTGCCCCCGCCTTTTTTGCCGTGTCTGGGCGCCTGGCTGGCACTACATTTGCCTAATCAATCAATTCCGTGTTTCCGAAGTCCCCTTTTTTGGTGTTAATTTCAGTTCCCTCTTTCGCTAGATGTCAAGTGGAGGAACTCTTCTAGTGTATGTCGGGTTTTCGGGGGTTAGTCTGACCATTTGAGACCCACGGGAAAGCTTTCGGGTGTTTTACCCACCTTATTTCAAAAGCGAACTGGTACTATCATACACACGGCTGCTTCCGTTTTCCTGAAAGTATGTTTTTTAATCATCTAAAAACCAGGACCGTGCCCTTTCGAGAGTCGGAGCTATCACGCCAAAGACGTGTTAAGTTTGCTTTTAGGAAGGCGTCAGGTAGTGTGAGCGCATCTCTTTCAACTTTTCTGGTTGACATTTTTTGATAGCACGCTTTATGCGTATGATTTTCAGATTCTACCTTTTCCCTCGATTCCAACGGCCTGGAGGCCTTCGTGCTTTGGTTTGTGGTCTACCTTGTTTAGGCGTTTTTTTTTCCGCGGCGGTTAGAAGATTTTGGACGGCCCCACCAATCGATTGGCCTTCTCCCCTGCCCACATTCCTATTCGCGCGGTTGACCCGGAGGGCCTTTCCTCCCATTCTGTCTCAAGGCGACCGGTCCTCCGTACCGATGTTTGATTCTTTAAGTTTGCTTCAAGGTCTGTTGAGTACACTCTCAGTGTCCCTCCTAACTGGACCCCTGTTACCCTTCCCTGCCGACACTTTTTCTCTCCGCCTGCGCTGCGATAGGAACGGCATTTTCAATCTGTCAAGATAAGTGGCCCCTTTCCCCCCCTTTGAAACTTCCGGTTATAATACTCAGATAACAAGCTAGAGCTCTTTACCTTTTTCCCGAGATCCCAATTCTCCCCTCCGACTCACCCCCCAACCAAGAACATCCTTTTCTTTTCTACCGTCCCCATGCCGCGTTGTACGTCCCCGTTCGGGTCGAACCGCGTTTTGGCCGCTTTCCCGGCTGAGCTGTCCGTTGGCTGCCCTTGTTCGTCGCACCTGAAGTAGTTTTTTTTTACACTTCCGGTCCGAAGCTTAACATTCAAGCCTCGTCCTACCTCTAAACTGTACAGCCCCGCCTCTCAAGTGGTTCGCCATTTTTCCGATCTCCGCTTCTCATTAGACTTTTTTTCCGATTTTTTTTGCCTCGCCTCCTTTTCAGGTGCGGCCTCGTCGTCTGCCCCTTTTGCTTACCCGATCCCCCTCAACCCCAAATCCCCAGTGGTCTTCCTCTCGTCCCTACAGTTCTTCTCTTCGAGTCAGATTGGTACCCTGACAGTCTTCTTTTCACCCCCCGGCTAGAAGATTTTTTATTCCCCCTCCTTTCCACTATAACCGGCCCATCCCCCTGCAATGTTTTTTAAAAAAAGTAGTCCGATCTGGGGCTGAGATTCGACTTCACTTTTTCGTGATGCTTTTACGATTCCCCCCTTGTGCTGCCGGTCGCTTAAAAACGTGAAAAACTTTTTTTTTCTTCTTTGATAGGCTCCTTCTCTTTTTTACAATGCATTAAAATCTGAGCAGCTTCCCCATCCCTCTGCCGAACTCAGAGTTCTTTATCTTCCTGAATTTTTTTCCCACATTAGCCAAACTTTAACGTTAATGTGAAGTAACTTTGGACATATAGAGTCCTGATGGCCGATTCCAGCAACTTCTTTTTTTTACCACCCTCTCGTACAGTTCCTTCAGTGGTTGGATGTGTTTTCTGGAAATTTGATTCTCCCTTTTTTACGATCCTTTTTCTTTGGACCAATTGCTGGTCCGACTAACCCACCCGTCCCACAATCTTTTTAACTTGGGTTCGTTTTTTTCATTGTGACCCCTCTTTTATGAAGCTGGATTATCGTTTCCTTTTCAATCGCGCTTTCTTCTTTTCTTACCCCTTGTCTCCCCGCCGGATGTTTTCTGACCTTTCTTTTTGTTGGCGGCTCTTTTACTTCCCTTGTTTTTTATTTTACGGAGCGACCGTTTTTCCGACATGCCTTTTGATGGGCCCTTTTGGGATTGGGCCTTTTCCTTTGTTCGTGCTCTCGATAACCACCGTGCTGGCTTTCTTGGTTTAGTTTCACGGTTTCCTTTGGTCCGATTCCTTAAAATTCCTTTGGTTTGTGGTAACCCCCCCCGCCACACCGCATTCCTTCTAGTGGCCTTCTGTAGAGCCGTTGCTTGTGCAGCTCGCCGTTCTTGGCGTGGAACACATTCTTTCAGGCTCTAATTTGATCTAGTCCCCTCGCTAGACCCCACGCTCTCCCCCAGATGGCTCCCGGCCCTCAAAGAGTGTTTCGATACCGTGTTTATTCCCGTCAAGCTAAATCTTCTTTTGGCCCGGACGGCATTCCGCACACCTTCCTCCCCGTCGTATATTTGCTTCCATACAGCTACCGAACCTAGCATCCAAGTCTTGTTTTAGCCTCCAATTATTGTTGGCTTCTGCGCCTGTGGTGAATTCCGCCGCTTCTTTATTTGGCCCTCTCTAATTGTAAAAGGTTCTGCACTTGTGATTTCCCATCACCGGACGCCTCCCCATTTTCGTTTTTTGGACGCTGCGGCGTTGGC
>Ga0179593_1324538_pt1 | contig 15724 bp, 18 predicted proteins | sample CZODoug2_1_08_16_FD_185931 | JGI IMG/M metagenome (GOLD analysis project Ga0179593, IMG submission 185931) | Vadose zone soil fungal communities from Angelo Coast Range Reserve, California, USA - CZODoug2_1_08_16fungal (PacBio error correction) | ecosystem: Environmental > Terrestrial > Soil >... | reverse complement strand
AGCACAATTAGACGGAATTTGTCTTATTGACTTCCCCTTTCTTCAAAGGTCAGAATTCTTGTGGAAGTCATCCTCTTAGGGATGATGAAGTTAGTCCTTTTCCTCTTACCACTTTTTTTTTCCTTCCCTTCGCCCCTGGGCGGCAAGGTCTGAGACAAGATTCTCCCTTTTCTCTCATCGGCTCTTCTCTCAATTCCCATTCTCTAAAGTCATCTTTTCCCTCATTCCTCCTTCCCCCACTATAGCCCACTTGGCCGTGTAAGACCCCGTCCTTTTTACCCTTCCGACTCCCAGATTGCGGGTTGCTACAGTGGCGTTTTTGTTCCTTCTCCCTTTTTTGCACACCAGAAATGATCGGTCCCGCAGACAGGCACTCCTGGCGTCGCGAAGCGACTTCTCTTTCTCCCGGATCCCTCTTGGCGGTCCCTTTTTTCCCAGGAACCTAGACGCCTCGAGCTTGTTTAAGAGGTGAAAGACTTTTTCAGCCCAAATCGCGGAAATGAAGGGAAGGAGGTGGGAGCTCGAGCTGGCAACCTTTCCCTTTGTAGGGACCTTTCTTAGAAGACCGTTCGAGGGAGAACCCTGTGGGAGATTATGACTGACGTCAGCCCCCCCCCCCCGCTCCCCCAAACCCGTCCAGCCATAATACACACCCCCCCCCCCCTCCCCCCCCCCCCCCCCCCCCCCCCCCCCTCCCCACACCCCCCCCCCCCCCCCCCCCCCCCCCCCCCCCCCCCCCCCCCCCCCCCCCCCCCCCCCCCCCCCCCCCCCCCCCCCCCCCCCCCGTCTTTTGATCTTCTCGTTCTCCCGATTGGTACATTCCTCTTTCCCTCTGCGTTCTTGAAGATTTAGTCGTCGCGGCGTTCGACCCCCTGCGTTGGGAAGAGCGAGAAACCGGGCAGGGCTTTTTTTTTTTCCAAAAAGCTTTTCGTTATTTTCATTTTTTAACTCCCCAGGTCCCTGGTCCGCGTTACCCTTTCTTTACGGTGGCACAGCCCGGACCACGTAACCCGTTCGTCTGTGCTTTCTTTCTCAGAGTCGCCCCTCAGTTCTCCGACCCCAGGTGCACCTTCCCTCGGGTCCTCTGTTCCCCCTGGCCCTGTCTCATCTGAGGGCGTGAGATCAACCGAGATCGGTGATTCGTCCAGATGCCATGTGGCTTCACCAGGATTTCTCTCTCCCCCCTCCTTTGTATGTTTTTCAGATCTTTTGTCCTCTTTCTGGGTCCAATTTTCTCTTGATTCCCCAAAATTAGCTCCCGTGCGACGATGTGTTGCGACCACGGATATCGTTCGTGGCTGTTCGCGCCCTTTCAGGGGAGTACTTTGCTGGCTTCCCTTTTTTTTTTTACCCCTGAGACCTTCCTGTATCTCGCTTTGTCCACATGTTGTCTCACTGAAGCCTTTTTCTCCCTAGTCGCAAGGCCGGCACCGGAGTTGATATTGTATCTTATTTTTCCCCCAGTTATAGATCTAGTTTCTTCCCCTTCTCCTCAAACTTCCTCAAGATGCCCGCCCAATCATCTTTATTTGTTCTCCTTTTTTTGTTTTGCACGTTACCTTCTGGCTTCTTTTTTAGTACGTCAGGCATACCCTCCCCGTGTGTGGTTGCTGCCACAAGAAAACCTGCGTGATCGCTAAGTGGGTCCTTTTTCCCCCTTTAGTTTTCGTTGTAAGTCTTCCTCCTCTCGACTCAATCCCCCCCCTCGACCTAACGTTTTCACTGATCTGTTTTTCCTCTTTAGTCTTCGAGATGAAACCACCACGACCGATTTGAGAGAGTGGTTTCATTGCAGGCCTGGCCAGAGGGGCGAGCCCCCCCGCGGGCGATGCGACCAAAACCACCCCTCTTCCCCCCCACCCGTGAATTTTTCCAAATCGTCTCTCCAGTGATTTGAGATACATCCTCTCTTTTCCTTCGCGTGTAGTGTGGGTCTGTTTCGAGCCACACCCAAAGAACGGACAAAGCAGTGCTTGTGTTCTCCCCATTTCCTTCTTTTTTTTCCATTCACTCCTCGTCTTACCAGAGTAACGGATCCGCTCTCTCCCTTCGTCTGTGCGAGGGTAGAGTCCCTTGAACGCGTCGAGGTAGACTTTACTGTCCATAGAGGGCGGATTGCCCCTTCCCCTCCCCTACTTATCCTTCTGTTTATCATATATTGTCTCTCCCCTCGATTCCATGATTCCTAGTCTACTCCCCTACTCGTTTAATAGACTGACCCGCGCGGCCATTCTTTCGGCTGTTCCCCTGACCGCATTTTTTTCAAGAGGAGTAGTTTTTTTTCGAGCCATGAAGCCTGTTGATTGACGGAGGGCTGGGCGTGTTTTCTCATTTTTTTTTTTCCGCGACAACCCTCTGAAGGTCGCGAGTCGTTCTCTTCCCCTCTCTTTTTTCAGACCAATTTTGAGGTTCGGGTTGCTCTGTTGGGTTGGCTCCCAGCGGCGCGGGGCGCGCAACTGGCCCTCTTTTTCTTCCACCTCTTCCCTCTTGTTTATCCTGCCGCCCCTCCTACCTCTACCTAACGATTCTCTTCTTTTTCCTTGGTTTCTTGTCTTCCATCTCTCTTTTCGGCTCCCCGAACCTGACAGGCAAAGCATGAGGATTCCCGCTTGTTTTTTGATTGTTTTTCGTATCTTTTTTTTATGACGTCCTCAAGAAATCCCGATGACCTTGTTCTCCCCCACAATGAAGTTCCCCGCCCCCTCTGGTTTTTTTCGGTTTCGCCATTTTTTGGATTCCCTATGGCGCCGGACTCGCGTGCTTATCCGGAGCCTGACAATATCCCCCTCTTTTCCTTCGACTCCCTTGGCCCCTTTTCCCCCCTTTTTTTGTGACATTTTCCCGTTCTCATCAGGATTTGCACAAATGAGAACCTTCCCCTCAGATTTCTTCTCTTTTTTTAGACCCCCCAGAACGCCCCTCCGAGAGCTTCTCACCAATTTCGTTGGCAATGTTGCCTGTTCACCTCTATCTCGGACATTGGCCCAGCGCCCGATCCAATAAGGGCTTTTCTGTACTCCCTATTCTTTGTCATCCCTTGTTTTCTTAGATCTTAAGCTCCCCTATTCTTTTGCCGCACGCAAGCCCTTGCGTTTTCGCTGAGAGTGTCTAATTTTGAGATGGTCCGGGGCACGATGGTTCGGATGCCGGATCGAGTCTTTTGCACAGATGATCTTCCCTTCCCCCCTTCAGACGCGATCCTCCCGGGCTTCTCCTCTGTGATACCTGGCCATCCCTTTCACACTGTCGCCGTTAATAAGGACGACTTACCTGCCACTGAAGGACACGAACGCCTCAGACTCGATGGGTTTTTTTGTTTTTCCTTCCCTTCCTAACTTGTGTCTCCCGTATTCCGTCCTGCCGTGTCTCCCTCGAGAATTCCCTTCACGAACCAATCTTCACGCGACGCGCTGCTGTTGGAAGTCTCGTCCCCGATCAATCGTTCCTTTCGATTCTTCATATGACCCCCCAGACGGTATAACCTCTCCAGGACTTCTCACCATCCCTTGCCACCTTTACCCTCCCCGCAGCTTGTTCCGTCGGCGACGGACTCAGTACCGGCAGTTCTTTTTGCGTTTTCTTCTTTCTCTTCTAAGGATATGAATTCCTCTCCTGGAACTCTTTTATGTTTCACCTTGACCCTTCACATTCTCCCTCCGCAGATAGTTCTTGCTACCAGACGCCCGGGTCTTAACGGTTTCGCGTGACCTAAGTTCGGGCCTTCCCAAATCTTGACCGACGTTGCCCCCCTGTTCTACCCCCCCCTCGCTGTGTCCATTCACGCGTTTTCTTTCCACCCTGCAAGTGTCCTTCTTTTGACGGCCTCATTCTCTGAGCATCTGAACGGGTTAAGGACATCTCGACCCGGTCATAACCGATGCTTTCTTTGATGTTACGGCCCGTTTTAAGTGAAGCCCCTTTTAGGTCTCCGGACCCCTGAACCCCCTTATCCCTTTCCCTCCACCCTTTGAAGCTTCGCGGATATCTCCTGGCAACCACCTTTTCCCCTGACTGGGCGCTAAAGGGGGAGCCCCCCCGGAAGACCCCTTTTTCCTTTTTTCCCCCCTTTAATCCATCAGTTTTTTTCTCTCCTCCAATTTAGACTTCCTGATCTTCGGTGAAGGTTTCTTTCATGCGGTCTCCCTTGTCCCTGTTTTTTCCCGGAGTGGCCTCAGTACCGCGCGGACGGACTTTTGTAGCCAGTAGATAGAACGTGCGGGTCGGCCGGCGCCCCATGGCCCCGTGCCCCTGTCTCTAGGGTATCCTCTTTCCTAATGGTAGTCCCTGTTTCGTGATAGCGTCGTGTTTTCCTTTTCTTCGACTCTGCCTCGTGCCCCACCACTTTTTCTCCCTCGACCTTCGCGTGGACCTCCCCTCAGATGATGAAGAAAGACGTTGTGTTCGAAAAGTGGCGATTTTTATGTTCTTTTCTCCTTTTTTGAACTTTTGTAATCTCCCCTCCCCTCCTGGAGTCTCTCTCCCCTCCGAGTTGATCTGTCTTTGTACTTCCTCTTGAACAGACCATAACCTCTCTTGACTTCGAGTCTTGAAATCCTCCTTCTATACCCTCGAGACTGCCGCGTACTTGAGTCAGGTCCGCTCCCTTCCCCCCTTTTTATCGGTGGTCTTCCTTTTTAAGGATTTTGGTCGTAAGTAGTTTCGAGTGTCGTTTCTGTTTGAAGTTTATCGGCTACTCCTCCCTTGTGGTGACTCTGCTGTATCGATCCGGATTCCCCCTCTGGCGATGCCCTGCTTTCTCTTTTCTCCTTTTCATTAATTGCCTTATTGACTTGAAGGCTTTCCGATGAAACGGGATTGTCTTCCACCCACTGAGTAGCGCCGTCATTCCAGCACTTTGGAAGTTACTTTCTTTAATTTATTCTGAAGGCAGATGTTAATGAATGCATCCGGACTCAGCTCCCTCCCCTTCTTTTTCCTCCTTTCTATAGGCTTTTCGGAGCGCACGTTCCGTATAACTCTCCTTCGTTACCCCTGTGAAGGGGGAGCAGTCCCCGCCCTCTTTTCCTTTTGCCCAGTTTTGACTTAAGGATGCGTTCCCCCCCCAAGAGATCTTTGATTTTTGTAGATATACTCCCCATGTTTCTTTCACACCCGGCTGACGACCACGACATGAGCTGTCTCGGATTCCTCTTTTTTCTTGGCAAATCGTAGGCCCCTCACAAGCGGGTCGACTCTTTTTTTTCTCCTTTGCTCGCCCAGGATCTGTGGTTTTCTCACGAGAAGGGGAAGTCATGTCTTTCTTTATCATATATGGAAGTGACGAAACTTCTTGGTTCGCGATGCGCTTGTTGTCCTTTCCCCTTCTGGGCGCAGATTTCCTGCCTTCACCCCTCTGTGCTATTGTACATTTCTTTTAAAAGCTCGCTCGTTTTCCTTTTCTTATATCGTTCCTACGAAAAATAAGAGGCGCAGCCAATAGAGTGTTTTTCTTTTTTTTACCCCGTTGTAGGCGGAGTTCTTTTCCGGTTTTTACATACATACACTCTCCCTGTGTTTGGCTCCACACAATCCTCCCTCTGCTTGCCTTCAGGCCCTTCTTCCGGCGTTTTTTCTACTCGTCCCTTGAATACCCCCTTTTTCCCCCCCTGCGCCCTAGAGACCGATGCAGGGAATGAGTGTAGGCGGCGCGAAACAAACACTCCCCTGACTCCTTCTCTTTTTTGTGATAGGTGCGCCGGAGCCAGACGACGGGCCTCCGTCCCAAACCCTTTCCCCCACCCTTCTAATAGGAAGAGCGGGTGATCGACTCGCTCGTGTGCCGCGAGGGTAGTGATGGCGCCTCAGCAAAACATCCCTTCTTCTTTTCCCCCCAAAGCTCTCCCCTTTGCGATCACAATACCCACAGGCGTTCTTTTTTTCTCTACTTTTGAAAATCTACGGCCTTATTACATCGTTTAAAGGTCGACTAGATCATTATGAGATAGACGATTTTAACGCAGATTTCGCTTTCCTTTTGACCAAAGTTCGTTCATTATACCTTCCTTACCTCCTTTTTTGTGGGTATCTAGTTTTTACGGTCATCTTGCCCCTCGTGTCCCTGAGTAACCTTCCAACGTTCATAGAAAGTCCCTTCTTCGGGCCGCACCCTCTCTTTAAAAGATTGAATGACTGGCTGTTTATCCTTCCTCGCTCCTGGGCGTCCACTCAGGGAACGGCCCTTTTTATTTCCGGGATGGTGTGTGAGGGCATGAATCCACTCTCGGTTCTCTTAGAGATTCCCGCTTCCCCCCTCGAGTTTCGCAGTATTTTTGCGTGATCGGGTTTGTTTCGTTTGGGGTGGCTAGAATTCCGCCTTTTGCGCGCATTTCCCTTCTTCTTCTCCCCACAGCTTCCTCTCTTTCGTGTTTCTTTCGCCTCTTAACCCTGCTCATTCCGTCTTTCTGTGCTCTGGCCGTGCTCATTGTGTGAGGTATTCAAGGCTAGTCCTTTTTTCGTACAATAAAACGCCTGAAGAATGACATACCGCCGCAGTTTTCTGTTTTTTTCCAGCCCCAACCCAACACCCCCTCTACTCCTCCATCCCCTGATTAAGTGGGTCCCCCCTCTACACTCCCCCGCTGATTCTGGCGAGTATTTCGGTCGGAAATAGATTGTCTGTGCACTCTCTCTGAGAGTTATCGAGCAGGAAAACCCCAACCGCTTTTTTTCTCTTGGCGACGGCCCATTTCATGTCCCCCGATCCGTAGTTTTTCGGGTCCCCCCCGCCTCGTTCTCTGTCCCGCCAGGACGTAAATTCTCGGTAGAACCGCGGCAAGACAACGATCTTTCGAGTTTCACCCCCCCCACCCATCGAATTTGTACTAGGTATTCATTCTTTCCTTCCCACCCCTTTTCTGACAGAGCCATCCACATTAAGTTAAATATAAGGTGGTGAGAGACGGTTTGCAAACAGGTGGTCCTCTCTCTTTCCCCTCACAGTCTCTTCCCCCTTTTTTCTCTCACGGCCCTACTGGCGCTCTTTTTCTGACCTTTTCTCTTTTCCTTGTTAGGTAAAAATGGAAAGTTACTCTTGCGGAGTTTGGCCTCTTCACCTCCCCTCACAGCAGCGCTCTCCCCTTTGTTACTGCCCTTGGAGAGACACCAGCTCCAAGCTTGTAACAGCGCAGGGAAGATAGAACTGAGTGCCCTTCCCCCCCTCCTTCCAGAACGTTTGAAGACCTTTTTTTCCACGCACTACAATTTTCCTTCTCCTTCTTCTTCCTTTGATGGTCGAAAAAGACGGACGCTAACGCCCCTCCCCCAAGGCCCACTCTTCCCCTGATTTTCCTGCCGGCCGCTTTCCTTTCAACTATCCTTCTCGCCTCCTCACAAAGACTTCAGCGTAACGTCCTTCTCCAACATCCGGCCCCCCCTTTTTCACGACCCCCCCCCTCTCCTTTGTGGCTTCCCTTCCCTCTTCCTCGTCCTGAAGTGACCCGTTTCTTTTTTATCTCTCTTTTGATTTCAAGCTCTATGACTCGCTTCGAGGCGGTCTTTGGTTTCTGTTTTCACGCTGAACTACAGTGTACCGATTGAAATTTTCTCGTTTTTTCTGCGTCATGTTTTAGCGGCCCTACGTTTGCGTAACCCACTTCTCTTGCACCCCAAATCTCACTGTTATCCGACGATCGGGTACTTTCCGAGTCCTCGAGTTTTCTGCTTTCCCCGTCAAGGGTCTATGGTTTCCGGCGCATTCTGACTTCCTCTTCCTTTTTTTACGCCGTCCCCTTTGCTACGATTCGATCATCCTTGCAGGCTGCTCTGACTTTTTTCCTTTGTCGACAGGGGCCGGGAACACCGTTTTCTTCCGACTTGCACTACAACTTAAACAGTAATGCGCGCGGGCCACCTAACCGTTCCCCCAGTCCCTTTTGGGACAGTTTTTGAAACCCCCGTTTTTGAAGGACCAAGTTCTTTTTTCCTTTGCATCGATCTTTTTCTCCTTTTTTTTTTTTGAGCTCGATGCCACTTAGACTTAGATTTTTTGACCTTTCCTCCGATTCCCCCCCCCGGTCTCCACTGGCGTTGAAAAGGTAGTTTCCAACGATTAGGCGGGGACTGGATTGCTTTTATTTCAGTCTTTTCCCTCAAAGGGGTGTTCGTCTTTCTTTCCCGTTCCTGAACTGTTGAGTCCCTTGGCCGATCCATTATGATAGTTTCTTCTCCCTTTTCTTTAGCCTGTCCGTTTTAAGATGCCTCGAACCGCCCACCACAAGTAAAGACTTGATGGTAATCCAGCCTTCAGCTCGTCCCTTTTTCCTCCCCCTCCTAGTTGTGGTCGTCCCTTTTCCCCTAGTGTGTCTTGACGTTCCTTTTTTTCTTTTCCTCCCCATCTAGTCGATAAAGGTACGAATGGCGTTTCAGTTTTTTTTTCGGTCCTCTTTTATTTTTTGAGGTTTCCAGCGTGACCGACCCCCTTCTTTTCTCTGCTTGCCCCGTAATAGAGATTTTAATTCATCTATCCCTGGATCACTGCCTTTCCTCTTTACGGGTCGTGCTCCCCCTTGTCTTTTTTTTTTCCCTGTTTGCCAACGGTCCCAGTTTCGCTTGTCGGCCGGTCGTTTTAAAGTTATGTCAGACGAAGCGCGGGACTGATCGTTATCTTTCCAGAAGAGAGTTTCCTCCCTTTTGCTTTTTGTCCCCCTTTTTATTCTCCTTCCTTTTGTTGTCCCCCAGCGTTTCCTGTTCGATAAGTCTTAGATTTTCACCCGTTTGGTAGTAGTCTAAAGAGTTAGTGAGCCATGTGTCAGAAGTGAGTCCCTTACCCTTGAGCTTCCCTTCGCTTCTTTTAGGTGGTAGACCCCGAGATCGTTTTCTTTCTTTTCCGAGCTTCTGGCCCGGATTTTGAGCCTCGCCTCTCCTCCCTTCCCGATTTCCCAGGCGCCGAAAATTGGACACGACGCATCCACCTCCCAAGCTCAGTACTGAAGAGATCCAGGTAGTGAGAGAACCGAGCGGGTGATTTAGTCTCTCTTTCCCTTTTTGGATAAAAGTTCTCCTGACCTGGATCTTTTCTGATAGGTCGTCTCTTTCTATTTCCCCTGTCTCCTTGATTCTGTCACCCTTTAGAAAGCGCCGATGTTGTTGGCCGCGTGCCCCCGGATATCGTTGAGGGATTCATGTTCGGACATAGAGGGTCTCTGTATGGTCTTTCTGGGCTGTCCCTTCCTCGCGACCCTGTTCCACTGTTGGCCCGGGCACCCCTCCTTCTCCCTTTTAAGCGGACAACAGCGGTTGATAGTAGTCGGCTATAAGCTCGCTCGAGTGTTCGAGAAATATCTTCGTTTCCCACCTACTCTTCTCAATCTCCGCTTTTGGACGCGTTTTGTTTTTTGGACCGTCTGCGGATTTCTTTTTTTAACTGTGTTATACCCTTCCCCCTTCTTTCTTTCTCCCACCCTTTTCAGCCAGCGAGAGCTTGTCCTGATTGCTTCAGGCGTTTTCTCCCGCCAGGTCTCATGAATGAATAAAACCCCCCTACCCCCTCCCACCCCCCCAGCGCCCTCAGCCTGATGATTTTGACTCCTCTTTTCTTCGGCGTCTTGAAAAAAAACGTCCCTGCGCTCCGCGTTTGTTTTTGGTTTTGCTAGCCGCTGGACTCTTCTCTCCCCCCCGCCTCTGTTCCCCAAAAACTTACCCCAAGCCCCGCAATAGCCTGACACCTTTTCTAGTTTTCTCTTGTAAATCAGCTAGCTCCCGCGGGTTTTTCTCTTCGTCCGCAAGAACAAAAATACAAGCTCCCCCCATCATGTGCCCTCTTTTTAGTGCCACCCCCCGGCGTTCCCCCCGCCCGCGTTCTTTTAACTCTCTTCCCTTGCTCAGAGCGATCGAGTCATTGGCCTGCGGTTCGAGTGAGAGCCCCCCCTTGCTTCTCTATGTGCATCCTCTCATCGATGTTTGCTGAACGTACCTCTTCCTTTTCTCTCCTCCGTGGGGTTGTTCTGGCGATCGTTACTGATCCGAGTTCCCCTTCTTCCTCGATCCCTAGCCTGCTCCCTTGAGCGGCGACCACTCTCTTTCTCCCCCTTCTCCTTGAACGCTTGAATCACCGGCGTAGATTTTGCGCGCCCTGACTGAATGTGGATTTTTGGATAAAACGGTCTTTTGCCTTTGTCATTTTTTTTGGATTGCGAAACGCAGCACTCCCCCGCCCCCTCTTTTTCTCGTCTTTCTCACAGAGAATCAGAATTTTTTTGCGTTTTTGGGTTTGTCTGTTGGGGTTGGATGCATGCTCCCTCTGGAGTCGTGCGCGCTTAATCCTCTTCTCTACCCGCTTCCGCGCGCGTCGTGTGGTTTTCCAGCTCCCCCCCCTATTAACTGCATAGGGCGTGCGCAGGGGTCCGTTTTTTTTTCGCCTTCCCGGTCCCGCCTGTTTCTCTTCGTTTCCCTCCAGCAACCCAACGTCCATGATCGATCCGCGCCGCTGGGGTTTTTTCTTCCCCCCCTGCGTGTTTGTATTCTCCTTCCTCAAAAATGCCGACGGTGGTGGCTGGAGAAAAAAACGATTCCCTCTTTTCTTTTAGTGTTGGATCCTGTCAAATGATATGTCTGCACTCTATCGTCTTTATCCGGGAGCTTACAATATAAACCTAGTTTTCCGTTCTTTCCCTCCGCCTTTTCCCCCCCCTTTGTGGGTTCTTGAGCAAACTGGGGACCAGGTCGTATTCCTTTGTCACGGCCCAGAAGCGTGGACGCCCGGCAGATACCCCCCCATCTGTCTTCGCCAACCAGAAACTATACTTTTTCCTCCGCAAACCAACCTTTCCCCGTATCACCTTTCTCTTCCTTTTCGGACTATCGCGGAAAGACGGTCAGAGCATCTCCAATTTTAAGCGGATAATTGCTCAGTGGTTGTTTTGAAGATTCGGCTTTTTTTCATCCCTGTTGGGTATCTGGACGAATCACGATTTGTGCGCTATTCAAGAAGGCTCAGATTCCTTTTTTCCTAGGTACCTCTTTTTTCTGTCCCCCGTTAAACTTGTCTTCTTTCTTCTGGGCACGCTGCGCTACAACTCCACTAACCCCCTTCCGTCACCTTCAGGGGATCGAGTTCGACCTTGCCACCGTCCCCTCCACAGTTCGGGACCACGTCCTTTCCCTGATCAGGCCGATAATGACCTTTTCCTTCCCCAGAGTGTGCTCAGACTAGTGTTTCCAGTCAGGAACCTGCGTTCCCCCTTTTACCGAATTGCGGACATCCTACCCGTATGTCCCAAATTTCCATACCTTCAATCGGGCACGCGCATCTGCATTGTTTCCTCCTCTCCCCCCCGAATCGCTCCTCGATCGTCTATTCATAAGATCCACACCGACGGATAACAAGTTTATTACCACACACCCCCCAACAATTCCTCCTGGCCACCTTTCATCGACCCAACTCTTTTCCCCTTTCGATCTGCGACATTACGGCAGATTTAATATGATCTCCTCGATTTTTCCCCTCCCCCTGGTCAAGTCTGCGGATATTTTTCACGTGAAATACAAACCTCTTTCCCCCTCTTCCAGTCTCGTTCTTCGTGATGCGCCTTCACCCCGCAGTACGTCCTCGTATAGGTTCTCTTCCTTTTATCCACTCCCAGCCTACCCCCCGCCTGTTCGGTCCCAACGCCTTCTTTTCCTCCCCCTCTCCAGTTTCTGCGGTGTCTTCATTGAACGGGGCTTTCAGTGTGTGGAAGGCCATTTAGTAATTTGGCCTCTTACGTTTTATGAAGAATACGATGCGTTTCATCCTGATTCTTCATCTGCCCTGGTCCTCCCCCCTTTTCCTCATTTGTCTTGGCGGACCCAACCTTTTCACCCCTGCACTACACCTTCCCCCATGCCGTCCCCCTTCTTAGGACTTCACCTTTCCCTTTTCCCCTCCCCCGTGTTTCCCTTTTTTTCTACTCTTCTTTCAAATTCACTATTCGTTCTACTTGATATCTCTCTCTTATACCTCTCCCTTTTTTTTTTTTTTCTCTCTCTCTTGCACGTTGACGGAATTGGCTCGTCGAATTCCCGCGTATGCCCCGGTCAGCTCCCATTTTCCTGTGAAGGGTTTTCTCCTCCTTTTTTCGCGCCTGGGACTTCTTCCTCTTAGTTTCAGTCTAAGAACGGGTACTTGCACTTGAGAGCCCGGGCGAGCCAGGTTGTTCTTTCTTTTTATTTTTCTCTGCATCGTAGACCGGTTTGCAGATCGTCGTAGAAAAGACTATGCTCGACATCCGGAGCATGTCCCTTCGGACTGGTTGTTCTTCTCGGTCGCTGACGTAACATTTTTCTCGTTGTGGTCGTTTCCCCTTTTTTCCCTAGTTAGGAAGTGAGGTCGAGTCCGCCACTGCTAGGTTCCTGATACAGGGAAAACCTCTTCTTCTAGAATCCCCGAAGCTCCCCTTTAAATTGTTCTTTCCCTTCCCTTCAACGAACCAGTCCCGAGCTTGACGTCATATAGTACTCAATCGGACTCGAAAGAGATGGACCCTTTTCGAGCCCCTTCGCCGCGGCACCCGGCTATTTGGTCGAACGGTGCCACCCCGGTCTTTTTCGAGTTAGAGCCGTCGGTGCAGCTTCGTCCTTGCCGAAGTGCGGCTGGAAGTCTTCTCCTACACTTCTACCTCTTCTGTTGCGTTTTCCGTCTTCAGTTCTGTTCTACCCCGCCTTCGGCTTGCTTTTTTCTTCTTTTTTTTCCCCGGCAGTCGTCGTCGTACCTTGATTCGTTTTTCTTCAGTGTCCCCCTAATCCGGCGTGATATAATGCTTTTTTCCCTGTCTTTGCTTTTGGAACTTTCTCCTCCGATAGCGAGTTCGGCTTTGCTTATCTCGTGCATGTGCCCGTTACTTTCCCCCCCCTTTTCCCCTTACCTTTCTCACTGGGGAAAGAGCATGCCAGCGCTCCAGGTCGAAGAGCCTGTTGCTTGACGAGAGAAAATTCCTTTCTTTCTCCCAGTATAGTACTAACCGGTGATCTGCTCCCCCTTGACCTAGATGACTGCAGCGTGATTTAGATTATGGTTTTCTTTTCCCTTTTCCAATGAAGAGATAGTGCCACCACATTCGCCCATTTCCTCTATGTGTTTCGCCGATAGTTATCCTTTCTTTTTTATGATTGCTCCTAAGTCTTGGGTTCTCCGTTGTCCTCATCTCCTATGCCTTCCCCTTCACCCAACTTCGGGATCGACCTTGTCCACCGGTTTCCAGGCCAACGAAAGGGTCGACTCCGTCCTTCAGCATTCCACTATTGCAGTGTCTATTTTCAAGCTCTCTCGCGTGTCCTCCCTCCGATTCAGCAAATACGAGGCGCACTTCATACTTTTTTGTGTACTTGTTTTTTTTTTTCTCCACTGTTTTCTTAGTTTTTAATCCCGCTCCTTTTTTTTTTCTTGACGCCACCTCCCCTCCCTCTGGCCTGGATAGGATAGAGTTTCTTCGAGTTTTTTACGTCCGCGACGCGCCTTTTGACCAATAAAAAAAATCGAAATGCGCCTTTTTTTCCTCAGAGGTAGCCGGGGAAACCCACCCTACTGCTCTCTAGTTGGGGGTGCTCGCGGTTTTGGCGCTTTCCCTCCCTATCGGGCGTCTTGAGCCCAACCCACCCCCAAACGACCACCCCCCCCTGATAAAAGCCAACTCTCGCTCTGGTGAGCGACCTTCCGCTTCGCCCGCGTTTTATGCTTTTTTTCTCCCCACTCCAAGACGTGTTCAAAGAACTCTTTTCTCCCCCCCTCCACATTTTTCGGTCGATCTTCACCGAAGGAGACGCGCCGCTCGATTTCCTTTCCTTTCGGTGAGTAGATAATGCTTCGAGGTCGTTCTTTCATACTGGAAATACGGAGTGAGTTTAAATTCCCTTCTCTTTTCACTCCCCCCTCTTTTTGAGTAGCTCTTTTAAGTGCACCGCCCTCGAGCAGATGCCAGAGCCCCCCTCCTCTTCCATTACTAAAGACTCTGCTGACGCTCTCTTTTATTCTCTTGTTAGAACGCATTTTTTTCTATTTTTCCTCCCGCGTTCGCTCACCGCGTGCCCGGCTTCATCGTGAGTTGATTTTCCCTCTTCCATCCCCCCCTGCGTGAGAGAGATGATTTTCGACACCCGCCGCCCGGTTTATTATTGAGAGTTTTTTTTTGCAGGGTCGGTTTCTCTGCACAGCCTTTGGCGCGCCCCTTTTCCTGCCCTTGCTCGCACCACCCCGCTTTCCTACTCTGCTCTTTTTGTTTCTCGATTACTCTTTCCCTTTTGATCGGGCGCTGTTTGTTTCTCAGGGTTGGGGGATGCCCTTCTCCTCTCCTTGACGTCCCCCGACCGAAACCCCTAGCGCGCGCCGCTTGGCTTTGTGTAGTCAACCCCCCCTTTTTTTTATTTAGAAGTACTAAAGGAACGTACGGTACTGTGGAGCCAAACACCCCACACTATTCCACGCCCGCCGGATGGAGGTTCTCCCCTTTTCTTTTTTTCTGGCTGGACATCCTTCCTCACTCGAGAGAGCTTTTCTCCGGAGACTCAATATAACGCTTTGTTCTTCGCGCTGCGCCCTCGTCCCTTTTAACCCGTTTTCCCCCTTTTCGCAGATACAGGAATATGAACGGCACCAGTTCCCGTCTGGGCCAGGACACTTCCTCAATTTCCTCGCGGTAGGCCTTAATACCCCATTTTAACGATTACGGAGATCCTGCTCCCCCACCCCCATTGACCTCGAGCAATGTTGCCGGTTTACCTCCCTTTTCTCGCAGGAAATTGGCCAAGGTTCGACCTCTTCCCCCTTAAGATTTATTCCTTCCCGTTTTTCCCCGCCTGGTTGAAGGCACCATGTTTGTTCTTTCTCTTATGGAAATCCACAGATCTCGTTGCGCTCTTCACGCCGTATCTATTAGAATGGAGTGCCCTTTTTTCGGCCGACTTCAGCACCAGGTTCTCGCCGTTGCCCTTTGGTCGGGACGCTTATTACTCCCCTCCAGCCTGGATCGGCGTCACAGTACGTTTTGAGATGTCTTCCCCCCTTTCCAACGTCACCTCGGTACCGCCGGGTCTCTAAATGAAGAGATGGATTCCCCCCCCCCCCCCATTACAGGTTCAGGTTCTCAGACTCGTTTTTTTTACGACGACGCTTCCACTTTTCTCCTTTTGCCGACTTTTTGGTTCCCGAAATCCCTACTTCACAATCGTGCACGTAATTCGCGCTTGCGTGGAAGACGAGCCTGTCCTCTTCCCGCCTCAGATTGTAATAACTCCCCTCTCCACACCGACTTTGACACATTATAACACCCCCCTTTTTCCCTTCTACCCTTTTTCGAGCTTCCCTTTCTTTCTTTTTTGACTCAGTCTTAGTCCGCGAGGGATAGAAATATGTCTTTCCCCTTTTCTTCCTGTCAAGCTTCTTCTTGTATCTGGGCCCGGCCCCCTTTTACATACAGTCCTCCCCCCCCCTCTTCTTTGCGGAAGCCAGTTAGTTTGGTAGAGTGCCCTTTTGCGGAAAATGTTCATCCTTCCCTAGACCACGACACACGCTTCTTTCCTGGACGAGCTGCGGTCCCCCCTCTTTTTCTTTTTTTTTTTGCGCATCGAGCATCTGCCTACTACAGGTTTCGACCCTTTCTAAGATGAGATCATCATGTGGCTTTCCCTCCGGTTTCTACTCCTTTGTGGGAATCCCGACACCCACCTCTGGGACCTTGCACTACAACTCCAGCAGCCTTCATCTCTCTGGCCACCGTCGACATTGGTCGTCTTCGTGGCATCCCGGCTTCAATTC
>Ga0179593_1603375_pt1 | contig 15725 bp, 20 predicted proteins | sample CZODoug2_1_08_16_FD_185931 | JGI IMG/M metagenome (GOLD analysis project Ga0179593, IMG submission 185931) | Vadose zone soil fungal communities from Angelo Coast Range Reserve, California, USA - CZODoug2_1_08_16fungal (PacBio error correction) | ecosystem: Environmental > Terrestrial > Soil >... | reverse complement strand
CCTCCCATGAGAAGATACCCTTGACCCCCTTAATGATGACGACTTGCCAGATAGCCATTAGGCAGTGACCTTCCGAATTGATTTTTCATCCTCCCTTCCGACACACCGCAATGCCACTCTCAGTTACCCCCCTATTGAGGACACTACATATTTGTACAAACTCCCCGAGAAGCTTTCCCTTCCAGGAAATTCCTTTGACCTTTCAGAAATTGGATGTTTCACACACTCATGTTTTAGAGAGCTCCAGACCCCGATCCTTTAGCCTTTTAAATTTCCCCCGCAAGTGTTTCACAAATACTATTCCCAAACTGGAGATATTGTCCCCCCTATTCTCCCCCCTAGAGTGCAATTCGAATCCGGCGTTCTTTGAAGTTAATGGCCTAGTTTGTATTTTAATGTTTTTCATCCAAGCGACCACGGGGACGTTTCGCACTCCCCATCCACCAATACCTTGCACCCCCCGAAGATCCCTTCAGGACCCCCCAGAGAAAGGTTCTGAGAGTTGACTTTCATCTCTCTCCTTCCCGGAATTCGATTGCTTATGCATAACCACCCGAGGCGCATTCTTCGGGTGAAGTTTCCAAACGCATTCCCTCCAAATGGCTCCTGTGGTTTCTCTTATCGGTCCCCCTCCCATAGACCGGTATATCCCCATTCTTTTTCCCCGGTGTCGCGCGGGACTTTTTTTTTCGCTTCTCTTTGTGGCTAACCGTCCGGATTTCATCTTCCCTTTTTTTTTCGCCCCCCTCTTCTTTGCAATCGCAGAGATTTATGTCCTTTTCCGTTTACTCGTTTTCTTTTGGTATGGACCCAGCAAGTCTTTTTTTCCTAGCGACTTTTTCGAGGCCCTATGATTTTTTAAACGAGCTTGGTATAAACCTACACCCCCCTGTCTCCCTCCCCAAAACTTCCTTCCTTTCTATCTAGGGACTCTCCGGTCTCTAGCGGGTAGACTCTCCTTTTTGAACTTTTTTGTTGGGATCTTCTTTGAGGTTTTTTGATTCTTTTCTTTTTTCTCTAATAGTACTAGCGCTGGAAGAGCTTCTCTCGCTCTTTCCCACCTCTTTTCTCCCCTACCTCTTCCAGAGTGGTGCCTGCAACTTTTGCGTCTCCGACATTCAGATTTTCCTCGGCCCGTTCGCCGTCCACCGAAGTATATCCAGACGGTTACCCCTTGCCAATTTCACCCCTCGTGCGGCCGCACTTGAATGTGAAGTCTCTTCCCCGCATATCCGAGGGGTTTAAGGGTTTCTTCCCTTTAGGCAGCTGTTTCAAACCCCCCCCCTGAGGAGGGGTTACTAACGAGAGCCCAGTTCTCTGGAAGCCTGTTCTGAAGTCCCGAACTTAACCTTCCCTTTCCTTTCGGTTTACTCTGGGCTGGATCGTATAGTGGTCATCTTTCTGAGCACCCTTCACGATTTTAACCCAGTAGCTGCCTTCCTCACAATTTTTCCTGCTTGCTTTCCTATCATTTAGGCTGCGGTTCGGTCTTTTTCTGGAACCAGGGCCCCTTTCGGTTCCTTGCTTCCCAGTTCCGGATTTCGGACCGTCCTGATAGAGGCTGTTTCCTAACAAGGCCCCCCCCTCTGACAATCTTCCCTCGAGCACGCTTTTTTTTCGGAATTTCCCTCGTTTCATTGCCGTTTAAACCCTCTTTACCCCCACCTGTGTCCCCCTCAAAGTTTTGGCTACAGACCTTTCGGACCCCCCCCCGCTCGGGATTTTTTCAAGCTCCACGTCCCGTTTTCAAACCGCCCCCCGCTACGGACCTGTTTCCCTTTCTTTTTACCCTCTTGCTGGGCAGACTCTTTTTCCCTCCGGGATCGAATCCTCTCCGAGTGCATCGTCTCTTGAGTGTTGATGATCCGGATGATTTTTCCTATAGAAACCCCTGACTCCCTGGTCTGTGTGGTCTTGGAACATTGATGCGGATCAGGTTTAACCCCGGTAAGAGACTCATCCCCCTTTCTATTTTTTTTACCCTCCCTTGGTTTGTTTTTTCTTTATAATGATTTCCCCCCTGGATTGCTAGGCGGCGCCCCCAAAATCAACACTTCCCCCCAATCTTTAGGTCCCCCATCATGTCGGTCGTCCCCCCATTGTGCTTATCAGAATTGGTTTTCCCCCTCTCTGATCCCCCCCCCTCTCCTTTTCTCCGATGATGCTTTTTCTCCATAAGGACCCCCTTTTGTTGAAACTCAAAAACCTCTGGCAATCCTGGGGCCCTGGACACTCTGGACCCACCGAAGTTCCCGGCGGCGTTAAGTTAGGCTTTAGAACCTTTTCCGGGGGAACAGTCCCCCACGGGCATGGTTCCCTTTGGGTGACCTAAGTTTGGGTTTTTGGCGGGGGCCCCCCTCTTGAAAGCGAGCCCGTTAATGGTCCAAGCCGAGCTTTTGCCCTTTGCTGCAGGTTTTTAGGCCCCCTCGAGTTTTTTCCCGCGACTTTCCCCCCCCACTCCCTTTGAAGCCTAAAGATCCCATCCCCCTACCTCTTTCCAACCATCCTCAGCAACGTCCATTGATTTCTGCCTAAGATCGCGTTGTTTCTTGATTTCTCTCTCCCCTTCCCTGTTCACAGAGGATGACACTTTTTCCCTTTTAACCCTTTTGAGCCCCCCATTACGCGTTCCACGCCCGCCTCTGCAGGTTTTCTTCTTGTCCTTACGGCGCCCCCTTTTTTCCCCTTTTTAGAACACCATCTGGTTTACAGATTGGGATATTTTTTTTCCGTACCTTCCCTTTACCGGTTCTCGGGGCACACACGGGGTTTTTTCTTGCGCAAGTGAGGCGGATCCTTGTTCCTTTTTTCCTCAGGTGGCCTGGATAGAGGTGATCCCTTGAATTTTAACCGTCTTTTTTTTCCCTTTTTAACTCTCCCAAATGAGTTGTCAGCCACGGCTTTCAAACCCTTTGTCGAACCTTTTTTCAGTTCTTTTTTTCCTCTCGATGCGACCTTCGCCTTCCCAGTTCGGGTCCTCTCCGATTTCTTCTAGCGCTTTCTAGGACTCCCTAAAATTTCCGTATCACAACTCGATAACATTACTTTCCTCGTTATCCCTTGACTGTTTGTTTTTTTTCTGAGGTCGCGAACTTTTCTCGAGTTGGGTCTTCCCTTTGAGTTTGTCGGGTTTTGAGTGTTGGCTAGAGCGGGACTCTCCCTCTGTAATCCTTTCGAGCTTTCCTATCGCCGAGGACCCCTCCCCCAAGCTTGAACGTCTCTTCACTCGATTCGCTCCCCTCCATGATCGATTTTTTGGGGAACCTCCCCACTTTTTTATGGCGCTGTTCCCCTGAAGCCGTCCCCAACGATTTTTTGCCGGCGGCCAAGTTCCCCCGGTGTCCCCGCCGTCACCCATCGTTCGAGTGGCAGAGTTCCCCCTTTAGTTTTCTGAATTTCACTGGATTGGTTGGCTTCCTCAATTCCCTCAACACCTTGGGACCCAACCCCCCAGATTTTTCCCTCCCTATCTTTTTTTGACTTTGAACTCCCCTGTATCGTGGGTTACGCTATTTTAACCCCCCCCCCAAGTTCTTTCACTTTCTGCCAATTTTCGATAAACCGAGCTGCAATATACCTTGAGACCCACCTTTTAGAGAATATAATGGTTTTGATTGCTTTTTTGAACCTTTTTTCCATTTAAGGATTTCTGTACAGGTCCCCCTTTTTTAGAGGACCCCCCTTTTTAGAGTGTTTTTCTTTCCTCTTTGAGTTCCCCAATGCCTTCCCCCTTGAAACATGATGAGGCGCCCGACCCCTTTTTCCCCCTTTTACTTTTTTTTCCTTTCCCCCAATCAAACCCCCCTTTTGCCCATCCCCCCGAGGCTGAAACTGAGGGCCCTTACAAGTTTTCGACTTTTGTCCTGCAACAAAGTCAACCTCTCAGCTTTTTATTTCCATTTTTTCCTTGACCTTTTTTTGTAATCTTTGCCCCGGTCAAGGCCTCGTTTTTCTCTGGGCTTTGTCAAACTTTTCTTTGAATTCCCCTTCCTCCCGTACCCCCTTTTTTTTCTGTGGGGCGTTTTTTTCTTCTGATTAAAACTCTTCAGTTCCCCCCCAAACCTACATGTGGCTTTTTTCCCGGACGCTTTAGAGTGATTAACCAAGGAGGTTTTGTTTCTTTAAGACCGCCTCCGGGACCGCGGCTTTTCCTCCTCATTTTCGGGTTTCGATCTCCCTTCGGCCCGTCCGATCCGGCTCTTGAGTATCCACCAAGGTTTAACCCCAAGTTCCCCTGCCAAGAAACCGCGAGTCAGCGACTCTTAGGTTTTTCCGGGGGTTTTCTCTTGGGGATCCCCTATCCTGAGATTTTTCCCCGCCCACTGCCCCTCCGATTGAAGATCCCTTTTACTCCAAAGTGGGCCCCTCCTAAACCCCCTTTCTGGGACAACCTCAATTCCTCCCCCACGAAAGGTATGCGAAAACAGTTCCAGGTTTGAGTTTCAAGATTTCGGTGGATGTTGGGCCCAAACCTGACCGAGCGTTTTTCGGGGACGACCACAGGGTCGAACACCCCTTATGGCGCTGGTGGTTTTCGGTCTGTATGTCTAAGGAGGACCCCGGAGCCTTTCCGCCCGCACTTTCGCTTTGAAGCTGCCTTTAGCGTGGCATTTTTCCTGTCCCCTTTTTTTTAATTCTCCATAGCACGGCTTCCTCCTACGAGGCAGTCTCAGGTTTTTCCGTTTTCGCAGGGTTAAAATACCCCGTTAAAACACATGTTTTTAACCTAAATTAGATGAAAGGGATTTTCGAAAAAAGTCCTCCTAAGTTCCCTCCCCCTCCAGTGGGAGATTTTGGCCTTTTTTTTGGTTTTCTCCCGTGAAACACAAACACAAAGTGCCCTTTAAGCTTGCCCAAGCTTTTACGAGAAGAAAAGCACATCCATGTGAAATTGAGCCCGGGCAACCATTAAGATGGAGAGAACTACGACCATTAGACCGGGCTCGAATTTCTTTTCACCCTTCCAACTCCGAGCCTTGTCCTTATTTGTGGTTTTGGTGGGGTGTGTTTCGGAATTCCTTAGGTATAACTTCTTTGAGACACCGACAATCTTTTCCTTTCCACTCGGGGAGTTTGATAGGAGATTTGTCCTTCGCCCAAGGGGCCTCCCCTCTTCCCTCCCCCCTCTCCCCCTCCACAACCTTACATACTTCACTGGATTTTTCGTTGTTTTTTTTCCCCCCAGAAGCTCGGCCAGGGGCCCCCCCCGAAATTTATTTTCTTCTGTAGGCACGACCCCTCGAGTTCTTTTCCCCGTGTGCTTTCCCCTACGATCAAGTCATCTGTTTTTTCTTGCCCTCTTATGCCCCTTTTTTCCCCCCCTCCCCCTTGATCAGATCACCTTTCGAGAAAACCTAGCATCCCTCCCCCACAACTCAATTTACCCCCCCTCCTTATCCCCGTCAATTTCTGGTCGAGCTCTCTTCTTTTAGGGGCTCCTGTGGTTTTGGGTGAGATTTTCTCTTCGGCCGCTTCTGGCCTTTTTTTTTCCCTTAGACGCCCCCCTTTCGGTGGGTTCGTGTCTTTCGGTTGGCAGACTCTGGTTCAGAGGTTTTTTGTTACGAGAGGGGGACGCCTTTTAACATCTTGCCTTTTCCTATTTTTCGTGTAAATCCGGGGCTGTGTTAAACTTTCGAGGCCCGAAACTTTTACGAGCTTTCTCAAGAAGGAAGCCGTTTGAAGTACACCCACATTACTGTTTACTCAGCCATTGTTGATCCCAAGCTGGCTTTCAACTATCGCATTTTTTCCTTCCCTGGGATCCCGTACTGCAGACCTCCCCGGACCCTGGATACGGTTTCCCTTTCAGGCCTTAGCCAACCACCTAGCCCAACCACAAATTTCACCCCCCAGAGCCTGGTTGGGGACGCGACTTTCGTTTTTTCCAACGACGGAAAACTTCCTTTTACTGGCCCGGCCTTTTTAGGTCCCCCCTTACCCCAGATGGATTGTTTTTTTTTAACTCGAATCAGCCCCCATTTCCTCATCCTTCCGTTTCTTTTTTTTTTCTTCTTACACCATCATGTTTTCTAGTGGCCTTCAACCTTTATTTGCTTTTACCCTTCTGAACGCCCCAACTGTTAGGTTCCAATTAGCTTTCAGCCATTTTTTGAGAGGCCAAGCAGCTAAAATCCATAGTCTTGAACTTAGTTCAGGCCGGCGTTTTCCAATACTCCCCCCACCAACCCAATCAATCCTTATTTCTCATTGCTAACACTTTTGACAATGACCTCTTCTTCTTCGTTGGCCTTCTCGCGTTCCCTCCCCCCGAATACTTTGGTGTTCTTTTACGGACACCCCTTTTGGCTCCTTTTTTGCATTTCTGTTGATGTTGGTTCCTTTTCACTAACAGCTCCCTGAGAGTTTAGAATCTCTGCTGTTCCCTTTATAGCCACCTTTAAACCCGGCGAACTGTTCTTTGGTATCCCCGTCGTATCTTTGTTGGACTTTTCTTAGTAATTCCGTGTTTCCCAAGGCTTTTTCCGGCCGCCCCTCCTAGGGGACCCCTTCTTGTTTTTCCTCCTCATGGGGGGTTCGGAGAGCCATTGATTCCGATTTTTGGATAGTTCAATCTTTTTTTTCCAATTTCCTTCCTATCCCCCCTCGTTTAACCCGACGCCCCCCTTCCCGCTTTGTCCAGGTTTTTTCCTACGGAGGTGATTCTTTCTATTCTGCTTTTTTCCCTCTCGGACGCAACTAAACCCCTCCCCCCGCCCCAATTTCTCTGACATTTTTGCCAAGTTTTCCTCGTTGCAAAGTCCGTGGTCTGGTCCCCCTTTTTCAATGACGGTTCCAAGAACGGGGCCCCACTCTTTATGAGGAAGCTTTTTACTTTTTAATGTTCCCAAACTCGCTTTGTTCTTTTTTTGGACCGACTGTGCAACCCATTAAGGGAAATGATGGTTGGGGTTCTCTGGTTAGTCCCAACTCTTGACCCGCCAGTTCAGCAACTCCGCGTCCCCTTTTCGCCCATTGGAAATGATTCTCTCTCTTTTGAAGCTCCGACCTTTTCATTTCCTCCAAATTCAAGAATCCTAACCTCGAATTTTTTTTCCAAATTCCCTGGACGGAATAAGACTCTCTGGGTCAATGACTTTCGTTCTAGGTTGATGCAATTACTTCCCCTTGATTATTTATTCCTCAGTGTGACATCCCGGGGCCACTGCTAGGGGATATTTGTCCCAGGAACGAGAGTCAGAAGACGTGCCAAGGAGCAATCGGGGGGGTTTCTATGATTTTTTTCTCGGAGATTTACCGAATTGGTCGATTTTACTTCTACATTATGTGGTCCTTATTCTATGGATCTAATTTAAGTCTCTTTTTTTTCTTTTGACTTGGCCTCCCCTGACCCCCATTTGACCCCCGATTATTTTTTCCCCGGTTTTTTAGGAATCTTTCCCTTCTGTACCCCATTTTTTCCTCTTTTTTGCCGTTCAACGTTCCCCAGATCCCCAGGTCCTCTTTCTATTCAATGCAGTCCCTCGGCAAATTTTTTAGTTTTTTTCGATCCTATGAGAGCCGCTTTAGCCATCACCTCCCCCCCCAAACCCTTCCCCAAATGACCCCATTTGCAGAAACCTCCCTCCTTTTGAGTAGCTTTTCTGCTCTCTACCATGGAATTAGAGGTGTTTCCTACGGTCACATTTTTTGGGGTTTTTTTTTAGCCCATCCATAGGTTTAATTTTTCCATTTTTTTTCAGCCTCTTTTCCTTTTCAACCCTCCCCCTTGCCCCCCCACTTTAGAACTTGGAAAGTGTCGCTGAATTTTTGGAGGACCCACCTCAGGTCTCGGTGCCTGACCTCCCATTCAAGATCGAGATCATTAAGACGTTTCCAAAAACGCAGTCCCCGAAGCCTTTTAGGACGTTTTAAGTTCCAAATTAAACCCGTGCGCACTCCCCGCCTCAAAAAGTTTTTTCAGGATCCGCGTCCCTGGTTTTTGGTTTTTTCCTTTGCACGGCGACCCCCCAGGATGCGTGGGGGTCATCCTTCATCGTTCAACCCCCCGTTTATCTCCCAGAGTTCAATTCCCAGATTCCGATTTTGGGTTTTTTCCCCCCGACCTGTACAATGCAACTGTGTCATTATTTTCGTTGAGTCCACCCCCCATCTTTCAAGTAACCCCAGTCCAACATTTATCTCCCACGAGCCTTTCCCAATCCTGCCATTAGGCATTTCTTCTCTTGCCAGGGCCTCTTTCCTTTTTCGCGTTCCGAGGTATTTTTTTTTAAGGCGAATTGTTATGCCTCGTTTGTCCCCCCTGCTTCTAAGGTCAACGCTTCCCGTTCCTCACTCCTCGTTTTTTTGGAACGGGCTCGCTTCTTACGAGTTCCAAAATTCTTCTCCCATCCCCCCCTTTTCTTTTCCTGAAATCTTCCACACTTTATTTTTCCAATTGACTTTTTCGGAGATCCCCCGTCCAAGAGTCCCCTACGAGACTCCTTTAACCTTTTTACCCCTTTTCTTTGCCAGACTGCATTCCCTTTTTTAACCCCCCCACTGTGACAGACTCCCCATGAATTTCGCCATTCTGTCCTTTTTCATTTTTTAGCTCTCCTTTTCACTCCTTAACAGCCCCCTTAGAATGCGTGGATTAGAGATTCCAGTGCTCTTTTCAGGATTTTGGGCCGACGCCGCCCAAAGGCCCTATCTCCCCGAATTTTGGGTTTCTAGAACTTTCTTGCGGAGAGCTACCAAATCCAATTCCCGCATGCCCTCCTGGACTTTCTTCTCCCTGCATTTCTTCTCATTGGTCTTGAGATTCTGTGTCTGAGACCTCCTTTCCTTTCCCCTTTGCTTCTTATCTTGCCCCATGGTCCACTCCTTCCTCCCCAACGATCTGCAACCCGACTTCCTTTTCTAAGGTTTTTTCCCCCAACGTGGATGGTTCCCCAAACGAATTTTCCTCTCTGCCCTTCCGATACTTTTCTTTGACGGACACCTGCCTTTAGATTTTTTGACCTTCTAAAATTCCCCGGCATCCTTGGTCCACGTGGTTTGTGGAGTTTGTTCTTTCTGAATCTGTCAAGCGAGGCATTTTGGCCGCCAACCCAGATGTTTACGATTTTGCATTGTTTTCTCCATTCTGGCATGTGTTGGTAAGCCTGTCCGAGTGCCGGGGTTTTTTTTTTCGGCTTTTTGTGCCCAAAATACCAACCGGTTGCCCCCAGAATCCCCTTGCCACCTTTCCAACCTTCTGCATGCCTTACCCGTTCCCCGACCCTTCTTACGCTCTCCGTTCCTTTATCCTTCCTTGTTACGGCCCCTATGCTCCCTTCCTTCTCCGTGCATTTCCCCCCCCCCCCTTTTTTTACGAGATTCATTCCAGCATTTCCGAATTGGGCCTTACCACCTCTTTCTTACCCCACCGAGTCACATCCTAGTTCTTGGGTTTTTTCCCTCTCTTCCATACATCTCACCCGTTATCCACAGATTTTCTGATTCCGGGACTAGATTCCCTCCCTGTGGAACTATTTTTAAGTGCTTTTAGACGTCTTTACCCCCTACATTTTTCCTTCTCCTTCTTTTTGTCCCTAGACAGATTTGTGACTCCCAATTCTAGTTCATCCTTTTTTTAATTCTTCCCCATCGATTTTTTTCCTCCTACCCATGAATATTTGTTCCCCCCTGGATTTCCCTTTTGCTTTTTTTCGCATATTCCTTTAGGCTTTTCCCCTTTTTCCCCCTTTGAATCTGCCGCCCCCCTTGGAGAGACTTAGCCAACCAAGCCCCCTTCCCCCAATTCCCCAATACTCCCCCTTTTTTCTTTTATTTTTTCACCCCCCCTTTTATATTTACCCCCCCCCTTGTCTCCGAAGCTTCTTTCCCACTTTTTTGGCATAGCTTTTTGTCCTAAATTGTTGTAGTGGTGAGTTCTTTCCTCTATTTCCTAGTTCCCTTCAAATGGGTTTTGGTCTTTTTTTCTCCCCGCGAGGTCCCGAAAAAACACTTCCACTGGCCTTCCCCTTTTGTACACGAGTTTTCCCCCTTTTTTGATCTGAAAACCCCCCGTTAAGGCGGTCCCAGCTTTTTACTTCTGAGTCTCTTTCGTTTCATTCCCAACAATCCTAAGTCCTCCCCTTTGGCGCCCCGAAACCCCCAATTTCTCAGAGCCTCCCAGTCCTTTCCTTTTCCCACTCAATATCTCAGGTTATCCCTCCTTTGAAGTCGAGAACAACTCTGCGGTTCAGGTATGCCCCAGCCTACACGGACCTTGACCCCCCACCCCCCCCTTGGATTCCCGAGTCTCCCCCTTATTTTACGCCCCCTCCCTCTTTAATTTTTTTCATGACCCAAAGGGGTGGCCCCCTTTGTTTCTAGTACCAAATCTTTCGGTACCTCATACTTGATTCGAGGCCCCTTTAGCCAAATCTCGTTTCCCCCCTAAGGTCCCCAAGCGCCTGCGTTTACTGTTTTACTCTTTAAAGGGCCTGCCTTTGGCCTTGCCTTTTTTGCCCACCGATTTTCTTGCGGGTTAATTCATGAACCCCTCCGAGTTGACTTCCCCTGCTTTCTTCGAATTCATGACTTGTTGTTTTTTTTCATGTTTTCTCTTTTGAACTTCAGTACCGATGATGGCCTCCTTTCCCGCGTTCTTTTTCCGTGATCCCCTTTAGGCCCCCCCCCACCCCCTTAAGGCCCCCCAACCTGGATCCATGATCTTGCCCACCGGGCTTTCCAAGCCCTCCGTCCTTGAATCCACCGGCCTCTTGTTTTTTAACCCCCGCAGTTACGTCTTTTGACCGGCCCTTTCCCTTTGGCCCCTCCTTTTTCCCCTCTGAAATTTTTTTTCAAATGTTTCATCCCATACACCGAATTTCCCCTTTCACTTCTCTTTTCTTGGCAGGAGGTTTTCTCTCCTGGATGATCAATTCTCTTTTTTAACCCCCTTCCCTTCCATTGCGTTTTTTTTTCGTTTCCTGTTCCCGGGGTCCTTTATGAGGACTTGGGCCCCCCCCCCCCTCTGTTGGTCCCTCAAGCTCATTTGTCGGATCTCTTTCAGCCTCCGACTTTTTTTCTTGAGAGGCTTGCCTGATTGGCCCCTTCTTTTCCACCCTCCCCCCTTTTCCCCCCTTCTTTCCGTTTCTTTCGATCCCGCCCCCGGCCCGTCCCAGGTTTCCCGTTCTCAAGTCCTTTTCAAGAATTCCGTCTTCAACTCCCCCCCGGTACCCCGTCTCTGACTCCCCCCTCATCCGGATTGCCCCCTTCCCCAGAAAGACTTTTGCATCCCCCTTGGAATGTTCTTCCAAAGGTCCCTTCCCCCTCGTTCGTCTTCCCTATTCTCTGGTGTCATGCAGTGGTTCTCTTCACGTTCCCCTTGTTCTCGCCTATGTAGCATCCATTTTTTCGGGCTCTTGGCACGGGAACTACTGGTTGTGCTCCCTGGATGATGGGGTGTTCCTCACCCCTGGACGCCCCTTCATCTGTCAGAAACCCCACTACTCTCTGTTTCTCTTCCCGACGAGGCATTTTTAATCTTTTCCCTTCTTAACGAAGATCTACTTTGACCATAAAATCCTTGTTGTTTTTGTTCCAGGTTCTTTTTAAAGCCAAACCACCACCCGTTTTTTCGATGACATTCAAGCAGCCCTCTTTTTGCAAAATAGCCCAACCGTCTCCGATTTCCCGCGGTTTTTCTCAGGTTTTTGAAATGTTTACGGCTGTGGCAATGCGAACCCATTCTTGCAGCTTTGGGATTCCAGGTTTCTGGGGCCCCCGGCTCCCTGGATTTGCCTTTAAAACTGCCCAGCGGTTTTACCCTGCCCGTGTTTCTTCTTCAGACCTCGTTGTTTCCTCTTTGGGCTTCTCTGCACTTTCTTTAAACTACCAGATCCTGTCTTTTCCCCGCAGGCCATGGCCTTTGTCGGTGTGCCCGGACCCTAGTATTGACTTGAGCCACTCCCGGGGACTTTTTTTCAGGCCTCGTTCTGTTTTTTTCCGGACGCAGTCTTTATTTTGACTTTTCCCAATATTAGGATCCTCGGGCCTCTAGAAATTGTTTTTTTTTTACTCCTTGTTGCCCTATGAACCACCCCTTTTTTCAGTTTTTTTTCTTCTTTTCTCCTTTAGTCAGACGATTCCCGGTCGCAATCTGAGGAAAAATGGTTCTCCCCCATCTTCCATCCCCTTTAACCCCCAATTGAAGTCCCCCTTATTCCCCCCCCCCCCCTTCTATTGCGCCTCACTCTCTCTTCTCCATTTTTTGTTGATTTCCCCAGCGCTCCCTCCCTTGAGAGATTTTTTCTCCCCCCCAAATCTTTTTTCTTTTTTTGCGTGTCTTTTTCTTTGGCTAGTCCCACTTCCCCCCGTTTCCTTATGGGTTGTGGGTTTTTTTTTTTGGGATCTTGAATGAGCCCATCCCCCCCTTCGGTCTGACCTGCCGAGAGCATTCATCCGTTCCCAGTTTTACTCATTCACTCCCCCCTCAGGAGATATACGATCCCCCTTGCAGTCTTAACCTTTCGACTTTTCAACAAATAACCTAACTATGTGGGCAGGACTCAGGCGAAGCAAAGGAAAAATCCGGGTGCCAGCTGTACTTCAACCCTTTCAGGAGACCTCTCCTGAGCCCGAATGTTTTTAGTTTCGACACTCCAGGCGTGTGGTTAACTGTTTTCAATTGCAGGAGTATCACAGATCATCGTTTCCCAAAAGAGATTGCAGATAAGAATTAAATTCCTCTGTTTCTTATAGTTTTTTCGAAGACCCAAGGGTTGGAGGAGTGGCTATGTGTTCTTTGGTTTTTTTTTCGGGTTTTTTTTTTTTTTTTTTTTTTTTTAGGTTTAGGATCCTCCCCCAAACTTGCTCAGGTCCCTACCTCGGAACCCCATAGATAACACCCAACGCACCCTCGTCTTGAGGTTTGTGGCCCTTTAATGGCCGCTTCGTTCGGATTTTCTTTGCTTCGATCTCTTTTCTTGTATTTCTCCACCCCAATTTCAACACCTGGTCTGCTGACAATTTGTAATTACTTTTTTTCCCCCTCTGCCCCCCTCCAAGCGATTGCCAGAGTTCATTCGAACTTTTTGACATTTTTCGATGGTCCTTACTCTTTTTTTTTACCTAATACTTCAAACCAACCTCCCTACCACGTGTAAATTCCCACTTTCTTCTTTTGACCCCCCTCTCTTTCCTGCTTTGTTCCCCTTAGAGTTAGTACGCATTTAGAAGGACGTCTTGTGTTCTTTCCTTGTTGTCCCCCCCCCGGCAGCTTTTTCCTCTGTTGTCTTTGGTTTTTTCGGCGGCCTCGTTCAGAGCCTTCGGGGGTTTTGATCTTTCCCGATTTCTAGCCCAGTTCCCCCCTTTAAGTTCATTAGTTTTTTCTGGAGCGTAGCGGAAAGTCCAGTTTCGGCTTTTAAGGAGGTGTTTCCAAGGTGTTCTGGATCTACCCACGACTTTTTCCTGACTCCAGACTCCTCCTTTGTTGGTTTGGATGTAATAGGCTTAGTTTTCGGCCCCATCCTTACCCCCTATCCCGCATCCCCCGAAACCTTCTTTGATTCGAAGAACGGTCTTTTTACCTTTTCGAAAGGTTATTTTTCTTCCTGCCCCCTAGTTCTCCTAAGATCATTTTTTTTTTTTTTATGACGATGATCTGTTCCTTTCTCGTGGGTCCCCCCCTTCACTTACTTCAGGACCCAGAATTTTCCTGGTGACGTCTTTTACTTAGCCATTAAGTTTCTTTTTTCCGACGCTGAACTCTTTTTTCGATTCCACACTGCCCCTAAACTCTTGTTCAATTTTCCCTTTCACCCCGTGTATTCCCCATATTCAGTTCCCCCTCCCCCCCCGGTGTTACGTTTTTTTTTAAAGGGCTATTTTCCACTTAAGGTGCTTTTCATCCGTTGCTCCTTCCTTTAAGCGCGTGTGGCAATCTATCGCTTTTCGCATCAGGACCCGGGAATTCAGCAATAGCCTCACGAACAAATCTCCAGAACCGAAATGCCTCAGAACGCAGATTCCATGTATTCAATTCCCCAGCCGACCTCTCGTTGCGAGATTTTGCCACTCTTTGGGTGAGTATTCATCGATGAAACTGAGATTACTTTCGGTCACGCTTTTTACGCAGCCCCCCATACTTTGTCCCCCTTAGGCGCAGGCGGTCGGTGAATTCAACTAGTTTTACCTGGCTTTGATAGCCCATACTTGGGGTTTCCTTAGAGGGGTCTTCATCACCCCCCCAATGACCCATTTTTATAGGCTCCTTCTGGACCTTTTTAAGATTTCTCTTCCTCTTGGCACGATGTTCTGCGATTGCTAACTGTTGGCTTCTCCATATTATGATCTCCTGGTTGTTCCTTCAAGCTATTCGTATGTGAACCTCTCTATGGATTCCTTTTCTAGAATTCCTCACCTTTCTTTTTGTCGCCTTACGGGTTCTTGGAAAACGCTTGAGTCGCCTTGCAGATTTCTCAGGCCTCCCCCCCCCTGCTGACTTTCAGCCGCGGCCTCCGTCCCGCTTTTTTTTACAAATCTTCTCAGCGGACGGTCTCCTCAAGACCACCCCAAACTCAATTTTCCCCCAACTCGCCCCAATGATCCGTCTCTATCCTTTCAATCCCGTTTTTGTTGAGAGTTCTTAGGCGACGCCTTTTTTGAAGTTTTGATCGTGTGTGAGACGTCCCCCCGTGGTTTCGTTTTCCTGACACTCCTGTCTTTATCAATTCCGGTCTTTCTCCGACTCTTAAGTCTCATCGCGAGTCGAAACATGACTTTTCGACAGCCCCTCTTCCAGAGATGCCTGCCTTTGACAAAGAGGGCCTTTTCCATTACCGCACGCCCTCGATTCGGATTTTAAGTTCGCCTCCAAACAACGTTCATCAAGCGCACATGTCTGAAGCCCCTCATTTAGCGCCATCCCAGTAACGTATTACACTCTCAGAGGTTACCCCAAGGTGCCTGCTACAGGTCTTTTGGTTTACGTCCATCTCCCCCCCTCGGACAAACGATTCGGGATCTATCGCTAGGGGGGCAGCTTATTTTGCCCTGTTCTCCCGTCCAGAACCCCGAGAAGACTGGGAAAGGCTCTTTTTTCTGTCCCTCTTACCAAGATTACTGGTGTGTTTGTTGTTCGTTTCCCTTTCCTTCGTAACCTCGGAGATAAAACCGAGCTGCCCATAATAAGGGCCCGCGACCTTCTGAATTTTTCCACCGTTTTTTTCTTTTACGTTAGGCTTTGGCTCTGGCCCCTGGATTTTATTTTCTGGCTCCATTTCCCCGTACCTCTTTCGGCTCTCAACAGTCCTTTATCTTCTAAGGACAGCATTGCCTGTCAGCGTTTTACCTTTTTCATGGTCACGCGGTCTTGGAACGGGCTCCCCTCCAGAGGTTTCACCCCAAAGTCCACAAACCCGTTCCCATCCATGGACGACCTTGCTTTGCACCCTCTGAACCCCTACCTTATTCCGATCTTTCTCAAAATCCCTAGTCGCAACCCAGAGCAGACGGTAACCTCACCTTTCTTTCCCCCTTCCCCTCCTTGCTGTGCTCCAGCTTCCCATTTTCTTGCTGTTTTTCCCCCCTGGCATCCGGAGTTTAAAATGAAGCATCATTTAAAGTAGGCTGAGAGGCCTTTTCTGGATCCCTCTTATGCTGATCTCTTTCTCGCCACCCTAAAAACTCCCCGCCGACCTTGAGGAGGGGGATCCGTTTTGGAAAGATTTTTTTCGGCTTTTCATTCCCCCCGTTTCACAAGGCTTTTGACGCGACCAGCAATCCCTGGTAAC
>Ga0179593_1392638_pt1 | contig 15725 bp, 13 predicted proteins | sample CZODoug2_1_08_16_FD_185931 | JGI IMG/M metagenome (GOLD analysis project Ga0179593, IMG submission 185931) | Vadose zone soil fungal communities from Angelo Coast Range Reserve, California, USA - CZODoug2_1_08_16fungal (PacBio error correction) | ecosystem: Environmental > Terrestrial > Soil >... | reverse complement strand
GTCTGCACCTACGCACCATTGGTTCAGACAGGATCCCTCAGTGTTTAGAAACACGGTAGTTCAAACAATACCCCTTTTCCTTCTTTCTGCGCGTCCCCCCCCCTACACACAATCGAATGTTAGAAGCCCTGGATTTCATCACGTATATAGGTCATTTCCCTCTATTTGCGACCGGTGGAAGATGCGACAGTTTAATCCCGGCCGGCACGAACCGAACCTTTCGTTTTCTTTTTCTTCTTTCTTTTTCAACCCCTTTTTCAGCTTGGCTTTGGGAAGTATTGTGTCTTTGGGCTTTGAGTTTGCCGATTGCCGTTGAGCTTGGGATTGCCCCCCCTGAAAGCTTTTTGTGATTCTTTCTATTGCGGCAAGACAGCTTTCCTTTTTAATTGCCACCCCTAACCTAAGGGAGGAAGTCGCACTTTTTTTTTTTGAAAAGCTTTTAGGCGAGTAATCCTCCCTCGGGGTCTCTTAAGAGACGATAGCTTGCTTGGCAGGAGGCCGGTCCCTTCCTTTCTCTATGGAATGGTGTTCCCTTTTCGTCACTGTATGAGGTGTTTCACTTTATTGGCCCCTCGCTACATGCCTGCTCTGCCCTCTCCCACTCAGGACCTCCAATTCTCTTGCCCTTTCCCCCCCCCCCCACAGGCGATCCTCTTCTCCGAATTTTTGAGAGAGAGATAATGAACCTTCCTCTTTTCCCCAGTTTATTCTCCCTCCCCTTCTCCCCCGGAGATGTCGCCCTTGCTGCAGAGCTAGTCCTTTCTTTTGCTCGACTTACTCAAGAACAATCGGACTGCCTACGGTTGCGGCCGTGTTAGTGAGCAGACCTCGCCCCCCCCCTCCCCCCCACAGTGGCTGCTTCTCTCTTTAATACCAGGCCGTTGACATGCTATTGTGGGGGGGAGGTCCTTGGTGTCCCCGAGACCCCTTCTGGAGTTAGAGTTATGGGTAAGAAAAAGTAGGTCAGATTAAGTGATGCCAATGATAATTGCTCTTGCTTGAACTTCCGTTCCTTACCCTTTTCTCTTTCTTCTCCGTAGTTAGGTACTTCCGGGAAAGTCCAGAGGACCCCCTTCTCCCTCCTTGGCACCACAGCAAGTTTTTCTGTCAAATCTTTTTAGAATTCCAACTTCCCTGTACCAGTTTCGGGCCCCTCCTTCTTTTTCACCCTCCCTTCTAACCAGGTTAATCCAAATTGCTTCTCCACCCCACATCCGTTATGGCGATCGTTTTCACGGTGTTCGTTTTCCCCCCCTTTGAATTCCCAGTTGTTTTAAAAGTGGATGGCTTACCACCATTCTCCCGTACCAAGGGGCCCTCGACCGCCCAGAGGATTCCCATTAAATGATGTTCATTTCTAGGTTTCGAAGTACTCGTCTTTTGGTTTGTGGCGGGCTGCATGGCAGCTTCCTTCCTATGTCTCTTAAACCATTGGATGTTTTTCTACTTTTTCCTCTTTCGTGGCCCCCCCCCTTTGAAACTGTCCACTTTTTGAACCCTGGGCCTACATGTAACATCCTTCCCCTTTTCATGCCATCCCATACCCTTATTTGGGGTGAGAATGCCGTCGTTCTCCCCCAGTATAAGTTTCCTGAGCTTTTCCCCTTTCTTTTCACATGTCCTCCTTTCCCTAGATTCCGGAGACATATTTGCCGAAACACCTTTGTCTTCGTTCCACGGTCTTTGTCACGGTCACTTGCTCGCGAATACCTACGACTCCAAGAGACCTTTTACCTCAACCTTTTCCCTCTTCCCACCCCGCACCCTCTCCTTGGCATATGATTCCTTACGTCCTCTTCCCATTGCACCTGACTCCAGAAGGCTTTGTCCATTCTCCTCCCCTGACCCCGGTAATCTCATGTCCACAACTTTTCCTTTTTGTTAGTCCAGAGAGCCCAGCCGTCTTTTTGTGCGTTAGAGTCTGGTTGATTACACTACTATTTCTCTCATTTCTTCGTCCGCTCTTTTTGTTTATGCTGTCTTCGAGCCTTTCTTCTAGCTTTCCCCCTTCCAGCAATGGACCTTCTCCCGGGTTCTCCTTAGGCTGAGAAAGAAAGTCCCTGAAGTTGTTGTTCATGACTTCTCCTCCCCCCTGTCCACATCGCACTGTGGAAGCTCCCTGGATGTCCTGTTTTCTTCGATGGACTTTTTTTCTTCGTAGTCTTCCCCCCATACAAATGAAAAACTAACAAGAAAATCGGCCGAATTTTGAGCCTCCTCACATTGACCTTCTCTCCTCCCCGCCAAGATTGCTAATCGTTGACTCCTTTCCCATTTTCTTCACTTCCTCCTCCTTCTAATCTTCCCTTTTTCCCCTGATACCCAATGTAATTATTTTTTCTAGAGTAGGCACCCCCCAATCATTCCCCCCCTTTTTTCTTTGCCCCAGCTTTCCTCCCCCGACCATCTATTAACTTTTTTAAGCTCACTCTCCCACCAGTCAACCTTTCTGAGACTCCAAGCCACGTTATTCCCCCCCCTACTTCAACCCATTAAGAGCCCCTACATGTTCAACGTCTCAGCCCTCCACCCTAACTCCCTTCCCCTTTCTATCCTGACGGCAGGTGGATCCGTTAGAAATCTTCCCCTCTTTCCCCCCATTGCAACCTGCACCTTTCAGCTTTCTTCCCCTTTTTTCTAAGTTTGGATGATTACGTCATGTGGGCTACTTCGACTTTTTTTTTTCATTGGCCCTCTCCCTTTATTTTGTCGTAGCGTTGGTGTTTTCCATAAAGTCCTTCTTACATCTCTTCCCCTTCGCGGGCTCGGCTTTCCCCTTGCTTGCGATGTTGATTACATAACTCTCTTATGTGTTTGTTTCTCTAGCTATTTAGTAGCCCCCCCTCCCTCATCTCTGAAGTTCTTCCCAGGATCCCGCTGAAGGGGAAGAGAGCACCCAAACAAGGTATTTTTTTTTTCCCCAAACTTTCCCCTCTAGCCACTCCTTTCTGCGAGTCAATACCCTCCCACAACTATCGGCAGTGTTCTCCCTTGGCGGCTCCGTTTCTTCCTTCCTTGACTTTACCTGCCTTCCTTTCTCCCTGGTTTGGAGTTTACTCTTTCTACAGGGTCCCCGGCGGCCACAGTCTTTTAGACTCATGTCAAACCTATTTACCTTTGCTTGGTCTTCTGACTGGCTGAACCATGTGAGGGGCGCTGGTTGGGTCTAGTTCCCCTTCGTTGGGCTTTTCTTTTTCTTGCAAGATTTCTTGAGAGTAGTGACACGTTGATCTTTTTGTTTTTGAGAGAGCTTTGGGACTTACTCCCCCCTTTTTAATTGGCATTGGGAGCTTGAAAACGGGTCAGGTATGCACTTTCTCCACTATTTAACTCTTCTTGCCCTTTCCTCCAGGGGATAGTCAACGGTAGACAATTGGTCTCTTTTCTTTTGTCAGGCCGGAGCCAGTTCCCCTAAGGCTAGCGTAATGGTTAGGATTCTGCCTGTCTTGCTGGTTTTGCTTTGTTTCCTTTCTTTGTCCCTTTTCTACCCTTTTTGAGATTACCGCCATCTCACCCACCCCTCAGGACACCAATGGAGTCTCCCAGGCGCTCCGGTTCCGAAGTGTGTCGGAGCAGATCATACCCCACATCGTATGGGGTCTTAATGCACCAGTAGGAAACTGAGACTCTGACGCTTAGGGAGACTCTTTCCCTGGCTCGGGTGGGGGGGTCCTCGGACATGGAACCCCTCGACGGCTGCTTGAATCGTTAGGTTTTTTGTGATTTTTCCCCATATGCGCACCTTGCCCACAAGTTTTGGATGGCCTCCCCCAAGGCAACTTTGATTCTCTTCCCTGGTCCCTTTTCCGTTATATTGCAAGCTCTGTCTTTTTTTCCTCTTTGCATGTGGTGAATACTAAGTGAGTATCTGTCCCCTGTTCTTCCTTGATCCTAGTGCTGTTTCCCCGCAAGTCACGTTTCCATTCCCAGGGAGTGATCGCCGCCGGTCTTTATCTTCGCGGCGCAACGTTAGCCAGGGAACCCTTGGCGGCGCCGCAACGGGGCGGGCGAACTTTTTTTCTCCGATTCCCCCCCCCCGTAAATCCTGCGTGACCGTGGGCTGCCCCTGTCACCGGAGTTGTGGCAAATCAATGGAGCAGTCTATCCCGGTCACCCTCCCTGCCTTATAAAACCCCAAATTATATGTGTGTATCGCATTCTGTTTAAGCGCATCGTGTTAACTGTAATCCACGGGTACCCCCCTGTGGAATGCCCCCCACGTAAGATAAATAAGGCTCCTTAAAGGGTCCCTTCCGAATAACATTCCCCCGAGCTAGTTTCCATGCAATTTTTCAATCGCAGAGATAGCAGCCGTGTTGGTGTTTAGATGCATTTCTGATATGCGGTAAGGTGCGAAGTCGATTCTCCCTCGCCCCTTACCCTTTGTGATGTGACATTAACTCGCAAGTGGCCTGGCCCCATTTCAATTGCCCGGCGTCCTCACGTCACCTGCTCCCCCACCTGATCTGCTCCCTGACCCCTTTTCCCCATTAATTTTGTTTTGTGAGAATGACCCGGCTTATCTATATCTGTTCGAAATGTGAAGTCTGATTGGTCAAGGCGCGGCTAGCTACCACTCACTAGCATGTTTTCATCGATACCCAGGCTTGACCAAAAAAAACACCCTTTTATAAGTTGCCCGACTAGTTTATTGCTACTTTTATCCTTTTTGAGAACCCTACACTTACCCTTCTGAAGGAGACTTCTCCGGACCCCCGTGCATGCAGAAAACCATTAGTAGTTCCTTTGGAAGCAACCTTTGCTAAGACGGTGGATTTTCCACAGGACTTGAGGAACCTCCCAGCCGGTCTCGATGGCCAGAGAAATCCCCTGAAAACCCCCACGGAATTCAAAAGGAAAATTTTGCCTGGTCTTTCAGAGGGGGCGGCACGGCCTAATTTGCTCAGTGCTGAACCTGGTCTGAGTGGTTCAATACCGATTCAGCTGCTTGCATAGTGTCTCTGTTCTGCTGATTTTTCAGAGCCGAGCTTCGATCTTGACTCGGAATCCCCGAACCCAACACTGGCGGAGCCATAGAGTGGGGCGCGCTGTCAGGCATCGATCTCCCTCACCAGCGAAGAAGCGTCAGGCCTGTTTGTCTGCTACCTCCTTTCACATGGCCGACGATCCTGGACGGACCTACAATGGCTTTCGACTGCGGTTGTTTTCTGGTTCTGTCCTTTGTCTAGTACCCCACCCACGTCCAAAACACACATGACCCCCTTTTCCCAGTGCCCCGCTGCCGAACTTTGCGCGATCTTCAATGACGTTCGTGTGCAGTCCCCCAGCTCAATGCGCCTTCCGGTGACCCTATTCCCGGTAAGAGGCTTCCGTCTTTCCTGCCTCCTTAACCATTCCACCGTCTGCCTTACTCCCCCCCCCTTTTGTTCTCGAGTAGGGCAATCAAATCCCCTGCTTTCTTTGCCCAGATAGTCCACTCGGACACACCTTTCACTTTCCTCTTCCATAAGGCCACTAAACTTGATCCCCCCAAACCACCGACTGACCCCCCTCCCCCCCCTTTAAGACCGTTACACCGTTGTTCCCTCCCCCCCATGTAATGACCCCCCCAGTCAACCGTCGTTCTTCCCCTCCATGATTTGACACGAGGTGGACTGGCGTGGTCACTTTTGTCTACATCCTTCCCCAGGGGCCGCCAGTCTCCCCTGGAACGGGAGAGGTTGCATCTCCTTTCCCGGGATCAAATTCGATAGGTTTGGGGTTGCGTGTTCCGTAGATCGAACAGGTTCTTTTGTTCGAGAGTCTGTGTGACATCCGCTTTGTGAATGATCCATCAGTACCAGTCCCCTTTGACAATGGTCTTCGATGCTTTCGTTAGGTGCTCCCCTCTCTTTTGCATCACGCCGGGCTTTGGTTGTTGAGCGCATAGCTCCACCCTGCACGTACTTGAACGCCCAGATATCGAAGGGAAGCATCTTCTCATCCACCCGTTGCTTTCACCCCCCTTTCACGCTGCGAATTCTCTTTATATCCCCCTGACCATGAAACCAACCCCTTCTCCCTCCTTGTTCTTTCCCGCCTCGGGCAGTCTTTCCATCCCCCACTCCTATCGGGGAAGACTTCTCTTTCTCAATGTGTCTTTTGCAGGCGACCGTGACGTTTACTCGAGAGGCGGCAAAGACGGGAAGCATTGATAACCCTACGTTGGTAGGGGGAGGTCCGATGAAGTGTTAACAGGTTGACGATGGGTCCGCTGCGGTGGAACCGTCGGTTCCTGTTTTTTTTTGTCCTTTGGCGATTTCCGGAATCCGAGAGCGTGAAGTTTAATGTATTCGCCCTTTTCCATCCTCGTTAAGCAGGGCCTTACTCCCTCTTTCACAGAAGTGGTCTCGACTTTCCTCCCCCGCCTGAAGTCCGAGTTTAATCTGAGGAGTGAAGACTTCGGGATCCCGCGGACCTCCACTTGTGCTTGACTACTTGTACGAGTGCATTTCAATTCTCTGATCGCTATAATTGCTTGATCTTCCTTTCTTGCTGGGGTTTTTCCCCTTTATTGGTCCTCCCCTACCCTTTTACAGAGACTCCAATTCTACACAGGGTATCCCCCTTTCTCTCCCCCCCCTTCACAGCTTCGAGGGTAGACAGGTTTCGTCGAAGATACTCCCTCCGGTTCCTGGTTAGTTCTACCGACTGTGCCCCTGCTCTTTTGCGCCCCCCTGCTTTGCCTCAAGAGCAAGCCCCAGTGCTCATCATACTGATCCCGACACCGAGGCGCGGCTTCAGAGGCCGGAGTTCGTTCCTCTCTATAGATCGAAAGGTCCAACAGCTTCTGCTCTTGACCCACTTCCCTTTGACCCCTATCTTTTCCCGTTGGCAGGGTTCTATGTACACTCGAGACCCTTCTGCTTTCGACGGTGCATGGGAAGCCCCTTGGTTCGCCTTCAGAGCCAATGATACATCTGTTGCGTCAACTTGAAGGGTCCTTCCAGGAAAGGGAGCGCGTAATGGATGGTAAGTGCGGAGCATTGAGCCGGACCAAAGGGCTCTGGGCAGTCCCCCGTTTTGTGTCTGCAAATTTTCTCTCTCCAGGACTTCTCTGTAAAGTGATGCACCCAGGCTTTGCCTCCATCAATTGTAGACCGCTTCGTTTAATCCTTTTAAGTTTTTTCCACCCCAAATATTATTTTGATATTTCTTCTCTTGTGACTCATTTACCTGACCCTTGTTTCATGACATGTGGCCCTGTCCCCTTTGACCTAACTCCCCCTAAAACGGGCCTTTCGCAGCATAACCTAGGGGACTTCGAACTTCCTAGGAATTCTTCACATCATATGTCATCCCGAGGCGCGCCCGCACCGACGCCTGTGGGCTTGGGGCGCTAGTAGGGGATCTGCAGGGAGAGGCGACTGATTGAGGCTTGGCCAGCTGCCGGCATTACCTGATTATTTCCGTTGCAGGTTCCAAGGGCCCCCCCCAGTTCCTGAAAACTTGCCCTTCATTCCACTATTCTCCCTGCTTCACTATCGACCATTAACCAATTTTTTGGTTTTTGTCCTGCCCGAGTTGCATGCCCCTTAGATGAACGTGGTGCAACGGCTCCATTTTCTGTCAAATCCCACTGGTGAAAACGGGGAACACAGGAAATAATGTGAAGTGGGCCAATGGGAACACAGATTTCCGCAATCGTGAAGGGACACCGATCCCGTTCCCTTTTAAACAAACCCCCTTTCCCCTCCACCGTAGAAAGACGCGAAATACACCAGATCTGTCACGTATAATAGGAACACTCGCATAAGTCATTACGTGGGAACCAACCGACAAGAGATATGGAATCCCCAACGCACTCACCGAATCTACTTCAAAGGCAGGGAAAGAAAATTGCATATCGTTTTAATTCTCAAAAGGAAAATATACCAACTGTAACACCTTTTGATGCATAAGAGTCTGCAGCTCACTTTTCTCTGGGAAGTGTGTGGCCTTAGGCGTGTCTAACCCGGAAGAGAAGCTTGGAGGATAGCGGGAGGTGATATCGGCCATAGAAGAGCTTCGGCGGACATGGTCTCCTTCTATTATGAAGGGGGTAATAGGATGATACTCCTTTCATAGATCAATCGGTGGGCGATTTCTACCCCGAAATGAACAGAGGATCGACCTTGTGCCTTTCTACTCCATTGGTATTAGCCTTTTTCTGAGTGTGGAGATTGATCGATTCCGTGAAGTTCAAAGACCTTCCACCCCCCCCCCCCAAGAAACAGAATCTTTCAGAAATTTCGTCCCCCAACCAGTTCTTGGCCCGTCCTCACGGGACCCCCTTTCGGAAGCTGACTAGTCCCTCGCCGAGTGTCTGCGCTGTAGGGGACACACCGTCTGCGCAGCCCTACGGAAAGGCTTAAGAGAGAATCGACATCCTCATTGTTGTTCGTACGAAAATAAGAGTCTTCTTTACCCTATGCCACCTTACTTCCTCTTTAACTCATCCCACCTCCCCGAACCGCACCCATCTCTCGCAGAACATCAGCAACCTTGCTTTTTTCCAGCGGTAGGGCCCCCCAAATGCCCCCAGGGATTTATTTCTCCACCTCCTCTGACCCCTGACAACCTTGAAATGGTCATTCTCAAAACTGGCCCCGTTAAGAGAGGAGACCAGCACACATCCCCTGGTCACCACCCCGGTCACAGGCCCCCTCTTCACCTTGCCCTCCAGTCAACCACTCCCCCCCGTAACCCCCCAAGTAGGTTTTATCATGTGAAGACTTCGGCTGCCCCACATTTTCGCATCTACAATCTCCCCAATTTTTCTATAAATCTTATTCCACTGTACTCTTCCCGATCACTTTGGTGACCTCATACTGAATGGGGATTCTACCACTAGATATTTGGGTCTTTAATTCCTTCCTGTCTCGATAATCTCGTTGTTTCAGAGCCGATGATGTGTTCAAAAAGCCCGCTCCCCCCTTCAATTCATAGGGATACGGGATTTAACACCCCCTTGATAGCGCTACAATAATCCTAATCTCCCTTTTTTTTTTTTATACATCTGATTTTATCCCCCTCCGCCTTGCCCCCTTCTGGGACTAGTCCCGCGACTTGTTTAATCTGTTTTTTGTTACACTCCCCCCCACTTGTAGTCACCCCCCCATTTATAGTGCTTTCTATTAATGTGCTAGCCCTTACACCTCCACCCCCCCCCCCCGTGTAGAGCCCCCCTTTCCTTCACTCCCCTCCTTGGCGCTGGTTATATGGCGAATTGTTTTCGATGTTAGACGACAGTTGAGCCCCTGGGCCCGGATTCAAGCATTATACCAAACTACTTTTCTGTTTTTCCTTTTTTTCTGAAGCCGTGATTTCAAATGTTAAGGGGGCTCCTAGGTTGGGGTAGCGGTTTTCTTCTTGGGTCCTTTCTCTCTTTTCAAGATTCCGGAGAGGGGATCTCTTCCCCAGTAGAGTCTGTGTGTGATCGCTCTGGCATCTGACCTCCTTCATCTTTTCCTTGGGCTACGCCGAGCAAAAAGAACTTGGTCGGAAGGTATGCAGGTTAGAACTGATTTTCCTGTGCCTTCTGCACTGGGATTCACTCTTTCCCCCCCCGCAAATTAGCTTGACCTTGGGAAGATCTTCCAAGAGGCTAGTAGATTCCTTTTGGATGCTTCCATTTGAATGGATTGCTGTTGGTGTTTTTACTGTTCTGAATACCCGCCCCCGAGAAGCAATCCTGATCCCCAATTCTAGCCTTACACCACTGCCCCGACTAGGGTCACCTGTGTGGCGTAAGATACGTCCACACTTTTTTCCTCTTTTGCTTCTTGGGCGTTATTTTAATTCCGAAGGATGCCCGGAGATCCTGACTCCCCTTGCTTCTCCCCTCTGCGCCCCTTTTCCCCCTCCCTCGCCAAGGAAACCTCCCCGCGCTCACATTCTGATGAGATTTCGAAAGCCGCGCCAATAGTGCCTTACCACACCCTTTTTCTAGAATACCCCGCACTTGCCGCTTATTACCCCTTGGCAGTGCTATTTTATAGGTTACATCCCTCTACTTTCTTCTTTAGAGGTTCCTGTAAGAAGATGGTATGTCAGCTTATGCCCCCCCCTGACTCTGCTGTTGCGCCAAGGATTTTTTTCTTCTTCCTTTTTTCTCCATCGCGTTGCGTATATTCGCGGTAAGCCTTGAAGGCTTGCAAACGCAGCGCTTGGCACCCCCCCCCACTGATCACGCCCCCCAACCCGTTTTGGCGCTCAATCTGCTTCCTTCCCGATCACGTACCTTAAAGGTCTCATGTTTTGTTATCCCTTTTCCTTCGACTATAAGGTTCCCTAACGCTTAGTCCTTCCCACCCCACCCAACTTAATTCTTCGATATGCATCGTTTAAATATTTAGTGATTCCCCGGTTTTCAGTTGACGGTGCCCTTGCCATCCCTCAACATTCTCCCATCAAGGGTCCCCGGCGAAGACGCGTTCTTCCCCCTTTTCTTTCTTTCAATTCAATCATTTTCTTTTCTAACGTTGTGTCGAGGAGGATTGACCGAATCTATTTCAAGGGACCGACAGTCCTTGTTATTCGACCACGGTTACCCTTTGTCTGAGATGTTTAATTCTTAAGTGTTCCATGCGTCCACCCCTTTTGACCCTTGAGCCCGTCACTATTATTCTTCATCAACGACCCTACCATAAGTTTAGAGCGTTCTCCCTTACCATCTTTTCACAGAGAGACTCATTGAAGTTGAGTAACCTCATTCCCCTGTAGAGTCTTTGGCCTCTTTCTTCAAAGTTGCGCCCTGGGTCTTTCCCCTTCCCCTTTGCCCGGCCCCCCTCTCCTTGACCTCTCCGAAACTTCCGGTCAATCGAATGGTCTACTTCCTTTAGCGCAATCTTTTTGCTCCCCATCTTAGTTATTATCCCGAGAATTTTTTTTATTCCCTTCTTCCCCTGCCATGGCCTCCTTTTCCTTGGCAATGGTGCCAGGGGTATTTCGTTTCTTTCTCCGCATTTGTATTTAGCCTTCCCTTGTCTCTCCACTAATTCTTGAGTCGTCGATATTTCTGGTCTCTTTCCCCCATTGCTCTCTTTTTCAAGGGCGTCCCGTCTGGTCATTTGATAAGAAACTGCCCATGTGTCGTCCGCCACCTTAGTGAAACCTTGGCTCGTTTAAATGTTGCTATCATTTTCGGCTCGGAGGGATTTTTCTTTTCTTTTCGTCGGGCCCCGAAAGGTTTTCAACACCTCCCAGCAACTCCATGCTACCAGTAATTCATTTCTCATTGACTTCTCGTCCTTCCAGCTCTTCGTCCTCTCCACTAAAGGCCCCTTGACTCCCCCTTCCCCTTATCAACCCTTGTTCGTTACCTTTCATCCCACATTTTCATAGAGTTTCTTCCCCCACAGGCTTCTTTTTGCCCAGCTCTCTCCGCAACCTTTTCTTTTTTTTCCGTTTACCAATATGGTCTTTTTTTTCCCCCTTCTTTTCCAAGTCCCTCATGCCAACTAATCAACCTCCCTTCGCCCTATTACATTCAAAAGTCAGAAGTGACCAGCAACCGTAAACACCCGCTTTTTTGCACATTCATGGATTTTTTGGGGGATCCCTGTTCGGTCTTCCCCCAAAGGGGCCTCTCCCCTTTAAGCTCTCCACGTTTATCATGCCTAGTTTTTTAGAACATTCGCCGGGGGGTTCTTCTTATCAGCAACTTCGTGTCGAGCGATATTGTTTTGACCCTCCACTTTTTTCCCTTCCTCGCGGGACGTTTCTTTCCTGGAGGTTGCTAATCCTCCCGCTCTTTTTTTTTTTGTGTGTGAGAGAGTCTGTCGCAACCACCTCAGTTCCCCTCAGCTCCCCTTTTCTGGTGACCTTCTCTTGATCACTCAAAACCAGGTATTTTTAAAACACCTCTCTCTAAATTTTTTTTTCTGCGACTTCATCCCTTTACCCCCCAACTCCCGACTTTCTGGGCCTTTTTTCCACTTCTATTCTTTAAGTGCCTGGCTATTGCGACTTAGATGTACTGAGTCTTCCCTTCCGGCACAGCCCGCATGGAAACTATTTTTTCTTGCTTTTGTTTTTTTTTCTCTGAGGAACCTGGTGAAGCGGGGATAGGTTGTCTGGAATTGGTGTAGTAGTTTTCTTGGCTGTTTTCATTGCCGGGTTCTGGGGTCTCTTGACCCGTGTCCTCTATTGGTTTCGATGAGATCGTTGGAGCCCACGTTTTAATCGGGGGCCTCGAGACAAGGATTTTTTTGAAGTCCTGAGTGAGAAAGACTGAGGAGTGAACTTCGAACTTTAAGGCTATCACTGAGGCCCTCAAATTGAGCTTCCTTTCGTCTTTAATTTTATTTCTCTTCCGCGCGTTTTGGTTTGCGCAATCTGGGCAATGGGGATGGCTTTAGGGTGTTCCCTTCTTGTCATTATCCCCTAGCTCCGCCATACCCACATTTCGATTCCCCCCTTGATCCTTTCACATGCTATTTTTTACTAGGTGTTGAGCTTTTGTCAGGCACTTCAGAGGCGGGGGGAGATCACTCCTCCCGGAGATCCGAAGAAAGGATACGCACCTTTAATCTTTTTGACCCTCTCGACCCGACAGACAAATATCCTACTTTCCTCTTCGGACGTTTTTTTTGGAAAGCATCATGAGGCTAAGCAAGGGGTTCGCGGGTTGCCCTACCCCCGGCCACCTTTTCCCCCTTTACTTACCGTGGCCTTCAGTTTATGGTTAATAGGTTCCTCTTTTATGGTGACCGACGTAGGTAGACGTCCTTTTTCGCCCCTGATACTCTTGCTTTCTCAATTTAATTCAAACCGTCATTCGTATTCTTCTTGGGAGCAAGTGTTTTTTCGTGAAACGGCGTTGCTGTGGCACGACCCCCGCAAAGGTGGTTCTCCCCCCTTCTCGATTCCCCAGCCTCTTTTAAAGTAGTGCCATGTACCCGGCGGGATCTTTAATGTACCTTTTTTTTCAGGTAACTGCATTCTTTCACCCCCCAAATTCCTTTCTGGTCGTATATTTCATGCGGGGACGCAACCTTGTCCACCCCTTTTTTCTCTTTCTTAGACGGGTTCCCGGGACCCTTTGCACCCTTTTGTCCTTTATTCAACTCAGTTTCACATCCCCCCCCCGTGTCCCCCGTCCTCCCTCAACATAGGACTTCTTCCTTCCATGCATCTAATCTCTTTTCTTCCTCTGGTTTTTTCGCTCTTCTTTGACTTTAGGAAGGCTTAAGTCCATCTCGCGGTCCCCCTGGGCTATTAATGTTTTCCCCCCATTTCTTTCCCACCTGCCCGAGGAATCCCTTAATGCCACCCCTATGCTTCCTAATTACATATCTGCCCTCAACATTGTGTTGAGAATCTTGGTCATACCTTCATATACGTAGAATGCACTTTGATTGCGCACACTCCTCTCCCGGTAAAGGTAATACCTGCCGTCTTTCCCTTCCTAGGACATTTTTTTTTTAACGTTCACCCCATTTTTTTGAGCTGGCACCCCGCTCTTCCTTCTCACTTATAAATTGCTCGCAATTATTTACTACCATTCGTCGACCCCGTCTTTTACCCTGGTTCTAATACTACACCTTCCTCCGCAACCCCCCCGTCAATTAGTATCAGGCCTCCTTCCTCCCTCAAGTATTCTTTCCCACTGCAAATCTGAACCAGAAGTTCCCGATGAAGATACATACTGACCAGGCATATCCATGCTGTGGATGGTTTTTTTTAGTCCTTCCCGCCCCTTTTTCTTTCTCGTCTATCTCGGTTTCCCCCCTACTCTTCCCTCTTTTGTTTCCTTCTTTTTTTTTTCTGATCCGGCTTTAGTATTCATTTTTGCGTACAGGGAGTGATTTTTCTCTTCGTCCTTTCTACCCTCAATCTTCTCGCAGTGTTCTCCTGCCTAAGCCACTTCGTCGAACCGTCGATTCTGACACTTTTTCCCTTCACACCTCTGGTTTCTGAGTGGTTTTTCGCATGTTTTATGCTTACCCACCTTAAAGTCCCACAACTCCAGCCCTCACTTTTTTTTGAATTCATCCCCAATAGCTATTTCCCCCCCTCTACCCATTCCTTCCCCCCTTGCAAGTCAAGTCAATTTCGGTTAACGTTCCCCCCGGAATTCTCCCTTCCTATTAAAACTAAACCTCTCCCTACCTTCCTTCCCATTTTCGCTTTTGTTAGGCCCCCATTCAACACCGTTTTCTGCCCTCTCCATGACACCCATTTTCATGTCATTATACCCCAGGACCCATCTGCAAGGATCCTTTCCCCAAGCCCCCCGATCCCCCCACTCCCCCTCCCCCGCGCACATCCAAATTGTACCCTCCGACCAGCACACTTTCAAATTTTGTTCCATTCTTCTCCCCCCTCTTGCTTCCGGACGGTTATACAACGTCTCATCGAGCCCCCCTGTCGAATATACTGAAGTGATCTACGGTTTGATTTTTGCATGGGTCTAACCCATCGATTCTTGGGGTGTCTTTTTGTTCTTCTCTAGACTTTTTTGTACGCGAGTTAATTGTGTTGACCCCCGTGTGGTACCTCATTGACCCCTTCAAAAGGCTGCGTTTTTGTCCGTTTTTCCCATCCTGGCCTAGGTGGCTCCCCTCTCCCCTTCACCCCTTTCTTGTTGTTGAGATGAGTATTGTCCCCTTCCAGATGGGACAATCCCCGTGACAGCTGAAGGGGGTCCGATCTTTCCAGCACACGTTTCTTTCACACAATCATCGTCTCCACTTTTCCTTTTTGTTTTGACCCTTTCCAACCCCTTCTTTTTAATGCCTAGTTTAGATATTCCCTTATCGGCGGACCTTTCTCTTTTTTTTTTCCCTGTGTTTTTTCTTCCCTCTGCCCAACAGTGGTCGTTAGGTCCCTATAACTTTTTCCTCATGGACTTCCTTACGGTGTACGGTTTGTCTTTTTTCTGACTGGAGGCAACCCCCTTGTTTGCAGGTTGGTTGTGTCTGGGCGATGATGTTTGCTTAGTTTTTCCTCTTGGATTGTGGCATGACACTCCTTGGAGTTGTTTCGCTCCTAAGGAGATGGTTTCGTGATAGAAGGGGTGCCCCGCGCCGTGTTATTAGTTGCCTCCGCTTGAGAACACGCCTTGGTGAGGAAGTTTGCACTTTTGCGTGCTTTTACTGAGGGCAAAGTGACCTCCTTTTTTTTCCTCTTTGTTTAAATTTTGCCTTCCTGGTCAGGATCAAGCCCTTTAGATGCCGTAGAATGTTTTGCTGATTTTCCGCCCCTTGATTTTTTCCGGGAGGTTCTTCTTTTTTCTAGACTCCCTTTCGTCTCGCCATCTACAAGCGGGCGATACCTGTTAAGTCTGCCTCACGCGCCCTTTCCTCCGCTGGCTTCTCAGACTGAACCCCCCTCCATCGGAGGCCGGGAGTTCTTTTTTCCTTTGATGGGTGTGACCCCGGACTCACTCGGACCGGATGACTCAAGAGCTTCGAAATGGCTTCGACCTCTTTCCAAAGCCCTAGTCCGCCTCAGCTTGATTTTCTCTATGGGCAGATGAGCGTCATCGGCCCTCACAAAACTTCTTGCTCGTGCCCTCTGGACTACCCCCGTAAAACCCGTTTGACCGAAACTTCCTTTTCAGTTTTATCTTGCCCTGACTCGAAAGTCGTGTTCAGAGGGATTTTGGCCCGCATCCAGTAGGTAGTTAGTCAGTTCTTAACTGATCCTGGTTTTTTGAGGTTTTTTTCCCATTTTAAGTTCAAGCATTAGGGTTATTTTATCGACCAGTGTGTCCCCCCCTTATATTAGTCGTTCGATAC
>Ga0179593_1351127_pt1 | contig 15725 bp, 19 predicted proteins | sample CZODoug2_1_08_16_FD_185931 | JGI IMG/M metagenome (GOLD analysis project Ga0179593, IMG submission 185931) | Vadose zone soil fungal communities from Angelo Coast Range Reserve, California, USA - CZODoug2_1_08_16fungal (PacBio error correction) | ecosystem: Environmental > Terrestrial > Soil >... | reverse complement strand
CTCGTGCGGGCATAATGGGGGAGGCCGTGGGTTCTTCGCCCCTGAAAACCGGCGCGCGGCCGGGCGGGTCGCCCCCGGCTGGAAAATTTAGTTTTCGCGATTCTTATTTCCTCTTTTCCTTCAGAATGCGACTCGATCGCCTCACGCGGACCATTCAGTTGATTTTTGGAGCACGGATGATGAAATCTCCTATCTTTCTAAGTTGTTGTTGTTGAGAGCTCTCTTTTCTCCTTTCGCGGAACATTCTCCCTTCTTTTCCTCGTATCGCTCTGTCTTCCGCCGGGTCTCAAGGATAGGCCGTTATCCTGGCACGGTTCCTCAATACGGCAAGCGGCGCTTCGTCGGGACCAGGAGTTTTTTTTTCCTCCTAAAAGAGCCCTCCCCCCTTATCCTGTGATTTTATCCTTACAGGCCCCCTCGGTACCAAGGACCGGCCCGGAGATTGAAGGCGTCCCATTCCCCTTTTCCGGTGGAGTAGCTTCGGCACCCTGGTCCCCGAGATCTGCCCCTTTAGACAAGCCCAGAGAAGCCCTTCCTTTTTTTCACTGCCAGTCCTGCCTTTTGGTTGGTTTCTCCCCCCCCCCTGAATTACCTCCAGCGGGCTGACACCTCACAGCGAACGCTGACGGCCGTGACAGCCGTGTCTTATCCCCCCTCTGTTTTTCGCACTTCCTCGCCGTTTCCGACCACGAGGCATTCGATCCCCCCCACACCGACGACATTTTATCCCCTTTTCCTTTTTGCGCTGTCGACCCCCCCGACCTCCGCCGAAACTCCGCCAGGTGGATACCGACAGCAAAAGGCCCGGCCCACCGCACTGAGGAGAGCTCAACGCCAACCCGGCGACAGCCGCCGCGAAAGCGCGCCCCCTCCCGGTTTACGCCGGGCCGGTTCCCAGCACCCAGCTTTCCTTCCGCAGAGAAGACGTTCTCTTCCTTCCTGCGAAAAAGGGCCGAGCGACAGCCGAAGGATGACGCCGATCCGGTGCTGATGCTTCCAACCCCGCGAACAGGCCCTCCTGCCCGTCCCTTTTCTCCCTTCTTTTGAAATTCAGTCCGGAAGCTTGGTGGCCGTACATCCCGATCCCACGATATACCGTCTTCTCGCATTGCGAACATCCCGTCCATTAGGAGTCTGGCCGCGACTGACCCTGCTTCCGCCACGACCACTTCCCGCTGACCGAAGCGGTCCAAAAGTCCGTGCCGGGCCGAGCACCCCCCCTCAGCCGACACGACCGCTTCTTTCAGAGTGTCTTTTTCTCCGAAGTTGCGTGCGACGCGTATCCGTGACCACGATCACCGTAGCCTCACAACCTTTGTCAGGCGGACGCCTTCTGAGTATTTTGTCGTTTCGCACGCCTGGCCAGGAGCTTCAGGTGCCCCGATCGGATTGGAAGACATCTGCAGTTAAGGATCGTTGATACTTTTTTTCCGAAAGCGTGCCCAGGCCGGTAAGTTGCATGAATCCCCTCCACCACCACCTCCCTTTTTGACTTCTCTCATGGACCCCGTGTTACCGTCGAGAGAAGATGAACGCGGAGCTTCGAAACGCAGGCTTCCCCGGCGCCTCTACGCGTGCATGGATTCTCCGGTCTCAAGTCAAAATTCCCCACATTGTCGTGGTCGGCCATCTCCGCCTACCCCGGGTAACCCTTAGGAGCTTGATGAGCAAGCCCTCCGATATCAGGAATTTTTTTTCTTTTCTTTTCTTTCTCAACGGAAATTTTTGTCATCCGGCGGTGTTCATACAGGAAAGGAGAGGCTAGATGGATAGGAACCCGGTGTTTTCGTCTTGAGGTGATTTCCCTTTTTTCTTGTTCCGTCCAATGGTGCGCATCGCGGCCCCTGACTCCCCATTTTACACGGCGACCACATGACTTTCCCTAAGGGACAGGTCAATTTTGATAATCTCTAGCAAAACCATGCAGTGGGATCGCTGGCGGGTCTTTGATCTTTTCACGTGAACCGGCTGCGTTGCTTGTCAAACGATACGGCGGGATACGAATTGTGACACGGGCGGTATTCTCTTTATTTGTCTCTCCTTGAAAACGGCGAGCGCGACGACCGTGCGATCGCCAGCATCCGGAAGAGCAGCACCCCCCCTTGGGACCCGATCCGTGCGCGTGTCTTGTCTTTCCCCTCATCCACAGTTTTGTTTTTTTCTTTTTTTTTCTTCCACGAAGTCTCCGGCACCGGGTTCCATACTCAGTCAGCGAGTCCGAACTGCGGACTGCCCAGGGAGTTATGCAACTTCATGGGGTGCCCCTTACCGGGATGCACACCATACGCTTGCTCCGATGAAAAGGTTTTTCCTCTCCCCCTTTGTCCCCCCCTATAAGTTCTTTCTTCCCCCCGTTGTTTGTGGAGATCCTTAGCTGGTGGGCCAGTGCGGTGTTCACTCCAAGCTTTCGGGGTTAAGACAGGGGCGGAGGTGATGTTTCCCTTTTTTTTTCAGTTCCATAGAGACTGCTTTTTTGTCAGCATGTCGCGGGGTTCATCTTGAGATGGACTGTGGGACGGATCTGCTGGCCAGCCCCGCTGCCCGGGACAGTGGAAGTGTTCCCGCGCAATCTCTTCCTGGCCACATGATTCGCTTGTGAGCTCTTTATGCCTTTGTACGCACGTTCGTTGTCGCCCGTTTCTTCCGGGTCCCACGGCTCCCCTGCAGCGCGCTGTCCCCGCGCCAGGCGGAGCGCCCCTCTGTTAGAGTTTTGACTTCATTCCGCAGGGGCGCTCAAGAAGAAACCGGCCAGGGGCATGCCCCCTGCCCCTTCTGCATGGTTCTACTCGAGAATAGGAGCTGCAGGACTTTCTTGGACTGGCCGCACCACATCTTGATCCCGTTCCTTCTTTCGGCTTCCCTCCGCAACCAGTTTCAGAAATCCATGGGACACGCACCGCAGGGCGCAGTCCCGGGTGTCCAGCAATCTAGCCGCATTTTCCTTCCTTTTTTTTCCCCCGTGTTTTTCCTTTACCTTACTGGCCGGATATCTCCCGCCTCCCTCAGTCCTATCGCGTGCTGGACCGACGCTCGGAATTCAGCTAGCGGAAGGTACCTAAGGGTTTCGCATGGCCGAATCCTCACAGGCCTTGCCGGGTGGATTCTTTCGGGGAGGCTCGGGGCCAGCACTTGTGATCGCCGGGAATGGGCGGAGCCGCGGGTCGAAATCCATCCGGGGCACTCTTAGCGTACGTAGTTTCCTTGGTCGTGTATGGGGTGGAGCGAAGTTTCCAGGTGCGAGTGTTGTGGAGGGCACCATGCTGCAGTACACCGCGCCGTCGGATCAGAGCATGGAACGGCTTTACAGTTTTTTACCGTCGGCGCCAACCGGTGATTTCCACAACGCCGTGGACCATGTCGTGAGACCGTTCTCTCAATCGGAAGGCTTCTAACTACGTAACGGGCGCTTGGTTAGGGGGGGTTAGTGGAAACGATCCGGAGTTGCCATAGTGGTACTGAAAACGTGCGACAGCTCGCCCCCCCCCCCCCACACCCCCCCCCCCCCCCCCACTTGCTTTTGCTTTCTGCGTTGCTTAGGGAACCTGCCGCCCCCCGTGTGACGATTGGCTAGCTACTGTTATGTCCCGATCTGTGTAGCCTAGCAAGCAAGATATACGTTCGCGGCTGATCTTGCTGCTTGATTGACTGGTCACCCTTCGATCCGCGTCTCCGACCTTCCTTGAGCGCCCGAAGCCGGGGAGCTTCAGCGTCTTTTCTTGTGGTTCTGAGGGGCATGCCCATCAGTGGCACCGCGATGGCGGCACAGGCTTGCCTGGTCGCTCGCCCGTTTTTCGTCGAGGTTGCTGCTCGTCGTTTCCGCGTCATCTCTCCTGACGTGATGAGGGTTACTCCTTTTTTAACAGGGTCTGCCCCCGGCGTCGCCGAGGCCCAGAGAGCGCCTTCAGGGCGGAGGGTCGTCCAACCTGGCGACGGGTCGCGGCCGTGGGCAGCGCCATCTTTGCCTGCTCTTCCGCGAATACTTTCGTAGTCTTTTTCGTGATCGGATTGGTCGTCGGCGTCGCGCTGCTGCCCGCGGGGGCTGCCGACCGGCTGGGCCGGTGGGTTCTCTTCGACGGCCCTGTAATTGCTGCGGTCCTTCTTTCTTTTCTACAGGTCGCTGCTCCCCTGGGATGTGTCTCGAGCGGCTGTATCGTCTCTCTTGGTGGGTGGGTGGCCAGGGGCGGTCCCACGTGGTCTACAGAGTTTTAAGCTGAACAACCGTTTTCCCCTTTTAGGTCTAGGGACACTGTATACCTACGGCGCGGGAAGCCCTATCCTGGGGCGTTGCCTCTGTTCGCCTCAAAACCGTCGGACGACAGGGCCCTGATCAAAAGGGCAGGAATTTAGTCCGTGTGAGTAGCCTGCACGATCTTTCCCATGCCGTTTCCCTCGAGCGAACCCCTGCCTCATTGCCTTCCTGCAATTCTCCTGTGTTTGTTGTTGCGATCATCCGGGCTGTCCAAGAGATGAATGGTCCTCGTCCCTCTCTCTTTTCTTCCCTTACGGACCTTCCTTCCGTATCTCGAGGAACAGTTATGGCGGTCACTGCCCAGTCCGGGCACGTTCGGTTGAACCGAGGACGTCCCCCCGCCCAACTTTTTACCCTTCCTAGGCCGTATCGACAGGTCCAGAGGCACCCCCTCCCGTGACCCAGGCGTCTTTTTTCCCTCCATCTGATTTTTCCCCACTCATCGACCCCAGGCCACCTGGGCCGGGCATGATCGCCTCTCATGTCTCCCGGCGAGAGAACCGGATCCAGGACGAAACTTCTTCCTAGCCCCAAACTCAGGTCAAAAGCCAGGACGGAAATGGGCCCCGACACGATGAAACGTCGTGCCACGCGTGTGTGGCGCCCAAGGCTTAAGTTACGCCAAGGAGATTTTCTCCCCCGTCCCTTTTTTAGGGCAGGGTGCCGGCAGCGCAGCTGGCGCATGCTTCACAGAAGGAAGAGACCCAAAGTACGCCGAAGCCAGAATCCTGACAGGATCACTTTTTTCTTTCTCGATCCGCCAACCGACTCCAAGAGGACCAGCGGCCGGTTTCACGACGCGTCCTGCCGCGCGATACCGCTGAACGACGATCATCATTTCGTAGATGACAAAACGGGCCCGCCCAGCCGAAGGGATCGATCGCGGGGCCACTGTATGCTTCACCACTCCAGGCCTCCTGAACAGGCCTTTCCCCGTGGTCACGATCAATCCGGTCTGGGCGCTGCTTAATGAACCAGCGACACGATCTTTCCCAGCACGATCATTCGCGATGATCCCGCCGTGCTGGCCTCTACGACGCGATGCTGGCAGCAATTACACAGGCGTCTCGCCGAAGCGTCCAGAAGTTCTAAGGCCTTTCCCTCTCATGCAACATAACCTGCACGAAGAGTGGTGACCACAGTGCAGGGTCAGAGCTATATAAGGGGCACTGATCCTGACAGCCACAGTGAGGAGTCCCTGGTTGATCTTTTCTCCCCTTACTGTCGAGGACGGCATGACGATGGCAGTACACTACTGTGGCGACAGTATCCGAATTTCCGCAGATTGGAAGGATGGCGGGTAGCCTTCCGATAGTGTCCTTCCTGCCCGGTGCCATGCAGGGAAATGGGTCTCTCCCACCCACCCCAATTAAAGAATCGTATACCACCCCCAACGGACCCCTGTTCCTAGAGCAAAGCACGAAGATGGCGGTTCGGACCTTCTCCCTTTCCCGAATCCGGCTATCAGAGCCGGCCAAGGCAAACAAGCAACCCGGCGCAGTCCGGGTCTTCTGCATCTCCCGCCTTACCTTCCCCCATTAACCTTCATAGATGAGTCTGAGAGCGTAAAGCGACCTGAGGAATAGGCGGCGGCCTGCTCAACGTCAGCGGGACCAACTGCGGTGTACCGCGGAAGGGAGGTGATCGATGGATCCTCCCCTGTACTTCTGGCCGACGGGGCTGTTGAGGATGGGACTGTGCTGCAATGGTCAATGGTGACTGTTCTTCATGACTTCCAGCGGCCCGTGCCGCATCGCGTGCGACCCTAGGTACTGCAGGCCCTGCTCGCGTATGCAACAACTCCCTCCCAGGGTCATGTCGTTGACCTGTGGTCTCTGATCACGCCTAGATCGATGAGCTAAAGGCAGTGCGCTCCGCATGGGTGACCCGGGCATTTTCCCAGTGGCTAGTTCTCTCCGTGTGCTTTTTATACACGCTCTCGCCTAGATCATGAAAAGGCCGATGCTCCGATCACATCCGGGAGGTAGCGGCCTGCGCGACCCTACCCCCCTTGGGAACGGGCAGCGTGCTCGTGAGGCACTTTCCTCTCGTCGGCTACCTTGGAACCCGCCCCGAGCCTCTCCCTTCTCGTACCGCTTCTTCTTGACCGCGTTTTTTCTCTCCCCGGATTGAAGCCCCTTGAACAGGTAGCGCAGACCTCTTTCACCCAGTCCCTTTGGTGTTTTTGAGGAGATCCTGAGTGGGTGCCCAGTCTGGTGGCTTTTTTAGGCAAGTAGTTTTTTTTCCTGGGCTGGCGTACGGGCTCTTTTCTCCGCGCGCAGGAATACCGGGACGGTCGGTCATCTGAGGTAATAGCTGATGGCTGGCCGGACTCACCGCTGCTTGGCCAGCCCCTGCCGAGGATAAGTACGTTCTCCGAGCCGCAGGGATTTTGGAGTGGTGTGTGCTCGGTTGCTGTATCGACAAGGTTCGTGCGCCTTTTTTATTCCTTTTCAAGCTTTCCTCCACGCGCGCGTCTGAAAGTCCTGGGTCACTTCTTCTCCGGGTAGCGGCCCCGCATCCTCCCGTACAAGATCAGGCCAGGCGATGCCGCCCTGGCCACTGCGGGAAATGGTGTTAAGAAGAATTTGTCCTTGCACTTCTGTCAGTGAAGAGTCTCGGGTGCTGGCCACCCCCTCTTTCGGCCGGTTTCCCCACCACCTTCAGTCCACGTTCCCATTCACGAACTCCGCGCACGCTGGCAAGATGGGGGGGAAGACGAGAAAGCAAAAACAAGAACACCCCCACAACCCCCACCCAAACGCCCAATCAGCAAAAAACCCCCCACCCCCCCCAACCCCCACCCCCCTCTGGACGTACACCGACCTGGGAGGACGGCCCGGGCAATAGCCGCTCCCGAGGTCCTGATTTCCTTTTTTGAACTCTCTCTAAGCGTAAGGGTTACCGGTTTAAGGCGGGAGACTGTCTCCCCTAGGATTTCTTCTCCTGGTGTTGTGCGATGGATCCGGCGCAGGACCTTGTTACGGCCCTTTAGCCGAGTAGTAACCCTCACATCCTGAGTTAATATGCTCGAGTTGGCTTAGTGTCCAGTGGGTGGGTGCTAGTCCCGGGCTGGTGGTGTGAGGGGAGCCATTGCGTACACCGCGGGCCGCGATAGAGCATGGCGGACCGTCCAACCTCCTTTTAATCCGGCTTAGTCGGACTCGGTTGTCTCGTGATCACCTGGGTGAATCCCTCGGAGTGGAGTTCAGCGACGAGGTGGCTCGGTTACGGTGGCGATCGGGTTTCTGATCGTGGCAGGAACATACCCAGGAACTTCGGTCAGCACGTCTAGGCTTCCAGCGTTAATTTTTGCTTTTTTGGGCCCTGCGGCCGGCCGTGACCGAGTCGGCGGGTACCGGTCGCCGGTCGTCGCTAGCCAGGCACAATTTTTGTTCGGACTCGAAGGTCGTTCTTCGAGATAGTCTGCGCGTTATCGGGGCCTGGGATTGTTCAGCCAGCGCCCAACCCTTTAGATAATGACAGTTGCCCGCTCAGGGAAGGGCCCAGCGGGCCGTTATGGGTGTTCCTGGGGCCGATCAGTGTCCCCTCTTCCCTCATGTTAGGCATCTTTTCCCCTCTGCGTTCGTCATAAGGTCCGTTTTCCGGCGTTTCATCCGCGCGGAAGTTGAGGACCCGCGGGTGACCGGGCCTGCGCTTTTTCCGAGGGGGACGTCGCCGTTTTGCGGGGATCGTCCTGTTTCGTAGGGGGAATTAAGTGAGGATGAGTGTCAAACCTCTTTTTTACTGGTTTAGACGCGGGGTGCGCAGCGCGAACGGTTATCAGACGAAGCCATGACACACGGAGGCGGGCTTTCTATGCTTCTTTTGGTGAAGGTGAATTTCTCGACGGGGTGCGTACCGCACGGCGGTCATCGTTGTTTGTTCCCCTTTGTCAGGCAGCCCTGCTGGTCGAGGGATGTGGGGTTATGACCAGGGCCGTGGACTGGGAAGGTCTGCTAGAGTGGCGAGGCTTCCCATTCGAGTCTATTATTTGGGGCACCCGGGTGAGCAGGCGCAGTTCCCCAAGATGGAGGTTGACACCTGCCGGTGACCGTTCTTTTGGGTACCTATGTTCCATGTCTCTACGCGCCTCGATGGTCAATGGGGCGTCGGTTTCTCCTTTAACCCCCGCGGCCCCTTCCTCTGTCCTGGTCAGCTAAATACCCCTTGCTTGAGCCCGTCCGCGACCCTTCGATCCTGGAGACGGAGGGGCCGCACGCACGCACGCTGACCTCGCATCAGTTGTCACCGCCATTTGCTGATCGCTTTTTATTAATAGTTGTTGTTGTTTTTTTTAGGAGACTTGATCATCCGTGAACTGAGTCGTAAGGGTCTCTCGGAGTCGTCTGGACAGGCGTCTCACGGGTCGGCCCCCGTTACTACGTCCCAGGGACCCTTTATTAGTCCTTTCCCGGCTGACGGGACAGGTTGCTGTCCGTTGCGAAGTGCAAACAGATGACCGAGATCCACACACAGTTAGTTCGAAGAGAGTAGCTTCCCGTTCCCTAGGTCCCAGCCGTGGACCGGCCCGGTGCCGGCTCCCTGGCCATCTGGTAGTGGCGACCACGGTTCCTCCCTGGTCCAACCAGGCCACCCTTGCCCCAGTGGCCTGATCATGGTGCCGGCGCCACGTCGCTGCCGTGACCCAGCGGCCAGCGCGAAGGTAGCCCCACAGCACATTCCTGTTCCTTCTGACCCAGGCAGAGGCTTTTCCACCTGAACAGCCCGCCACTTCTTTGCCTGCCTGCGGCGTATGCCAGCCCACGCAAGAGCCTTCAGCACGGCGACCCCCGCTCTAACGATAAAAGTCACACCCTTTTACGTCATGTGCTTTGCGGCGAACGCGGCCTCGTCGCTGCGAACCCCGACGAGCAACGCGTTGGCCGACGCCCGAACGTCGGCGCGCTCCTCCAGCGTCGTTTCTCCCCGCCCAACCCGCACCGCGGACCAGCGCGGCGCCACGCCGTTGGCCTGGTGGCCTGGTACGGGTTCGATGTCTCCCCCCCGAGAGCGTCCGTAGAAATGATCGAGGCCGAGGAGTGCGCCTTGATCGCGGGTCCCTTAGGCCACCCCTGAACAGCCTTCACAGCAGCTGGCCGAGCCCTTGCTCGGCGGCTTAGAGGGGGGGCGATGACGATTGACATCACCGATCCAGGCGATCCGCGCCAATTCAGAATACTGTAGCAAGATCGGGGGATGGATTGAAGGCCGCGCGACCGGCCGCCATGCCCGTTTCGATCCGACAGCGTGTACCCTTCGTCTTTGTCAGACCGAGCCCAGCAGCAGGGCAACGACACCTGACACGTGCCGCGAGGGTGCCCCCGGTCAGGCCGGGCACGCCTTTGACCCGGGGCACGATCCCTGCCCGCCACCGGAAGGAGATTTGATCTTTCTCCCATCTTTAGTAGAGGAACAACGGTCAAGCCTATGTCAGGCAGCCCCAGGGCGCCACGCGGATTGCCGACTCCCGGATCGGTGCTGGAGGTACGTTCCATGTTTCCCATCGAGGAAGTCATGCCTTTTTTTTTTTGGCTTCCAAGAGCCCAACTCCCCGCACCGGGAATTCTATCCACCTCCCCGGGAACCCTTCCCGCGAAGCTGCTGTTCGACCCGCGGCTCCCGGCGCCCCAAGCCCCTCTAAGCAGGCCTTTCCTCGCCCTTCTTCATGCATTTTCAACCCGGGGCCGTCTCGGTCGTTAGGGCGCCCTGGAACCTTCGGCGCTATTGCTCTGAGTCCGCTCAGCAGATATGACCTAGGGAGGGGCGGGAAACTTGTATAAATGCAAGTTACGTCCTACCTTCCCCCAGGAAGGAGGGCTAGCGGGCTCTCACCCGCACTGCTGACCCAGTGCTTGCATTCCGCGACGTCAGTTATTACTGGTCGGCAATTTATTTGGCAGCTGGTGACCTCTCCGGTCCGAACGCTTGTGGCCACGGTGCCCCTCTGACTCATTCTCCGGCTGGCAGGCTCCTTAGAGAGTAGGCAATTCGGGGGACGGTTCTCGCACTTTTTTTTCTATTGATCACGTCGATGGCAGCCAGGCGGGGCTCTCCGTGTTAGTGAACTTGGCGGTCTGCGGTCGTGTGCTTCTGTTTTCACGCACCGCAGGATAGCAAGCATGACCCTGAGTCGACAACTCCGATTCCCGTGAGGGCGCTGTCTGTCAGCGCCCTATCCCATTTTGACCCTGGTGTTCTTGCTTTTCTTCATGGTCCGTACACGGGTGCAATCCCCACGTCGGCTTGGGAGGACTGGTTTACGGCGTCGGGCGGAGGCATGCAGGGTGGGCCAGCGTCCGCCCGGCTACCACTTCTCTTGAGCTGAACAGTCCCTCCTTACTTTCACTAAGATCGATCTTTTCCTCCCCCTACGGTGTTTTTTTGCCTAGCTGTGCCAGATTGTTCATCGGCAAGCGTTTAGAAGGGGTACGCTCCACAGGTGCAGTACCTCCCGGGAAGGCGGGTCACGCAGGTCGCGGGGCGGGTCGCTCGCCGAAGTCGGGACGGTCTCAACTGACGAGCCAGCTGTTGGTGATAGGGAGGCAGGACGCGCCTTTGATTCCACTCTTGTTCCTTTTTTCTTGTGCTTATCGGTTGCTGTCATGCGGGCTCTCGAACGCGCGTTCTCGGGTCCCAACACAAGCGCGCGACCCCCGGGTCACCCAGGCTCGCGGGGAGTTGCCCCGCCCATTGCTTTTCGATTTTTTTTATAGTTCAAGAACCCGGCCCAAGGTTCCTTTGACCAATGGTTTGCTACGCGAGCAGAAGCGGCAGGCGGAGGAGCACTGAGGTTCCAAATTTTTTTTTTTGTTGGTATTGAATTGTCCCCCAAAAGTTGCCTTTCCTTTTCTTCCCATGCCGCACCTTGCGCAACGCAAGCCGCACCATATGCGACGCAAGCGGGGGGACGCAGCTTGTGGGTCCCCGTCTACCTTTTTTCCTCACGGAATGTGTAGTAAAACTCCTTGGTGAGGACCGAACTGGCCGTTTAGAGAATTCCGCCCCCTACGGTATCGACGCGTGCTGTCGAGAAAGCTCATTAGCGAAGGGTTAAAAGGGGATCTTCGTCTCTTCTTTTTCCCTAACACCCCCCCCCCCCCCCCCCTTTTTTCTTGCAAGCTGGTTTTTTGTCGAAAGGAGCCCCTTCCTTCGTTTTTCTTTGATTTTCCCTCGCGGATCCTGCGGCGTCGAACAGCGGCGTTCTCATGAATGACGGTCACGAGGGCAGTTTTTTTTGCGGCGATCGGTTCTTTCGGTCTTGTGGATTTCTCCATGTAATGCAGTACACACTCCGGCCGCGGTCCGAGTTGGAAAGGACAGTTGAAATCCGTTTATTCTAAATCCTTGTGAAGGTAGGTTTTTCCCCACTGGGAGAATCTTGAAGCCGTGATGGATAGTTTTTGACCAGTTTTAGCGTGGCCGAGTTGTAATTCCGTATTCGGAGATGGGTGGAACGGATTCCACAGTCGTTAGACACATTCCCTTTCCCCAATCACTATGCCATCTTGTAAACGATGTTTGTGGTCTCTTGGCCCTTCCGTGCCGAACCCCTGGCTGTTACCTCTTCGGCGTGCTCCCATTTCTTTCTCGCGGAATAGGGTAGGGTCCAGAAGAATAAACTGACGGGATCTCGAGTTAGCGGATCCTTAGTTATTTAGGTCCCTGTTGTCATTATGTTATCGTCACTCTACCAGTTATACTGAGGTGAAAGCCGTCCGCTGGGCCGTGGCAAGGGAATGGTTTGTGGTTAATGTTTGTGTAATAAGTGGAACCTCCTATTCAGGAATAAGATAGGACTGGTAGCCGCGTGCCCTTTTTTTAGGTGAGGATTCTAGTCGTTCCGTGCGTCGGCCTCTCTTTTCGAGGATTACCAGCGAACGACCGTTTGGCCCTTTCGCGAGCCGTGGTAGGGCCTGAGAGAGATGCGGAGCCTCTGAACTCGGAGTTCTTCCCCTTTTCTTACGGTTCTCTTACGTCGGGTGGCGCCGCGCCTTGACCTTAGTCCGCGCCCGAACCGGTCGCTGTTTGATTTTTTCTCTTCTTTACTTTTGTTCTTCTTTCCCTAGAGCGCTTGCTGAACGGTAGGCCGCGGATGGGCCGACCCGGAATCTTGCGTTCTGTTCGCGGAGAAGCAATGCCTTTTCTCTTTTTCGGGGTCCTGAGGGGCTTGGGTGGTGTTTTTGTGTGCGCAGGTACCGTCTCTTGCCCCTCTTTACCTTCCCTTGGTCCCTTCTCTCGATTGGGGGCGCAGGCCTCATGTTCAGTCGATTCTGGGGCGGGTGGTGTCCAGCTTCCTTTTTTTTGACGCCCCCCTAACAGACCGGGAAGAAGCCCTATGGGGCCCCGTAAAGGCGGGGTACCTCGGGGACACTGTCATAAGTTGTTTTTATGAATTGCCGCCGTTACTGAGGATTCCGTAAGATTAGCCCCTTTTTCTTGCCCAAAGCTTAAGAGGCCGTCCGGTGACAGGCAACTACCGCGAGCTGAGGCCGTGTTTACACTCTAAGTAGAGGCCGAGGAAGCCCAGTTGACATTCCCCTATTTCCTGCGACGCCCAATGAGGACCCCAGATAAGTCTGCCGCCCTGACCATAGACTCTTTTTCCTCCTTCCTTTGTGTTTTTTTTTTTTTTCGAGTTTGCATGCCATCCAGGGCTTGCCAATGAGAAGGAAATTCTGGATGTGTCCTTTTCTCACGGGCCTCCGGCCGTCTATCGCGGTTTCAAATTCCTACGGAGGCCGTAGGACGGGCCTTCGTTCTTGTGGGAGAGACCCCGAAGGGCCGCCGCCCCCAGGATTGCGGGCCGAAGTTTACCTTTGCACCGTATAGCCCCGTGTCCACCCTATTCCCAGAAGAGCAGTTCGCGTACGGTGAGTCCAGGCGGGAGGGCGAAAAGGGGCGCCTGCAACCCCGGCCTCCCTTTTACAAAAGGAGGATTCCCGACGAGCCACTCCAGCCATTTGCTTCCCAGGTCCTACTTCCCACGGCGGTCAGGTAGCCCCAACGGCAGACAGCTACCAGTCCTTTTCTCCACAGAACTCGCCACGAGACCGGTTCGAAATGACGTCCGCCCAAACGGCTGCTTTTCCCCCAATCGCCGCTCCCTCTTTTCTGGACAACGAGGCCGCCACTCGACAGGGTCGCACAATCCCTTCCTATTTTTTTTTTTTCTGCCCCCGGACGGCGCGAACCCTGTACGGCTTTGAAGCCGCGGACTGCTACGCGCGCTCCCTCCGCCCCCCGGCTGACTTTCATTTTGTAAAGCGCCCGGTTTCACCCGGGACGGGTCAGTCAAGCGGAGGATATACCGTCCTACGTCTCATCCCATTTAGCACCCCTCCACATTGGGGCCCGGCCCGACGACCTAGTCAGGAAAAATGATTTCGCTTCGATGAGAAAAAGTGAAAAACGTCGTAGACGCCGAGATGGCCAGGCAGATGAATCGTGAGGGCACGCGGGGTAAGCAATTATATCTGAAGTTAACGACGATCCAGTCGCCTCCAGGCTCCCTCAGCTCTTCACGATCCGGTCTTCACCCGGCCTTCTTTCTTTTTTTCCTCGACTACCGCGTGCTGACCGGAGCTCGCCGTCGGTCTTCCACTCTTCAAAGAGGCAACCGAAGCAGTTTCCCCCCCCTCCCCTTTTACGCCCACTTCCGTGGCTCCCAGCAATCGGTGTAACTCTTTTTCCGTTTCCTTTCCCCCTCCACACAGTAAGCGCCACCTGTGAAGTACGACCGTGTTTTTATGAACCCTCTCCTTCCTTCTCTTTCCCTTTTACCAAGTAAGATTCCCTCCACTGTTTATTTTCCAGGTTGCCCTTATGGGCCAGTTTCATTAATTGGAATTGCTCCTCTCCTCTTTAGTCCTTCCTGGTACTGTCTTTCACTACCCAACCCTCAAGCACCGGGACTTTTCTCCCACCCGTACCTTTGGTTCCAATCCAGCGATCCTCTGTGCGCAAGAAAGATGCACGCTTCTTATTTGACCCTCTTCTAACCCCTGCAGCAAGCCCTGGCGATCAGCAGCTTCCGCCCGCGCCATGCAAACCAAGAACAACCCCGGCGCTTTTCTTTTCTTTCAACTCCCGAATTTCAACAGTTTACCTTCTCTCTGCTCTATGACGCGTCACAGTCACCGCTTCGGACCTCTTTCGGATGCATTCCTTTCTAACGGGCGGCAGCCTTTCTTGTTTACCTACATGACGTCCTTTCTTTTCAGATTTATAGTAAAAATGTCGTGGCACGGGTCGGTGCGGCATGGATGGTCAGGGAATGTGGTGAAAGGTTTGTTTCGGCATTCAGAGGCACTCTCTCGTCAAGGAGTGTCCTCTACTTTCCTCCATACTGTTAAGGCAGGCTACTTGATTAGGTCCCCCCCCATTGACGGTCCCTCGGCATCGCCTGTCCGGGTCTCTCCGCGGCGACCCGGCGGGTACAAGCTACCGTCGGCTTTATCAGCTGTCTCTTCTTTGTTTTTTTTTCCTTTTTTCCCCCTTCAAGTCCAATGTCCCTCTCTCTACTCAACTTCGTACCATGCATACCAGGCCGCTGTGGATCAACCCTATCAGTTCTTTTTGTCGAAGAGTTTGCTTACACACAGGGGCCTTTCATCTTTTTTTTAAGAGTTTCTTGTCCCAAAGGTTTTCTTTCGTCTTCCCATTTCGTTGCCAACCGTGTGACGTCAGTCCCTCGGGGCGGTCCTTCACTCTTCACATTTTTCAACTTTATCAGGGCTTGCCCACACGCTTGTCTCTTCACAGGTTTCGCCGACCTCGCCGGGCAAGAATATCCCCTCCCTCTTTTGTTGTTTTTTTCTTTCCTGAGCGGGTTTCAACTTCTCTTCCCGTTTCGACCCTTTCCCTCCTTCAAGCGTGAGTGTTCTCGTTTCTCTTTTGGCTTGACCCTTGGCGCGGTGCGGACCTCCTGCGCGGTTTCGTAACGCCGGATCATGTTTAGGTCCGACTGGTATTCTGGTTCCTTTTTGCTTCACATCTCAGAAGCGGCAAGGGCCAGGGAGGGGCTGAAGTCTTTTTCACTTTGATATGGTCTTTCTTTTGTGAGGTTTCATGGTTCTTTTTGACTCCCTTTTTTTTGTTTCTTCCCTTTTTTCGCAGTCTCCTGGTACCCTACAGCGACACGCCAGCGCGGTTGACACAGTGTAACCCCGGTTGTGCGTTCATGTTGTTATTGCTTTTCCCGATTAAAGAACCCTCCTTTCTCTTGTATGGCCAAATGGTTTTTTTTCCCCCCCTAGAGAGGAGCCTCCGTCCCGGGTCCGGTAGTGGCGCCAACCTGTACTTTTTACGTGTTTGAGGTTCCTTTTTAAACAGTCAACTGCCTCACCCCTCCCTTTTTTCCAGGGACTGTGCACAGCACGCCGGGGGACAGCAAGGTTGGACGATCAGACTAATTAATCTGGAGTCATTTGATGTTTTTTTTTCTTCTTTTCTTGGTTGACCCTTTTCTCTGTTT
>Ga0179593_1326336_pt1 | contig 15725 bp, 12 predicted proteins | sample CZODoug2_1_08_16_FD_185931 | JGI IMG/M metagenome (GOLD analysis project Ga0179593, IMG submission 185931) | Vadose zone soil fungal communities from Angelo Coast Range Reserve, California, USA - CZODoug2_1_08_16fungal (PacBio error correction) | ecosystem: Environmental > Terrestrial > Soil >... | reverse complement strand
TATTCCTTTAGTTTTTCCTACGCGTATTTTCTAGTAGATCTTAAAGTACTTTACTTTTCCCGCCGACCCGGGAAAAATCCCCGTTCTTTTCGTCCCCAGTAAGAAAAATTACAGTGTCACTCCTTGATTTACTTCCCTTTGACACCGAATATTCCTTTTGTCCTTATAAGGTACAAGGGTCTCCTCCATTTTGACATTGTCTCTTGAGACGGAACATTCTCGCCTTGCTGAATGATTCCAGTTTTTCGGCTTTTCTTATTCCCGGATAACGAATTCCTAGTGATGGACCTCTCTAACCCCCCTGATTTCCTTCACTTCAGTCGTAAGACAACTCTCCTCAGTGTAAGCGGGGCTGACATGGTGATGCTCATCTTTCCTCATGGAAGTCCGGTCCAAGGTGCGCCCCCTGCTGCCTCTGTCCCTCCTGTTTTGATCTACCCGTCTGTCTTTCCCTGTTACCATTGACAGAGTCTTCGCTGTCCCCTGCTTTTTCTCTCTTCTCATCACCTCACTTAACAAGTCGGTTCCGAATTGTGTCCTCTGTCTCATTTTTGCGCTTATTGTCCAAAGTCCGCGCTCAGTCCTGAACCACCGCCCTTACATTTCCCACTGTTTCCCCCCTTTTTTTTTTTTTTAGCCAGGCTTGATTGATATTTCGTTGCCCGGCACGCCACCTTCCCACCGGCCGTTTCAATAGGGGTCTTCAGTTCCAGGCAGTTACATTTCGTATTGCAGGGTATTATTCGAACCCCCTCCGAAAAGTACCTTACACTTCGTTTTGATTTTCCAATGACTCCTCATGAACCGGCAGTCGATACTATGGCTCTCCCTTGATCCTTCCATTCTCCCCGTTTCAGGACTGACGATTTCTCTGCCACGCTGCCCTCCCCCCATCGGTCAAATCAAACCTTGCATTTCCCCCGTGATAGCCATTCTCTCTTCCCGACTATCTCGATTTTCTGATTGCAGAATCTCTTTTGGAACACCCCACAGCATGTAGCACCTTTTCCCCCAGGCCCAATTAATTTCTTTGAATTTCTTTGACGCGAGTGCTGCCGACCAGATGACAAGCCTTCTGGATTGATGCGCCTATACCTGAGTCTTTTTTCTCCTCCCGTAGAATCTAGGTCCAAGTCCGGATGCTCGATGTTACTTTGCTCGATCAATCTTGACGTCTGGAGTCATGCGCTCCTCTTGCTCCACGCTAGTGGCTTTTTTTTCCAGAAGTTTGTACATCTCCCCACGCTCCACGCCTCTGTCCGGGTGGTCCAGTTTTCCCGTCTAATCTTCCCTTTTCTACTTGTGCGCCGATATTTTCTTTTTTTTTTTTTTTTTTCCCTCCGTGCCAAGATGATCCCGAGAACCAGCTCGGATTGATTTTACATCTTCACCTTTGACCCATGGAACGACGTCTAGTGGTCGGGTCCCTTTTAAGAATGATGTTCCGTTCAGGCTTCCCGTTTCCACATTCACAAGCCTCCGGTCTGATCCGCAGTCCCCCCCTATCCTGAGGCACCCTCAGTCTTGAAGAAACTGTTACTTTAGTTCTCCATAGCCTTACTTTTTGTTTCCTGATAGGAATGACCTTTTCCGGACAGTCTCTATTGGTCCTCTCAGCGTGACGGGGTTCCCCAAATCTCCAAGCCGAACAGCGCTCAGATGGATTTGTTGACACCTCGACCATTCCATTTCTCCTTTTTGTAGCCGGTCTTTGGTCCACACGTCCCTCTTTTTTCCCGTCCCACTTTTTTCCAGGGTTTTCCCTTTTACTTCCCTGAGAGAGTGCCGCATATCCGCATAACTCCTTGCTTGGATTCCTTTTCTTCTTTCCTTCAGGATCGATCCGTCACGGGAAAGCTGTTTCGGGTTCTTTTCTTCTCGAAAACCCTTTCTTAGTTTTTCCGCCCCCTTTTGATCCTTTTTTCCACGCCTTAGTTCGTGCTATATATTTCATCATCAGTGGTTGTTATACTAGATAGCCTTCTGATTTGACCCCCCCCCCAAGGCCGTCCCCCAGGTCGGTCTACTAAGTCAAGGCTTCTTTTCCTCCCCACTACCCAAAAACCCCAATAGTTACCAATTCATTTTGAATTTTATTGAATTTCCACGCTTTCCCTTCCTCCCTCGGACGGATCTTGGGCTGTGATATTGTGTTCTCTCCAGTCCCAAATGACCCCTCCGGACACGTTCCTAGGAGACGTTCCGAGCCACCCAACCTTTTCAACCCTTCTTACATTAGAAATTCTCCCGATTTTGTTCCCTTCCCGCCCGACGGATGGTTCTGGTCGTCTCTGTTCCCTCACGCTATGCTACCCTCCCGAGATCTTTCAGTCCCCTATTTTAGATGATTAGTCATCGTCATCCTAGGTGCCCCTACGCAGGCCCAATTTTCGCCTACTCGCTCTCGATCGTCGCAGGTCTCGGGATGTCCCCTCTCGGCGGATGTGCCTATGACGGGCCAATTCAGTTCTCCGTTCAAACCCTCCCCCGCCGTATTCTATCTTACGTATTTCAATGGTCTTCATCCGACCTTGTCATGTTTCCCCCCCCCCCAAGCAATATTTCTACCCTCTTCTAGTGATTCCTCTTGCACTCTTTGGTTCACCTAAGTCCCCAAGTGATACTGAAGCTGCTACCGACACCTTACGCCGGCAGCTCTTGAGCTTTGGGAAGATCCCCAGCCCCCGCTGGCCCCAAAAGTCTTCCTTCGGCTACTCCTTGGAGACTCACCTACCCTACCCTCCGAATGGTTCTCCACGGCTCGTTCACCCCTCCTTCCCCTGACTGAGACTTCGCCTGCGGCCCCTCTGAAACTCGGTTCTCCTCCCCAGATACTTGCTCTTTTAGCCCCTTGCCATCTGCACACCAACCAATTGCGGGCAACAATTTTCCTGGCCCGACTGTTTTTCCCTCTTACGGGATAGTCTCCTCTCTGCGTCGTCCTAGAGGGCAATAGGCGTCCCAGTCGTCAGCATCTGACTGTTTCGCTACGGGAAACACCACTGCCACTGGAGACCCTCCGAGTTCATTCCAGATGCACTCGGTTTTAGCAAGAGAAGGGTTCTCCTGCCCTCCCTCCTTTTGGCAAGGACTGCGGTCCGCAGTAATGCTCGCGTATGTTGGACCTTAGTTAGTATACTTCATTTGAACTAGAAGTCACCTAGGGTCCCCCCCCCCCCTTCCTCGCTCCTTCCCTCTCACCTGGACAAAGCCCGGTTGACTGCACTTATTGTGCAGAATCCGGGTTGTGTTCTCCAATCAGTTCTTTTTTCTTTCCCCCCGGCAGCCATTTCTTTCCCTTTTTTGCCGGCGGTCCTTCGAATTTCTCGGCGTTTGTTTGTTCAGAGCGTCCATCCTCTTCACCGGTTCGCTAGCGTCAGAAGTTTTTCCCTGGTCTTTATTCTCGGGAGAAAGCTCAAAGCGAAGTCTCTCTCGTGCCTTTTTTTTTCTTTTTTGTTTTTTTTTTTTCTTTTTTTTTTTTTTTTCTTTCCCTACCTCTCGTGTTTTTTTCTTCTTTTTTTTTTTCTTTTTTTTTTTTTTTTTGTTTTTCTTTTTTTCCTTTTTTTTTTTTCTTTTTTTTTTTTTTCTTCTTTTTTTTTTTTTTTTTTTTTTTTTTTTTTTTTTTTTTTCCTTTTTTTTTTTTTTTTCTCTTTTTTTTTTTTTTTTTTTTTTTTTTTTTTTTTTTTTTTTTTTTTTCTTTTTTTTTTTTTTTTTTTTTTTTTTCCGACGATTTTTTTTTTTTTTTTTTCCCTTTTTTTTTTTCCTTAGTGAAATAATAATCCCCCATTTTACTGTTCGACGCCCCCATCGAGGAAGACGGTTCCTAGATGCGCCTGGGATCTTCCTCCCCCATCCTTTTCCACATCCGGCCGCCCCTTCCCACGAGCGCGGTGTTATATGACGCCCTCCTTTCTCCCTGCCACTCCAAGTCGTTTTGCTTCGCCATACAGTTACAGGTTGGCCGATTCATAAAGACCCTTCCCTCCCCCCTTGTTCTAGCGATTTTCTCCGAGACACAAAGCTTTCGCGTCCTGCCGACTGGAGTTTCCCTGTCTCTTCTTTTGCCAACCGCGGGAAGCCCCTGTGAGTTGACCCCTTGGAATTTTTTTTTTCCCAGAAGAAAGCTTGGAAGTCCTCCCTTTGCCCAATTCCCTGGAATGCCCTCCGACGAGATCGATTCAGTCTAGCAAAATCCACTTATCTTGACCCTTTGTTTTTTTCTAGGATCAGTGTGTGTTGGTTGGAAGCGCGCATCCTTAGTCACCATTCGGAACTTGTTATCCCCTCAGGGCCAACTCTTACGTTCCACAGTCTTTCCCAGTTTAAACCCCTGTTTTTGATTAACTGGGGCACCCCGATTCCCTTTTTTTTAAGTTTCAGACGGTCTCGTTTCGTTCCTTCTTGCAGATTGTAGGCTCCGATCCGTAAATTGCAGGACCAGACTCCCTTTCTGATCGTCACGACTTACATATCGACTTGACCCGACTCCGCGTGTCCTTGGACTTCCTCCCCGTTCTTCATCTGCGTCAGCCAACGCGATCGTGCTCCGAGGTTGAAGTCCTAGGTTGCCCCTTAAAAATAGTAACCCTGTTATAATTCTAACAAAGCTCAACCTGACCTGGTCCCCTCCAGGTTAGATTCTTTTATCGTCTGTCAAGATCTGGAGCCCGCCTCTCTCTCGACGAGCTTCTCTCGTCCTGACTCTCGATACGCGACCCCATTTAAGGCCCCCCCCGACTCCTTAATAGCAACCGGTTTGCAACTCCTTCTTTCTTTGAAGAGGGGATCTTTTTCCTAGGCCGCGCCCTTATCGGACCCGGCTCCCATGGAACCCCGGAACCCGTTTGCAGGACGGATGAGAAGCGAAGACGCCCCCATTGTTCAGCCCCCAGGAAAAAGGATTCTCCACCCCCCGAGTCTTGATCAGTATTTCTGCTAGGTGGCTTCTACCTGAGAACCCGGTATGTACCGGAGTCTTTCCACGCCTGTTTTATAATTCCCCAACTGGCAGCAATTACTTCCGACGAGCTTTATGGAACGGATTTTACCAAGTCTTCTTTTAGCTTCCCTTCGTGGCTGCTCCCGAGTCTTCCCGATGCTTATGACCATCTCTGTTGTCGACAACCCCAAATGTCCTTTTCCCGCTTCAACCGTTCTCGTTGGTTGCCCCCGTTTCTTCATCCTTTCTTTTATCATCATTTTTGAACTAAATAAGTTAATTCAACCTCTTTTTCCCTTCCCCTTGGAAAAATTTTATTCCTCGCCGTGGCTGCGATTCAAATCGGTTGATGAGCTCACAAGATTTTTTCTTCCCGAGCTTCGATCACGTCGCTTATCAGTCCCGTCTGGTTTGTTTCGTTTTCTTCCAAAATTTTCCTTCCGTGACGCGACGCTTTTTTCTCTACCGAGGTTTGGATCGAGGCTTTTCTTCCCGGTTGCTGTCTTTATCCGGATCCTGACCCCCCGGCCGTAGCAGGGGGGGGTCCTCTTACAATTCTCCCCCCTTTGCTGAGTTTCCTTTCTTTGACATCGGTGCCACGGAACCTACGAACCAGTGGATACATTGATTTAGACTCCCCCCCTTTCTTCTACGTACCATCAATAACTCTAAGCTACCAGTTTTGTGGATTTGGCGATTTCCCCTTTGGAAGTACGTCCTGCGTTCATTGTCCCCCGCCCCCTCCCTTGATCTCGGAAGATTCATCTCCCTAGACGATAGGGACGACATGTTTCATGCGTAGCAAGAGCTGTAGGATTTTTTCTTTAGGAGAAGTTGTGACCTTCCTTTATTTTAAGATCGCTTTTTATTTTTCTTCAGAGTCTTCCTAGTGCGGTCCCACTCGCCGCAGAGCGAGGCGAAGAGGGACACCCGGAACCCTTGTTCCATCTTTTCTAGCTTTTCCTCGTTTCTGAGTGTTTTGTCTGCCGTCTTCTTTTCTCGCGTAAATTCTTCCTAACTTGGTTTGAATTTGTCCTTCGAGAACTTTGCCCCAGTCACCCTTTGTTCCTTCCTTTCATCCCCGTTGAAGGATTACGCTTTGGCTACGTCGGTCTTCCTATTCCCGGCTGAATTTCGGGTTCTGACTTTTCTGGAAAATCCTTTCTAGTTGGTAAGCGGGCCTCCTTTTCCAAGCCCTCTTTGTTTCTTCCTTAGTTTCCCTCCTACTTCCCCTGTTTTTCTTGTTTTTGAGGCGCGCTGTTTTCCAACCCATTAGCCAGCTTTACACTGACCTCCCCATCCCCAATTCCCCCCTCCCACCCCCATCTATTTCCAAATCGTTCGTCGTTCTTCCTAGTTTTATGCACCCCCGATCCGCAATGATTACGCACTTGTGACTATTGCGTTATTTAGACTTCAATCCACCTCGGCCAAACTTTTCCTTCATATGTTGTACGTAACAAAGAACCGGCTCACCCCCTTCGCGTAGCCTCTCGATTTTACCGTGATTCTGACTTTCTTTTTCTGCGGCTTGGGCGAGTACAGACGCTGGACTTGATCCTCCTTCTCGCGCTTCCCTTCAAGCCTTCGGCATGTCCCCTTGAAGCGCTGGATACATTGACCCTCGGCCTACTTTTCGGTCCTGAGCTCGAATCTGCCTATTCTTCTTAGCTTCCCAGATTCAGTCTTGCTTGTTCTTTCCGCCACGGACCCCTTTCTTCCCTGCCCACCGAACGATTATGCGTAGATGCTTTAATGGGTGTATTCCGAACGTCTTTCTCCTTTAACAACAATCCCCTATCTCCAATGTCTTTTTCGGCTTCCTCGCCACCGGGCTTGAACCATTCAATAGGCAGCACGGCGAATTCCTCTTTCACGACGACAACTTGCTCCCTCAGGAATTATAGTTGTCAGTCTACCGCCACCGGCTGGAAAAGACGAGCTTACGCTTCTCCTCCCCCCCCCTCCCCCACCCCTTTCAGCATACTAACTAAACGCCTGACCACCCTTGCCCCATCGTGAATGCGAAGTCGACAGGGCGCCGAACTTCCGGTGTTTCTTTCTCCAAGATGACGTGAGCCCAGAAGCCCGGCGCCGTAAGGCCCACCAGTGCCCCCCCCCCTTTTCCTGGGCCCTAATTGTTCTCCGTCCGATTCTACGTCGTTTTTTCCCGGCTCGAGTCTTTTTAGACTCGCCCTCTTTTTCCCAATCTCCTGTCCTGGTCCTATCCTGCCCAAATCCCCTTGGGAGGTCTACTTCGACCAGTCTTCTTTTCCTGGCAGAAGCGGCAATCTTTTTTAAGTCCCGTGAATCCCCTGTCCCCTCCCTCCTGGAAGACGGAGCCCCCCTGCACGCTCGGCGGTCTTACTTTCGCATTGGACACCACTCTTTTTGTTTGACCTCAGCCGTACGGTTATTTTCTTCATAGCTTTGATTGCAACAACCCCGCATTGGCCCGCCGTGCCCCTTATTCACGATTACAGGTTTCCTTTTCCTTTCCCCCTCCTAGGCTGTAGCCGCGCCGTCCTTCCCTTTCTTCACCTTCGGCTTCGCCCCGTCGCGCACCCCAAGTCCCCATCGTCAACGATGCTTCACCGTTTAGACTCTCTTCTGCAGTTTAAGGTGTCTTAGATCGCGCGCCTCTACAGCCAAGCGGTCATACGTTTGGCTGCACTACTACCCCTAGTGAGTAGTAAACCCCCCCTTCCCTCTTCCTCGAAGAGTTGAGTGGAGCCACTCTCTCCGTACTATATGCAAGTTCCCTTATCCCCTAGTACAAGTTTGTCTTTTCCTCCAACTGAAGAACATGAGACCACTTTCCCAGGCCTTCGTGCGGTGAACATCTTCTCCGAGACAGTTTACAGGTCGTGCGATCTCACGAGCTTCTCAGAAAATTTATCGCTTTTCGTCCTCATCCACAAAGGGAGGCCCCTGCCTGACTGAGGCTCCAAAATTTGTTTTTCATCTTCGAACCGTTACACCAAGTTTTCTCCCCCATGAGACTTTTCGGAATTGAACTGAGATTTTTACGTTCTCTGTGTGCAGATTTTTCCGCCAAGACGCTGAGGAGGATCCCTAAAGACCCCATATATCTTTTCCTCCTCACTTCCCGGTTGTTGAGAGTTTGGCTTTTTCGCTGAGATGTCCCCCCTATACGTTCGATTCGTTACGTGTTTCACCGCCGTCACTTTCAAATCTTTCTTCGGTAAATTGCTTCCAGGGTCCCATTCGTTTATTTTTAAAGGTTTAAACAGAGCGTCCCTTTGTTTCCGGAAGCTGAAGTAATCGGTCCTTTCGCTTGCCCCGGTTCTGAGTGCCTCTAAGATAGTACCATTGGCGGCAAGAATTCGTGTATGCGCGTTCCGCCCTTCCTTCTTTCCTCACCACCCTCCCCCTCGGTTTTTTCGGGCCTCCCCACCTCGGGCGTCAGTCGTAGGTATGCCAGGATATTGGAAGATGGGGGGTGCCCGTCGCGTGAGGCAGATCTGTCCCCTGCTTAAGGAAACCGGCCCCTTCCGTCTTTCCGCAGGGTCCTCGATGTTTTGCATAGTCCCTCCCTCTGTGGGCTTTATTGCGCCACGCCCTATTCGACCCCTTGATCTTTTTCGCGCCTCAAACCCCAATCCTTTAGTTCTCGGTGAAGCTTTCATTTTTCCTAGGTGGCCTGACACCTCCTCCTCAGTCTCCTCAAGACACATCATAATCCCTTTCCCCCAGCATTGGGAAGTCCTGGATCTTCGAGCCTCACGAGCGGTCCCCCTTCGCCCACCAGGGAGGTTGAAACCCTGGGACTCTAACGGATCCGTATGTTGTTATGCGTTATGGGATGATTCCTAACGAGACCCCGTTCTGACTTTCTCGGCCCAGGCTTGTAATGCAAAATGACCCGTCCCTGCATTCCTAGTCCAGGTACTCTCCAACACTCCCGTCGTCGGTCAGGATCCCACCATGCGGGGATTCCGAGGTCCTCTTTCCTTATCACCTTTCGTAGGTTCCATATGGAAAAGTTCCTTTGCCCGGCCTTATTAGAACCAGTCTCTCGTACCCTATCTGATAGAATTTTTAGCTTCAGAGCACCATTAGGGGTCTTCTTAACCTAACTAAGTACCTTCTTTCTCAACGCCTGGAAAAGGTCCCTGGCCCCCCCCATTCATTGCTACGCGCCTTTTCTCTTGCCGTGACATGTCCTTTGTGATGATGCCTATTTCTCCGATCCTTTTCTCGCCTTCCTCCTTCCAGTCACGTTTCGGTGCCTAGCGTTACCCCATCGTTTTCGTTAGAAACCTGCTTTTGCACCGCTTTGTAGCGTAATGTATCGCTTCCTTTTTTCCCCCCATGTTGCTTGTGAGCTTCCAATACCGCTCTGCAGGCTTAGCATTATTTTTATTTTTTTTCCCTTCCCCCTTTCCAATTCTACTTTTGCCCTGCGATTTATTTTTCCCCTCTCTTTTACCATCGTAGTCAACCTGATTTCCATATGTCTTTTGTGAACAGGTATTACCATTTTTCTACTTTCTCCTCCCAGAACACCTTCATCTCCTCTCCTTCTTTTTTAGTGCCCGGTGGCCGCGACAATGAACTTTAAGGAAATATACTTCATATGGTTCCCCCTCCTTCAGAGTATGACATTTGCCTCACTATCTCGCACTTACAGCTAGACCCCCAAATCGTAGCCCCATAGAGGTCATTCTGATGTATCTCTTACACAAGGACGGTTTAAGGATTTCCTACCCCATCTCTTTATCTCGTCCACCCCTCCCAAGAGAAAGGAAGCGGATGAAAGGTACCACCCCGTCATCCCTTTACAGCTTGGGGTCGTGGTACCAAGGTTTTTGACCGTTTGAGAGTAAACAGTCTCTTCCGGACCTTTCGTTGGACTTTGGTACTATTCCCAGATATCACAAGAACTTTCGGAATTACTCCGCGAATTGCTAGATTTTCAGGATTCCCCCTGTCATGGGACCAAGCTGTTGTTTTTTGGGGGAGGAAAACTCCCCCCCTCCCTTCGTCTTACTCCTTGTCCATCCTTTTTCCCAAGTAAGAGAGGTTCGGTCTTCCTCCTTTCCCCCCCTTCCGTCTGTTTTCCCGAGTTAATCCTTTCCTCTTCTTTTCCAAGGATGCGGTAACACACCTAACTCCAAGTCAGTTCGCACCATCCCAAATCGCTCCCCCTTTTCCTTCGTTCCCTACCGTAGCCTCAATCGATCCTTCATGATGAATCTGCTTTTTCCTGGTTTTCTTCTATCCCATTCCCCCCCCCCCGTAAAAGTTGACTCGACGTGTTCAACCGCCGGCTCACACCCCTTATCCCGTATTGACGTGGGTTCCCTCTTTTTCTCCCTCGTATGTGCGGATGGGTCCCTCCGTGTGACCGGCACTTGACTTTTATGTCCGATTCAATCTATGGTCCTCCTGCTTCCCTTTCAGACGCCCTACCGTCGCCTGCCAAAGTTATTCTTCGAAGGATTTACTAGAGATCGTTTGCTCTTGATTTTCCATGATGAAGGGTGTCCTGCCTTCCTGACATTCGTTCCTTAGGCCAAGCCACGGACTTAGCGTAAGGGAGTGCTTCTCCGACAGGTATAAGAACTCACCCCCCTCCCCCCCATATCCAAACGCCTTCTCGTTGGCTTTTATACTTTGCCCCCTGAATTAAACATCGCCAGCCAACTTAGAATTATTTGAATGATCCCTCCGGCTCTTCCTGGAGAGTGTCAGCTCTACATGTCAACGTTCTGCGTCCAAGCCGCCGATATAAACCATCCGGCAGTCCCCTCCCCTAACTTCCGAGGTTCGAAGACCAAAGCAATTCCTTCACCCAATACTTGTGACCTTCGAACGAAGGGACTCGTCCTATCTTGCTCCCATTTCGAATACCGAGGACGTTACAGCTTCAGCCTCAACTTAGCGCAAACCCAATTCTGGTTCCCCCCCGGTGCTTGCCCAGACGAGTTTCTACCTACTGAGGGAGCATTCCCTCGCACGCGCAGATTTTGAATACGCTTACGATCGTTCCTCCTCTCCTTTTGATCATTTCACCGGCCCTTGTTGTCTTTCCAGATGTGACCGACGCGTTTCAGAATAATGCAATTGTCCTCCATCCGTCGTTGGATCCATCACGCTAATTTGAACGTTGTCGCATGTAGCTGCCTCTCTTGATTATGGTCGTCGACCACCCTCCCTTATACAGAAGGGTACTCTCCTTTTCATTTCATTGGGTGATTCTTTCTTCCTTCCGGGGTGGGCCCGGGGTTTTTCTGACAGCTCATACATCTCCCCCGGCAACTCTGTTCTACTTGAGAATCCTTCCTCCCCCTTTGGCTTGGAGTTTCCCTTCGCTTCTGATAGATAAGCCTCTGCCAACTTTTCCTTTTCATGTTATGACGTCGCTCGCCTGTCCCTACTTCCTCCTTAAGATCCCGATTCCACCTGATCTGATAAAGGTTCGTACTCGCTCTTCCGTATTTTCTTCGAGATATTCCCGCTAAATCCTCCTCTCCTCTCTTGGTCTTTACCCATGCTCCATTGTGTTTCAACACATCTATGCCGCTAGCACCCTCTTGTTCCCTGGGGAGGTTTCAATACAGGGACGATCTTCCTCACGCCAGTCCACCCACTTAGTCCCGTGCGGTTGACGCATACTTGCCGAACGCAGTTACATCCCACTTCCCATCCTTCGTATGGGATCCCTTCTGTCACGAGTGAGTCACCCGTAGGTGCCGATCCCTAAAAGAGAGACACATTTCTCGCTGTGAAATTTCCTATCGCCCTCCCCCCCCACCCCACGCCACCGGCTCTACGAAACGGAGCCCTCTTCCCGGGCTCTCGACCTTTACTTCCACCCGGTTAGGGAACAAGAATTTCCTGTCCCTTTCCACAAAGAGTTCCCTTTCGCGAGACGTTTTTTACTAATCGAGAGGAGATCGCTCTCAGAACACTCACCCGGATATCTATTCCTTCCGTTTTTGTTTTTTAGAGAGATAATGTTTCGAGGATGCTTTCGCTCCTCTTCTTAAATTGATCACCGAACCTTTCCCCCCCCCCTTATGGTACTTCTCCAAATTCCGCAATCCTAAGGTGATACCCTCCGGTTAAAACCCGAGTCCCTTGTTTTCCTCAGACGTTTCCTCTTTTTTTTTAGTCGCCTTTGAGACGTCTACGGATCAGTCGCATCGACATCTTGCGGCCCTTGCCTCTCGTGTTCGCGGCACAAGCCGCACTCCCCCCTTTTCAGTGATCCCCTCTATGAGGACCGTTTCCCTTTTTTTTTTTCCCCTAGTTTGCTCTTCATCCCCCGCGTTGGCCGCGTGGCGCCGCTTCTGTCGTAGATCCTGCTGAAGAAGGCCCCCCGTGAAGCCAAGACTGCGTCCTCGTGCACATGTTTTGCTGAATCGTCCCTCAACCTGTAGCGTGCCTCCCCGCTTCTGTCCAGCGATTTTTTTATGCTTTTCCCTCGCCGTACCGCAATGCAGGTGCCTCCTCTGCTTCCCCTGAAAAAACAGGTTGCATTTGTTATCATGTGATATGATTTTTTTTGACCACTGCTCCGCACGCGGACTAACTCCCCGCAACTGGAAACTCCTTGGTTCAGGCCTGTCCGTTACAGCAGATCTTTTTCACCTCACCCCCCTTTCGCAATATTGTTGTTTTTTTCGCTGACACCTGCTGGCACTTCTCCCCTTTTTTCCTTCTTGTGCAGGCTCGATCGCGCGCCCTTTGTATTGGAATGCTCGTTTTTTCACGGTCTTTGATATGAAAGACGCAGTCCCTTAATTCCCTCGCGATAACTATTTATCCCCCGGTTCCACTCTTCGGTCGCCATGGCTGGTGCAGCTTCCCCATTCCAGTAGTTTCTTCAGTTTTTCCTCCCCCCGTTTTTCCCCTCTCTAAAAAGTTATTGCCCTCTCTTTGACGCAGAAGTGAGTTGAACTTGTGACCCCTCCCAAGCCGCTTCTTTCGTACTTTTTTTCCCATCCTTCCTTTTCCGCGTGGGCCGCCGTTCCCCCCTTCCTCTTTTTTCTGCGATACCGTTTTCCTCTATCTTTTTTTAGTTGATTACTTGTTCCCTTAAATTTTTCTAGGCTTGGCTTAACATCGTTTCCTTCCCCTCGCGTAGGTGAGCGACTCCGTTCTCTTCCTTTTTTTTCCGTCTCCTTTTTCTCCCCACGTCCCTGCGGCATTCTAATTGGTGACGGTCGTTTCATCTGCATCTATTTGCGCTTATTTTTTCCCTCACCCTGCTTTCCCCACTCTGTGAATCCCGAGGACAGCGGATTTTTTTCCTCGTCTGTGGGGTGACACCTAGCTCCCCTTTTTCTTCTCATCAGCCTTTTCAAACCCATACGCTACTTTTGTCTTTGACATCAAGCCAGGAATTGTTCCCCCCGTCGGCTTCCCTCATTTACTCCCCGTGGACTCATCTTCTCGATCATCCTAGTTGAATTTTTACCCGTTTCCCTCTTCTCACCCTCTTCCTTTCTGTATGAAGACTTCTACTTCTTCCTTGTCTACCTCCGCTCTCACGTCTTTCCACCAGATTAACAAGCTTCCAGCCCGCGTTCTAAGAGGGAACCGCCCTCTTCTCAGGTTAGAAGTTTTGAGAGGTTCTTTTCTGTTGTGTTACCCAACGTATTTATTTTCACCCAGTTTCCTATTTTTTTGGAATGGGATTCCTTCCCCCTCCCTAACAGCAGTTCATTTTGCGTCCAGTTCTTCGTTTTAGGCTACGTCGCTCATCCGATAATTGGCTATTTTTTCGAAATTTTCGTTAACACCCGCTTCCCGGCCGCCCTTGGCCCCTCTCGGCCTTTTCTATATATTTTGACCTCCTCGTTTGTTGTTTAGCGCTTTCCGCAGTGATTGGACCACCATGATTTCCCTTCCCTCTTTAGGCAAACCAAGATTAGTTTTCCGCACACCCTCGCACACACTCGATTTTTTTTCCCCCTTCCGGGAATCTTCTTCCGCCTTAGCACATAGCCGTCGACTGATTATTTCCCTGACCCGTGCCTTTTGACCTTTTTTTTCTCGCCTTCAAGGAAACCTTGGACAAAGTTTTAACTGCCGCGCCGTGGTTCCTGTAAAAGAATCCGCTACCACCACCTTTTACCTCGTACTCTCTTTTCTTTTCCCCCCAGCCTTTTCTCCGCGTCTTTCTTTTTGCTCTTTTTCCCCTACGATGCCAGATTTTACTCGAGTCTTTTCTTGCTTTCCCTCAGTGCCTCCCCCTCCTCTGCTAGCAGGGCAAGTTCTTTTTCTTCCCTATAGTTTCCCTCGCTCGACTAAGCTGTGTTACCTATTCCTTCTTCTGGTCCTGACGGCCTTAATTTTCACCCGTCAAGTCCTTTTCTGTAGCTGACCCCGCCTTTTGCTAGAAGGTATCTGTTCACCAAAATAAATACTTTCCTCCCCAAGTCTTTTTTCTAGTGATTCCTTTTTTGACCGAGTTCCCATCCCTCTCAGAAAAAAGGATTTCCTGACCATAATCCCCACCGACCCCTTCCCGACTTTAGGTTTCTTGAATAATACTGAAACGGCTTTACCCCCTTTCCTTTTCATACGCTTTGTCTTTCAAAGCCCCCTTTTCCCCTCTCTTTTTCTTTCCCCACACGGAATGGTTAGCTCTCCCAAGTCTCCTGAACGGCCGTGCCTCTCCGGAGACTTTTCCCTCGAAAGTCTCGTACAATCGGTATCTCCTTCTCCCCGAGGCTTTTAACCCTGCCAGCCGACACCCCTTGCGCGTCCTTTTCCCACCCCCTTTCTTTTCCATGCCGGGCCCTGATGCGTGGCGATTACTGAGGGAGTTTCCCCCCCCGCCTGATTCTCGCCCTCTATGAACCATCGGCGATCAGTCTTTTCCCGAGAATGGTTTAGCTCTTGGCACCAGGCACTTTTTGTCGGATTTTGTGTGGCTTTGTTATTTGTTTTGTTTTGTGCTTTCGTCCTATTTTTCGAAAAGAGATTCGTCAACTTTCCCGGACCTCTTCATTCTTTTGCATTTTCCCCATGCCAAGAAGACCTTTTTTGACCTTTTTTGTCTCCCTAGTATCGATAGGTTTAATTCGGGCCCTAAAGCGTCTTCCCCCGACTGTTCATCCTGGTTGCCGAGGGCTTCCTTTTTCCCCCTGCCCTAGAACCCTTGTTTAACCTCCTTGCATGAAATGACACGGGATCCCGTTTTGCCCCGGTTTTCTTCTTAGCCTCGGCTTGAATCGACTCCTTTCCGAGAAAAATGGTTTTCCCATTTTTCTTCCTTGCTTTTCCGGAGAATGGATTTATGTCCCCGGCCAGCCCCTTTCTCTCACCCGGTTTCTCCCTATTTTCCCCGTATGATGAGATAGCCTGCTTCCCTCTCACTGCGGCTTCTCTCGGTCAACCCCTCCTTGCTGGCCCCCTCTTCCCCCCACACATCGTTTGCACCGGGCGCCTTTTGGATAATTCTCATTCCTGGCCTCGATATGCCTCAAATCCGGCCCGCCACTCTCCCCCTCTCTCGTTGATGACCGCCGATGACCACCCCCCCACCCAAAATGGCCCTCGCTGTCTTTTTATCCCTTTCTCTCGGTACAGTCAGCGGACGATCATTTCCCCCTACGTCCTTCCTCCCCCCTATGCTTTTGCCGAGTCTTCCAATGGCGTCCCCCCCCCCTGAACATTTCTGACCGGCGAAAAATTTTTGCCCGACGGTACTCCACTTGGGGAAACCTTGCCTGGCGGCATTTGACCCTCCCTAATTTTGGCCGTTCGTTCTACTTCCTTTCCGTCCTCTAGCGATCTAGCAGCCTAA
>Ga0179593_1262017_pt1 | contig 15725 bp, 21 predicted proteins | sample CZODoug2_1_08_16_FD_185931 | JGI IMG/M metagenome (GOLD analysis project Ga0179593, IMG submission 185931) | Vadose zone soil fungal communities from Angelo Coast Range Reserve, California, USA - CZODoug2_1_08_16fungal (PacBio error correction) | ecosystem: Environmental > Terrestrial > Soil >... | reverse complement strand
CGGCACTGCCTCTTTCTTTTCGCCCCCCCCCCCTACTACTCGAAGTTCGAGGTACCTGAGTTTTTCAAGCGCCCCACGTCCATGGGGACGGAGGGTTCCCCCACCTGTCCATGCTTCCTCTAGATTCTCGAAGGTGACCTTGCCTTTATCTCCTTTCGATGACTCTGGTCTCATTTTTTTATGCCTAGACCCATTTCAGATCTTCCCAAGAAGGGACCCCGCCCCCTTCTCTAGAAATCTTTTCATCACTCGTTGACCCGGACATGGTCCTCCCTTCTCCGTTTTTTTTGTTTTTTTTTGTCCACTCACCTGAGGAGCCTTTCTCACGAGCTTGGTAAGCTCGAGGAGCTTCCCTTTTTCACTTTGCTCTTCCCCCCCATGGTTTGCTGCGTCTGGCCTCTTCTCAATCACTCCTCTTGAGACCCCGCGGCTTTTGGATTTTTTTTCCTCCTATGAGTTATGCCGCGTTTTTTTCGGTCTCTTGCCTAGACAGAGTGAGCCGCGCACCTCACGCTTCGTTCATTTTCTTCTCTCCTTTCTTCTCCCTTCCCCTGTTTCACAGTTCGCGTCAAAGATCTTTCCTTTTTTCTCTGGCTACTCCGACCTCGGACTCCACCCCGACCTTGTTTGATCCAACTTGTCCGAACAGCGAAAAAGAATTCCAGCCGCCCTTCGTTTATTCAGTCTTATGCCTTTGGGGACGCGCAAGCGCCCCCAATTGTCCTCTCCCTATCCTGTTGCGCTGACAAAGCGGGCACATTCGTTTATGCAGTTTTCTTTTTAGTTTGCAATACCTTCACGCTTCATTTCACCCACGCTCCTTCCCCCCTCCCTCTACTTCGCGTGTCACTCCTGAGTAGTTTATTTTATTTTTCCCCGAGTTCTTCCCGTTAACGTGTCGCCCCTTCCCGTTTTTTCCCTACTTTAATCCTTTTCTGTGACCCGTCGGTCTGGGAAAGTGGACGTCAACCTAATGTCCTTTTTGCTGCCTTCGTTTTCCCTTCTTTTAGGTCTAGAGGCAGAGGCGCCATCACCGGTTTTCCCTTTCCTCATACCGTGAACTCCTTTCCTCGGATGTGCTCCCTGCGTCCATAGCTCTTGTCTCCATGTCCTCGAGAGTTCCCCCAACGTCCTCCGGCGCTGGGGGGGGTTTTCCTTCCATTTCCCGTCATTCCTGAAGTCGATTTTTGCAGTATTCGATGTAATATTTCCCTTTTCACCCCCCCTTTGTTTTTTTGTTAGCTTCCCCCCGCTCCAGTGAACTGAAAGCCATCGTACCGTCCTTTAGGTCGGTGAACCTGATACTTTTCTGCATTTTCCGCAATTTTTCTTTCTGACCCTTTGGAGCTCGATCAGGCGGCTCCGCTGCTTTTCCTGGGACTTTTTCCGGATTTCTTCTATTTAGAGTTCCACTTTTATGAGCCCTTTCCCACTCCCCCCCCTGATGATGGCGCCCTTGTCGAGTCCGCTCTCGTAGTTTCCTACTCGACTCCCCTTCTCCCTCGATTGCTTGCTTTGCGTCCCCCTTCACTGCAGAAATTCTTGCCCCACACCCCTCCCCCCCCCAACCCCCCCCCTTCACTTTCAAGTGAGTATCTGAGCGTCTCCCTGCTCTTCTATTCGCCCCCGTTCCCCGTTAATAAAGAGTATTAGAATGGCAACTTTCTCTCTGCCCTTCGCTGATTGTCACTCTTCACTTTGGGTTGCTCATCGCTGTTCGTGCCGCTCCGGTTTGGACCCTTGCATCTGTACTCCAAGTGTAAAAAATGACACCAAAATTAGCCGCCCCTCCTACCCGACTTTCACGCTTGTCGGGGTCCAGTTCGATTCAGGTGGGCTGTCTTTCGCTGTAACAAGTAAGGATTACTTTTTATTTGTTCTTCTTCTTCTTCTTCTTTTTTTCCCCTGTTTTTTCAAGGGTTGTCGTGGTTATCTCCTGGCTTGCGTATATCAACGCGAAACCCATTTAAAGAAAGCTTTTTTTTTTAACCTTCCCATTTTTGGCTTTCTAATAGCGAGAAGGTGCGCGAATTTGACCCTCGTCCTCCTTCCTTGTCTTTTGTCCGCGGCCCGAGGGAGATGATCTTTTTTTAGCAAGATGAAATCCCTCTCCGAGAGAATTATATCCCGCCCCCTTTTTTCCCTCTTTTTCGTTTGAGTAGAGTGCCCGTACGCCTGCATACCCCCCCCCTGTTTTTCTTTTTTTTTTCTTGGGAGAAGCTCCTCGATGCGGGGACCCCTCTTTCTTCCTTCTTTATTGCCACATACGAACATTCCCCCACCCAGCGTCGTTTTGATGTCTTCCGGGAATAGTGATTTCTTGATTGACTCTGAGGCGGTGGGGTCGGGATACCCCTTCTACCCCCTGATGTTGATTCTTTTGTTTCTTTTACGACCTATTCAGGCCCTGCCCCTTTTTCCCATATCGTTTCCGAAGCATTTTCGCTTTTTTTATCTGTAACCTCCGTCCCAGACTCTCTTTTTTAGCTGGCTGCTCGAGGTACCTCAATCTTCCCCCGAGTTTCTTGTTATTTTCATCAGCCAATCGCGTCCCTATTCCTTTCTTCCGTAACCACCTCCTTCGAGTTTCCCTGCTCGGGGCAGTTCTTCCCCTTCGACTGCTGAGAACTCCTCCCAAGCCCACTCCCCCTTTTTTTTTCCTGTCCCCAGGCGGCCTCACCTTCGTTTTCACGTCTGTAATGAGCGATAGTCGTCACCCCCCATGCGGCTCAAGTCGAACTCCAATCTCCTTTTTTCTATGTTTTGAAGGTAAACATCCCAGCCTCCCTTTCCCCAAGATTCATTCGGGAAGCTTTTTGCTTTCCCCCCTAGACGATGCGTCTTGAAGTCCATGTCATTTCCGCAAACCTTTATTCCGTGAATGCCGGTTCTTAGCGAGGTTCCCTTCTCGTGGGGCCAACCGCTTACTGCTCGTCTATATCGATGAGAGTCGCCCCTTTTAAGTTCTTGACGTTTGCCCCCGCCTTGTCCTCCCTCCCCTTACAAATGAGGACCCCTGCCTGACTTTGAGGGAGATTTTTTTTCTCAGTGATCTTTCTCCTCCTCAGTTGTTTTTTTTTTTTCTACTACAGCTCCCTTCTTGTCTTCCAGGTCTGCAGGCAGTTTTTCTTTCCTTTTAGATATTGCGTAGCTTTTACTTACTTTTCCCTCTTACCCAAGAGCATTCATCTCTCTGCTCGACTCGTTGTTTCCCATCTACGTTTGTCCCCTTCTCCTGGACCTCAAGATGAGATTTTTTACTCTTGCGTCCTCCTGAAGCAATCGTCTCGGTATACCCTCCTCCCGCTGTTTCTGTAATGATCGTTGGCTCCGCTGTCGATTTTATTTTCTGCCAATAGTCGGCTGATCTTTCTTCTTCGCCACTTCGTAAGGGGTGGCGGCTTACGCTGCGAGGCCACTTTTTTTCGTCCTCCAGAATTTTGAGTTTTTCCCCAGTTTTGACTTTCCCCCCACGTACTATCGGTATTGAGCCTTCGTTTCGTCGAAGTGACCTCCTTACCGCCGCTCACTTACTATTCCCTTCCCCTTTTTTCTTTTCCCACGCACTCCTTCTTCTTTCCCTTCTCATGGGACGCTGAAACCGAACCCTCCCGTAGAGTGCCGAGAGTTAAAGTCCCACTCCTTTTCTGACGTTTCAGCAATACCAAGCGCCGCCCCTTTCTGTCTCTGACATCCTTTTCACTTGAATTTCTCTACTATTCGAGACAAGTCTTTCACTCTTTTCTAAACGATAGTTGATTCAGGGGTATCCTACCCATCCCCTTGACTGAGATCGCAAAGCCTATCCTATTGCCATCGAACGCTCCTCTTGGTTTCTGTCCCCCTCTGTGTGCCAACTTGCTGCTTTCCTCTCTTTTTTTTTCTCTAGAGGAGCGGCAACCTGCTCCCCTCCTCATCTCTTAAACACCAGGTTTTGCTGCCTTTCAAGGCATCCGACTAGTAAAATACTCCCTCATAGACCCCGAGTGAGTTTTGTCCTTTCTCTTTCCCTATCCCTCATTCTTTTGGTGTCTAGATTTCCTCTCCCCCAGTCTTGCGCGCCGCACCTCACGTCCCTCGATTCACTCTCGTTTTCCTTTTATCGAGGAGAACCTCACTCCCTAACCCTGGTCCACAGTTTGAAGCCGCACCCTCTTTTTTAATTTTTCTTGCGTATACTTTTTTTCACGACTCCCCCCCTTGGATTCCCATGTGCGAAGCTCCAAAATCTTGACACTCTCCCTGGTTCCCTCCTTTCCTGCTTCTGGGCGAGCAATGAGCATCCCAAGTGCAATCGGCAGCTCCTCGTTCCCATCCCCTGAAACGTCGGGACCCAGTCGTTTTTTTTGTCTTCAGTGGGGACCTGTGCGTACCCGCGGCATTGAAACCCCCTCTTCCCTCCCACCTTGATGAGCCCACCTTCTCGGTCGCGTTTTACCCTCTTTTTCTTTTCCTCCTGGTATGTAAAACGTTAAACCTTGAGATTTTTCTGCCTCCCGTCCGATACGAAAGTGTTGAGTGTCACGATTGTCTGGGAAAGTTGACTCGCCCTTCTCTTTTTGTTCTTTTTAGACGTATTCTTTCAGCAGTCTCATCTTTCTCTCAGCGTGTGGGCCGGCCTCTCCAGTGAATACCCCTTTTTTTTTAAAAAACGCGATGTGCGCGCCAGTTTTCCATCTTTTTTTCTCTTTTTCCTCTCCAACGCGATCGGCTCGCCTTCAGGCCATCTGGTCTTCCCCCTTTTCCTCCTACCTTACAGAACCGGCTAGGGCTGTCCTCTGTTAGTTTTCCCTTCCTTCTCCTTTTTTTTTTTGAGTCGATTCCAATCGTCAAATAGGTCCCCCCTTTCAAGAAATAGACGTCTTTCTTGAAGAACTGATTAATCTGTCTTTTCCGTCCGGACCGTTTCCGTGCTTGGGATGCGGTTTTCCTTGTTGTTCCTTTTTAGATGGGTTTTACATAGCTTGAAGGATCCGGTTTCTTTTCTCCCCCCTTTGTTCCCCCCCCGCCGGATGATGGCGCCTGACGTTGACCGCTATTAAGATCCGCTAGAGCAGCATGGGCATCGTGCTTCTTTGGTCATTTTTCTCCATCGCCCTCTTTTTACTTCTCGCTGCAAGGCTCCTTTAAGGGTTTTGCCCTTTCCCGTTCAATTGCAAGATTATGCGACTGGAAAACTAGCCCTGCTAAAACCTTTCGGTTTTTTACACACGTTACTGGGTGTTTCACTTTCCCCCTTGTTGTGTGTCTTTTTCCCTCTTCCTCTTTTTTCCTTTGCGTGAAAGAATTTTTTGCCACTATCCCCCCCCTAAGTTTAATGCAGGAAAATGACTGTTGCCGCTTTTTGGCCGTTAAAAGTTCTACGATCACTTGTCGGCCTTGACTCCCCTTCTTTTCTTCTCTTCTTTCCTTTGGACTTCTTTTTAGCTTTCTTCGATTGGTTTTCTGGGTCTCCTTTTGCTCCATAGGTGGATTATACACTCCAGTGCAAACCCCCCCTCCCTGTTTTTTTTTCCCGTTGCACAATTTTTCATGTCTCCTTCTATCTCGATGTCCCTCCCTCATGGGTGACCTTCGCTCATTGCTCTGTGTTTCGACTGCGGAGAGTTTCCTTTCCCGCTCGCACCCGCGATCAGGCTCCCTCCTCTCCCTCCCTTCCTCCGGCGGGGTTCTCTTTTAGGATGTGTCTCTTCCGCTTATGAACCTACGCAGAACCAACCGCATTTTTTAAGCTTTCGTCTCTGTGTGTCATCCCACTACCCGAGCTTTGACCACTTTTTATCCTTTTCTATTCCCGCGTGACAATGAACCAGCGCGTTTGCTCACGTTTTCCGCTTTCCTGGTTCCTTGATGAGGCTTGCGCTCGAGTCGTTTTTTTTCTTCTCACATATCTTATGCTTTTTGGCTGACGCTTCCCGGTAATCTTGTTTCTTGGCCCCCCCAACCCCCCCACCAAATAGTGAGCACTTTTCCTCCTTTAATATAGTTCCGCAGCATGTTTTTGTTTTTTTTAATTCGACCTCAGTACACCTGCTTTGGGTTTCCTGATTGGCCCCGCTCTATTTCCTCCATGAATTCGGTCGGTCAGTTTCCCCTCGCCCCATATGCAGAATTTCAACGATCCTTTTCCCTTCCTTTTTCATAGTTTGAGTATTAAGTCTTTGTCGCGTCAGGCCTTTGCGGCCTTCGTCCTTTCAACTGTTCCTATCTCTCCGCTCTTCGTTGCATTCCACGAACTTGATCGCAAATTCTCACTCTGATTCTCTCGCTCCCACCCACCCCTACGCGGGAGACGCCTGCACGCATCGAAGCCGACTATTTCTTGTTTCCCCCCCCCATCCAGTCTGAGCCAGCGCGTTTTTTTCACAGATCCTTAATTTTTCTTTAGTGTATTCCCGCAGACGATTTCGTCGCTCGCTTACAAAGCGCATCGTGTTACCCTTCCTTGCGGTCGATGCGCTTGCCGTTCGCTTTTCCCCTTTTCCCGTGCGGGCGAGCTCTTAGCTTCGCTTTTAGATTTCTTACGGCATCGCGCTTCACCTGAATACACACTTGCCTTCTCTTCAGGTAGCTTGATTTCGTTAATTCTACTTTTCCTTCCCTTTTTTGTTGTTTTTCCTTTTTTTTTTTCTCTCAACGCCGACTCCCCTTGAATCTGTCATTCAGTTTGGCGAATTGCCTTATATGCTTCCAGATTTCTTCACTCCCCCTCCCAATTTCTCGTCATGATTATCGTCCCGCCGTCGCTGTTTCCCCTTCCTTCCCTTCCCCCCCCGACCGGCCCCTTCCCTGGTTTATCCCTATCTCTGCGTCTGACCTTTGGTCCGCGACGCATTTTCTCGGGCCTTCCCTTGAACGCTTCCTGACTGATCCCCCTTTTTCTCCTTTTTTTGCTCTATGGTCTTCTGTCTGCATCGAGTCGTGCGGCGTTCGCTCCTGAATTGGTGGCGCCCCTCTCTGCCCTCCTTTCTGCCTTTCCGAGGGGGCTTTCTTCTGCTCCCAAGTCCTTGCGCGGTATTGGTTTCGTTTCCTCATTCCGCACTTTCCCCCCCCCCCCTCCCCTTTTACTCCCGCTTCCAGCCACTCTTCCTTTCCCGCCGACCGTCTCGTGTGCCCCTTTTGTTTTTCTTGAAAACCCCTCACCCTCCTGTTCCGCTTTTTTTTCTTCAGCGCGTGCACGCGCCCCCCGTTTGCCTGTTCCGGCGTGCTCACTACCCCGCGCAAACCCCCTTCTTAGGAACTTACGAAGGTTTCTGTCCTTTCTTTTCAGTATTCCCCTCTCACCTCCGTATCTTGCAGTTCGACCCCTCTAACCAAGTGAAGATAGTTATTGCCTATTTCCTCCATTCCCACCCAACAGTCCCCTGACTCGACGCATCTTCCCAACTATGAAACGGCCATCGCCACCTCGGAGCCGCTGGTTTCATTTTCGCTTTTCACAACTCATGAGCGCCGTCTCAACGTTTCGGTTTCCCCGTGAGTTTCAGTTTCCCCCCCGCACATGCGAACGAAAAGTTTCGCTTAACCCCTGTTTTTTTTGTGCTTCAGGGCAATCGATCTACCCCCCCGATAGAATTTATTGGAAGTTCATTTTTTCCATTTATCTATCTGTATGAAGCTGGTTTTTCTTTCCTTTTTTCTCTCCCCCCTCGTTGCGCGTTTCTTCCCACCTCCCTACTTGAGTCGAATTGTCCCTCTCCCCCCCGAGTCTGAACGCCCTCTCCCAATTTTAAAAGTTCTCTCAAGTGTGTATTCATTGTTTTTTTTTTTTTTCTCTTGTCTTCTAAAACCTCCCTGACTGCTCGCAACATTTTCGAAAGCAGAAAAATAAGGCCCCTAAGTTCCCTCTTGGAAATCCGAGTCCGACATGGGTACTGTCCTCCAATAGGCCCAGTGAATCGCACTAACTGCCCTCCCTAAACTCTTTCCCCCCTTTTCTGCGTCCGGTATTTTTTTTTTTGTTCTTTCTTAACTACGGACAATTATCCACCCGACTTTTTCACGACCACGATGACACATTACCTAGGTTTTTCCTCCCCGCGTTTTATCCGATAGTTTCCTTCTAACTCCTCCCCTCCCTGTCAATTCTTCCCTGAATACGTACGATACCACGTGTTTGCCCTCTTTTCTTCGTAAATGCCTCAACCTGACTGTTCTTTAGGCTTCTTCCCAGGCTATCTTCTCGGTATAGTTCTCTCATTTTTCTTCCCTTCTGAGTGTTTTTTCTCCGGTCACTCCCCTTTTTTCCTCTCTTTTTCTCCCCTCGTCAATCCTTTCTAAGACGTCTAGAGATACAAAGCGAGACTGACGGCTCATTAGGCCCCGGTATTTCCTTTTTCCCTCCCCAGGTCTTTGTCGGTTTGCAGTTTCTTTTTATGTCGATGGAAATATATTTTCCCTCCTTTTTGTTGTTCGAGTCGAGGCATTAGACCTAGTAAGCAATTCTCGACGTCATGTGGATTAAAAATAGCTCCCTCTGGATTGACCGCGACGCGTTCGTCGCGTTGGAGCTCTTTCCTTCTTCTTCTCCCCGTCTTTCTTCTTCATTTTTTTTGACACTCTCTTAAGGAGCCGGGATATCTGCCCCCTCCTCTTCTTTTAGACTGCTCAGGAGAAGACGTTCCTTCGCGTTTCAGAGGGCGACAAGATTTGTTATTTGAGTAACTTTCGCAGACAGTCGTTAACCTCCCTTTTATTTCTCCTCTTTCTGGCAAAGGAAGGGGCGACCACCTTTCCCCACTCGTATGAGATGTCAACAATTTCTACCACGCGCTGATTTACAGTTCATGGGTCTACTTCCATGTTTGGGGATTCGGACTCCATTCCCTGTTTTTCATTGTTTCCTGTCATCGTTTCCCACTGAAAAACATCCCTCCCAGTTCAACTTCATTGTCCAGCTTTTAGTCTTTTCGATAACTTTGTGAGGCTCTTTCCGCCCCGGCCCCCAATCAGTGCCTTTCCTCCTATTTTTCTTCTTTCTTTTCTACATGTTTGGACTCCCACCCTTTTTTTTTATTCCTATTCGTAGTACTCACCTCGCAACCAACATCCAGTAAAGCGTTCGCGCAACTTTCTGAAACTGTTTCTTTCTCCCTCTAGTCTTTTCTCTCGCCCCTTAGACGAAGTTTCTCTTTCGTTGTCAGCCTCTTCGCTTTCCTCTCCCGAGCACGCTTTCCTACCTCTCTCGAATATTGAAGACAATTCCACTCCGAGCGCTTCCGGAGTGATTTTTTTCCCGTCTCTTTGCCCCTTAAGATCAAAACCCATTTTTTAATATCTTTGTTTCCTCAGTCGTCGAGGGCCACCCTCGAGTTATACGTCGCTCTCGGTTTGAACCCGCACCAACCTTTTCTCCCTCTTGGTACTTGTCCGGGTAATAGCTGATGATTTTTTCCGCCTTTTCTTTGGGGGTCGGGATCCCATTCATTCATCTGATTTCTAACGATTCCCTGTCGTCTTTGCCTCGAATTCGAGAAATTCTTTTCCCCTCTCTTCCCCCTTTTCCCGTTTCTTGAAGAATTTGCGCGCTTTTTTTTCTCCCCCTTCCCTCCTTTGTGTGCTTTGTCACGCTCGATTTCATCGACGCTTTCTTGTTATGTTTTCATCAGTCCATAGCTCATTCACGCTCTTTCTTCTTCTTCGGGTACCACCCTCTTTCTTTCTTTTTGCTTCCCTTTTGGCGTGGTAGGCCTTCGATGTTAAACCTACATACTCCCCATACGCTCATACTTGTGTTCCGCGCTTTTGACCCTTCGGAAATCTCAGCTGATCCCGTCGCCTCCCACTTTTTTTTCCCGTTCACGCATCAAGCGATTATGCCTTACCCCGACACGATTCCAGGCGCACCTTTCTTTTTTTTAAGTAGGGCTCGTGTCTCCCTAGACTTATGGCTCCCGCTTTGACTTATTTCTCAACAAGCGCACTTGCGTTGATTTGCCTTGTTCTTTGTCCAGATCCCGACGCACACTTACTAAGGTATATCTGGGCGAAGGGAGCGACCTAGCGAAGATTCGCAGTTTACACCCAGACTCGCAGATACCTTGGGAAATGTAGGTATAGGGACACGAGGGCAGGTCATGCCAGCCTAGTAGAGTAGGAGTGTAATGGCTTGCCTTCGTTTTCGCGTGATCCCAGAGTTCCCCAAGAGTGACGGTCTTTACGCTTCTTGAGGGGGATTGGAGCAGTAAAAATGGTCCTTGTGTTGATCATAAGGCGGAAACGCATGTTGGCCGGCAGTTTCCCTGTATGTTGTTGGTTAAGTTCCCCTCGCAAGAGTGGAGCTGGTATTGTGCACCGTCTATCCCCCTCCTTTGTTGTTTGATCTGATCTTAACTCCTATCTCCCCTTCTCAGTCTTTTGTCGCTTTTTATATGCAGTTATGACTTTCCTGCCCTCTCCAAAGCCGCACTCTCCTGTTTTCTTTTCGAACTCCGTTCTAGGTTGAACTCTTTTCCCTGATCCCAGAATTTTGTTTCATCTTTTTCCCGAAAGTATTGCTCTTTTGGAGCTGTTAACAGGCTTTAGTAAGAGACTCAACATAGTATTTTTCTTACAACTTGAGCATCAAAGCTTGAATGATTCTTTTAGCGCTTGCTCTATTTGCTTCCCATCGTAGGATTCGATGTTTCAGTGCTTTCCGCACTTCATGCCTTTTTTTTTTTTTCGTCCTATCCCCGCTCCGAAGCACAGAGTTCTAATTTCGAGTGAACGCTTTTGCAGAACCCAAGTTTTGATTTCCTGTATTTCTTTAAGACATGTAGAAGTTTCATCCCCCTCTTCTTTCTTCCCCTTCGCTCAGATTTTTTTTTACCGCATTCATTCGATTCGTTTCAATGCGATATTGCTTTATTTTTGAACAAACTAACCTCCTCCCTTCCTTTTTAGAGGACCCCTGAGGTCACGTACCCCCGGTTCCCCCATGGGACGTCGGTGAAATTAACCTGCGGTGGAAACATTGATTTTTTGAACCCTCCTTTTCATCCTTCTTTGACCCCCTTCCCCTTCTCTAATATTCGATTCACGCTTTACTTGGAATTCGTTCGCCATACGTCTTGAATTGCCGTTTAAACGCCCACCGTCCCCCCCTCTCTCTGCATAATCACTTATGACAAGTCTTTCGCTACTCCGTCGCCCTTCTTTGTTTAATTTGGCTATTCTCCACTAGATTCTCGTCTCCCCTGATATTGGTACCCGCGAGGTCGATCCCCTTCCTATTCATGCTCTTTTCCCCACCAGGGTGTGTTTTCTGAGTTCCGGATACTTCATCCTATAGCAAACCCGCTGATTTCATTTTCTTAGCAGATCTGTCGTTATGAAAGCGGTTTAGACCTGTCTTTCCCCCCTTTTCCCGCGTGAGCGCGTCTTTCACCCATCAGCATTCCCGTCTCATGTCTTACTTCCCTTCTCCCGCGAGCACGCTATCCCCCTGCCCAGGTTTGAGCTCCTCTGCTGGTAATTTGGGTTTTTCTCTCCCTTCCCTCCGGACTAACCCGGACAACCTTTCTATCCCCCATTTCCCGTTTTTCTCGACCCAAACCGCCAATGAAGGACTTGCCGAAGATCCACTCTTTTCTCTTTTTGGTCCAAGCTCTCCCCCCCAAGGATGCAGAGTTACTGCCCTCCTGCCAAGCGGGCACATTCGTTTCTGCAGGTTTTTTCGTGGTGACAAGTCTTCGTCACTCCCTTCCCCTCCCTGGACGACCACCACAATGAGCCCCCCCTTCGCGGTTTACCTCTCCGCTTTTTTTTCGCCTCTATTTTCCCTTTTTCTTTAAACGCGTTAGCCATTTAACCGTTCTCCCTCTTTTTGAGGCTGCTATGCCCTCTCTTTTCTTTTTCCCCCTCTTTTTGGACAGTGAAGCAAAGACTTCAGCTAGTTCCGGTCCTTATATAGCTTATATTCTCCTATATCGTCTCGAGTCTCCACATCGGTTCTTGTTCACTTGTCCATCAGTTTCCTTTCTCCTTCTTTTTTCTTCTCTCCTTCCTCATCGGAGCAGCCGTCTCTCAACTGCTCCCTTCTCTCCTTTTCCTGCACATCCCCCTTTTCCTTTTTTTCTCTCCCTGCCCCTCGATTGGATTGCATCTGTTCGGTTTTACTCTCCTTCTTTCTCTACCCCCATGTGGTTTTTTTTTCAGGCATCCCACCTCCCTTTGCCAACTGCAAGCCATCGACGTCTTTTCTTTCTCCCCTTCACAGCCTGGACTGAATGCGCGCCTTTAGTTTTTTTCTTTGAGACCGCTCTCCGCTCGCTCCATTACCTTTTCTTTCCTGCTTTTAATCATCCTTTTTTCTTTTTTTCCCTATTGCTTTTGACCCCCGACGATGTTTTCTATCCGAGTTGACTCTACGATAAGATACTGAGAGAGCCCGCTGTCGCCCCGCGCTGCTTCTTGTCTTTCACCTTCAGACCAAACCGTTCAACTCACACGGTGCTTCTCTAGCTAGTCCCTTCCGCTTACCCCGACGATCGCCGCCTTTCGTTTTTCCATTGTACGAATGGAAAACCTCTCTCTAAAACGCGCTTATTTAAACGCGACTTTTTTCTCATCCTTTGGTTTTCTTCCTCCTTACTTTGGGATAATTGCAGCTTGAAGATTTTTCGCTCCCCTTTTAACCCACCCCCTCAACATTGCATCCAGACTGCTGGGTCTGTCGGTCCTTCACCTTTTCTTTTCTCTATTTCATTGGACTGAGCTTGCGATTCCCAACCTTTGGCCCCGTTATTCCTTGTCACTTATTTTTTTTTCATAATTTTCCTTTCCCCTTTTTCTCTGAGTTCTTTCAGAATGAGCTTTTTGTATACTCGCACCCCAATTCACCAATGAAAGCGTGATCCCCCACCTGTGTAAAAGTGTTGATATTTTTTACCTTCTCATTTCTCTATGTACCCCCTCAATTGACTTGAGTGAGTGCGCGCGATCCTTTTCTAGATAGGCTCCCAGTTCTGAATAACTCTGGCTCTATGATAATTTTACTCCCCTTTTTTCTCTCCTCTTTTCTGGAGAGTAGATCCCTTAGTTGCCCCCCCACCCTTTAATTCTTTATTCGCATTTTTGCGCTCTCTTTTCTGTTTCCACCTCCGAGTGAGGAAGGCTCTCTAGTCCCTCCCCATTAACCGTCCGAGTCTTCCTCGTGGTCTTCTTTTTTTGTAGTCTGGATTGAGATCGACTGAGTTTGTCTTTGATACCCTCTTACCTCTTTTTCTTTCCTTCCCTCCTTCCCTTCAGGTTTGATAGAATTTTTCCGGCCTTCCCCCTTTTCATATCTTTTCTCCTGAATAATGTTCTCGCTTGTCATTGCCCCTCCCTTTTCGTGGGGTTTGCGCTGGCACGTCTATGTCTCTCTCCGGAACTCGGTGGTTCTTTTTTTTTCCCTCCCCCCCTCTTCCATCCCCTATCCGGTATTACTTTCCCCCATTTTTTCTTAATTTTTGAGCGGACGGCCTTTATCTTCGGACTGTTGACCCCTCCCTCCCCCCCTTTCCGACCAAAATCCAGATGGTGCCTTCCACGCGGCTCGCCCCTTGGCACCGCGACTTGAGCAGAATCGTTTTCTTCCCCTCCAACCCCCTTCGAGGCTAACGTCCCATCACTCAGAGCCTCCGTCCTTTTTGATTCCACCTTACATCGGACAGGCGCCGATATATACCTCTTTTTCCTGTCTCGTGTTCCCTCTTCCTCTGGTGATTCCTTTCCGCTTAAGCTAACCAACGCGACATCTTTTTCCCCCCGTGAATGCTTTTTTATGCGCGTTCCCTTTTCTTTTCACATTTACTTGGGGTTCTTCTGATTAGGGCGAGTGTCCTCTTTCGGTTCATCAGAATCTACTCTTCCCCTCGACTCCTCTCTTCGGTAGATCCCCCTTGAGTTAACAGATCTTCTCTTCCTCTTCAGACTTTTTGTTGTGATCTCTTCCTCATCATATCTCTAACGTCATTCTTGCCGTTTGCCTTTTTTTATCATTTCCCCCTTCTTCGTCGTATCTGTCATTCATCCACCCTAGAACAACTAGCCGACCTCCTCTCTCTACCGTCAGTCGCGGTTTTTCCACCCTTTCACTCTCCGCGCATCTCCCTTCATTCATGGGAAGCCCTCTTTGATTTTTGTTGATCTGCCATGGAGTCAGCGATCAATCGTATCTGGGTAACCGTGAGCCAGACCCTTCTCCTTCTTGGTTTCCGCCTCTGATAAGATGTCGTTTTAACTTCCCCTCTTCGGCATTATGACTTTCTGGTTTAGCCTCTTCCTTTGTGGCTTTTACTACGATCTCCTCTTTCTTTCACAGGGTTTGGCCTTTCCTCTGGCAGCGGCCCCCCCTTTCTGTCTGGTATTTTTTTCAGCAGTGTAGCCTCCTAATTTCCGTTTTTTTTTTTCCTCCTTCCTCTTCTGGTTTTTCCCTCGGCAAGATCGTGCAATTGTTTTTATTGCTGCATGCAAACCTCCCTCCCCTTCTGTCCTTTCTAGTTCACCTCGAGCGTGCCCCCTTTGACAAAAACCACGGCCCTTTGCCTCTTTTTGCCAATTACCCACGCGGCAGCTTGGTATGAAAGAATTTTTCAACTGGCCTTCTCTACGAGCACCGACGTCTTTGACCTTTCTCACATCAATTTCCGATCTGTCCCTTCCTCTTTCTTCCTCACCCCCCCACGCTCTATCTCACAATCATACAATAGACCCCTTGTCAGCTGCCCCTTTTTTTGATAAGCGCGGTTCAGGTTTCCCCGATGTGTGTCACCCTGAGACTCCCTTCACTCTTATTTATTTACAGATGTGCGGCGAACTCCATGCGACGTCCAGAGTATCTTCCCCCCCTGGTTTTTGAGGAAACCTAGAATCTTCCAATCCACACCCACCCAATCATATTTTCTCCCTCCTTAGGGCCGGTCATTTTATCTCGCGTTCTTCTTCGGTAGAGAGTCGATTTCCTCGCATCGTGCCGCTAACCCCTCTAGTGCGGGATCCCCTTTCTCCCCCCTTCTTTGAGTCTTCGAGAAAGCCTATACCCTTTTAACATTTTTTTCGACGTTTTTGCTTGCCGGGGAATTTTTTTGTGTCACTTCTCAGGTTACCCCCCGACACCACTTGCTCGCCACAATGGAGACCCTTTTTCCCTTATTCCCCCCCCCATGACTCCCTTTTTGAAGCCTTAAATTAGGCCTGACTTGTTGGCTCGCCTTCCCCCTTGGACTAATATACTGTGACCGTCTCCAATTTTCACGTTCTTCAGTGGTGTGTTTTGTGGGTGGGTGTTTTTGTTTTTTGTCTTTATTTTTTTCTGGCCCTCTTCCTTTCCCTCTTGAAATTGCCTACACCCCCCGACTCGGCAAGAACCCCCCCGATGACTCCCCCCTTACGGTTTCCCTCAGCGTTTAGTCTGCTAGTTTCCTGTAGAAAATGCGATTCCTTTCTTTCCTCATCCCTTTCTTTTGCTCTTTTACTCTTTTGAGGGTTAAAGCTGTCTTGTAACCCTTTTTCCTCCCCCCCACCGACAGCCCAGGCGTTTTCGAAGTCAGGTCTTTCCCTCCTTTCTCGATCGATTTCCTCCCGAAGCAGGTTCCCTCCCTCTTTTTTTTCTTCTCCTCCCTTTAACCGAAGACGATTTTTCTCCTCTGTCCACTGACTTTTTCTCTCATTTCTCAGAGCTCCAACGCGGACGAAGGGATCCCCCCCATCACTCACCCCTATTTTTTTCTTAAACGACCTCCCTCTGTGATTGAGTTGTT
>Ga0179593_1184589_pt1 | contig 15726 bp, 19 predicted proteins | sample CZODoug2_1_08_16_FD_185931 | JGI IMG/M metagenome (GOLD analysis project Ga0179593, IMG submission 185931) | Vadose zone soil fungal communities from Angelo Coast Range Reserve, California, USA - CZODoug2_1_08_16fungal (PacBio error correction) | ecosystem: Environmental > Terrestrial > Soil >... | reverse complement strand
CTACGGCAACTGTCTATGGACTAGACTGGCACGCTTCCCTCCGTTGCGCCCCAATCTAAAGCTGGGCTCTTCCCTCCCAGTTCCCCGGCTCAGTCCGTATTTCCTTCCCTATTGATTTGGTCCCTCGGTTGTGTGTTTAAAGGACACGCGCCGTATTCCGTTTCCCTCCCTGCGTCCTTTCCTTTTATCGCATAGACCCCCCCCACTCTCGGTGGAAACTGATCCCCCCGCTTCCTATTAAAAGCTGACCCGAACTGATGTTTGGCTCGGTTCAACACTACATTCCTGTTGTTCCTTTCGATCTGGAGCGCTTGTACCGTTCCCCCGACCCAAAAACTCTTGGTTTTGATTGACTCCTCCCTTTTGTCAATACATTAACCTCATCGTCTCTTGCCCCGCCGCTGTGATCGGTTTTTTTTTCCCCTTTGAGTCCCCCCCCATTCCTTGTTCTTCTGCGGTCTTCCCATGTTGTGTTCTGGACCTCTTCAGCCCTTTCTTGAGATGACTTTCTACCTGGAGCTTGGACGTTTGGTTTTTAACCTTCTTGCAACCCCTTAGATTGCTTTTTTTTTCCGCGTGCTATGAGCTCCCCGTAAAAATTAGGCTGGCGCTTTTCGCTTAATGAGCCATCGAATCACCCTTGCCAGTTTGACGCTTTCTGTCAAAAATCTTGTTAGCGAAGACAGTCCAGTGCGATAGAGAGTTGTCGTGAACTTCGCAAGCTTTTCCCCAGAAGGATTCCATCTGTTGGTGACCTTTTTGAAGGGTCCATGACACCGTCCTCCTTGTGTGTTTCTTTTCCTCGCCTTAGCTCCACCCCTCCCCCCCAAGCGACTCCTCTTCCTTTTTCTTCAAGGTACTGTCACTCCAATTCCCTATTAGGAATTCAATACTTTGAGCATTTCCAGTGGAAACATTGCGGCGCTTCGTCGTTTCCTCTGCGTTTCTCGATCGTTTGAAAATTTCGTGCCATACTGCCGTGCCAGTTGAGCGTCTTTCTCAGATAAACTTTGGCTGACCTTTCTTCGCTTTCTCCCATTTGGCCTCTGGTTCCCACTGTATCTGGACCCGTTATCATTTTTGATACCCCCCTCCCCCCCACTTTGTAATCGTTACTTTTCTCTTTGAGTTGACGTACTGCCGTTCCCCTTCTTCGTGCTGTCCGTTTCCTCTCCCGTCCTTGCGCTCTGTTCGAAGCTTTCCCACCAAGCGATAATTTTTTGAGCTGAATTCCACCTTGGATCCCTTTGGGTTGAGTGTTTTTGCGGCTTCCGCGAACCAAATAGTCCGTCTAGCTGTTCCTCTCACCCGTTAGTCGATTCCTCCGCTTGTGCTATGACCAAAGGAATATTCGTTTCCGCGAGAAATCCCTGCCTCAGGAAAGACCCTCGCTTTCGCTACGGCTTGAAGAGAAAAGAGGTGCAGCCTTCCGTTTAGTAAGATCAGTTTTCGCGCGAATCGGTAAAAAGGGAAGAATGCCTCCTTTTTTTTTTTTGACTTCGGATTCCTTTCTGGTTTTTTAATATCGTCCACTGGCCCAATCCGCGACGTCGGCTCAGTAGAACCCCAAATTCTGGCGTCACTACCATCGTCCCTACCCTGCTGTCTTTGCTGCCGTTTACATTGATCCTCTTTGTTTTTCAAATCCGCTTTACATCCCCTGTCCTAGCATTGCCTCAGCCTTTCCGTGCATTTTTTTTTGCCAAAAATTATTCTGGGATTCTCGCAATCTCATGACCCCCCCTCCCCCCCCCCCCCCCTTCCGCTAGATTCCTTTTCGCAAATTCATTTGGAACTTCGTAAAATAAACCCCCTTTTCCTTCCTTCCTATGGGAAATGAGGACACCTTTTAGCCGGAACAACCCCTTTCGTAAACGACGCCTGATGCAGCCCACCGCTTCCCCTCTCACACGCCCGCGTGATTGACCGCTGGATTTTCTCCAAGTTCCCCCCCTCAAACTTAAATTGTGCTTTTTTTTTGCGTTATGTAAAGCTCCCCCCCTTCTATATTATCCCCCTCCCGAGAAGTTCTCCTTAGAAGAAAGTCCGCTTAGCCTTTCACACTACCAGTAAACCCCCCGTATCCCCTTCCTTCCCTCTTTTCTTGATTGTAACTATCCCAGCAGTTTTTACTCCTTTCACCTGTCGAATGGAATATTTGATTGGACCTCCACCCTCCCCCCAAAAAGAAACGCCTCCCCAGGGCTCGCCTCTTTCCTCCCTTGACGGTCATCCCATGACCTTCCCTTCTTTTTTTCCGCCACCCCCAGTCCGATTGCAAAAAGACTCCGCTGCCGACTCGAGGACTCAACCCCCTCGGCGCCCAGCGTGCTCCCTACAGAACCTGACCCCCAATTCCGTTCTTCAATGGTCCTTCCCGATGCTAGGTTTTCCACCTCATACTGCGCATTCGGTGCTGCTGGAATTACAACCTTCCCTCAACCCCTCACCGTAGCCGACACGCTTCCAAGCTTCGCGGCGGAACCCCGGCTTTTTTTTTCCCAACACCCAGGTCCTTTTCCCAGGTTTCGTTGAACCCAAGGGAACAGGGTTTTCGTCGCCCGTTTCTGGTCATTGAACCCGACCGATGAAAACGTTCCACGTTTACACCCCCCTCTTCTTTTCCCGTTCCTTTCTTTGACCATGGGCCCGACCCAACCTTTTTTCGCCCCTGAGTGAACCAAACCCACCTTTTTTTTTTTCTCCCTTAGGTGCTTCAGCTGCTTTCTTTACTCAGCCTTCTTGCTTCTAGGAAACATTTTTATCAACATGGAGATAAACTACCGTTATCGTCACCCTCGGGACGCCTCCCTTACGGCGCGATGGTCGCTCGAGGCTCCTTTCGTACCTCCCATTTTCTGGTTTCCTGACCCCGATCCTCCTTCCGCGAGACACCGCAGATATTACAACTACATTGGATTTACTTCTTAATCACGCCCCCCCAGTGACCTCAGCGTTAAGATCCATTGTTGATATCAACCCGTTATCGATTCTTCCTTCGTCCCACCCCGCTTCTCTTCCCCCCTCCAACTGCTTAGAGCTTGTTTTCTGAATTGGATTTTCGTGAACCTGACTTGTCCGTCTCGCCATTGGCACGGCTCACGCAAGTTGGCGTGAGATGAGATCGTTACAGGCTTTACTGTGACCCTGTCCAGGCCCCCGTCGCTACCCGCTTTTTCTTACCAGTGTTTCTCGCACTGATGAACTTTATTCCCCCGCTTTGGAGCCCCCCCCCCCTTTTAAAAAGGCTTACGTTAGTTGGGTTCTATCATTTTTTTTTTTTTGGCCCGTGATGTTTTTTTTTTTTTTTTTTGTGGGGTGTGCTTTCTGACAATTTCGACCCTGTTATCTTTTTTTCTTTTCCAAGCCCTCCAAGTTCCAATCGGTCGGGCCCTCCGTTTAAACCTTCCGGTCGTCGTACTCCTTGTTGAAGGTGCTCGTTTTTTTTTTCCCCCACGGGCCAACGTCTTTCGTTTTACTGATGGTGATTCTGCCCCACCCCTGCAATAAATGAGCGCTAAACCGATTGCTGGCCAACAGTACTCCCTCACCTTTTCCTTCCGAACCCGTTCCACTTTGTGTCCTATGCCCGGAGTTGACACCCAAGTCCTGCGGATCGTGCTCCCCTTGCTTACAAAGGATTGCGCTGTTCATCATGTTTTTTTTCGTTGACCCCCTTTCGAGAGCCCCTTTCCCCTCGATCTGACAATATTTTAATAGGATGTAGTCCCTCTTTCCGCCTCCAGACATTTGACGTCTCCCCCTTTTCTAAAGACTTTTTTAGTCGGCCCCTTCTGTTTTTGTCGCAACACATGGTCGCTGCACACCTTCCTTGGTTTCCAAGTCAAACTTACAGTTCCCACTGAGGAAGATTGACTATCCCCCCCCATCCCCTTCTGGCTTGTTGTGGGTGTTTTCTGAGCCCGTCCCCCCGTGGAAACTATCGGGACACTTCGTTTGTTGCAGAAGTCATTCTTTTCCTTGAATCCTACGTTTGGGGTTCTTTCTCGAGAAATGTTGTCACCCGGTTGCGTGCCGATCATTTCAGGTGTTGTTGCTTTCAGCCACCGTTCCAGTAGTCCTTTGATTCTGAGAATTTTTCCCCTCTTATGTCCTGAAAGTGGAAAGGTCACATTAACTTTGCTTGTTGGAAAAGGTTCTTGTTCTCCACCTTCATTGTACGCTCTACCCTCGTTCAGAAAGTTCTTTTTTAGCCTGTCTTTCTTAGGTCCCTTTCCTTGCAGAATGTTGAATTCCCCTTTTTTCGTCTTTTGCTTCCTCCTCCTTTTCAAGTCCCCATGCTAACTTCTGCACCTTGGTGAGTAGCACTTTAGCACTCTCTTGCTTTTTTCCTCCTGCCTCTTAGTCGCAGGCTCTCAAGTTGGGCACTTTTTGAATGGTCAATTTCCCTTAGTTTGTCCATGCCCCTCTTTCAGTCCAGTTTTTTCCCTTTTTTCTTCTAAATAAAAAGGTTCCTGCCCGCGTTGGGTAGTGGTGAAAAAGAGCACCTTACACCCGGCATGCTTTTCGCCCAATCCCCCCTTGACCGTTCCCAGGTCCTTTTCATCTCTTTCTTTGAAGAAGGGACACACAGATAATATAGTTTCCCGTCCCCTGTTAAGAAGTCACTTTCTCTTGCCAATACAGGTAGTTTGGTCCCGCAGTCCCTCCTTTTGCTATCACTTTTTTTTTCTTGTAGAAGTGAGGGAGGCCTTCCCCTCATTCCTCCTTTTCCTCGCTTAATTTAAGTCACCAATGGTCCCGATATTCCGGGCTTTTTGTTTTGCTAAGGGACAAACCATATCGTTACCCCCACTTTCTTTGGTCCTTCCTCCTTTGAACCTGACAGTTCCCCCTCTTTTTCTGCCTTCCTGACGATATTGTTTCCTCTTTCACCCTCTCTTTAACTGAGAGAGTCTGCTTGGAGGTCATATTCCCTCCCCTTTTTTTTGAGGCCTTGCGTCCAAGTGGCCTGCCTACCCCACCGGGCACCTGACAGATGTTTTGCGTTTGTTGTTTTTTTTGTTTTTTTGCTTTTTTTTGTTTTTTTTTGTTTTGGTTTTTCTTTCTCGGCGCCTCTCCGTCTTGCCTAGTGGCCAAGGCTTTTTTGGACGCTAAAGGTATTTGTCGCGTTTTTTACCGCTCTATGCGCCCCCTGCTTTTTCCTCCCTCCCCTTCCTAAGAATGACCCTTGTTTGGAGAATGGTTTACTCTTTTTAATTGACTATGGTCCACAATGTCCCACATGCACGTTCCATCCGGTTGCGGGCCTTAGCTTCATGACCTTCTTCTTGGTGACCAGAAGAAGAACTGTTTGTAACCCCTTGGAACCCCTGATTTTTACGCGGTTTCCTTTTCCAGAAACAGCCGTTGTCTTTGATCTTTGCCCCTTTTCTTTATCTCTGTTTTGTTACATTGGTCCTAAAGGTTGTAATTCCTCTGCCCCTGAGAGAGAGATGCTGGTTCCTTATCCTCCGTCGCTTTCCTTCCACCTTGGTGGACTGCTTGTATTACCCCGTTGGTGCTCCTCTTTCTCCATCAGATTTTCCTTCATCTCGTTGTTTCTCGTTTGCTGGTTTTTTGTTGCGAAAGCCTTGTGATTCAACCGTTCCCTTATTTCCCGCGGCTTTTTTTCTTTGCTTTTGTGGGAGTTTTTTTCATTGAACGTCGGCCCGGACCCTTTACCTTGACTTTTCCCAACGGCACTTGTTTGGTGAGATACCCCTTGAGCGTCCGTCCTGCTTCCCCCTTTTTTCTATCGAGAGTCGATAAGTGCTCCTATTTGGGTATTCGTAGGTAGATCTCTGTTTTTGCTTGAATTTTGTGCGTCGGGGTTGTGCGGCTTTACCCCCCCCTTAGACAACCCTTTACCTTTTTTGGCCCTCTTGGCTTGCGATCCCTTCTGCAGCTTTTTTTCCCCCTTTCCTGCGTTTACTTTGAGAGTTGATGTTTTTGACTGCTCTTTTCATTGTGTCAAAATTTCGATCCGCCCGTAGTTTTCCCTAAACCCCCACATTCCCCCCCATTTAAATTTCTCTTTCCTTTTCCGTGAATCTGTAAAGGATCGCGTGCCCCCTTTCTTCCTTCCTATTCATATCCCCCCTACATCCTTCAAGTACCCCTCTTTCGACTCAATGTTTCCCCCTTAGCTTTTTATTTTCTCCCCCAGGTTCTAGATGTTTACTTCCCTCCCTTGAATTCGACCCAACTTTTCTGTTTTCGTCCCCCTTTTGTATACGAAGGTTTCGGGATGTTTCCTTGACTGATTAACCCGCCGGTCCTTCTCTAATGTAAACCGATCATTCTGCCTTCCCCCCGCTGTTTCACTTTCCATTTCTCACTGTCTGTTTTTTTTACTCCCAATTTTTAATTTTTCCTTTTTCCTTTTTCTTTTTTTTTTTTTTTTTTTTTTTTTTTTTTTCTTTTTTTTTCAAAGCGCTCTTTCCCTTTAACTGCCTGATTTTCTCAGCCTTCGTGTTCTCCTTTGCCGTTGGTGCCTTCAAAGTCTTCTTCCTAGATCGAGGAGGATTTATCTGACCACTCGTTATAAGACTTCTCGTTTGTTTTGACTATGTTTGCTCGTTATGCCAACCCCCCCGCCTCCACAAAAGGACTCCCCCTTTCGTTCGCTCCGACCTCAGGAGATTTTTTTGCTAGCCTTTTCTCTCTTCGCCGTCATAACCGGTGCATCCCCGCGATTTGCTTCCCCCAATAGAAACGTGCGTACCACCCCCCCTTTGTTCTGGTTTCTTCCCGACCCCGCCGGTTCCCTTTTCGTCTTCCCCGTCTCCCCCCTTCTAATGCAGAGAAGCATTTCGACCGTTGTAATCTCCCCGCATAGAGAGAGTTGCGGCATGATGGCCACCTTCCCCAAGATCAGAGAACGTTTACGACATGATTCGCTGTCCCCCCCAACCTTTCCTTTCGCCCCTCCCCCTCACCCTTTTCATTACCCTCCAGCGATGTTTCTTTTCTTCGATGAAGAATCCCTGCTTTTTGCGGTTGCGCCCGCGATCCGTCCCCAAAATTCTCTTTTTCCTTCCAATGACCTTCCCAGTACTTTCCCGTTGATCTTTTCTTTTTGACCCTGAGAGTCTTCATCCTGAGGTGTTCGTGACTTGTTGCTTAAAGAGATTTTTTCCAGCGCTCGGATCCCGTTTCTCATTGATGTCGTCGGTGCCGATCGTCTCCTCCCAGTTCACCAACGTTTATTGTGGATGAGATCCATGCCGTTTAGCTGACCTTCACTCGTCCTGGATTCACCCCTTCCGAATTCCCCGATAAATTTTACCAGTTTAAATTTACTTTTTTAATACCCCCCCCGTCGCCCTCGACTAAACCAGATTGGACTCTTCCAAAAACATAATCTTTCAGCTCGAGGCCTTTTTCCTTTTCCCTATGAGAGGTTTCGAAACCGTTCGGTTCTTTGACGTCACAGCTCATATCTTTGACAGCCCCCCCCTACTTCTGTGGCCCTCCGCTCATGGTCTTTTTTCTTCGTTGTGGCCATGTGCTCTTTCCCCACCCCCCCCCCCCCCCCCCCCCCCCCCCCCCCCCCCCCCCCCCCCCCCCCCCGCTTTGTTCTCTTGCGAATCCCGGATGAGTGAGGGACGTCCCTCCTTTCTCTGCCCTCTCGGTATGTGTTTTTTTTGTCCCCGTTTACCTCCTCTGTCCCTTCCCTTTTTGCCGGGTCCCACCTATTTCGGACTCCTCTTTTTGACAATGGCTTTTTAGTCCGCCCCTTTCGAGTTTTTTGGTCAGTTTGCGTCCACGTTTTACGTCCACTGTATGTCCAGTTGCCGTATCTTCCTCTTTCATCCTCCTCGTGTTTTGGAGCTTCCTTCCTTTCTTGATTTGAAGCCCCGTGCGTCCCCCCCTCCCCCCGTTTGCTCACTCAAAAAAATTTCTAAGGCATCTGTTTAAACATGAACGTCCCGATCCTTCGTTCTCCGGCCTTTTTTCCCTCCACTTCGTCATCCGGGTTGTGGTGGTCTTTTCTTTGATTCCCCCGATCGCCTGCCATATGATCTTCCCCTTTCCTTTTTGATAGAAATGAGTGAACCCACCCCACCGCGCTTTTAATAGATCCATTCTCCCCATCGCAAAGAAGCACCGATGGCTCTTCTCCTCTCATTGGTGATGAAGTTTCTATGGAGCTTTTTAGTAAAATTCAATAAAGGTTTGGCGTTGACTCTTCATCTCAGACCCTAACCCCTACAGAATGAGGAGCTTCCCCTGAGACGCTGATCGTCGTGGGTCCACATGTTTCCCCCCCCCCCCCACTCTTTTAGTTGTGCTACATGTTATCCTGCCTCATCTGCGGTGCTTCCCTTTCATCTTGGATCTTTTTTACCTCAAAGAGAACTACTGCTCGCTTCCGTTCTCGACCTTTTCCTTGCTCTCAGTCCTCCCCAGAAAAGCTTGGGAGCTTAGCTCCCCCTCTTTTTATGTAGAACCCCCCCTACCTCAATCCTCCTACTTGGTCCCATCACGAGAGCGTTTCCAATATCTTTAGTCGCTACAACGTCCAGACCCCCCGTTGATCGACTCCGCGTCCCCCCCCCTCCGTGGTCTTTCCGACTTACGTCCTTCTTTGCAGTCTTTTTCACTCTTAGCTCTCCGTGGAAGTGACACTCCCCTTTTTCCTGTATAGCCCGTCCAGAACCACCCGACCACCCCATTCTTAGGCAGAGGATTATTTTCCGAGAAGACTTCTTATTGTTCCCATTCCCTATCCCCTCGGGTTCCCCGCTTTTTGAAGTGTTTTTCTTCTCTTCATCTTTGTTTTCTCTCTGTCCAAATTGAGGCCCCCCCCTCCGCAACTGTGCTTGCGTCGTAGTAATAAAACTGTGGGCGTCCCTTTTTCTCTCTCCACCGTTTTGAGCCTTTTCCGGAAAACGGTTTTCCCATGATCCTTTTAGCAGATACCCTCCCCCCCATTTTTCCCGTTTGCCTTTTAGTTGTATTTTCAGCCCGCTAAGAGTTTTTCCCCCGTGTATGATTTTCTCGGTGCATCTCTCCTGCGACTTCTGTCTTCTAGAACCGCAATTCTTCATCTGTTAGCGCTTTTTTCCAGATTCTCCCACCCCGGTGGCAGGTGGGCTTTTTTCTCTTATTTTTTTATTCGCGCCTTCCCCTGCTTTCCCCCAAAAAATCCGTTTCGTTTTTCCCCCGACCAAAGTTCCTATCATCCTTTGATCTCTTATCCCACTGGAACGGACCTTTATGGAATCCTGCCCTCCCTTCCGGCCCCCACGACCAAGACACTCGTTTCCCCCCTCTTACGGAGAAGAAAAGCTTGCCGATTTCCGTTTTCCGATAGTTCGCATCGGGTCCCCCCAAGTCCTCAGCGCCCCCCTTTTTCCTTCGCGCTTCCCTTGCGCGACCTTCTTGCCAAGTTGTACCCATCGTTCTTCTTTTTCGCACACAAAATTGCGCCCCCAAGTCTTTCTCCCTCTGTTTCGCCTGTTAGTGACTGACAGTGCTTCCCCTCGTTAAAAGACTGCCTTTTGTACGCCCTTGGATTATTGCGCCCGATGGATCGTGCTTTTTCCTCTATTTGTTCTATTCTCGCCCTTGAACCCCACGGCCTCTGTATCAGTTAAGAGGACCGTCCCCCCCTGCCGTTTCCCTTATTCAATAATTGCTCTTGGTTTCGGTCCTTTTTGCCCTGTCTGCCTTTAGTACTCAACAAACCTTTCCACCTGACCTCTCTCCTCCCCACCAAGGACAAACTCGACACCCCTGTTATGAGGGCGGGACCATCTTTTTCTTCTCCTCCCCCCGTGTTCCCCAGCAACCCCCCTTCCCTTCATTCTGTTTTTTTTTTTTTCCAAAGCAGCCCACCTTTGTCCTCATTCCAAAAGTCCGCGCCCTGCAGAGACCCTGTTCGATTCTATCAACCCGACTCCGAGAGCCTTTCCTCCTAGTATCGTCCCCCCCCAATCTCTCCTAAGGAAGAGTATAGCTAGGGAAAACCTACCCTGCAGTTTTAAATCTTTCACTTCTCCTTTATAGCTGGTTGCCAAACATTCCCCCCCCCAATAATCCCCCCAAACCATCCCCCCGCTCCAAAGTGCGATTCCGCGCATCCGTGTTTTCTGAAGAACCTGCTTTCTCCGTCCTCCCCACCCCCTGTGCCCCCTCTCCCCCTCTCTTGACGACCCCTTTCTTTAGTCAACCTTTCTTCTCTCAACTTTCCAAGAGCCCTCGATACACACATTTTTTGTTCCCTCCACTTTGAGAAGAGCGGATTTAAATTCCCTATCCCCAGCTCCTTCTTGAGCTGTGCCTTAACAACCCCCCTTCTCCAAGGATACCCAGATATTGCCCTTCACCCCCTTTTCCACTTCTCGCGTCTCACCCTCTTTGTGCTGGAATAGGCACACTCCTCCCGACCCCCCTTTTGAAAAAAGGAGGCCGGTTTTCCAACTTTGAACAGTTCTTTCGTCGCCCACCCCTTCGCGGTCCCCTTTTCCCCCTCCAGAAGAACTAAGCCTGCAACGCTCTCCATCTCCTGGGATATGTTTTGACCAATGTGCCCCCCTTCCCCCTACTTGTCTGTTTTCCCGCGCCCCATTTAGTCAAAAACACGTGTCGCGGCGGGTCCCCCCTCCCTTTCGTGCATTTTTCTATTCGCTATTATCTCCACTTGATCACTTTCACTTTTCTCCTCCCTTAAAGTTCCTGACACCTCCTGTGCAGCTGCCTTCCCCGTCTGCTGTTCGATCGTTCTAACTTCACCGCCATAGTCGTGATCTTTGGTCTCCCCTCCCCCTCCGATTCATGCCGCCCCCCCCCTTCTTTCTTACTACATCCAAAGACGCCTCTCCTTTTGTCCTTTCTGGTTTTTCTTTCACCTTGACCTGATTATTCGGACCCAAACCCTTCTTTAAAGTCCCACCCCTGCCGTGCCGTGGAATTCTCGGATTAAGATTTTTTTTAGGTGATTTGATGACCCCATCTGTTGTCCAGTTACCTTCCCCCCTGGAAGGTTTTCCCGTACCATTTGTCTTTCTCTTTTGATCTGTTCCCAGGCGGCGGTAATTTGGACCCCCTTTACTGCCCCACTCGAGGGAAAGTGTACCGCAAGTCGACGCTGGGCTCGTTAATCGAAGTTATTCCTCTTTGTTACCCCTCTGCACCTTCGACCCCTTTATCTGTTTTTCTCCATGCACGTTGCCCCTTACCCTCTGCTTGTCCTCCCTTTTATCCCCCCATTGGAAAGGTGGTCCCTTCCCTAAATGTCTTTTGAATTGTTTATCGGTCCCCTTTTCCAAAAGTTTTTTCCCCCCCTCCTTTGCTTCTGCTTGACCCTTTCTTAAACAAGTGGTCGTCTCCGCCCCTTTTTTTTCCCCCTACTGATCACCTGGCCCTTTCCGAAACGTGGTCCCCCCCCCTTTTAGCTTTCTGTTCTTCCCAAACCGTCCTTTTTCCCTTCCCCTTCCTGACTCCACAGCTAGCTGTAAGCCTTTTTTGAGCTTTTAAACAGGTCGAGTCGCCCTACAGTCTATCTTAAATTTCCCTTTGTAGGCCCCTTTTTCGCCCCCCACTAATTTTTTTTCTACTCTTAGTCATCCGGCCCCTTTTCAGGTCGGAGAACCTTGCCTGGGTACCCTCTTTCCCCCGTGCCTGTGGTGCACGTCCAAACTTACCTCCTCCCTCATAGTTGCTGCCAGACACCACCCCTCGCTTTTTTATGGCGGTTTTTTGCTCTTCCAAGAAAAAAGTGTTTACAAATCAGTGATCGGACCCAGAAGAGGCTTTAAGAATTTCCCCCTTTCCTTTTTTAACCCTAATACGTTGTTTTGTTGTTGACTAGTCTCTACTACCTTTTACTAACCTAGGAGGTAACTATCCCTTTTTACCCTGTGTTCTGGCTCTCTCCCCCCCCAAGGAAAGACGAGTTGTTCCTATGACGAGGCATCCTTTTTTCCTCGATGGCTTTTTTAAAGTTTGACTGTGCAAACCCCCCCCCCTTTTCCTCCGGTCACCCCGCTTTTACTTCACTGACTCTCTTCCCACCTCTTTTCGAAAGAGTCTCGCCCTTTTATGTCCATCTGCATTCGGAAATGTATTTACAGGTTGAATTCCTTTTGATGTCAAGATCGAGTGATTTCTCGACTTTTTTCCCCCCCCCCCCCCACAATCTTTTTTTCAGCGCTCCCTTGTTGCTTCCTCGCACCCTTTCTCTTCCCTCAGGACTTTTTTCCTCCTCCGTTTTTGTTTTTGGTCTCCTCCAATTTTGTACGTTTCTTTCCTTCCCCCTGTTTCATCATTTAGTGTGGGTCCCCGCAAGTTTTGTTACGCTCAACTTTCTTTTTCCTACCTTACTGAATCCCTCTATCCCAAGGAGCCCTTGAGTTGTTTCCTTTCACCCTAGTCACCTTCCCAGGCATTGATGGCTTCCATCATTTGAACAGTTTTTCCTTTCCTGTCCCCCCATGAAGATGATTTACTTTTTTTCGCGTACTCCCCCCCCCGTATCAAATGTTTAGTCCCATTTCATTCCTTTCGCATTGAAAATAAAGGTTTCTCCCCTTTCCCCCGCGACAGACGTCTCTAATCTGATATCACTTTCCCCGCTTTCTCTTCTGAGTGATGCCTTTTTTCCTTTCCCTTAAATCCGCCTTTCCACGCACGGATTATTCCTCCCCCTTTCGTATCCTTAAGTGAATGCCCTTTACAACCAATCTTTTTTCCCTCCCCAATTCTTCGGATAAGTAACGCTGCACGTGGTTCTTTACTCTCTCGTCTGTTTTGCGACGGGAGATCGATTTTTTCCCTCCCCCCCCCCCTGATCTTCTTTTGCGGTGCATTTGCTTGATTCATATACTTTGTTGTTTGCGTTTTTTCTCTTTCCCCCCATCGTCAGATGAGCAAATCGCACTGACTATGTCCTTTTCCTTTTCGAGACATTTGTGCAATCCTCCTCCCAGTCCCCAGCGTTCTCTTTTCCCGCTAACCTGTTCTTTTCTCGCCCAATTTCAACTCTCTTATTTTCGCTCTATGCTGTATTCCTTTTTCCGCAGATTTTTTTTCCCGCCTTTTTTTTTTTCGTCCGGAGTAAATTTCCCTTTTCTTGCAAATTTCCCCCTGCCCCTTCAAAGTTTGTAATCGGTCCCGTGGCTTCGTTCTTTCTTTTCTTTCATGACTTAGGCGGGGGGTCGAAGCCCAATTTCCCCCATGTGTTTCCCCGCCCCTCCCCGCTTCGTTCAATTTTCCATTTAAACCCGCTTTTTTTCCGCGATCTTTAGCGATTTTTTTAGTATTTTTTTTTAATATGGGTTACCCTCAGGTTTTTGTTTTTCTTTCCTCAGCTTCAGAGGGCTCTGTTCTTTCCGGTTTTCTGTCCTTCTCTCCTTTCGACCTTTAACTCTTTTCCCCCATGTGTGTCCTTTTTCTGGTATAAAGTTCTGCCGCTAACAGGTTCTTCTTCAGCTTGTTTCGTGTCTCCTAGGTTTTTTTTTTTTTTTTTTTTTTTCCATAGTGGTCTCCCTGTTTGCGCGGCGAATTTTTTTATTTCCAAAAAGTCCCCCACATTCTTCATCGTCCTCTCATTTGTAGGCGGGTTGGTTTTTGGGAGTCTGTTGCTTTCCCTCCCCCCTCTTCAAGGGCTTTACTGTGTGAAATTTCGTCCCTTTCTTTTGATTCGGTTTACCCCCGATATCCGCGGTCCCTTTCTGCTTTCTTTTCCCTACTTGTTTTTTTTTTTTTCGATACCTCATTGATTAAATTCTTTTCTTCTGGGATAGGAGGAGACCTTTCCTGTCGCTTACGTTGAGGCGCACTTTTGTTTTGTGAGGATTTCCCCCTTGTCCTTATACTCTTCCCTTTGCTTTGTCCCCCCCCCCTCCCCCCTTTTTTCGATAAGAAGATGTGAACCTCCCCTCCGGCTGTTTTTCTAGTTGGAAGTGTTATTTAGTCTTCGTTTCCATTGTTGTTTTCCCCCCTTACAATTTCGCTCATTTCCGTTCTTTACATAATAACCCGACTACCCTGTGATTTCCCTTTCTTCTGTTCCCCTTCCCTTCCAATCTCTTAGTGTATTTGTTTCCTCTATTGAGTATAACCCCTCACGAATGAACGTCAACATGCGCCCCCCCTCCTTCCCCCCTTTTTTCTTACAAGTTTTGATTACCCAGTCTTTCTCCCTCCTGTTTTACCCCAATCAAGGTTCATTTTCCGCACACCGAACTTGTTTTCTTCGCTGATTGCAAATTTTGTCGAAGTTTCTTCTCTTCTTTTCCCTTTCCTGACTCCCCTCCTTTAGGCAGCTCCTAACCTTCTTCATTCTTCCCCCCTTTTTCCCCTATTAGAGAGCCGCTTTATCTTTATTCCCCCTTCAATTCTCCCTGACTGTACAAAGCTATTTTCTACCTTTTTTTCCTTCTTGAGCGCTTCACCTTCCAGTCTTTCCCTTTTTGTCTAAGGAGGCTCCAGCTTATTTCTTTCTCTAACCCACCCCACCACACCCTTTTCGTTTTAGATTTTGGAACGATTTTTTTTTCCTTTTAGCTTTTTCTGATCCCAGAGTCCCCCCGGATCCCCTTTCTCTTCCATCTGATCCCCGCTTCCGATCTTTTCGTACTCCTGCCTTCTCGAGACTGATTGTCCTGCTTTTCCATTCCCTTCCCCCTTTTTCCCCCTCAGATTTAGCCGTAATTTCCAACCCGCCCCCGTTTTTTCGTAACATCCTTTTTGGGCTGTCGACGAACCCCCTTCATCTCTCTTAAGTCTAACCTTTGACCAGGCGACCGTGCCGCGCTATTCTTTCTCACATGGTAATATTTTGTTAACACAGAATGCGTTGCTTCCTTCTCCCCCCCACCAATTTTACAATGATAGGAACTCCATCTTACCTACCTGCCAGAGATAGTCCAAATTTACTACTCGCCCTCATGAGATTTGACCCCAGTCTCTTTTCTTTTTTTCCCCTTCCCTTGAGTCATAAGCTTAATCGATTTTCCCCCCCTTTTTGTCCCTCCAGTTTCGATACGTCCCCCCTTATTCGTTCGTTCCTTCCCCCTCGCCTCTTCTGAAAGTATCAAGATTTCTTTATCGTCCTTTCGACAGCCTCTTCCCCCTCTTTTTTAGTTCACTGTTTTAGACTATCCTCTCTTCCCCGCGACATAGGATTTTCCAAGGTATTTTTATTCATTGTCGCTCCCCTCAGCTAGAGAGACGCAGCCCCCCTCTTTTTCCTTTTTTGTCGTTGCAGCGGTAGAGCCTCCCTCTCTCATTAGGCTTCCCACGACGCCTCCCCCTCTCTTGTACGTCAAGAATCGTCCATTAAAGTTCTTCTTTCTTTCCACCACAGAGCAAGAAGATCCCCCATTATTTGTTACTCCCTTTTTCCCACTCCGCTATCTTAGAGTCCCTCCCCCCTCCTGCTTAGTTGAATGTTTTCCGGAAATCCCCCCTCCCCCCGGTGTTGTTTTATTTGTGACTTTCACCCTGCCCCCTCCCTGCCCCCCTGAACTAGTGCGCCAGAGCGTCTGTCGTCTTTCGTTTTTGCGTTGACCTCACCCGCTTTTTCCCTTCGCTCAAATTCTCTTCTGGAATCCGAATTCCTGCGATTCGGATTCTCCTCCTGTACCCTTAGTAAACTTTCTGTAATCAATACTTCGGCAAGTCTCCTCTTGTGTCCAATTGAGGTCTTCTCCATCCTTTCTCCTTTTCGTATCCCGCTGTTCCTTCCCCCCTTCTGCATAGCAGTTGTTACGT
>Ga0179593_1758515_pt1 | contig 15728 bp, 22 predicted proteins | sample CZODoug2_1_08_16_FD_185931 | JGI IMG/M metagenome (GOLD analysis project Ga0179593, IMG submission 185931) | Vadose zone soil fungal communities from Angelo Coast Range Reserve, California, USA - CZODoug2_1_08_16fungal (PacBio error correction) | ecosystem: Environmental > Terrestrial > Soil >... | reverse complement strand
GTCCTTTCTTTCCACCTAATTTTCTTTCCTTTTCTTTTTTCTCCCTGATCGCGACACACCCCCGGAAGGTTCTTCGACTCTGAATTCTTGTTTTTCCAGTTTCGGTCTTTCCTTCGACAAATTTTCCCATATCGGTGACGCCCGCCATCGGTGCTCCCGCGGGGCGCGGCGTCTTCTCCCCAAATATCCCCCTTGGTTTCGGAGCGAAGACGACTATGTTGTCTTTTTCGCGCCGAACTCGAGCTCCCTCCCCCCCGTTCCCCCCTCTTTTTGACTCCCCGAGAAGCCTCATGTTCCTTGCACTCTTCTCCTTTAGGCGAAAGCTTCAAGCTCCTTCTAGTTATCTGCATGACTTCTTTTTTTCGGCCATCGGCCGAGTCGACGCCTTTCCCTCCCATGAAACCAGAGTAGCGTTTGTGTTTATCCCTCTTCCCGGGACATGTGCCTTCTTCTTTTTCCCAAGAGAGCGAGGCCTGATAACCTGCGTTGATCCTCTTCTGGACCTGGCTTCCCCATTCATCCCCCTTTTCAGGCGTCCCTTCCCCGGTAATCCTTCTCTCAAGACCTAACTCTTTGTTCGGAAACTGGCCTCTTGCTGACAGAGTCACCTTCCGGTTTTTGCATTGTCCCTCCCCTCCGTCAAGTCCTTATCTTTTTGGCGATGGCCTTTACGTCTCGCTGCCCTGATTGAAGTTCCTTTTCGCGAAGGCCCCCCCAGCAAGACATCGTCTGAGTTTTCCGGAGGGATCGTGTCCCCTTTTCTTTTCCTCGTCCTTCATCGCTTGCGGCAGTCCTGAGAGCCCTTCCCTGAGACCTCCATGGTAGACGGCCACTTCTCTACAACATATCTTCACAACCTTCCCCCCTCCTTCACCGCGGATGTCCCTTCATGGCCCCCATGATCCGCCCCCTTCCTCCGGGTCCTGAAGCTTTTTCAAAGGACCCCCCCCGAGCCCCAAATTTTTTTTGCATAACAGTTTCCTCTTTGTCCTTTTTTTCCCTTTTCGAATAAAGAATTTCTTCCTTTTGAGAGCGACAGCGCTTTCCGGTGAGGGCCCCTTTGGCCCCGCCACGTTTTCATCAGTCCCTCCGAAGGACGACTTCCCCCCGTGTATGGCCCTCTCTCGAATTGCAGCTTTTCCTCCCTCTGGTATAGCCCTTTTCTCCGCGTAGAATGGACGCTCCTCCTCCGGACTGCACGAGACTACTCCGGATAGACTTTCGAGAGTAGAGACCCGTTATGGAGAAACTTTTCTTCCCCAGAAGTCTTTTGGTGCTTAAACGACATCTTCTCCTACTGGCCCCCTTTTAGGACGGTGGTTTCAATACGAAAGCTATCTTTTATTCTAGAGACAGAGGTACTTTGGACGTCAAAGTCCGCCTTACGGTGTCTCTCCCCCAGACCGATTTTTTAGCTGCGTATTTCTTCGACTTCTTTTCGTTCAGATCGAATGTCGCTGGTGACGGGGCGCGCTCCCTTTGCTGATTTTTCCTGAGGAACGATGGTCTCTTGTACCAAGTAGAATGCTTTTTTACGCCCTCTGTGAAAATTTGCGTTTCCCCGGTCTCGATGCAAGCCTCCCTCTTCGTAATCCCTTGCGTTGTAGCCTGCCACCCTATCTCCTGCCTCTAATCCCAGTAGTGTGGACCCCCCCCAAGGGTTTGACGTTCGTGACTTTGCGATTGTTCCCCCTTCCCAAGTTTCCTCCCTTGTCGATTATATGCCTCCTGAGCGAGCCATACCCCGACCTGCCGGGGGGATTTTTTTGTGATCCTTTCTGACCGCAATAGATCCCCCTCTTGGACTCTTCTTTTTAGCCCAGTTTCCCTCAGTCGGGGACAGCTTCTTCAGACGTACACGATTGCGTTGGTGAAACAGTCTCGTTCGTTCCGTGTTTTAGTAGGATTTTCTCAGTCCCTATGAAATGAAGACACGTTAGTATTGATACCTAAGCGATATTTTTTTTCCCCCAAAGAGGGGAGTCTTCACACTTTTAAGGGTTTTAGATGAGAGCGCAGGACCCCCGTTTTTTTTTTTGGATGATAAATTCTGCCCCCCGCTTTTCTTCTCAATTTCCGATGGAGTCCCATCCTCCGGGCGGCCACACGTTCCTTCGTTGACGAGTCCCTTCCTGTGACTATATCCAGTCCTGGATCTTGTTTTTCACTTTCTGATAGTAGAAGACCCCCCTTCCCGGGACGACTTGTAACCGTCCCCTGCAAGTCCCGTGAGCCCCTGAATGTTGCCTGGTCTCACGAAACCGATCTTTTCTCACCTGTGCCAACGGAGACTATATCGTGGCTCTGCCTTGAAGAAATCCACCGAATTCGTCCCCTAGTATCCGAAAGTTGGTCTTCGTTCTCCCGTCGGCTGTATCGTGTCCTCCTCTCTTCCCCACGGGTTTTCTTTAGCCGTCCCCAACAGTTCTGAGTCGCTCGCCCCTTTGGAGCTCTCTTTAGTCGCGACAAGATGCATTCTTTCCTAGATTTTCCTACCGTCTCATCCGCTCCTGGTTTTTTTTTTTCTTCCCCTGCTTTTATCGCGTTCTAGGGTCGCTCCTTCCCCCCTCCCCTTTGACGCTCGCGGCGCGCCGGTCCCGCGTTCCGAACAGAGCGCTTCCGCCCCGGCTATCTTCCATTCGGACTGAGATATTAATTTCCGAGGCCTCTCGCCGCTTTGCGCTTTGGGTTTGCTTTTTTCTTGCTGAATCTCCCCTCTCCAAGGAGCCTCTCGAAGTTCATGTCCTTACCTTCGACTCGCCCTCGTTTTTTCGATGGTAGTAGTTTCTCGAGCGAGGGCCGTTCGGGGTATTCTGGAAGTTTTTACGTCTTTTTTTGAAATTCTTGCGTTCTCGCCGGTGCAGCTCTCCCAGTCCTTTTTCCCAGACAATTCCCAATCATCGACAGATGCCCCTCGCTGAGCGCGTACCCCGAGCATTTTCCTCCAGACTGCTGCTGGATTCGTTGTTGTCCTCCCAGTCCGTTTTTTTCGGAGATTCACACCCCTGACATCGCCTGAGATAGTTTCCCCTTGCTTGCAGCGATTCTTTTCCGGCCCTTTCTTTAATCCCCTCTACCACTGCCCTCGAGGAGTGAATTTTCTGGGCCCCAAGAAGGTAGCTTATGAAACAGGCAGACCGAACGGCGTTCCTCTGCAGTTCGACTTTTCGCCTCTCCTGCCCCCGAAGGCCTAAAATACTTTTTCAAAATCCCCGATCCCGTTGATCCCCGAGTCTTAGTTGCCTCGGAAGGAGATCCCTTGGCCAAGAATTCAACAAGAATTCACCGAGTTCACAGCTCTGTCTTCGATAGATTGCTTAGAGCCGTTCACAGTAATTTTTGAAGATGCCCTTTTTCCTCGTCGGTTGTAGCGTAGACTTTTTTCAAGATGACCGGAAGTCCCAGTAGTCTCCGGCGTCCTTTTCGACGAAGGAAAACTTTTTCTCCATCGGAATTGGTAGGGCAGGCCGATGCGTCGGTCTTGGACGCCTCCAAGCACGTGCCCTTTTTGGCGCGACCTCAAGCCAACGGTTTTCTCCCTTCGAACTTCGGCTATCCGGGTGTTCGTTCTCCCCACTCCCTGACAAGATGCTCCCTTTTCCCCGATAAAGCCTTTCCGACCAGAGGACCCCTCCCGTCACTTCGCGATCCCCTTTTCTTTTTCAGGTTAGCGTCCTCTCCCTCACGATAACGATTCCCTTTCCACGAACACCCGTTCGAAACCTACACTCTCCCCTCATCCAACAGGATCTGGCGACATGAGAAACTTTTCTCCTTTTGCCGGGGGACTTTCCTCCCCGGGTTTGAGCGGCTACTCTCTCCTTCTCTCCCCCGGCCTTTGCCTTGAGTTCGGAGGACTAGGCCCTTTCTCGCGCCAACCTTACCCTTCTGCCGATACTTTAAAACTCAACGCCCGCACATGGGATTTTCCTCCCCCCCCCTTCTTTGAAACTCCGGAGCTCCTCTCACCCCCCCCCCCAACAATGACCGGCCTCACCAATAGTTTCCCCATAGCTCGATTCCCGAGCTCGTCCACGCGGAGGTCTTTTGAGGGTAGCAAGATCTCCCTCACCAACAAGCTTTTTTTCCCCCGGCCGTCGACGGTTCAAACCCCCGGCCTTTTAGAGGAGTCTTCCTCTTTTCACCGACGGGCTTTTTCCCCCCCACTGGTTCAACGTATATCTGATGCTTCCCTTTGACCGTTTTTTAAGCAACGGGCCCTAGCTCCCCTTTGAGGATCCCATCAATTCTATCACCCTACGCCGGCTGCAATTGGTGGCCCTTGTGTGACACTCCCCCCCCCAGTTCCTCAAGTCAACGCGTTTTTTCAAACTCTGGCCAGGGAAGAGTCTTCGGTTGCATAACGCTTTTTTTCCCGCCCCAAAGAAGGTTCTTCTCTGGGCCCCCGGAAGCGGATCGGCAATCGCTACGAAAATTTTCCAACTTTCCGCGCGTATACTTCCTTCGGACCGCAGGCTCTTTTAACTGACTTTCCAGTCGTATAACTGAGTCCGTACACCATTTCCCGTCGCAGGCGATCTTTCTTTGTCAGACAAGGCTTAGGTTTACCCCCCTCCCGTCGAGGGGAGTTTTTTCCTTTGTTCAATGGTCACGGGGACTCCCCTCTGTAAATCTCCCCCCGAGATGCGCTTTTTTTTTTCCCCGTCTGTTTTGCGCATGAGCCCAACCTCTCGACAACGTCCCCCTTCGGCGAAGATTTCCTTTCCTCCCAAAAGTCTTGGTGGTTTCCACCTTGACTTCCTTAGGCCATTTTCCGATCGCCGAGATCGCGGACATACGACCGGTAGATCCGATGAACTTTCTTCTTTTCCCTCCATAGCCTAGTATATCTCCCCACATGACGTTTGGAGCTACCCCCCGCGTACCCCGGTTATACGACCTCATTCGATAGACCCTGGCAAGGACTTTTTCGATATTTTTCGGAGTGCGTTACTGATCCACCGCTCTGGGACACCTGGGCGGCAACTCCCGGCCCGTGAAAATTTCCGCGTTCCCAGACTTCCTTATCCCCTATTCGGAGTTCTCCTCTTTCAAATCTTCCGATGGGGAACAAAAAAATTTTTTGAAATTGGGATGCCGCTAAGACGACCTCTTCCTTCACCTCGTCATGAGCTTTTTTTCTTTTTTTTTAGAAAGGGTTTTGCCTGCGGTCCAACAAACGTTTTTAATTGCTTCTCGCCCAATCATTCTTTGGATCGGCTTCTAACGACGATATTTGAGGGAGGTGTCTACAAGAGATCTCCCAGGCTTTTTTAATCACGGCCCCAACGTGAAATACCGTGGAATAAAGACCTTATCCCCCCCCCTCTCCCGATGGTATTTCCCGAAAGTCAATCCGGGACCTCTCCCTCGGCGGTACACGGCCATCTTTCGCTTCTCTACGAAGGGCCCTTTCTGAAAACCTTCCATGTGAACTCTGCTCTAGCACTAGAGTCGCAGTTCCGCCTTGGCGAGTCTTTTTTTCCCCTCCTTCTCTTGCCGAGTGACCCGCGCGCTGCCCATTTATCGTTTGATGAGATTTTGTTTATGGTCCTCGATTTCAGGTGAGCCTGGCGCTCTTTTCAAGTGCGACAAGAGCTCACTTTTACTTTAGCATGTACGATCGAGACACGATAAGATGTAGGTCTTTTCAATAGTAGTCCCTCTTTCCTGAGAAGTCTTCTTAGTCTAAGCCATGCTGCAGGATCCCTCTTGGAGCACTTTGCGCCCTCAACATGGGCCTTCTTTTGCGCATAGTGAATCTCTTCGAACCCTGAACGCTTCCCCCTCTTTTTGAGCTCGAGTTCCCCTCCAATCAGTAGTTTTTTTCCCTGGCCAGGTGCAGGGATATTTTTATTTGATCCTAAAGGACGACAGCGCCCCCTCCCCTTCTCCGGATCTTTTCTGGAAGTAGTGTTGGTTCCAACCCGTCTGACTGCCCCAAGCTAAACCTCCCCCTAAGAACCGTCCGTCTTTTGTGGACCTTCCGACCACGAAGCGTCCCCCCCTTGTCATCCTTCTCCCTAATTTTTTTGTTGTCGAGATCAGGCTTCGCGACCTCCCTCCACGATTGTAATGATCCTCTACAACTTCAGGTTATTTCGGAATATGAATTCTTGGTTCTCCCTTGGCAGGAAGACAAAGGGGTTTTTTCCCCCCCTTTTTTCGGTGAAGCACTTTTTTTGCGCGGGCGTCCTTTCTGCCTTCTCAGAAAAAACTCCTCTGGCAGTCTTCGGCTCTGCCGATGGTGTCTTGTTCTCGCGCCGAACTTCTCTCCCCCCTTCCTCCCTGTAAAGAACGCCTCAGTTCCCAAGACGAAACTGCAGGGTGACTAGGCTCCTTGTAGTGCCTCTTTTAGTGTTTTTGCATTTTCTTCTGAGCGTATCGAAGTTTCCTCCGCGGCCTCGGACGAGTCCCTCCCTCTTCCTCCCTAAATCTTTCCCTCGGACGATTATTAGGCCCTTTGCTCTTTCCGAGCCCGAGGCTCTTGGCTCTCCGTAAGTCTTTTCCTTGTCTAGAGGAACAGCCGACCGCTCATATATACCCTCCCTTCCCCCCCCCTTCCGCGAGGTTCCCCCCCCCCCCCCGCTCGGTATCCAAGAATACGAGCCATCTTTTCATGCTTTTTTTTTCACATTCCGCCGTTTTTCCTTGAAAGTCCCCTTCTGATCGTCTCCTCGTGCTGCCGTTTCTTTCTGATTGACGTATGTCGACGGGCAAACGACGCTCATCGAGGAGTTTTTTTCACCTTTCTTGGAAGGTCCCCCAAGTGCTCTTCGCGGCCAGTAAGAGCTTCGGAAAGAAGAAAGCCCCCCCCCTTATTCCATCGTAGCCCCACATAGCGCAACCCCACATAGGTTTCCCACCCTTTTTTGGTGGACGCCTGATCCTTTTTCATGGCCCAAATGATCCTTCTTCTCGGGAAGAAGCTTCCCATGCAAGTTACCCACGATCCCTTCTTCCTATCCTTCCACCCCATCTTTATTTGAGGTGTCTTCCCCCTCTCATAAATCCCTTGTTGTGATAGTTTTTTTTTTTCCTTCTGTTTCCCTTTTTTTTGGGCAGTGGCCCCCCAGGTGGCCCAGCCATAGTGGCTTCGAAGTCACCCACCTTTCTGCTGTCTGGCTATCGCATTGCAGTTTTCGCTTTATCGACGCCGGAAACGTCCCAGCTCCTTCGATGGAGCTCCCTCCCCCCTCCTGCGCAGTTTCTCATCGGATATTTTTCCTGGATTTCGCTTTTCTTTGGTGATGGCACGATCATGGCGAACTGTTTTTCCCCCCCCTCCGTCCAACGACCATTCTCCGCCCTCTCTGACGGTCGCTTCATATGCCAGCCGACTGCTAAAGCGAGAGTTTTATGACGAGTTCCCCCTTCCGAATCGTCCACGGCCCGCCCAGGTGAGGCTCCCCTTTACCAGAATTTCTTTTAGTTCAAGATTTGCTTGAATGGTGACTTTTTCCGGAAGAACGTTGCTAATCCATTTTCTCCCTCTTAAGATGTCTCGGTAAAAGAGAATGCTGACTTTTCCTCCGGCAGCGTAGACGGGGAGTAGGCAGGTATAGATGGCCCTAATCCTTTTCCAGATATTTTGTCCTACGGCGGCCCTAGGACTTGACGATGTGAAGGCCTGGAAAAACACCCGGTACTTTCGTTATCCAGTTTTCTTCAAGACCCCACGTGAAGTCCCTGTATTTCCTTGGATAAGGTCGAGCCGCATCAGCTCTTCGGAAGTCCGAGCTTCCGTCGTCGAGATTAGAACTGCACTCGATATGCAATACTTTTTTCTTCCCTCCGGTCTGTACCCCCCTTTTCGGGGAACGATTCCGCAGGTTACACGATGGCGGGGTTCCCGGATCACGGCTTCATTCGTGTTTAAGTTGTTATCTGAGAGCGCCAACCGAAATGACCCTGCCTGCCGTCGGTCGTAGTGCTTTCCTACCTCCAAATTTGGCACTGCGCGTCAGACGTTATGGACGGTGTGTGGTATTTTTCGAGATCCTCGTTTCGCGTTCGAATTGGGCGAGCTCCCATTGTGCTTTCATTTGTTAAATTGCTCCTTATAGGAATACAGTTCCTGTTGCGCGCCGGCGGAGTACTTGTGAAGCTTCTTTTGAAGGAGACCAAGGCCGGGAGCTTGAAGTCCTTTTAGCCGAGCCAGGTGACGACGCCAGGTTTCTCACCGCCCCGGGAAAGTCCTCCCCTTTCGAATGTTTAGAAGGGGTTACAACCCCCTCTTATGTTCGAACAGCTGCGATTTTCGTTTTAGGACGCGACGTCCCCCCCGAAGTCGTCCTCGATGTCCCTTCACAGGGATTTTATCGGCTAGCAGCCTTATCGTGAATTCTTTCTTTTGGTGTGCAGGGTATTTTTTTAACCACACCCCGCTAGTCGCTAGACTTTTTTAAGGCGCGCAAATCCCGGAGCGTCTCGCTTTCATTTTGCATCGGTCGTGGACGACCCCCCTCCGTCAGAGTTCAGAAGCCAAGCACATCGACTCGGTATATCGACGATTCGAAGGCTTCATGAAGGAAGATCCCGGTGAGGGTCGTCTATGGAGCAAAAGGCCTTTCCTTTTTTTCCTCCTTCTAGCGAAATTCCCCCCCAAGTATTGCGCTTTCAAGTTTCGCCCTATATTAGTCCTTCCCGGGGGGCGAGGAATTCTTGTTTTCGTAAGAGAAACTTCCCTCCTTTTCAGCTTCCCCCAGCCTTTTTATCTTCTATCTGTAGACTGCGCTCTTGTTCCCACCGAGACTGAGTCTTCCGGTCGGAAGGCCCGTACGAACTCCTTCTTTCCCACTCTTTTTCAGACATCCCTTTTTTCAGAAAGGGTGTCCCCATCCACTTCCAATCATACGCCTCTTCTTTTCTAAATCTTCGCGCGGTGCTTCTCTGGCATATAGAAGCCCCTTCCCCCTTTTCGGCGTTTAATCGATTGAGATTTTTCCCCCTCCTTTGTTGTGTTGATTTCCCCAGAGATTTTTGACTTTCCTTGCGCTCCCCCTATAATCCCCTCTATCCTGTAGACCATCTTTTGCGTGGGGACCCGGTCTGGTCCCCCCCTTTGATAGTCCCCCTTTGGAGACCACATCCGCGTGAAGTCTTTCCGTTCGCCAAATTGCCCCTTCCGGATTCCTTGAATCTTAAACCTCCCCAGTCTCGATGGGACCCCCATCGACAGCGGGTGCAGGATCGCCTGAAGTCTCTTTGGAGAAGGGGGTTCTGAACGTCTTCAAGGCACTTTCCTCAAAACCTTTTTGACGCTCCTTTAACGGGGCGGCCTGCAATGAATGACCTTTTCGTCAGTACTTTTTATTGATCTCTGTCCGGCCCGGATAGTCGTCGGCGGACTCCCCTTACTCGTCTTCCCGAGTTTTTTTGAAGGCGTCGTTCGCTCCCTCCCGTTTGAGACAGTCGATTCCGTTCTCGGACTAGGACGATGCGAGGTCGGCCCCCCGCGCGCATGTTCCTCCTTTAAAGAGTTTTTTCAACCTCCCCGCGTTGCGCCCTGAAATGACCTCCCGGCGAGAGCCTTCCCCTTGGGTTCGGGTTTTCTCGCACCAATAACCCGCTCGCTCACTCCTCCAGGTGGACGGCTACGAGACGCAGTGCTCCCTTCCTCGCCGGCTTTACGCCTTCTTTCATTTAGCTCTCTCCCGAATCCTGGCAAACGAAACCCGCTCCCTAGAACCTCCTTTGTTTCTACGGCCAAGGCATTTTTTTCCGCGGTGGTGATTGTGACTTGTTTTGCCGGTTTAAACTCCCTTTCGTCACCTTTAGGCCTACGAGCGCACCCCGTTCGACGTAAAGATCTTCTTTTTTCACAGGGTTTTCAAGTCTCCTTCGTGGTAGCGCTTCGCGGAACCGGCCATGTCCTCTCTGCATTTACAAATCGACTTCCTCCCAAAGAAATGGCCTCGAACTCAGGCGCAACCATGCGACCTTTTATATACCCAACCCTCTCCGTATATGGAATCTGCAAGAGGTTTCTCCAAGGTGATCCTTCAGGCGCCCCCTATCTGACCTGGGGGAATGGAATTCGCTCGATCTCCTAATCCCTCCAGGAAAGGCGAAGTCAGATTTTGTTCCAGAAATCGTTGTCCCTTTCGCGGGTCGGTCGTGTATAGATTCCCCCCCGAAGGTTTGGACAAAGTAGGGGAGAAAACCGGAGTTAGTGCATTACCCTCGGTCCCCCCCGATATAGAATTTCCGATATACTTTTTTCCCCCCCCCCCAGCTCAAACCTTTTTTAGGTGAGGTCTCTTTTATCAAGGCCCCCCCCCAGAGTAGTACTTGATGGCGGTGAACACAAAGGAGAAAGCCAGCTCCGTGGTGTGTTTCCCCCTGCGGTGCCTAACCCCCTTGTTCCCCTGCTCCTTCAAGCGAGTCTTACAAGCCCGTTTTTGCGATCCTCTTTCATCTGGCCCTCGTGGATACGCCCCCCGTTCGCGCTTATAAGAGTTGGCCCAGTATTGCTCTCCCTCCAGCGATGGCTCAAAGTTAGCCGAGCCTACCATTCCCTGCGCGAAGGAGAGTTCCCAATAGCCTTCCCCTCCCCATGCAGTTCTGGTATACGCCGTTCTTTACCCGGAGCGGGAGTGTCATTTTTTCACCTTATGCGGCTCCACTTTTGTCTTGAGAGTCCCTTGCTGGATCGCGACCGTCATCGCTCCCCTCACGATGGCGTTTACCGCAAACTCTTCTTTGAAAAGGGCTGCCCCTTTTCCTCGCATCGATCCTTTATGAACGTCGTTCCCCTTTTTGCAGCCTGCGAGCACGTTTCTGCCCGGAGCCGCGTCCACGTGTTCTTACGACTCATAACGTCCAGACCTTTGGGGTACGTCCCCCTTGGCGTTGGCGTAGATTTTCCAACTGGTAACTTCCCACCGTGCATGGCCGCGATATCGATTCTTTTCTGTCCAACGGCGAACATTAGGTTATGTTGTTTATTTTTTTTTTTTTTCCAAATGTTTAGTATCGAGTTGTGTGTCGGAACACAAATTTCAAAACGATTGGGCCCTTTGGTTTAATTGAATCCCCCCTTCCAGCGTCGGTTCCCTTCCTGTAGTTGTTGACCTTTGTTCATGACCCTTTGAATACGGCGGTTTACCCTTCTTGATCTTGGTTCGCACAAGTTCACCCCTTCATGTGTCTTGACGAGAGATCGGCGACTCGCTCTGGGCGGATTTCCTTCCGTGAATGCCTAATCCTTCGTGGACCTCCACTTTGTGGATCCCCGCTTAATACTCGATGTATGCTGGTGCAATTTTTTCCGAAAGTCCCTCCCCAGCGGTCACGAACAGGCCGACGCGCCTCCTATTCTTCGTATGGTCTTTTTTCCCTCCCCCGGCGGAATGTGAGCGCGCGAGAGACTTCAGCTTCTCCTTTTTTTCATCCCAGATTAGCTTTCTATTGACCGCTGTCTGCCCCCCCAATTTGTTTTTTTCCAATGGGGCTCTTTTTGAGCGTTTACGAAGGGGATGCCTGGCGCTCTTAAGGTTAGTATTTTCCCCCTTTGCTCGTCAAAAGGTCCCGACATCTCAGCGGAGACCGCTCCGCGGTCCATCTTTCCGCCGGAAGAGGACTCCCTTCAGGACGTCGATAAGCCTTTTACGGAGCTTCCCCACTACCTCCCCCTGTTGCAACCTGTTTTTGCTCAACCATGGTTTTCATCGTGAATCCTCTTTCAAAAAATTCTCTCATTTCCGATGGCGCTCGTTCTTGCTCGGAACCCCCCATTCGTCGTTCTTCTGATTGGCCGGGCTATTTTCCGAGGACGCAAGCGCACCGCTTTCCCTCCTTATTTTCGAGTATGGATTCCACCCCTTTTTGACCCACAGATAACTCCCCCCGAATTCGAGTCGAAGTGTCGCTGGATCCTGGCCCCGAAAGACATCAAATCGTGGAAGCCCCCTCTGCGAGACTGTTCTTCAAGTGTTCTGTTTCGAAAGGTTTTTTTTCCTGGTATTTTTGTTTTTTTCCTTCTCCAGCGACAACATGCAATTTTCTGGGGTTTAAGGTTAGCTGGCTTTTTCCCGGGGTGGAGAGAAAAAGACTTCATTCCCCCTACGCCGGATCCGGAGGATAAGACTTTTTTTTTTGACATTCTCTAGCCCCCTGCACCTTCCTTTCTTAGGATAGACTGTAGATGGTTCTCGCGCCCCCCCAGTGAAGAGCGTCAATAACCTCCTTTTCTTTCTCGATTCAAGAGGAGACCCCTTCTTTTCCCCTTGGCCTGGTCTTCGACCGCAGTTTTTGGAGGCAGCTACTTTCCTCCATTTTATCGAAGTAATTTAAGTAGACCTCCCTTCTTCCGCCATTTTTACCGACAGCTTAGGGGTTTTCGGACGATGAATTCGTTCCTTTCTCCCGAGGCTATTTCCTTCAGACGCAGGCTAACCTGGCGACCGAAACGCCTTTTTACATCAAAGATCAACCCTCCCCGGCGCCGCGGTCAATTTTCTCTCTGTTGAACCTTAGGAACTGCTCCTTCAGTGTCTCGCTTCTTTTCCCATTCCGACGGTGGTTCTACGCAGTAATTTCCTTGTCGTCTGCTCGTCGTTCCGTGACCGCGCGGACGCTCCTTCCGGTAGTTCCGACATCAGGATGCTCAGGCTGGATCCCGCGCCTAGTGGATCTTTTATTCCGCGAGCGGCAGTCCTCTTGGGAGCCCGCTGCGCGAACCCTCCCCCGCTCCGAACCCTCAGGTGGCGAGACTTCTTACCAAGTCCCGGCGCCCGTTGTGGACAGAAGGATTTTTTTCCCGGCAAACATCCTGTCCTCTTCCGCCCTCCCCCCCTCTCCTCCCCCTTCTTCCGCATCTCCCCTCCCCCCCCAGCCCACCCCCCCCTGCTCCTAATCCCCACTCCCTCTCTTTATCCCTGCCCTCCCCCTCTCTTTCGCTCCTCCCCCCACCTTTCTCCCCCTTTTTTTCTTTCCTCGCATCCCCCACCACCCCCCTCCCCCCCTCTTCCCCATACCCCTCCTCTCCTTTTTCTCCTTCCTCTCCCCTTCTTCGGTTTCACCTCACCTTCCCCCCCCTCTCCATCCTCTTCCACCCCCCACCTTCACTCCGTCATTTCCCCCTCTTACCCACCTCTCCCTACCCGTCTTTTCCTATCCCCCCCCCCCCCTCCTTCATTCTCTTCCCCACTTCCCCCCCCCCCCCTACCTCCCCTCACTCCCCCGTGCTTCACCTCCCCCCCCCTCCCCCCCTTTCCATTTCCCCTCTCTCTCCGCTTCCTTGACCTAATTTCCTCCGCATTCCTCCCCCCCCACTCTCCGCCCCCTACAACCCCCTCTCTCTTCTCCCCCCTCCTTCCCCCTACTCTTTTCTCCTCTCTCCCCCTTGATTCCGCCCCCCCCTCTCCATCTCCTCTCGCCTCACTCGCTTCCACCACTTACCCCCCTCTCTTCTTTCCCCCTTTCCCTCCTCGTTAAACATTCTCCTCCTATCCCTTTCCCTTCTTCCCCCCTCCCCCATCCCTAGCCCGACACTGACGATCCCCCACTCTCCCCTTCCCCTTCCCACCCACTCCTCCCTTTCTTCCTCTGCTTCGCCCATGTCCCCTCCCTCCCACGTCCCCCACCCTCCCGCCTTTCAACACCCATCCTCCCTCCCATCCCTCTCCCCACCTATCACGTCCCGCCAACCCCCCCCCCTCGCTCTCCCATCCCCCCACGTTCCTTCCCTCCTCCTCCCATCCTTACCCCTCTACCTCCCCCCTCGCACTCCCACCCTCTCCTCCTCCATGGCTCTCCCCCCCCCTCTCCTCTCTTCCCCCCCTTCCTTCCCCCCCACCCTCTCCTTCACCATCTCGCCGACCCCTCTCTCACTTTTCTTCTTTCTTCTCCTTCCTAATCCCACCCACCCTCTCCCCCCCCCGCCCCTTTTTTCCCCCCCCTCCCTCCCCCCTCCTCCCCTCCCCTCCCTCCCATCGTCCTTCCCCCCCCTGACCTCCCGCCCCCTTCCCCTGCTCCGACTCACCCCACCCCTCTCCCGTCTACCTTCCCTCCTTCCTCCCCCCCTCCATCCCTGCATCTCCACTTTTCACTTTTTCCTCCCCGCCCCCCACCCCGTCCCCCCCCGCACCCTCTTCCTTCTCCTCCCTCCACCCCCCTTTACCTCCCCACACCTCCTTCTTCTCTGGCCCCATTTCTTCTTCACCCTACGCTCCCTCAACCTTCCCCCTCCTTCCTTCTCCCCACCTCTCCGCTCCTCCTCCCTCTAACTTACTTTCCCACCCTCTCTTTACCCGCCCCCTCTACCTCCCCAATTCATCTCCCTATACATCTCCCCTCCTCTTTCCCCCTCCTACCCCCCCGCGCCCCCCTCTCCCCCTCCCACCCTCATAAACTCTTACCCTCTTTACTTCCCCCCCCATCCCCCCTTCCCCCTTCCCCTCCACTCCTTCACTCTACTCATATCTCTCCAACCTCCCCTTCCACTTCTCCTCCCCTCATTTTTCTCCCCTCACCTTTTCGCACTAACCCTCCCATCCCCCCTCCCCTCCCCTTCCCCCCTACACTCCTTCTCCTGCGCCTTTCCCGCCCCCCCCGACCCCTCTCTCTCCCCCTCCCCTCGACCCCTCCCCTCCTTCTCCTCCCTACCCCAACCCCCACTCCACCACACCCCCCTTCCTTCATCATGCCCCCCCCTCCCCAAACTTCCCCCCTTTCTTACCCCTCTCCACCCTTTTCCACCCCCTCTTCTGCAACTCCCTCCTCCTCCGTTCCTCGTGCTCCCCCACTTCCCCGCTCCCTTCCCTTTCAGTCTATTGAACCGCTCCCTCCCTATTCTTCCCCTTCATCCTCCCCTTGTCCTCTTCCTTCCTCCCATCCCATTCGTTTCTCCCCGGGGATGTGACTTTGTTGCCGCCGAGAGCCTCTTTCAAGGATACGACCCCCTTCTCGGCGCGTGTTAGAGAGTCCCCGCTTCGGGCAAGCTCTATGAAGAAGTTGTTTTTGGGAGACTTGGCCGTTTTGCATGAAATTTTATAACTTCTCAGTCCTTTCCCCCTCCCCTTTTGATCATCAAGAGCTGGAACCCCCATCTTCAGCATCAGCGTCAATTGCCCCCCCGATCCCTTCGTCAGTGCGCTGTTTTTCCTCCCACAAGTTGGTCTCTTTTGGGCCGCAGGTTTTTTTCCCTTAGGAAAAAAACGTACCTTGCCGTAATGTTGACACTTCGCTTTCTCCCCGGTTGTCTGCCCTCATATCCTTCTCTTGCCCCTTTTTTTTCTGCGCCATGGCACTGTCCCCAATCGAACAAAAAGAAGTCCCCTGAATATATGGTTGCCTCCCCCTCCCCTTATGCGCTCTCCCACGGAAAGGTCATTCCTCTCTCGCGACGGTGCACCCCCCCCACACACGACGCTAAGATAAAAACATTCTTTATTCGACGCGGCTATACCAGAGCCTTCCCCCCTCTTCCACCCCTTTTGCACTTTTGCCCTCCCCGTTTTCCTGCGCAAATTGCCCTTCCCCTTCCCCGTGTTTCGGACATTCCCCGCTTCCGCGATGGAAGCAGTGAAGCGTAGACTCTTTTTTTCCCCGATCGCTTTCCTTTTTACCTTCCTTTTGATTGAGGAATCACCTTCTTTTTCCGACTTTGTGGTTGAGAACCCAAACGCATTGGAACTAAGGCGAGATCGTGGTTCTGATTACTGGAGACGAAGCGACCCCAACCTTGAACTGGCAAGATTTCTTTCCTTCCATCCCCCCCCCGG